>JAABUR0100000287.1_pt1 | contig 115490 bp, 89 predicted proteins | sample 5560091 | NCBI WGS metagenome assembly JAABUR01 (sample SAMN10711879, study PRJNA513375) | rock metagenome | isolation source: Antarctica rocks | place: Antarctica: Victoria Land, University Valley sud | reverse complement strand
TTCAAACCAAACTCGTCCATCGTTACCAAAACCGGTTCGTTAAATTTCTTTTCTTCGCCTACAAAAGCTTCGGTCAGGTCTTTAACAGAAGAATATACAAAATTGAACAGGGGCAAACGGTGAAACAAGCGGGAAAACCAGTTGTAGATTGGTGCAGTAATCAGGTTGGTCACGATTACGCCGGCCAGCATAATCACTACAATTACCGTTAAAATCCCCAGCCCGGGAATATAAACCGGTTTGCCGGTTTTAGGGTCGGTAATGATTAAATCACTGAGGTTTAATAATTTATCCAAAGAGGTAAACAACCATAAAATAAGGAAAATAGCAGCACCAATCGGAACGACAACCAGTACGCCCCTAAAAAAATAATTGACCAATGCTCTGAAAATACGGTTCATCTTGCTGTTTTTACTCGTAAAAATACACTCTTTTTACCCGCTGGGAAATGCTGGTCAGGATTTCATAAGGAATGGTTTGTGCTTGTTCTGCAAGCGTTTCTATCCTCATTTTATCATCAAAAACAATTACCTCGTCGTCTTCCTGCACATCTATTTCACTCACGTCCAGCATACACATATCCATAGAAATGTGGCCGATGGTAGGTGCCAATTTACCATTGATCAGCATCTTTCCGTTCCCGTTTCCAAAAACACGGAGATAACCATCGGCATAACCAATCCGTACCGTAGCGATAGTGCCGTCATTCTCCATCCGGTCGTTCCTGCTGTAGCCAACCGTTTCTCCGGCTTTCACTTTTTTTAGCTGGGAAATACTGGTTTTCAGTGCCGCCACCGGTTGCAAAGGATTGTTTTCCTGACCGGCAGCGGCATCAATCCCGTACAAACCAATGCCGAGACGCACCATGTCCAACTGCATTTCCGGCCAGCGGCTGATGGCAGAAGTGTTGGAAATATGTTTGATAAAAGAATAGCCGAGGGCATTTTCCAGCAATCCGCATACTGTTTGAAAAGTATTGAATTGCTGCCAGCTAAACGCATCATGCTCAGCAGAACTACTGCCGGCCAGATGCGAAAATACCGATTTCACCTGCAATTGCGGATTGCTTTTGAGCATTGCACAAAGCCGTTCTGCTTCGTTAAATTCAAAACCCAAACGATGCATTCCGGTATCAATTTTTAAATGTACCGCTGAATTAAACACTGATTTTTCCCTGATAAAAACAGCATACTTTTCCAGCATATTAAAGCTGTAAATCTCCGGTTCCAATTGATGATCGATCAATCCTGAAAAAGCAGAAACTTCCGGGTTTAGAACCATAATGGGCAAACTGATGCCTGCATTTCGTAAAGCAACGCCTTCATCAACGTAAGCAACGGCCAGATAATCGACTTTGTTAAACTGCAAAATCCCGGCAATTTCAAAACTCCCGCTCCCGTAAGAAAAAGCCTTTACCATCGCCATTAATTTTACGCCCGGTTTTAAGATGGATTTATAATAATTGAGGTTGTTTTGAAGCGCGTTTAAATTGATTTCCAAAACTGTTTCATGCGTTTTTTGGGATAAAATCCGGCTGATCTGTTCAAATTTAAAACTGCGGGAACCTTTCAACAAGATGGTTTCATCTTTAAACTGAAGCGAAGACATCTGCTGCAACAAGCTCTTGGTATCCGGGAAAAAGTATTTTTCGAGGTTTTGAAAAAGCTGCTGGTTTGCGGAAACCTCTTGCCCTACGCCAATCAGTTTATCTATTTTTTTTTGCCGAACGAGATCGGCAACTTGTTGGTAAAGCACACTGCTTTTTAAGCCCGATTGATAAATATCCGAAAGAATTAAGGTTTTCTTCGGATGCTGTTTTTGCCGCTCCAAAAAGTTCAAAGCAATCTCCAAAGAGTTTATATCCGAGTTGTAGGAATCATCAATTACAGAACAATTATATGTGCCGTTTTTCAGTTCAAGCCGCATACTTACCGGGTTCAAACCTTCCATCCGACGACTAATCACGCTTAGTTCTGTGCCTAAAGCCAGCGTCGTTCCCCAGCAAAGCAAAGCGTTTTCTACCGAAGCTTCATCGGTAAAAGGAATACAACATTCGATTTCTTTTTGCTGATAAATAGCCTGAAATTGGGTTTTACCGGAAGTAATTTCCTGCCGGAAAACATATAAGTCAGCTTGTTCTGATTTTCGGCCGATGGTAAAAGTTTTCAATCCGTTCAGCTCTTCCAAAATTTTTTTTGGTGTCTGATCTGAATTATAAATCAGCAAATCTGCCTGTTTAAACAGCTTTAATTTTTCCTTTAATTTTTCCGTTCGATTAGAAAACCCTTCATCATGTGCCGAAGCAAAATGGGTCAATATACCAATAGTTGGTTTGATCATTACTTTCAATCGTTCCATTTCTTCAGGCAAAGAAATCCCGGCTTCAAAAATACCAAGTTCGTGCTGTGCATCCATTTGCCACAAAGAAAGCGGTACACCAGTTTGCGAATTATAACTTTTCGGACTTCTAACTATATTTTTATCCGGCGAAAGCAATTGGTACAACCATTCTTTAACTACCGTTTTCCCGTTGCTGCCGGTTATTGCAATCACTTGATAATTAAACTGAGCTCGATGATAAGCCGCCAGTTGCTGCAAAGCCGGCAATACTTCTTTTACCCATATAAAATTAGCATTGCTTAGTTCTTGAGGGATTTGATAATTTTCCTTCACCACAAAACTAAACACACCAGAAGCGTGTAATTCCGGGATGAAATCGTGTCCGTTTCGGGTTCCGTGCAATGCGAAGAACAATGAAGTCTCGGCCTTGCTGATCTTGCGGCTATCAGTTAGCAAATGCTCAATTTCGGCTGCACGCGCAATGCTGTTTTTAACACCTAAAATTTCGCTGATGGTTGTGATAGAATACTGGCCGGGCATGTTGCGAAGTTGAAGATATTTCTGCCAATAGAAGAATTTTAACGATTTTTGAAAAGATGGAACTGAATGAAAGCAAGCCGAAAATAACCGATCCGAAAATAGGTTTGCAAAAAGCCGAGAAATACTGTGTTTACCAGGAACGTGCGCAGCAGGAAGTGCGCGAAAAATTGTACACTTTAGGTTTGCACCAGCGTGACGTGGAAAATATTATTTCAGAACTGATCGGCACTAACTTTTTAAATGAAGAACGCTTTGCCAATGCCTATGCTTTGGGAAAATTCCGGCAGAAAGGTTGGGGCAAGATCAAGATCAAACAAGCCTTAAAGCTGAAAAGAGTGCCCGAAACTTTAATCAAAAAAGCTTTGCTGCAAATAGATTTGGATGATTATTCAGCAAGGTTAAAAGGGATCTTGGAGAAAAAAGCCCCTTTGCTGAAAGAAAAAGATGCTTATAAAAGAAGCTATCAGCTTAAACAGTTTGCTTTTGGAAAAGGTTATGAAGGAAATTTAGTTGCTGAAATTTTGAAAGACAGCGACTTATAAAAAACTTGAAAAAATATGTTGCCAAACGCTTGTGTTTTTTTTGAATCTGTCTATATTTGCAACCGCAATGCGAAAGTAGCTCAGTTGGTAGAGCGCAACCTTGCCAAGGTTGAGGTCGCGAGTTCGAACCTCGTCTTTCGCTCTTAGCCTTACAAGCCTCAGTCTAAATCCCTCTCCAAAAGAGAGGGACTTTTTTTAAAAGAGGTTTTTTGCTGATGGTTAATCACCTGCTCGGGTGGTGGAACTGGTAGACACGCAGGACTTAAAATCCTGTTCCCGTTAAAGGAGTGCGGGTTCGATTCCCGCCCCGAGTACATGTAGGGTTTTTCTAACAAATCCAATTAGGGTTGCTTTTTAGGGCAACCCTTTTTACCGACCATAATATATTCTAAGAAAATTACAGATTTATCAATTGAATGCAACATATGCATTCTAAATAAGTAATGCTGTTTTTCTGAAAATACATGCTTCTTTTAACCCCTAAAAATCTAATATTGAAGTTTTTTTCTATCCAGATTGAATGAAGATCAACAGTTTTTACCTGATAAAAGAAGTACGAACAAGATATAATTGAACTTGTAACAAAATTTGTGTTCATTAATAACTCCTCATCGATCATAGAAAATATTTACGATAAACCATTTGCTTTCGCCGTGATTTCGGCAATATCCAGCACTTGTATTTCCTGTTCTTTGTCTTTAAATTTCACGCCATCGCGCAGCATTGTCATACAAAATGGACAAGCTGCCGCAACGATTTGGGCATTGGATTGTATCACTTCTTCCATCCGTTCAATGTTGACCTCTTTTTTGCCCTGCTCCGCTTCTTTAAACATTTGTGCACCACCGGCACCGCAACAAAGCCCGTTGCTTTTGCAGCGTTTCATTTCAATCAAATCGGCATCCAAAACTTCAAGTGCTTTCCTCGGCGCTTCGTACACATTATTCCCCCGGCCCAAATAGCATGGGTCATGATAAGTGATGCGTTTTCCTTTAAAACTTTCACCATTTTCAGCTTTCAGTTTGCCTTCATCGATCAACTGCTGAATGAGTTGCGTATGATGGATCACCTCGTAATTTCCACCCAAAGCAGGATATTCGTTTTTTATTGTGTTGAAGCAATGCGGACAACCGGTCACTATTTTCTTGATCTCATAACCATCCAGCACTTGTATGTTCATCATGGCTTGCATTTGGAACAAAAACTCGTTGCCGGCACGCTTGGCCGGATCGCCGGTACAGCTTTCTTCTGTTCCTAAAACTGCAAAACTGATACCTACATGTTGCAAGATGCGGCAAATATCGCGGGTGATGCGCTGTGCCCTTTCGTCAAAACTACCTGCACAACCTACCCAAAAAAGAATATCAGGTTTTAAACCTTGAGAAGCCATTTCGGCCATTGTTGGTACTTTAAGCGAAGTTGCATTCATTTTATATTGATTGTTTTTGGGGTTGAAAATTGCTGTTTGCACCAAGAGAACATCATTGTAAAATTTTTAATGAGCATCGATAGAACAAATGCTGTTTTTATGCCTATAAATTAATCATTCCTGGCTGGCCCAGTTAAACCGGTCAGAATTAGCATATTTCCAGGGCGCACCGTTATTTTCTACATTTCCAAACATCGTGTTCAAGCTTGCCGGTGCCTGAGATTCTTCCATCACTATATAACGGCGTATTTCGGTAATGATCTCCAGCGGGTTAATGTTCACCGGACAAGCTTCCGTACAGGCGTTACAAGTGGTACAAGCCCAAAGTTCCTCGCGGGAAATGTAATCGTCCAGCAGGGATTTATTGTCTTGATGATCTTTGCCGTGCAGATCCATATTTTGCCCCACTTCAGCAACACGGTCCCGCGTATCCATCATAATTTTACGTGGAGAAAGCAGTTTGCCGGTAATATTTGCCGGGCAAACAGCGGTACAACGGCCGCATTCTGTACAAGTGTAAGCTTCCATCAGGTTTTTCCAGGTGAGGTCGGTTACATCTTTAGCACCAAAACGGAGCACTTCGGTAGTTGGTCCCGGTGTGAAGGAAGGGTCAAGCATGGCTTTAACTTCGTTGGTTACCGATGCCATGTTTGTAGCTTTTCCCTTGGGGTTTAAGTTGGAATACCAGGTGTTTGGAAAAGCCAGCAAAATGTGAAAGTGCTTGGAATAAGGCAGATAATTTAAAAAAGCAAGGATTCCGGTAATGTGAAACCACCAGCAGCTTCTTTCAATCAAAGCCAAAGTTTTTCCGGAAGAAGGCAATAGCGGACTGATGACCGAACTGATTGGGAATTTACCAGCTTGCAAATATTCGCCGTAATGGAGTTGCTGCAATTTAAAATCGGAAGCGTTCATGATCAGAAATGCACTCATCAGCAAAATCTCAATAATCAGGATATAATTAGCATCTGATTTTGGCCATGCAGTCATCTCCTTTCCCGAAAAACGTTTCAAATGCAGGATGTTCCTCCTCGCCAAAAAAACAACACAGGAAACCAAAACCAGCAAAGCCAGCACCTCAAAACTGCCGATCAGCAAGCCGTAAAGACTTCCCATGTGGCTTGAAAAAATGCGGTGCGAACCGAACAAACCATCCACCATGATCTCCAAAACTTCTATATTGATAATAACGAAGCCGACATAAATAAAAAAGTGCATCACCGCAGCAACCGGCCTTTTCACCATTTTACTTTGGCCTAAAGCTACTTTTGCCATTGTTTTCCAGCGTTCTGCAGGTTGGTCTGAGCGGTCGGTATCTTTCCCCAGCAAAATATTACGACGGATTTTCAGCACGTTTTTGCTAAAGAAATACGCGGCCGTAAGCAATAAGATCAAAAATATAAGCTGCCCGGTCATTTGGTTTACAATTTAGTTTTTGGCGGGAAAATAAACAGCCGCAAAGTATTAAATATTTTCAATGCTTCTTTTATGACTGATTTATTTGTGCCTGAAAATTAGCAACTCAAAACTTAATGTAAATATTGGATTAAATGGCTTTGCTGTTATTATCAACTTATTACCTTCTGCTTTTTTCAGTATCTATTACTGCTTTTTGTTCGGATTGTTTAATCGGCCTTTGTTCATCTCATAAAACATTTCATCACATTTTTTTAGATAGTTTTTGATTGAAGTCAATCCAACGGAAAATCTTCTTTTATCTAATTCAGCGGTATCTACGCAAGGTTTTATTGTCGTTCCGTTTGGCCCCATGTTTACTTGTGTGCCATAAACTTGTTTTTTGCCCTCGTTCAAATTTGTTCTGTCAATCAGATAAGCATAACTCTGTCCAGAAGCATTTTTTTTGTCAACCTGGACTTTCATCAATTGTAACAACCGCTTTTGAAAAAGGACGTCAAAATCGCTATGTTGGATTAGTAACCAATAGTTATCGGAACTTTGTTTTCCAACCAAGTCATATCCGGGAAAACCATACCGGTCTGCAATACTTTTAATGATTGGAAAGTTTGTACGGATTATTCTTTTAAAGGCTTTTTCAGCACTATCAGCATTTTTTATAGTTATCGGGCTTTGGTCTGCGTTTTTTAAACTGTCTATTTGTTTAGACAGGGCTAAGTTAAATTTTTTATGCTGCCCAAATGTAGATACCGTAAGTAACCATAAGAATATACAAGTAGAGATTTTCAGAGATTTCATGTTTTGTTAGATTGATTTTTTTATAAATTATTTTTTAACTGTTGCTTCAAATCAATATAATCTTTCATTATAAGTTTAAAAGTTGTATAGCTTAAATTTTTCCAAGCTTAGAGCCTGTTTAAATTTTGTCCGATTTATTTTCTATGCTTCTTTTACCACATAAAAATAGGGGATCTACATGTTTTTTGTATCGGTATAAAATACTAATACTGATTTTTATAGGCTAAAAGAAGCATATCATTTTTTCTGATATAAATTTAAACTGGCTCTTAGTATTGGGCTTTTGCCACAAAATCAAACATGTCTGTTTTTCCGGTTGAAAAACGTTCATAATCCAATCAGTGCTTTTGTCCCTTGAATTTTTTTACGGCTTCCGTTAGCCTTGGCAGCACTTCCATTACATCGCCTACCACACCATAATTTGCAACTTTAAAAAACGGTGCTTCCGGGTCTTTATTAATTACCACAATGGTTTTTGAACCGCTCACACCCGCTAAATGCTGGATGGAACCCGAAATACCCGCAGCAATATATAAGTTTGGCCGGATGGTACTGCCAGTTTGGCCAACGTGCTCATGGTGCAGGCGCCAGTGTGCATCTGTAACTGGTTTGGTACAAGCAGTTGCCGCACCTAATTCATGTGCCAAATCTTCTATAACGCCCCAGTTTTCCGGTCTTTTTAAACCGCGGCCACCAGAAACAACCAACTCAGCATCAGCCAAAACAACTTCACCGGTTATTTTATTCACTTCCTGAACTTTTACAGAAAAATCTTTTTCATCAAAATCAACCTTTAATTTTTCAACAACCGCAGTTCCATTTCCGTTTTGCAGCGGGAAAGTATTTGGCATCAGCATCACCACTTTTATTTCACTGCTGATATTGACATAAGCGAACGCCTTGCCCGAAAAAACAGATTTTTTGATGGTGAAACCCTTTTCCAAATCTGGATAGGACAACGCACCTGCAAGCAAACCGGCCTTTAATTGGATGGCGGCACGAGGCGCAACAGAACGGCCGGTAACATCATTTAAAGTGATGATTACTTTGCTGTTTTCTTGCTTGGCCGCAGTAACCAACATCCGGGTATAGGCACGTGCATGCAGGTTATTTAACCGGATATCATCAGCTTGCAAAACTTTTTGGATACCATAATTACCCAAACTTTGCATTTCACTGTCCGCAAGGTTTCCGGCCACTACTGCTGTAGCTAATGTGCCTGATTTTTTCGCAATTTCCGCAGCATATTGCGCCGCTTCCAGGCTTTTCTTCTTTATAATCCCTTCGGAATGTTCTACTAAAACAATTACTGACATATTATTTTGATTGGTTGAACACGATGCGCATTGAACCGTGTTTAGAATATATTGACATGCTTCTTTTATCGGTTAAAAATCAGTATTGAAAAGATTTGGTTTGATAAATTACCTGATAAAAGAAGCATTTGATTTTAACTTGTGATGGAATAGATTATTTTCAATCAGATCACCTTTGCTTCGGTATGGAGCAGGTTCACCAACTCGTCCATATTATCCGCAGCAATCAATTTTACCCCTGCTTTTCCGGCGGGCAATTCATAATTTACAACAGAAATTAACGGTGAAATTGTAGCCGGTGTAACCACTTTTAATGGCTTTGCCCGGGCTGTCATAATGCCGCGCATGTTTGGTATCCTGGCTTCTGCAACCCCTTTTTGGCAGGAGATAACCAATGGCAAACTTGCATTATCGGTTTGTTCGCCGCCGTCAATCTCACTTTTGACCGTTGCAGAACCACCTTCAACAGAAATATTGGTGGCAAATCCAATATAGTTCATATCCAAAAGTTCTGCAAGCATCGGCCCGACAGTGCCGTTGTGATAATCAATGGATTCTTTTCCGCATAAAATCAAATCATATCCGCCAGAACTTTCAACATATTCTGCAATATAATTTGCAATTAAGTAAGGATCAGTGCTTTCTGCATCAATCCGGATGGCTTCATCACCACCAATAGCCAATGCTTTTCTGATGACCGGCTCCGCATTTGCTTTCCCAACATGGATGATGTGAACTGCTTCTGCAACGCCGCTTTCTTTCAATTCTAGTGCCCGAACAAGCGCGTACCACTCGTCATAAGGGTTTATAATAAAGGTTACGCCTTGCTCTTCTATGGCTGTATGATTGTCTTTCAATATAATTTTCGTAACGGTGTCCGGAACCTGACAAATGCAAACTAAAATTTTCATAATCTATTGGTTAGTGCTTAATGCTGCTATCCAAATGTAAGGATAGTTTGCGCAATTGTCCTGGAATAAAATTAGTTTCGGTTTAGTTGTAAAAAAGGTTTGTACAACAGAGGTTTTGGTTAAAAAAAATTTGGTTTTTACTTTTTAATTAAACCCGAATTTGTTCAAAACTTTTTTATATTTATTATGTACTTCTTTTATGGCATAAAAATCACAAGTTTATCTTCCTTTACTTGGAACAAACGCAAACAGCATTTGTACAATTTTAATATTGTTTTTGTTTTTGAAGATAGCAAGACAATTGCCACCACATTTTATAAGATGAGGTTACAACTTGGATATAAGAATGTTATTTCCCAAAAATCAAAGTTTAAAAAACTGCGGTGTATTATTGGATACAAGAAGCTGACTTGGAACAAAATTATTTAAAAGAGAAGTTTTCAAAATTCAATTGTTCGTCTTGATCCGATATCCTGCCGACTGCAAGCTGGTGTTCTTTTTGTAATAATTTCCGGAAGAAAATTGATCCGGTAAATGAATTTCTTCTGCTGTCCGATCAATATTTACATCATGGTTTCTGGGTAAAACCTTTGCCGATCCAATTCAATTTCAGAGCCTACAATTGTTTAAAGTTTGTGCTGATCAAAAGGGTCAAAACAATAATAAACTTCATAGTAGTTTGAATTTGTTTAAAAAAAAATTAAATTTGATACTTCTTTTATCAGGTAAAAACCCCGTTAATTTTACAAGCTATAATAAAGTTGTGCCTGATATTTTACCTGGTAAAAGAAGTATGTACTTGCATTCTCATATTAAAATTAGTTTTAGGCTGATTGAAACCAAAGCAAGACAATAATCAATTTGCTACCAAAGATGCTTGTAATTATTATTATGGGATTGTCCAACCTTTTTTTAAATCCGTGTCAGCAGGAAGTTGCTTTTACTGCATTTATTTGCGGGCCAATTATTATTGTCCGGCCTTGTTTTCAAAAACCAACATACACCAAACAAAACCAAATCATAAGATACTTTTTTTACAGCCTTTTTAAACTTCTATCAGTAAAAAGGCCAATACTTCTTTTACCACTTAAAAATGCGTGCCTGCATCCATGTTCCTAAACTCAGAACCTAAATACGCTTGCCATTTTTTAAGTGGTAAAAGAAGCATTGAGAAAATGCCGGACACATCTAAACGGACCCACAATAGCCACCTCTTTTATCATCAATAAAAACAGAAGCTGTCCTGCCTTTGATTTACCTGTTCTACATTAAAGGGAACACAAGTTTTTGCAGGTTATAAGGGGCATTCTTTTTCTCAAAAAAAATTTTAAACAAATTATCAATTAAATTAGTAAAAGGTTTGTTACCTCTAAAAAAGTTTATATTTTTGACAGTTAAAATTACCTTTTATAAACCTATTTTTTTAAATTATTTGGTCATGGCAAATCCTTTTAAGGGTTATTTATTCCTGCCTGTTTTATGCAGGGTAGCAGGAATAATTAAACCACCATAAATTTGGCTACGTTTTTATTACAGTAAACGCTGTATGACATCCAGCAACAATCAATTCTTTTTTAAACAATTTTATTTCCACAAAAATCAATTTTATGCTTAACAGTTTACTTATTAAAAGAATGAAATTATTTCTGCTGCTGCTTGGGATATTTTCTTCCTTACTTGTTTCGGCCCAAACTAGGATTACAGGTAGGGTTATCGGTGCAGATGACAAACAGCCGGTAATCGGGGCTTCCGTTCGGGTAAGAGGCACCACAGTTGGTACCGTTACAGATGTCAGCGGAAACTTTTCCATCACCGCAAAACCTGCTGATGTTATTTCGGTATCTTACTTAGGGTATCAACCTAATGATATTACGGTTGGCAGCCAGACTAATTTAAGGGTTACACTTAGCACTACCAACAGTACCTTAAATGAAGTAGTGGTTACAGGTTACACCACACAGCGCAAAAAGGACATTGCGGGTGCTGTTTCAACGGTAGATGTTGGTGCCGCTACCAAATTACCAGTTAGTAGTTCTGATCAATTACTACAAGGGCAGGCATCAGGTGTTACAGTGGTTACACAGGGTGCCCCTGGTGCTGGTGCGCAGTTGTTCATTCGTGGTGTTTCCAATTTTGGTAATTCCCAGCCTTTAATTGTTATTGATGGTGTACAAGGCGGTAGTTTTGCAAACCTTAACCCGAACGACATTGAGTCCATCAGTGTTTTAAAAGATGCCGGTGCTGCTGCAATTTATGGTGTTGCCGGTGGTAATGGTGTTGTAGTTATTACCACTAAAAAAGGCAAACAAGGAAAAACCCAGTTTAGCTACGATGCTTATTACGGAACCCAGGTTCCAAAAAGCGGTAATGTTTGGAACATTTTAAATGCCAGGGATTACGAAACGTTAGTAAAGCAAATTGACCCTCAAAACCCATTGATTGTTAATGGTGCATTTCAGGATTATGGTTTTCAAGCTGGTGCAAGTGGTGGTGCAAAAGGTGTTGGTTCTGCTTCAGATCCACGTGCAAACCCGGCTTTATACAAATATGACCCTAACAATCCAACAAATGATTATCTGATCCAGAAATTTGATAACGGACAAGGTACAGACTGGTTTCACCAGGTATTTAAATCGGCACCAACTCAGCAGCACAGTATTACTGCAAGTGGTGCCAGTGATAAAAACTCTTATTTATTATCTTTAGGTTATTTAAACACTCAGGGTACTTTGCTTAATACTTATTATAAAAGGTACCAGGCCCGCGTGAATACGACTTTTAATTTAAAAGATAATATTAGGATAGGTGAAACAGGGCAGGTTTACTATGCTACATCACCAAATGGGGCCGGATCTATACCGGGTGGTAACCAAGGTGAAGGGAATTCTATCTCTGAAACTTATCGCGCACAACCTCAAATTCCTGTCTATGATATTAACGGTAATTACGGCGGAACTTATGCAGGCCCTACCCAGTTAGGTAATGCCGTTAATCCGGTTGCTACACAAAACAGACAAATAAATAACCATAGTAACAACTGGAATATAGAAGGTACAGTTTTTGCAGAAGTTGACTTTCTAAAACACTTTACAGCACGTACTGCTTTTAGCGGAGTTGCAAGCAATTACTATTACACAGCTATAGGTTACAGGCCTTATGATAGTGGTGAAGGTCATGGAGGAAACAACTCCTTTTCTGAAGGTGCCGGTTATAACCGTTATTACAACTGGAGCAATACTTTAGTTTACAAACAAATATTCGGCAAACATAATATTTCACTTTTAGGCGGTTATGAAATGAGGTCTTATGATGGACGTTTCATAGGTTCAACAGTGGTCAATCTGCCTTCATTAGACCCTTCGTTCGTAAGTATTACCAATGGTACAGCAGTTGCTGCCCCATTTAGCGGCCCCAATCAACCGGTAACTGGTTTATCCTATTTTGGTCAGTTGAACTATGTTTTTAATGATAAGTATATTTTAGCTGCAACTATTCGTCGTGATGCCGAATCTGTGTTTTATCCTGGAAAACAGTATGGAAATTTCCCATCCGTATCTTTGGGATGGCGCATTTCTCAGGAGGATTTCTTAAAAAGTGTTAGCTGGTTAAATAACCTGAAATTGCGTGGCAGTTATGGTGAATCTGGTTTTTACCAAAACGTACCAGGTTCAAATGGTTATTCAACATTCAGACAAGATTTAGGTGCTTCATTTTACCCGATTAACGGTTCGTCCAGTACCCTTACACAAGGCTATTTCAATAGCAGTATAGGTAACACAAATACCCATTGGGAGACAGATAAAATTGCCAACATCGGTATTGATGGTACTTTTTTTAATAGTTTAGATGTGTCTTTTGAGTACTTTAGAAAGACATCAAGTGATTTGCTTGCAAGCCCTGCTTTGCCTGCAACAGTAGGCGGTGCAAACCCTCCGGCTGTAAATATTGGCGAAGTACAAAATAAAGGCTTTGAAGCGTCTCTTAATTATAGAAATAAGATTACTGAGGACCTAACGTTCAATGTAGGCGTTAATATAACTACTTACAAAAATAAAATTACCAAGCTTTCTAATGATTATCAAACAACAGGTTCCCGTATTGGTAATTTAGTTAAAGAAGCAGTAGGCCAGCCAATTGGATCATTCTTTGGTTATAAACAAATCGGATATTTCAGTAGTGCGGCTGATGTAGCCAATTCACCTACACAAGCAGGTGCTGCTCCGGGGCGTTTTAAATTTGCTGACATTAATGGTGATGGTAAAATTGACGATAACGATCGTACGTATATTGGTAACCCAAACCCTAATTACACTTATGGTATTAATTTAGGGGCTAACTATAAAGGCTTTGATTTAAGTGCTAGTTTGTATGGCTCCCAAGGCAACAAGGATTTGAACTATGTTAAATATTGGACAGAGTTTTACAGCTCTTTAACCGGTAACAAAAGCAATGATTTGTTGTACAATTCCTGGTCTCCAACAAATTTAAACCCTAAAGCACCTAAACCGGAAGCAACTTCTACCTTTAGTACAGACCAGAACAACAGCACCTATTTTGTTGAGAACGGTTCTTTTTTAAAACTGAAGGTATTACAATTGGGCTATACTTTTAACCCTACATTGTTAAAAAACTTAGGGGTTAACAGGTTACATATTTATGTACAAGGAACCAATTTATTTACCATTACCAAATACACAGGTCTGGATCCGGAATTACAAGCTACACTATATAATAATAACATAGGTATAGACTTTGGTAACTATCCAAACAATGAGCGTAAATACATTTTAGGTGTTAATTTAACATTTTAATAAGCCGAAAAAATAAATTATTATGAAAAGAAAAAACATAAAAATAATTATACCTGCTACTTTAGGGCTGATAGCAATATCCGTATCCTGTAAAAAGTTTCTGCAGCAAACACCGGTAGGGTCATTAAACACGGTTGTATTGGCTAACAAAGCCGGTGTTGATGGTTTATTAATTGGTGCTTATTCCTTAGCAGATGGTGTATATAACGGTCAGCCGGGTGCTACCTGGTCAACTGGTACGGATAACTGGATCTATGGGAGTGTGGCTGCTGATGACGCACACAAAGGTTCTACTCCTGGTGACCAGCCTGATGCTGCCGCTATTGAATCTTATACTGCAAGTGGTAATAACGGCTATCTTGACCCGAAATGGAGGGTAATGTTTAACGGCGTACAGCGTTCAAATGATGTGATCCGGGAATTAGTATTGGTTAAAGACGGATCGGTTAGTGCAGATTATGCTAAAGAAGTTACTGCTGAAGCTCGTTTTCTGCGAGGTTTGTATCATGTTGAACTGGCAAAGCTTTGGAGAAATGTTCCTTATGCAGATGAAACGGTAACCTATGATAATGGTAATTTTAACATTGGTAACCCTGGTCCGATATGGGACAAAATTGAGGCAGATTTTACCTATGCCATGGCTAATTTGCCAACTACACAGGCACAAATTGGTCGTGCCAATAAATATGCAGCAGAAGCGTTTTTGGCAAAAGCTTATATGTTTGATCATAAATATGCATTGGCTAAGCCATTATTAGCGGACCTGATTGCAAACGGTGTAACTTCAGCAGGTGCTAAATACGCTTTAGAGCCTTACGCAAATAATTTTAACCCATCTACTAAAAATGGCCCGGAAGGTGTTTTTGTGGTACAAACTTCTGTAAAAGATGGTTCAAATGGTTTAAACGGTAATGCCGGAGAAACCCTTAACTTTCCTTCAGGTGGTCCCGCCACTTGCTGCGGTTTCTTTCAGCCATCCTTTAGCTTTGCAAATGCTTTTAAGGTTGACGATAGTGGCTTGCCTATGTTTGATACTTACAACAACACGGATTTAAAGAATGATCAAAATATTGATTCAGCTGTCCCTTTTACACCAGCTACTGATGCGGTTGATTCCCGCTTAGACTGGTCTGTTGGCCGCAGGGGTATTCCGTATCTTGACTGGGGTATTCACCCGGGACAATCATGGGCACGTGACCAAGCAGATGGTGGGCCATACAGCCCTATCAAAAATGTTTATTACAAGGCTGCACAAGCTACTACCAGCGATACTTATGGTGGATGGGCAGCTAACCAATCAACAGCCAACAGTTACAACATTATCCGTTATGCAGATGTCATTCTATGGGCTGCGGAAGTTGAAGTGGAAGTTGGAAGCCTTGCACAGGCAGAAACTTATGTAAATATGGTAAGGGCACGTGCTGCTGATCCTACAGGCTGGGTTCACACTTATAAAGATTCAAAGAATCCAACAGGCGGTTATACAACTACCCCTGCTGCAAATTATCATGTAGGTTTGTACAATGGTCAGTTTACATTAAACGGACAGGGATATGCCCGTAGAGCAGTACAGTTCGAACGTCGTTTAGAATTGGGCATGGAAGGCCATCGTTTCTTTGACTTACAACGTTGGGATGCTATCTATGGTGGTGCAAGCGGTACAGGCTACATGGCTAATATGATCAACGCTTATATAACACATGAAAACGGAGTACCTAATTTTCCTAACCTGTTACTTAAACCAGCTAAATTTGTTCAAGGTAAAAATGAATTGTTTCCTGTTCCACAGGCACAAATTGATATCACTCATGGAAATATCAAACAAAACCCGGGTTATTAATTTTTAAAAACTTGATAAAGAGGAGGAGATGTTTATCTTCTCCTCTTTTTTTATTTATATAATTTTAGTTCTATTCATGAGGTTTCAACAATACGCGCTGCTGTTTATTTCTTCGTTTATCCTGCTTTCCTGTAAAAAAGCAACCTTGTTTCAAACAATCCCTTCCTCCCATTCCGGGATCCATTTCTCAAACAACATTACAGAAAGTGATTCCATCAATCCGCTTACTATGTTAAATATCTATAACGGCGGTGGCGTAGGTGTTGGTGATTTTAACAACGATGGTTTGCAGGACCTATATTTTATTGGCAATACGGTATCCAACAAGTTGTACCTGAATAAAGGCGATATGCAATTTGAGGATGTTACCGCTAAAGCAGGGGTAGGCGGTAAAGGAGGCTGGGGACGCGGTGTTGCAGTTGTTGACCTAAACAATGATGGTTTGCTGGATATTTATGTATGCAATACTTTGTTAAAAGATTCTATAAAAAGGACTAACTTGCTTTACATCAACCAGGGGCCGGACAAAGACGGGATTCCCCGGTTTAAGGAAATGGCGAAAGAATATGGTTTAAATAAGCATGTACATTCTACCATGGCCTCATTTTTTGATTATGATAATGATGGCGACCTGGATATGTATTTAACCGTTAACGAAGCTATCGCCAATGATAACCAAAGTACGTTCAGGCCGGTCATCAAAGATGGAAGCCACCGGAGTACGGGAAAATTATTCCGAAATGAATGGGATCCGGTTTTAAAACACCCGGTGTTTAAGGACGTTTCCAAAGAAGCAGGGATACTTACAGAGGGATACGGACACGGAACCAGTATAGTGGATATTAACCGCGACGGCTGGAAAGATATTTATGTAACCAACGATTTTTTGACCAGTGATATTTTATATATCAACAACCACGACGGTACTTTTACGGACAAGTCTAAAGAATACTTTAAGCATACTTCCGCCAACGCTATGGGCCAGGATGTTGAGGATTTAAACAATGACGGGCTGGCCGATATTTTTTCGTTGGATATGGACCCGGAGGACAATTTTAGAAAAAAAATGATGCTGAGTTCCAACAGCTATCAAACGCTTCAGAATTTTGACAAATATGATTACCAGCGGCAATATGTACACAATACGTTGCAATTGAACCAAGGGCCGCGTGTCGGTCAGAATGATTCCATCGGTGATCCTGCTTTTAGCGAAGTGTCGTTTTTAAGCGGTGTTGAACAAACGGATTGGAGCTGGTGCCCTTTAATTACTGACTTTGACAACGATGGTTTGCGCGACATTGTTATTACAAACGGATACCCCCGCGATGTAACCGATCATGATTTTATAGCTTTCCGGGAACAGTCTTTTTCAATTGCTTCGACCAAACAAGTCCTGGATCAAATCCCAATTGTGAAAATCCCAAATTATGCCTTTAAAAACAGCAATGGTTTACAATTTAAAGATGTAACAAAAAACTGGGGACTTGATGTTCCGACTTTCAGTAACGGCGCTGCTTATGCAGACTTGGACAATGACGGCGATATGGACATGATCATCAATAATATCAATGATGAAGCCTTGATCTACAAAAATACTTCGCGCGATAAAGACAAGGCAAACAATCATTACCTGCATATCAAATTTCAGGGTACAGCCTTAAATAGGGACGGGATTGGTGCTTTTGCAGATATTTATTACGACCATGGCAAACACCAGGTTTATGAGAATACCCCTTTTAGGGGATATTTATCGACGTTGCAAAACATTGCCCATTTTGGATTGGGAAAAACAACACAACTTGATTCGGTAGTGGTCCGATGGCAGAACGGCAAAAAGCAAACCTTGCAAAAAGTAAAAGCAGATCAATTGTTGAAAGTAAACATCGCCCAGGCACATGATAATTACACTTTTGATCAGCCTAAAATCAACACACAATCTTTGTTTAAAGAAGTAACCCATTCATTAGGGATAAAATATAAGCATCAGGAAGAAGATTTTGTAGATTTTAACATTCAAAAGCTGCTGCCCCATAAATTTTCGGAATATACGCCTGCTTTGGCCGTTGGCGATGTGAACGGAGATGGTTTAGAGGATATGGTTTCAGGCGGAAACGCTAAATTTCCTGCACAAATATTATTGCAGCAAAGTAGCGGAAAGTTTACCCAGCAAAATTTGTATCCGGCTTCAACCGATATAAAAAATAACTTTAAAGATGAAGGTTTGCTACTATTTGATGCTGACGGTGATGGCGACCTCGACTTATATGCAGCAAGCGGTGGTTATGAAGCGCAACCCGGGTCTGGCATTTACCAAGACCGGTTTTATCTGAATGATGGCAAAGGCAATTTTACATTGGTAAAAGAAGCATTGCCTATTAATTCGACCAGCAAATTGTGCGTGAGGGCGGTGGATTATAACAAAGACGGCAAATTGGATTTGTTTGTTTCCGGCAGGGTTGATCCCTGGAATTATCCAAAACCTGTTTCCAGTTTTATCTTCAGGAACGACAGTAAGAATGGTGTAATCAAGTTTACGGATGTAACTAATTCAGTTGCCAAAGATTTGAAAAATATTGGTTTGGTTTGCGATGCACTTTTTACAGATTTTGACAATGATGGCTGGCCGGATCTGATTTTGGCGGGCGAATGGATGCCAATTACGTTTTTAAAAAATGAGCATGGTGTTTACAAAAATATTACCAGTAAAAGCAGCATGGCCGACAAACCGGGCTGGTGGAACACGATTACTGCCGGTGATTTTAACCACGATGGTAAAACGGATTACATTGTTGGCAACACGGGTTTAAACACGTTTTACAAAGCTTCGGAAAAATATCCGGTTTACATCACCGCAAAGGATTTTGACAATAATGGCAGTTATGATGCATTTCCGTCTTTGTTTTTGAAAGATGTGAACGGCGTTCCGCAGGAATTTCCGGCGCAAACACGAGACGATATCGTTAAACAGATGATCAGTATGCGGATGAAATTTCAAAATTATAAATCTTACGCAACTGCTACGATGGATTCCGTGATAACGCCGGAAATGCGAAAAGGTGCTTTGCGTTTAAAGGTCAATACTTTACAGTCTTGCTATTTACGCAATGACGGCAACGGGAAATTTACGATGAGCAACCTGCCAGTGGAAGCCCAAATGTCAGAATTGTGTGGGATGACAGTAGATGATTTTGACGGCGATGGAAATTTAGATGTAATTATTAGCGGGAACGATTATGGTACAGAAGTGAATACCGGCCGCTATGATGCTTTTAACGGGTTGATGTTGAAGGGCGACGGCAAAGGGAACTTCAAACCGCAAAGTATTTTGCAAAGCGGTATTTACATTCCCGGAAATGGAAAAGCGTTGGTCAAACTGACTGGTGCAGGCGGAAAATACTTCCTTGCTGCCAGTCAAAATAAAGATGTAATGAAGGTTTTTGAGCTGAAAAGGCCGGTTCGGTCCGTAAAATTACAACCAATGGATATGTTTGCAACCATCCAATACAAAAACGGAAAAACAGTCCGGCAGGAGTTTTATTACGGAGAATCCTTTTTATCGCAATCCGGCAGGTTTTTCAATATTGATCAAAACATGTCGGCAGTTTCCATCACCGATAATTTTGGCCGCAGCAGGAATATTTTGTTGAACTGACCGTTAGCGATTGAACCGTTTTTTTTAACCCAAAAAAAATCAGCAATTTAAACCCTGTCGTTGTAAAATCCTTTTAAATTTGATCCTGATTTTTAGATACTTCTTTTACCATGCAAAAATAAGTGCCGTAAAAGAAGCATCCGTATTTCCCGGCCCGGATTATAAACCTGGTCTTTCTTAAGATTGAAACATGCTTTATCTAATCAATTGTAATATGCGGTTTTTAAATTTTGTTGTTCTTTTTATAGGTATTTTAACCTTTTCAGCCTGTAAAAAAAATCAAAAAGCAGCAAAATACGATGCTGAACTCATCAACCAAAATGAAAACACTTTAACCAAAGTGATTATTTACGATGGTTTCACACCTCCCGTGGCCAGCAGGATTTACAGTTATACTGCGTTGGCGGCCTATGAAGCAATGCGCTATGCCGATCCGAAACAGAACAGTCTCATCATCCAGTTAAAAGGTTTTTCCAATCCGCCTGTCCCGCAAAAAGGGAAAGATTATAACTACGCTTTGGCGGCCACAAAAGCATTTTTTAACGTAGCCAATAAGGTAACTTTCTCTGTGGACACGCTAAAAAAGTACGAAAACAGCATTTTTAATTCTTTTAAAGACCAGTTGGATGATTCTACTTATGCCCGCTCAATGGCTTTTGGAGAGCTTGTTGCAAAAGTAGTTTTGAAAAGGGCAACAGATGACAATTACCTAAAATCCCGTGGTAAACCAAGGTATCTGGGCAATAACGGCAAGGCACAATGGCGGCCAACACCCCCGGATTATCTGGATGGCGTAGAGTTTTGCTGGGGCGATATGAAACCTTTTGGTGTGCTGTCTTCCGCTCAGTTTCGCCTGCCGCCGCCCCCAACTTACAGCGCGGAAAAGAACAGTGTTTTTTTTAAACAGGCAGATGAAGTGTATCAGTCCAACAAAAACCTTTCGGACGAGCAGGAAAAAATTGCACGCTTTTGGGACGATAACCCCTTTGCGATACAACATGCAGGGCACGCTATGTTTGCCAATAAAAAGATAACACCTGGCGGCCATTGGATGGGCATCACCACCATTGCTTGCCGAAAAGCAAATTTTGATGCGGTAAAAACAGCACAGGCATACGCGCTTACGGCAATCACTTTGTATGATTCATTCATTTGCAGTTGGGAAACAAAATATAAATATAATTACGAAAGGCCGGTTTCGATAATCAATGAGTCTATCGACCATAACTGGCTTCCGTTGCTGCAAACGCCGCCTTTTCCGGAATATCCTGCCGGCCATGCCTCTATCAGCGGTGCTACGGCAACTGTGCTTACCCATGTTTTTGGTGAAAACTTTGCTTTTGAAGATATCACCGAAGTAAGATATATCGGCTTAAAACGCCACTTTAATTCGTTTTTAGAAGCTGCCGATGAAACCGCACTTAGTCGTTTTTACGGTGGGATCCATTTTAAAAACAGTACAATAACAGGTTCTGAGCAAGGTAAAAAAATAGGGGAATTTATCTGGACGAAATTAAAGCTGACAAAATAGTTTAACAATCTATGTTTAAATCCTATAAAACCGTTTTTTGCATCTGCAATCTTTTGCTGGTTACAAGTTTAATTTCAATTGGTTCTGTTTTTAACAGTTGCAAAAATAAAATCAATTCCAACTATCAGTTCACAGGCGATACGCTAAAAGATGGCAAACAATTAGTACAGTTGCATTGCAAAGGCTGCCACGAACTTACACCAGTAAACGCCTTGACAAAAGATGTTTGGATGTATCATACGCTGCCTTCCATGGCGCATTATCTTGGGATTTCAACTTATGGCATTGATTATTTTAAGCCTGATTCAATAACCCGGGGTACATCGCTTGCCGAATGGCAAACCATTGTGGCTTATTACAAAAAATTGGCACCGATAACTTTGCCTTCCGCTAAACGTCCGGATTCTTTGGTCCGGGATTGGGCTGGTTTTACCTTGAAAACCCCAAAGCAATTAACTAATGATTTCAGTTTTACCACGATGATCAGCGTAAACCCTTTTGATCATCAGGTTTATACTTCGGATGAAAAAACACATCAGCTTACCGCTTGGACGAGTGGTTTAAAAGATAAAATTGTTACCACTTTACCTTCAAGTGCTGTTCAGGCTGATTTTTTCAAAGATTTGGGCGATACGATTTCCGGCACGTTTACTTGTGTCGGAGAGTTGCAACCGATGGATTTCCCAAACGGAAAAGTTTTAAAGATCAACTTAAATCAAAAAAACAATACTGATACGGAAGTGATCAGTTCTGAGCTTTTGCGGCCGGTGCAAACTTTGGAAGGCGATTTTTACCACAACGGACATCAGGACAAATTAATTCTTTGTCAGGGTGATAAAAGAGGAAAAGTTGTTTTGATGAAGCAAAATTTAAATCACAGCTTCACTCAAAACCTGATTACAGAAAAACCAGGTGCTGCACAAGCCATCAGCGGAGATTTTAATAAAGATGGCTGGCTCGATTTTATGGTGCTCTACGGCACAGGCGATGAAGGTTTTTGGATGTACTTAAACAATCAAAAAGGGAGTTTTACAGCGAAAGCTTTATTAAAATTTCCGCCGGTTTATGGTTCCAGCAGTTTCCAGTTGGAAGATCTAGACCATGACGGTTTGCCAGACCTCATCTACTCTTGCGGCTACAATTACCACGATTCCCGTATTTTAAAGCCTTATCATGGCTTATATATCTTTAAAAATACCGGCAGATGGAATTTTAAACAAACCTGGTTTTACCCGATCAACGGTTGTACAAAAGCAATTGCAACAGATTTTGATGGTGACGGCGATCTTGACATTGCCACTTCTGCTTTTTTTGCGGATTTAAAAGACAATCCGGCAGAGGGTTTTATTTATTTCGAGCAAGACAAGCCCATGCACTTTGTTCCGCACGCCATGCCAGTAAGCAAATACGGCCGCTGGATGTGTATGACAGTTGCCGATTATAACAGCGACGGCAAACCAGATATTTTATTAGGAAATTTTGCACAAGGGCTTAAAATTCAAAATGTTGAATCATTTTGGAACAAGCAATTGCCATTTGTTGTATTGCAGAATAATTTTAAGAAATAACCTTATCAAAATAAGGTTTTCCCAATTTTAATGATTTTGTACATGCTTCTTTTACCTGCTAAAAATGTTTTTTCTTTCTAATCAACATGATCACAAACACTAATTTTTAGTAGATAAAAGAAGTATCATTAACCTAAAAATCTATCGTGACCAGAATCAACTTCAACCAAAACACTATTTAATGCCAAGTAAAAAAACGCGTTCTGTATTTTTTGTTGCTATGGCATTGTCTGGTTTTGCCAGTATTTTATTTTCGGTAATCAGTAGTTGCAACAACAGCGACCCGAAAATGAATGCTGCGGACAGTTTGGTTGTTGGGCGGCAACTGGCACAAAAATACTGTGTAAGCTGCCACCAGTTCCCGGAACCAACATTGATCGACAAAAAAACCTGGGAAATTGGAGTGCTGCCGGCAATGGCAGAACAGTTAAAAATCCAAAATTACATGGGTCAGTATTTTGCTGATGAACATTCTGCTTTATCTACCAGCGAATGGCAGCAAATTGTATCTTATTATAAAATTTCGGCCCCAAAAACATTGATCATACCTAAATCTAATGCAAAAACCGACTGGGCAATTTTTAGTTTGAAGCGACCTTTAAAAATCAATTCCAAACAAATAGCTTTAACTACGCTGGTTAGCTTCAACCCAAACGATCAAAAAATTTATACTGCCGATGCAAGCAATAATTTATACCGTTGGAATGCCCAGCTCCAGCCGGAACTTTGTAAAATATTGCCTTCTCCGGGCACCAATGCCATTTACAACCAAACAAGCGATGGGACAAACCAGGCAGTCATCACTTGCATAGGCACGCTTCCCCCTACCGATGTTTCAAATGGGAAAGTGCTGAGTTATAATTTAAACAAAAAGGAAAAAGTTAAATCAGCAGTTCTTTATGCTGATAGCCTTCCGCGTGCCGTACAAACAGTAGCGGCTGATTTTGACAAAAATGGTTTGATAGATTATGCTGTGTGTGGTTTTGGGCATGACCGCGGCGGTTTGTATTGGTTAAAACAATTGCCAAACCATCATTTTAAAACCCTGCCGATCCGCTTGGTTCCGGGTGCCACACAACTGATCACAGGTGATTTTAACAATGATGGTTGGACGGACCTGATGTGCCTTTTTGCACAGGCGGATGAAGGAATATGGCTATTTTTAAATGATCATCATGGTAGTTTTGGCACAAAAAATATTTTGCATTTTCCTCCGATCTACGGTTCCAGCAGTTTTCAAATGATAGATTTTAACCATGATGGCAATTTGGATATTTTATATACTGCTGGCGATAACAGCGATTACTCCAAAGTGCTGAAGCCTTATCATGGTGTCTATATTTTTTTAAACCAGGGAAACCTTCACTTTAAAAAAAAATTTTTCTATCCTATTGATGGCTGTACCAAAGCATTAGCTGCGGATTTTAGACAAAACGGTAATTTAGATATTGCTGTCATTTCTTTTTTTGCAGACTTTAAAAATGACCCGACTGAAGGTTTTGAATACTTAGAACAAACTAAAGGGCTTCAATTCGTTCCCCATAAAATACCAATTGATAAATACGGCAGGTGGCTGACGATGGACGTAAGCGATTATAACCATGATGGTTTTCCGGATGTTATTTTAGGTAATTTTTCTATGGGAGGAAACCTGAACAATCAAAAAGATTTAAAGCCGAAATGGGACATACACGAACCATTTATCGTTCTGGAAAATATCTCAAAGAAAAAAAGATAAGCAATGAGATTCTATCTTTATAGATTTTAAATTGGATAAATTGGAAATGTCCATCTTTCAAAGTTTTATTACAATAAAAGATACAAGTCCGGCTGGTTTATTTGCCTGTTCATTATATAATTTCTTCTTTAAATCTGTAAAAACAAGCTCAATTTTTAGGGCATAAAAGAAGCATCATACCAATTCATTACGGTTAAGCTGGTAATTGTTAAATTATTGCTACCGAAATTTATATTGGTTCAAAAAGAGAATTAACAAAACAATCTTTTGCCGGATGCTTCTTTTAGCACATGAAAATCATGGTGCATAAATAATACTCATCACCTGGTCAATATTGGCTGAGGTGTCCCAGTATTTCAGCAACTGGTATTTAGCATTATAAATATATAAAGCCGGGAATTGCGATGGTTTAAATTTTTCTAAAAATAGCCGGTTTGGATCTGCCAAAATGGTTACATTATTTTTACCGTTTAGCTGCTTGCCGTAAGTATTTATAAAGTTTTGGATCTGCTGTTTTTTGTCCATGGAAACAAAATAGAAAGAGGTATTTATAAAATCTTTGTAGTGGCCGGCGATCTGCTGCATTTCGTACTGACAATGCGGACAGGTGGCATCAAAAAACAGAAATAATATTTTTCCTTCTTTCTTTAGTTGTTTTTGGGTAAACGGAATATTATTAAGCGTGTAAAATGTAAATTCAGGTATGGATTTGGCAGGTTCCGTTTGTGCAAATAACTGGTTTACACTTAAAGCCAACATTATAATTAAAATATTAAACCTGATAACTTTCTGCCAAAATGTAACTGATACTTCTTTTACCACTATAAAATTGTTATGCTACAATTCCCTTACCCAAATATTGCGATAACTAATCGGTTCACTTTTATCGCCATGGGCCTGCAATTTGATAGGTGCGCCACCTCTGTAAGCTTTGTATTTTGGCTGCCCGACATATAACGTTTCTCCTTTTAACACGATGTGGTTTTGCACCAACACACCGTTAAAAATAACGGTTACCGCTGCCGGAGTATTAATTGACCCATCGGTTTTAAAAGTTGGTGCCTGCCAGATCACATCATAAGTTTGCCATTCGTCTGGTTTTTTATTGGCATTTACCAGTGGGATAAATTGTTTGTAGATGCTTCCTGCCTGGCCATTTACGTAAGTTTTATTATTATACGAATCGAGTATTTGCAATTCATACCCTGAATCACCTTTTCCGGTAGAAGCTAAAAACACACCGCTATTACCGCGAAGCTGTCCCTCACCAGTAATATTTGCAGGGATTTTCCATTCTACATGTAACTGGTAATTGTTGAATTTCTTTTTAGTTTCGATATTTCCAGTGCCTTTTTTAACCGTAAAAAAACCATTTTCTACCGTCCATGGAGCAGGTTTACTGTTGTCATCTGTAAGAACCCATTGATTAAGATTGCCGCCATTAAATAAAATTATGGCATCTGATGGCGGGTCATTATTTGTTTTTCCAGGTGTTACTACTGGTGGAACAGGCTCATAAAACTCTGTGTCTTCATGTTTTGCAGTTTGTTGTGCATTCGCCATAAAAAAACTTCCTGCCAATAAAACGGTCATTATTAATTTGCTTCTCATTGTAATTTCGTTTAAATAATTGGATTAGGCCAGTAAGCTATTTTTCATGTAATTGCAGCTTTCGGTTATACTTGTGTAGGGATCTATGTTGATGAAATTCTCCTGTTCCATAATAAAGTGTTTAACGCCGGCAGCTTTAGCCACAGGCAATATTTTTTTAAAATCAATACTGCCTTTACCTATTTCAGTATTGATGTTTGGGTTGGTTTTGTCCCTGTCTTTCACGTGAACGGCAAAAAAACGGCCCGAATGCTTCTTCAATATTTCAATTGGGTTCTGCCCGGCACGTATCACCCAAAAAAGATCCATTTCCATGTGTACCAAGGCAGGGTCGGTATATTTTAATATCGTATCATAAAAGGTTGTGCCTTCTACCGGTTTCCACTCGAAGTTATGGTTATGGTAGCCCAGTTTAAGTGCTTCTCCTTTACAGATTTCTGCAGCTTTGTTCATTTTTTCTGCAATGTGTTTAAAATCATCCGCAGTCCTGATAAATTGTTCAGCTAAAGATGGTACAGTTATGTAGGATTGACCTGTAATATGTGCTACTTCAATGTATGCTTTTAAATCATCGGTTTTTCCGCTGCCAAAAAATTCATCTAATCCATAATGTCCGCTTGGCGTGGTCAAACCATGGGATTTAAGCAATCCACTAAATTCTTTTGAAGTTAAGCCCCAATACCCTGTTTTTTTGTCAAAACCAAATGTTTCCACTTCTTTATAACCAGCTTTTGCTACTTTGGCAATTACACTTTTTACATCTTTTGGCAGTTGTTCGCGTAAGGTATATAATTGTAACCCAATTTGTTTGCTGTTGATAGCCGCACTTAAAAATCCAGGCTTAATCAACATACCTGCTGATACTAATCCCGTCTGGGCTAAAAATTTTCTTCTATTGATCATAAGGCTTGGTATAGTTTATTTAAAAGAGATCCTGTTTTTAAGGCATAAATTTATACATCACATATTTCAATTGCTTTTTTTAATGATGCAATTTTATCTTTTTGTTTTGGGATGAATTCCTGTGCTACATACCCTTTAAACCCGGTTTTTACAATTGCCCGCATCACAGCCGGATAATATAATTCCTGCGTGTCGTCAATCTCATTCCTTCCAGGCACGCCGCCGGTATGATAATGCGCAATGTATTGGTGATAATCAGTTATGTTCCTGATAATATCACCTTCATCAATTTGCATGTGATAAATATCAAACAGCAACTTGAAGTTTTCTGATCCAAGCCTTTTAGCCAGTTCTCCTCCCCAAGAAACGCGGTCGCATTGGTAATCTTTGTGGTCGATTTTACTGTTCAGCAATTCCATCACCAGCACCACTTTGTGTTTTTCTGCCAGCCCGATTACTTTTTTTAAACCTTCGACACAATTGCTCCAGCCGCTTTCGTTATCCATTCCGCTTCGGCTTCCGCTAAAACAGATAAGGTTTTTGTAACCAGCTTTTGCTACCAGCGGAATCATTTCGGTATAATTCTTCACCAATGTTTCATGATATTTTTTGTTGTTGAAGCCTTCGGTAAGGCTGATTTCCGCACCATTGCACATTGGAGAATCCATACCATGTTTTTTCAATACGTCCCACTCCTTTGGCCCGATCAAATCAATGCCTTTGATACCTATATTTTTTGCCTGCAAACAAAGTTCATCCAATGACAGACTGTTGTAACACCAGCGGCATACGGAATGGTTGATATTTCCTTTTAGTGCCAATGCAGATGGTTCCATTTTTGGTATGGTAAAAGAAGTAACAACTCCACCGGCAGCTACAGTAGCTGTACCGGCAAGAATATTTTTGATGGCAGAACGGCGGTTTTGTTTTGATGTCATGATAATAATTTATTAAACATCTAAACGCATATCCTTTTGCTCATCCAAATTAAGGGCAGGATTAGTTTCCATGTGATTTTTATCCCTAAAAAACAATAAAAACAATATCATTACTGCTGCTGCAATACCGGCAGGAATCAGCCAAATGGCTTGCCAGTTGTGTGCAGATTCAGAAACTTTGTAATTATCTACAATTCGCCCTGCAATTAATGAGCCTATCAACATCCCCACACCATAAGTTGCTAAGGTGATAAACCCTTGCGCTGCACTTTTAAAGCGTTCGCCAGCAAGGTTATCTGTATAAATTTGTCCCGTTACAAAAAAGAAATCATAGCAAACACCATGTAAAACTATACCTGCTATCAGCATCCAGTAGTTAGAATTGGCATCACCATAAGCAAATAATACATAACGCAAAGCCCAGGCAAACATCCCAACAGCTAACATTTTTTTCACACCTAACCTTATAAAAAAGAAAGGGATCATTACCATAAATAATATTTCTGATACCTGTCCCAACGATTGTGTTACGGTTGTTGCCCTCATTCCGGCTTCTTGGAAAAATGGATTGGCAAAACCGTAATAAAACGCAAGCGGAACACAAATTGCGATGGATGCAATAAAGAATATGAGGTAAGATTTATTTTTTAGCAGGCCGATAGCGTCTAATCCTAAAATTTCGCCGATAGTTGTGCTTTCACCCTTTTTGACCGGAGGTGTTGAAGGCAGCGTAAAACTAAACAGGCCTAAAATGATAGAAGCTGCTGCAGCCATTTTGAAAGTATTGACCAATGCTCCTTCGCCGCCTTGCTTGTCCCAGTTTAGCCAACTAATTAATGCTCCTGCCACGATCCACCCGATAGTGCCTAATACTCGGATAGGTGGAAATTCCTTACTTGGATTTTGCATCTGGCGAAAAGAAACCGAATTTACCAGTGCCAATGTGGGCATATAAAGGATCATGTAAACCAAAATGACCGGGTAAAATGCTGAAAAATCAGTTGCAGTTGAGGCCCACCAAAGCAATGCACCACCTAACAAATGTAAAATACCAAGGATTTTTTGTGCAGAGAAAAACTTATCAGCAATTAAACCGATGATAAACGGTGCAACAATAGCACCTATTGATTGCGTAGTAACTGCTGCCCCAACTTCAATTCCTGATGTTTTAAGGTCTTTTAATAAGTAAGTACCTAATGTTACAAACCATGCTCCCCAGATAAAAAACTCCAGGAACATCATTATAGAAAGTTTAACTCGGATGGCAGCAGTCATGATTTGATTGGTTTTAGGTAGATAAAAGAAGTACGGTTTACTTTAAAGACAAAATATATTTAACCATTTCTTTAGCATCGTTTAAAGCTAAGTTTGGGTGTGGTGTCATCGCTATATCACCCCAAACGCCCTTGCCGCCGGTTATTACTTTATTAGCGAGTTTGTTGATATTTTCATCGTTAGCAGGATATTTTTTAGCTACATCTTTGTAAGCCGGGCCTATTAATTTTTCTTGCTCTTTGTGGCAGCCCAGACAATCTGACGAGGCAATAAGCTGGGCACCTTTGGAAGAAGATACGGCACCGCTTGAAGCTGTACCTATTTTGTTGATATTGGTATCGGCACTTGTTTCTGCGCTTTTAGCGGTTTGGTTTGAAGCCGTGGTGCTGTCTGTACTCGAATTTGTATCAGCTTTATTATTACTACAGGCAGCAATAATTGTACAAAAGCTAAGGATAATAATTGTTTTTTTCATGGTTTTGTATTAAATTAAATTCCTAATAAAGTATGGTTAAAAGAAGCATCGGCATTGGAAGCTGCAAAATCATCAAATGCTTTATCTGTTACGCGGATAATATGGTTTTTGATAAATTCTGCGCCTTCCTTTGCACCGTCTTCCTGATTTTTTAGTGCGCATTCCCATTCCAATACAGCCCAGCCTTTGTAATCATAAGCAGCCATTTTACTAAAAATAGCCTTGAAATCAACCTGCCCATCACCCAAAGAACGGAAACGCCCTGCCCTGTCGATCCAATTTTGGTAACCCCCATAAACCCCTTGTTTCCCTGTTGGATTAAACTCCGCATCTTTTACATGGAACATTTTAATACGTTCGTGATAGTTATCGATGTAAGCTAAATAATCCAAACACTGTAATACAAAATGTGAAGGATCATACAGCAAACAAGCACGAGGATGATTATTCACTTTTTCCAGAAACATTTCATAGCTTATGCCATCATGCAAATCTTCCCCGGGATGGATTTCATAACATAAATTTATCCCGCATTCATCAAACTCATTCAAAACTGGCAGCCATCGGTTAGCTAATTCTGTAAAACCCATTTCTACCAAACCCGCAGGTCGTTGCGGCCAAGGATAAACCATCGGCCATAATAAAGCACCGCTAAAAGTAGCATGTGCTTTTAAACCTAAGTTTTGTGATGCTTTTGCTGCGTATTTTAATTGCTGAACAGCCCATTCTTTCCGTGCATTTGGATTGTTGCGATATTGTTCAGGAGCAAAAGCATCAAATAAAGTATCATAAGCCGGATTAACAGCAATCAACTGGCCTTGCAAATGCGTGGAAAGTTCTGTGATCTGCAAACCGTAACTGTTTACTTTTCCTTTCAGGTCATCAGCATAAGTTTTGCTTTCTGCTGCTTGTTTCAGGTTAATAAAACGGGCATCGGTAGTAGGCAACTGTATGCCAAGAAAACCCAGTTCGGCAGCCCATTTGCAAATTGCATTCAGATCGTTAAAAGGTGCTTCATCACCTATAAATTGTGCTAAAAATATTGCCGGGCCTAATAAAGTAGTCATTGTAAATTATAATATAAAATCAGTCCATTTTTTTTCTGAATGGCCGGATGCAACCACGTTTTCTATAAATGCCATTCCGCGAACGCCTTCTTCAATGCCCGGAAAATCGAGCCATTCCTGTTGCGGTGTTTTTCCTTCCGAATATGCTTTAACCGTTAACGCAAAATTTTTATAAAGATTGGCAAAAGCCTCCAGGTAACCTTCAGGATGCCCGGCAGGAGTTCGGGTATTTTGTTGCGCAAAAGAACTGGTATAGCCTCCGCCTGTCCGCCATATTTCTACCGGCTTATCCAGCAGCATTACTTTTAAAGTATTGGCGTCTGCCTGTTGCCATTCCAACCCGCCTTTCTCGCCGTAAACCCTGATTTTCACATTATTTTCTTCTCCTGCTGCAACTTGTGTAGCTATTAAAACTCCACTTGCACCATTATCAAATTTTAGTAAAACTGCCCCGTCATCATCTAATTTTCGGTCTTCCACCACAATATTTATATCCGAGCAAAGCTTAGAAACATGCAATACGGAAACATATTCACACAAATTAAATGCGTGTGTGCCAATATCGCCCATTGCCCCTGCCATACCGCTTTTCGTCGGGTCTGTCCGCCAGGAAGCTTGTTTGTTTTCAGCCCCTTCTTTAAATTTACTTAACCAGCCCTGCGGATATTCCACATAAACTTTTCTGATTTTTCCGAGTTTACCGGATAATGCAAATTGCCTTGCTTCTTTTACCATCGGGTAACCGGTATAAGTATGCGTGAGGCAAAACTTACTTCCGGTTTGCTCAATTATTTTCTGTAAATCTTTTGCTTCCTGAAGTGAAAAGGTAGCTGGCTTGTCCAGGATTACGTGGAATCCATTTTCCAATGCTGCTTTTGCGGGTGCAAAATGAACATGATTGGGTGTTACTATACTTATTACCTGGACACGTTCATTTTCAGGAAGATATTTCTCCTTTTCGATTAGTTCCTGCCAGGAATCATAAATTCGGTTTTTAGAAAGGTTCAGCAACAAACCACTTGCTTTGGATTTTGCAGGATCACTGCTAAAAGCTCCGCAAACCAAGTCGTACTGATCGTCCATGCGCGCAGCAATACGATGAACTGCACCAATAAAAGCACCCTGCCCGCCGCCAATCATCCCTAATCTTAGTCTCATTTATTATATCAGTTTATTCTGATTAGGAAAGTGCCCATGCTTTATCACCTTTTTTGTAAGGTACATCACCATCATATTTCCCCGGAACCGGTAGATAGCGCAAAGCTTTTGTTGCACCAACTTCCGAAGTAAAATAGCCCAGCATGGTCAGCTCTTTCATCATTCTGAAATAGTGGTTGGGATCTTCTTTCTTTTTTGCTTTTTGATAGTTTTTTTGCTCGTTGTCCATCTCGATCAAAACAGCAGTACGTTGTTTCGGATCACATTCCATAAACTTTTTACCATTTTTTTTCTGACAGGCATCGTCCAACTGGGATAAGCCTTTTGTAAAAACTTTCTGATCATCCGGCTTATAACAATCTTTTACCATCACCGCCATAAATTTACCCACGTTGGCAGCTTTTGCACCAGGTGTAGCGGTAGCTGGTAAAATAGTATCGCCAACTTCGTTTAAAAAATCAATCTGATCCTGGCCGAATAATTCCTTAACCTTTTCAGGTTCTGATTTACAGCCGTTTATAAAAAATTCGGCTCCCAATATAGTGCCTCCAAGTAATAAGGCAACTCTTGAAACAGCTTCTCTCCTATCCATATTTTTAGTTGATAAAAACAGTATGTTAAAAAATTATTATGCTTTGACTGTCCAGCCTTGCCGGTACTCTCTTTTTACATAACGGTTTACATCGTCAAAATTTGTAATCCGCATATTTTTATTGTCCCAAAGCATTTTGATGTGGCCGCCTTTAAGGTCATGCCCTCTTACTGCCAGGTTTGCCATCAATAAAGCTTCTGTTAACGGGCCTGCAACTTCAAACGGAGAACTAACTTCTTTTTTACCATAACCAGCCAAACAAGCTTCCACCCATTGTCCGTAATGTCCGTCTGCTTGTCCGGGAACCCGCGCGATCGTTTGCTTCACATGCACTTCATTTGTTCGGGAAGTAGGCAATAACAGCGGATCAGCAGAATAAGTACTGGCCATCATTTTTCCTTTTGTACCGATAAACAATGTTCCGTTTCCATCGTCACCAAATTTCTCATTCGGCCCTAATTCTTCTGGTCTTTCCGGCTGGATACCACCGTCCATCCAATGCAAGGTTATATCTCCTTTAGTTTTGTTGGTTTTTGGGAAAGTAAGCGTAATATGGCTTGAAGGCGGACAACTGTCAGGAAAAATACCTTGTTTAAATTCACCAACATAAACCGAACCTACACTTGCTTGTACATCTTTTGCATATTGCAAACCAAGCACACGAAATGGTGCTTCGACCAAATGGCATCCCATATCTCCTAAAGCACCTGTGCCATAATCCCACCAGCCACGCCAGTTAAATGGCACCAAATTATCTACAAAATCTTTGTATGGCGCAGTTCCTAACCATAAATCCCAATTCAGTTCTTTAGGAACTTCTGTTTTCGTGGTTGGCCAGGGGATACCTTGAGGCCAAACAGGTCGGTTCGTCCAGCAATAAACGGTATGCACATCGCCAATAATTCCATTGTTGTACCATTCCGCAAGTTGCCTTGTACCATCATTAGATGCTCCCTGGTTACCCATTTGTGTTACCACTTTATATTTTTTAGCTGCATTTGTTAATGCACGTGCTTCAAAAATATCGTGTGCAAGTGGTTTTTGCACATAAACGTGTTTACCCATTTGCATTGCAGAAAGCGCAATAATGGCGTGGTTATGATCCGGCGTAGAAACAGAAACGGCATCAAAGTTTTTAGCTTCTTTGTCCATCATTTCGCGCCAGTCTTTATAATATTTTGCTTTTGGAAATTTATTTACAGTCCTTGCAGCGCGGCGGTCATCCACGTCACATAAAAAAGCAATATCTGCTTTGCCAGATTTATAAAAATTGGCAATATCACTTTCACCTTTTCCGCCTGCACCTACACCTGCAATAAGTAATTTATCACTTGGTGCGATATACCCTTTTCCACCTAAAACAAAGCGTGGAACAATTGTAAAAGCTGCGGCAGCAATAGCCGTATTCTTGATAAAACCCCGCCTCGAACTTTGGGAGGAATTTAAAGCATGATCATCCATCTTTTAAAATTCTAATAGTTTATATTGATATTGTTTTTAGCTTAAATATTCATCTTTTTAAGCTCTCCGACAGCATGGTCAACCGCACGGGCAGTAAGCGCCATGTAAGTAAGAGAAGGGTTTTGGCAGGCAGCAGAAGTCATGGCAGAACCATCTGTAACAAAAACATTTTTGGCATCCCAAACCTGGTTCCACTCATTTAATACAGAAGTTTTAGGGTCTCTTCCCATCCGGGCTGTTCCCATTTCGTGGATGCCTTTACCTAAAACGGCTTCTGTATTGTAAGCTTGAACATTTTTTGCACCAGCTGCTTCTAAAATTTCTTTGGCATCCTGCATCATGTCAATCCGCATTTTTTTCTCATTATCCCTGATAACAGCATCAATAGCAACAACAGGAAGTCCCCATGCATCTTTTTTAGTTTTATCCAATGTTACTTTATTATCATGATATGGAAGAGTTTCGCCAAAACCACCCATACCAATTCGCCAGCTTCCCGGTTCTGATAAAGCATCTTTAAAATCACCACCGATATTCATTTCGGCGATATCCCGGCTCCATCCTTCACGGCTCGCCGCTCCCTGATAACCAAAACCACGGATGTAATCCCGTTTATCGCCATTGGTATTGCGGAAGCGGGGAATGTAAAAACCATTTGCCCTTCGGCCGAAATAATATTTATCCTCATACCCGTCAACCTGGCCGGATGCACCTACACCTAAGTGATGGTCCATTAGATTATGACCTAATTCCCCACTGCTGCTGCCTAAACCATCAGGCCATACATCTGTTGCAGAGTTCATCAAAACCCATGCGGAGTTGATTGTAGAAGCATTTACAAAAATAATTTTTGCTTTATATTCGTAAGTCTTTTTCGTTTCTGCGTCCAACACCTCTACCCCTGTAGCTTTTTTGGTGTTCTTGTCGTATAAAATCCGGGTAACAATAGAGAAAGGGCGAACGGTTAAATTGCCCGTTGCAGCAGCAGCAGGCAAAGTTGATGACTGCGTACTGAAGTAAGCTCCGAAAGGACACCCCAACCAACATTTATTTCGGTATTGACAATTTGTACGATTATTATGTGGTACTGTAATATTTGCAGTACGGCCAATAATCATAGGCCGCAGGCCTTTATAATGTTGTTTTAACCGCGCTGCAACATCTTTTTCAACTACATTGAGTTCCATTGCAGGCATAAAATCTCCATCGGGCAATATAGCCAGTCCATCCCGGTTACCAGATATACCAGCAAACCGCTCTGCATAACCATACCATTTATCCAAATCTTTATAACGGATAGGCCAGTCCACTCCAATTCCATCACGTAAATTAGCTTCAAAATCGGTATCTGCCCAGCGATAAGATTGCCGGCCCCACATTAAAGAACGGCCGCCCACTTGATAACCGCGAAACCAGTCGAACGGCTTTGTTTCTACATAAGGGCTCTCTTTTTCATTTGTCCAGAAATCCAGGTTCATTTCATTAAGCGTATAATCTCTGCTTAAAACCGGATAATCTTTGATCATTTCCTGGGTTTTGCCTCCGCGGTGCGGAAATTCCCAAGGAGCTTTGTTGGCATTTACATAATCTTTAATGTGCTCAATATTTCTACCGCGTTCTAAAAGGATCGTTTTAAGCCCTTTCTCCGTAAGTTCTTTTGCCGCCCATCCACCAGAAATACCAGAACCAATAACAATTGCATCATATATGTTGCTCGCCATAAATCAGAAAAATTAAATAGAATAATCGGTTGTGGAGGCTAAAGTAGAAATTAGTTTTACAAAATTTTTATAAATCGAAAAATTTAAAACATTAATTTATTCTGAAGCCCATCAATGCAAATTTTTGTCATGATTGAAGCTTCAAAATCTTTTGGCCAAACCATAATTTTTCCAATACTTCTTTTAGCACTATAAATTTAGGTTTAGGTTTATCAATGTAAAACTAAAGGGGGAATAGAATTTATGGTGATAAAAGAAGCATTGCTTTTTGTGATCCAAACCCAAAAAACCCTGCCCTAGTATTTACCTAAGCCTGACCCATACTCTTTTTATATACAAAGTTCAAATATTACCTTTGAGCTTTAATCACAAATGAGCAAGCACGGAAGAATATTAGTAGCTATGAGCGGCGGTGTGGATAGTTCTGTAGCGGCAGTAATGCTGCACGAGCAGGGCTACGAAGTGATCGGCCTAACCATGAAAACCTGGGATTACGCTTCCTCTGGCTCCAGTTCCAAAGAAACCGGCTGTTGCAGTCTGGACAGTATCAACGATGCCCGTTCGCTTGCTGTGGGTTATGGTTTTCCGCATTATATCCTGGATATCCGAAGTGAGTTTGGAGGTTCTGTCATCAATAATTTTATAGATGAATATCTGGCCGGCCGCACGCCAAACCCTTGCGTGCTTTGCAACACTCATATTAAATGGGAAGCCCTGCTGAAAAGGGCCAATAAATTGGATTGCGAACTGATAGCAACCGGCCATTATGCCAACATCCGGCAGGAAAACGAGCGTTATGTCATTTCTAAAGGCCGCGACGAACACAAAGACCAGTCGTACGTTTTGTGGGGGGTTTCTCAAAAAAACCTGGCCCGCACCCATTTTCCCTTGGGTTCTTTTACCAAAGTGGAAATTAAAAACATGGCGGTGGAAATGGGGCAATTAGAATTGGCCGGCAAAAGCGAAAGCTACGAAATTTGCTTCGTGCCAGACAATGATTACCGCGCTTTTTTGAAACATCAGGTAGAGGATTTGGAAGAAAGGGTTGCAGGCGGAAATTTTATTTTAAATGATGGAACAGTCGTTGGCACGCATCAGGGCTATCCTTTTTATACCATCGGCCAGCGAAAAGGCCTTGGTATTGCTTTGGGCAAGCCGATGTTTGTCACTAAAATCGACCCAAATACAAACACGGTGGTTTTGGGGGAACAGGCAGATCTGGAAAGCAGCGAGGCCTGGGTCCGGGATTTTAACCTGGTCAAATACGATAACCTGCAAAACGGTATTGAAGCGGTTACGAAAATCCGTTATAAAGACCAAGGTGCTTTAAGTACGGTTACGCAAATGAACGATCATTTAAAGATCGGTTTTCATCATCAGGTTTCGGGGATTGCGCCCGGACAGTCCGCTGTTTTTTATGAAGGAAACGATTTGCTGGGCGGTGGGTTTTTAATTTGAACAGTTATTTGCTGCATACTTCTTTTAGCGCTATATTTTATATAAAAAAGTTTTGTTGGCTAAATAATATAGCCAACAAACATTGTGTTTTTGGTTTTCTTTGTGTTTTCTTTGCAAAAATTAACAGGTTTTAATGGCAAAAAATTTACTGATAGTAGAATCACCGGCAAAAGCCAAAACAATTGAAGGATATTTGGGAAAAGATTTTACGGTGAAATCAAGCTATGGCCATATCCGGGATTTAGTAAAATCCGACGATGCCATTGATATTGCCAACGGATTTAAGCAAAAATATGAAGTACCTGCGGATAAGAAACAGGTAGTAAGCGAATTAAAAAAATTAGCAAAAGAAGCAGATATTGTTTGGCTTGCTTCTGATGAAGACCGGGAAGGAGAAGCCATTTCCTGGCATTTATTTGAAACTTTGGATTTAAAAGATGCCAATACCCGACGGATCGTTTTTCATGAAATTACCAAACCGGCCATTTTAAAAGCGATTGAATCTCCCCGGAAAATAGATTACAATTTGGTAAATGCACAGCAGGCGCGCCGTGTTTTAGACCGTTTAGTAGGTTTTGAGCTTTCGCCCGTGCTTTGGAAAAAGATCAAACCATCGCTTTCTGCCGGGCGGGTGCAATCTGTAGCCGTGCGGTTAATTGTGGAGCGCGAACGCGAAATCAATAAATTTAAACCGGAAGCAGCCTACCGCGTGATTGCTGTTTTTACCACCGGAAAAAACAAGGAAGTATTTAAAGCAGAACTGCCTGCGCGTTTTATCCAGCAAAGCGATGCCGAAAAGTTTTTGAATGATTGTATTGAAGCTGTTTTCAAGGTCAGCAGTTTAGAAACCAAACCATCCAAACGTTCGCCGTCAGCACCTTTTACCACTTCTACTTTGCAGCAGGAAGCCAGCCGGAAATTAGGTTATTCAGTTTCCAGGACGATGACTTTAGCACAGCGTTTGTACGAAGCAGGAAAAATCACTTATATGCGTACCGATTCTGTCAACTTATCGGACACTGCTTTGGAGGCGGCATCAAAAGAAATCAACTCTGCTTACGGAGACAAATATCATCAGTTCCGAAAATATAAAACTAAATCTGCCGGCGCACAGGAAGCGCACGAAGCTATCCGCCCAACTTATTTCAACCATCACTCTACTGAAGGTGATTCGGCAGAAATCCGTTTGTACGAACTGATCTGGAAACGTGCCATTGCTTCGCAGATGAGTGAAGCCTTGTTTGAAAAAACGACTGCTAAAATCAGTATATCAACCCGAAAAGAAGAGTTGGTGGCCAATGGCGAAGTGTTGAAGTTTGATGGATTTTTGAAGGTTTACTTAGAATCTTCCGATGAAGAAGAGGAAAACAAAACCGATGATAGCAGCGACAATGCAATTTTGCCGCCCATGACAAAAGGCCAACAGCTAAACCTGCGGGATTTGAACGCAACAGAACGTTTCAGCCGGCCGCCGGCAAGAAATACGGAAGCTACCCTGGTGAAAAAACTGGAAGAGCTGGGCATCGGCCGGCCATCCACTTACGCGCCTACTATTTCTACCATACAAAATCGTGGTTATGTGGTGAAAGAAGACCGCGAAGGCAAAACCCGAAATTATTTTGTGTTGACACTGCTGAATAAAAAAGTGGTCAAAGAGCAAAAATCTGAAATAACCGGTGCCGAAAAATCAAAATTATTCCCGACAGATATTGGTGCCGTAGTAAACGATTTTTTGGTGCAGCATTTTAATGGCATTGTAGATTTTCATTTTACGGCAGGGGTTGAAAAGCAGTTTGACGAAATTGCGCAAGGTTTGGAAGACTGGACTAAAATGCTCAAAAAGTTTTATGATCCTTTTCATCAGGAAGTAGAAGAAACGATCAAAACGGCCGATAGGGCGAGTGGTGAGCGGGAATTGGGCATCGACCCGAAAAGCGGAAAAAAAATGTCGGTACGGATTGGCCGCTACGGTCCGTTTGTACAGATTGGCGAAGCGGTAGAAGGGGAAGAAAAACCGGCTTATGCCAGCTTGCGCATGGGGCAAATGATCGAGACGATTACGCTGGAAGAAGCATTGGAATTGTTTAAACTCCCAAAAAAGATTGGTGTTTTTGAAGACAAGGAGATGACGGTAGCCATTGGGAAGTTTGGCCCCTACATCCGCCACAACAGCATGTTTTATTCGCTCCCAAAAGGAATTGACCCTTTGGATGCCGATGAAAAACTTGGGATAGAAATTATTGAAAACAAGCGCAAGGCGGATGCAGAAAAACTGATCAAAACTTTTACGGAAGATGAAGCCATACGGATAGAAAATGGCCGCTGGGGCCCGTATATCAAGTTCGGAAAGCTTAATGTAAAAATCCCAAAAGGAAAAGAACCGGAAGAACTTTCTTACGCAGATTGCAAAGCATTGGTAGAAACGGCAGAAAAAGAACCTAAAAAGCCAGTCAAAAAATTCGCTAAAAAGAAATAATTTAACCTTGTTTGCATTATTTAAACAGGTTTAGTTTTTAGTATTAAATGTTAAAAGACCTCCCTCAAAATAAAGTTGAAGACGTTGCCATTGCAGTGGCATTGGAAAGTGAAAGCCCGGAAAGCAAGGTTTGGTATGTTTATCTGATCAACCTGAAAAATCAGGAACTTGAAAACGCGCTGGTCACTTCGCGAGGATACGGCCACAAAGACGGCGAAGAGGTAAAAACTTCTACTTTACGCCACGCTTTCCCTAAAGTTGCGGCCCAGGATTTTGCCTTGATCGAACCTATTGACGAAGAAACTTTTGGCCTTGCCAATGAATACTGGCTGAGTTATTATGTAAACGGACAGATTTATGACAAGAAATTTATATTCCTGCCGGAGAGCATTGTTGAATCCAACTTTATCCGTTTGCCGGTTTTGAACAAGCCTGGCGTGATGATCCGGTGAGGGTTTGAGGTAACAGGTTTGAGGTATCAGCTTAAAACGGTATGCTTCTTTTATCACCCAAAAATTGGTATTATATTTCTGTCATGCCGTACTTGTTTCGGCATATAATTATAAAGGTTGCGATCATGCAAGAGGGACGCTGAAACAAGTTCAGGATGGCAACGGGATGCTTCTTTTATCACTTAAAAATTGGTGTTGTGTTTTAAGCTGAAGTTGATGCCGCTCTCCTTCTCCACCAAATTGTAAGTTTAATTCAGCATTTATTTAATATCAATACCATCTCCTATCTTTACTGTATGAATACAGCAGAACTGTTAGACCGCGCCCTTCAGTTTGAATTTCTGACGATTGAAGAAGGCCTTTTTCTTTACAACAATGCTTCAACCGCTGAACTGATGTTTACGGCCAATGAGTTGCGGAAAATCCAAGTGCCGCATGGCAAAGTTACCTGGCAGATAGACCGCAACGTCAACACGACCAACGTTTGCATTGCCAATTGTAAGTTCTGTAATTTTTTTCGGAGGCCGGGACACGAAGACAGCTATATTACTGACCTATCAACTTATAAACAAAAGATTGAAGAAACTTTTCGTTTGGGCGGTGATCAGTTGCTGCTGCAGGGCGGTCATCATCCGGATCTGGGTTTACAGTTTTATGTTGATCTTTTTTCTCAACTGAAACAACTTTATCCTGATTTAAAACTGCATTCTTTAGGTCCGCCCGAAATTGCACACATTGCCAAATTAGATAAATTAAGTCATTATGAAGTTTTATCTGCCTTAAAAGAAGCAGGCTTGGATTCTTTGCCGGGAGCAGGCGCAGAGATTTTGAACGATCGGGTCCGCCGGTTAATATCAAAAGGAAAATGCGGCGGAAAAGAATGGCTGGATGTGATGCGTACCGCACACCAGTTAAATTTACCAAGCTCGGCAACGATGATGTTTGGCCATGTAGAAACCCTGGAAGAACGTTTTGAGCATTTGGTTTGGATCCGCGAAGTACAAGCCGAAAAACCTGCTGATGCTTATGGCTTTGTGGCCTTTATTCCATGGCCTTTTCAGGATGACGGAACTTTATTGCGAAAAGTCCGTGGCATCACCAACAATGTAAGCGGAAATGAATATATACGGATGATCGCTTTGAGCCGGATCATGCTGCCGAACATCAAAAATATTCAGGCTTCCTGGCTGACAGTTGGTAAACAGGTTGCACAAATATGCCTACAGGCCGGTGCCAATGATTTTGGGTCGATCATGATTGAAGAAAATGTTGTCTCAGCAGCAGGCGCCCCACATCGTTTTACTGCAAAAGGAATCCAGGACGCGATTACAGAAGCCGGTTTTGAACCGCAGTTGCGCAACCAGAAATATCAGTGGCGGGCAATTCCGGGAGCATTAGAGGAACAAGTGATTAATTATTAGTGCTTCTTTTTTTGTCTGGTTTTGAAACCGTAATACTGCGCTAATAACAAATAAAAGTACAATTCAGGAAAATGGCGTAGCCCCCTTAACAATTTTTCTGTACAGCTATTTTAGGATTAGGCCTGTCTGACACAAAAAAAGCTACCCCGTACTTTGGGATAGCTTTTTTTATAGGCAAAAATTAAGTTTTAATATCTGGATTAATTGTCCTGTCTGCCGCCGCGGTCATCGTGTCTGCCTCTGTCATCGTGATTTTGATAGCGTTGGTTTTGGTTCCAGGAATCAAAGTGATGGTCATTCCTGCCATAATCACCTCTATCATGCGGGCCGTCAAAATGCGGGTCCCTGAATTCGCGGTTATCACGGGCAGCAAATTGTTGGTTATGATAACGTTCGCGGTAATAATCATTCCTTAAATATGGCCTTGGCTCATTCACCGCAAAATGCCGCATCCAGCTGTAATCGTAGTCATGGAACCGTCCTTCCAAGCGCGGGGCAGAAACCCAGCGGCCTTCATTCTGATAATAATAAACATGCTCCGGCATAGAATAATAAGCTTCGGCATCCGGCAGGTAATAATATTCATCCTCCACAGGTTGCGGTGCCGGTGCATAAACCGGTCTTGGGCCTAAGTTCAAGTTTAAGTGGATTCCTACTTGTGCATCAGCAGTATGGATGGTTAAACTTCCGGCAATCAGGGCAGATAAAAAAAGTAACTTTTTCATTTTCAGCTTAATTTATACATCTCAGCCTATCGTGAAAGTGGTTAGTTTAATTTAGCCTAAGCTTCGCACTTTTTAAAGAAAAGGAAGCTGTTAAAAGTTCAAACCATACTTCTTTTACCACCTAAAAATCTGTCTGTTTCCGGTAAACCTGCGAAATGATAAAGCCTTGGTAAAAGGTTTTTTCCTCCTGCAAAACATAATTTTCCTGATCAAAATAACTGTTCATTTTGATCAGCTTATTGGTTTCCACACTGCAAAGCCAGCCAAAAAACCAGTACATGGTTTGCAGTAAAACCTTTTGCCAAATGCTTTTATAATCCTGTTGGATTTGAAAACCGCACAACAGCCACCAGCCGCCGGGTTTTAAGCTTTGATGCAATTGGTGGAAAACAGAACGGATCCGTTTTTCAGAAAAATTATCAAATAGAAAAGGCGTTAGGATCACATCATATTGTTGCGTAAGTACATAATCTTCAATGGACCGATGCACGAAGCATACTTCGTTTAGCCCATAATTTCTCTTTTTGGACAGGCTGATCATTCTACCGGAAATTTCCACATAAGTAATTTTTAAGGTAGAAGCTTGCACGCTGGCGATTTCCTCCAATATCCAGCCGGTCCCGCCGCCTACAACCAAAATTTGATCATTTACACAAATTGATTTCACTAAAAAACGCTGCGCCCGAACCAACGCTTTACCAAAAACCAATTGGGCAAGCTCGTCATAAAACCAGGCAGCAGCATCGTAATTATTTGGCATATTTGCAGTTCATCAAAGGTTTGACCCGATAACAATAGTACAAGATTAATGCTTTCTTTACCGCCTTATTATTGCAAATATTTCCTACTGGTTTAACTGTATGCCGATGAATTTCAAAAGGGGTTTTCCTTGGATATTAGTTTTGCTGCTGGGGTTGGCTGTTCATTTTTCAGGCATTAATGTTCCGTTTTTTACCGACGATCCCGGGCTGTACGCAGCTTTGGCCAAAAATATGGTGCTGCATGGCAACTATTGGGAACTTTTTTCTTACGGAAAAGACTGGTTGGACAAACCGCATTTTCCGTTTTGGATGGTTGCTTTAAGCTTCAAAATATTCGGCACATCAACTTGGAGCTACAAGCTGCCGGCCTTGTTGTTTTTCCTGATATCGGCGGTTTATACTTATCTGTTCGCCCGAAAAAATTATGGTGATCAAACCGCTTGCATGGCCGTTTTGATCCTGGTTTCGGCACAACATATCTACATGTCTGACACGGATGTACGCGCCGAACCATATTTAATGGGTTTGATTATCGGCAGCGTTTACCATTTCTATTTGCTTGAAAAAAGGTTTAGCTGGATAAATTTGATCATAGCCGCTTTATTTGCCAGTTGTGCGGTGATGACAAAAGGGATTTTCGCCCTCGTCCCTATCGGGGCCGGCGTTATCGGAGAACTGATTTTGAAAAAACGTTATGCAGAAATTTTTCGTTTGAAATGGCTGCTTTCCATCGTCCTGACTGCGGTTTTTATCCTGCCGGAAATTTATAGTTTGTACATACAGTTTGATAGCCAGACCGGGAAAAATACTTTTCAAAACACGCATATTTCCGGTATTCATTGGTTTTTGTGGGATAGCCAATTTGGCCGCTTTATTAATTCCGGGCCGATCACGCGCAAATCCGGAAGTATATTTTTTTATGTCCACACACTGATTTGGGCTTTTGCACCCTGGTTTTTTATGCTGATCTATGCTGTTTTTATTAACCTAAAAAAGATGTTGCAAAAACAGCAACTAACTGAATATTATACTCTTATTGGCGCATTGACTATGTGGCTGATCTTTTCGCTTTCCGGGTTTCAGTTGCCGTTTTATACCAATATTATTTTTCCGTTTTTTGCGATTATCACCGCGGCTGCCTGGAACAAACCCCTTTCAGCAAAAACTTTTCGATACTTCAAAATCGCTCAGTATCTACAAATTGCCGTTTTATTGCTGGCCGTTCCGGTATTTCAATATTTTTTGAACCCGGGGAAAATAGTTTTATTTGTAACAGAAATCCTCCTCCTCGGAATCCTGATTTTTTATCTCCGCAGAAAAACTTCCGGTTTCCGGTTCCTGTTTTTGCTTTCCTGCTGCGCTACGTTGTTTGTCAATTTTTACCTCAACACCATTTTTTATCCCTTACTGACCACTTACAAAGCTGATGTGCAGGCACCAAAATATATCAACCAAAACCTTGCGCAAAAACCGGTTTTTGTAATGGACAGCCTGAACAACGCTTTCCAGTTTTACTGCAACCAGCCTGCGCAATTGCTATCCAAAGCTGAATTGAAATACTCGGTATCTACACAAAAAATAGTTTATACCGATGAAATTAACTTAAAAAAATTGCAGCAAAACCATTCGGTCATCATTTTGAAAACGTTTGAAAACTATCCAAACGAAAGCATTTTAAAGGATTTCATCTGGTATAAAAAGCGTGCGGAAACGCTGGACAAATACTACCTGATCAGGTATTAAAGCTTGATGCCGATGCTGTTTTTATCGGTATAAAATCAGTCTCTCCATTTGATAAGCAAACTGTTTGTTACTACGGAAACAGAACTCAAAGCCATCGCCGCACCGGCAAACATTGGGTCGAGATGGATGCCCCAAACTGGATACAATGCGCCAGCGGCAACCGGAATTGCGATGATATTGTAGATAAAAGCCCAAAAAAGATTTTGACGGATGGTACGGATCGTTTGTGCCGACAGCTTGAAAACTTCCGGCAACAAGGAAATATTGGAGGAAACCAGCGTGATCCGTGCCGTTTCCATCGCAATATCAGAACCTAAACCCATCGCCACCGATCCGTCTGCCGTTGCCAAAGCTTCCGCATCGTTGATGCCATCGTCGGCCATCGCCACAACTTTCCCTTCCTGCTGCAATTTTTTAACCAGTTCAGCCTTTCCCAAAGGAGATCGATAGTATTAAACAGACTGAACAAATACGCCACGCCGGTACTGATGGCAACGAGCGAATCTATGTTGGCATGGCCATGTTGCGCCTGTTTCCAGGCATTTACAAAAAACCGTTTCCCAAAAACAAATAAAACAACAGAAGTTAAGATCAGCATGATCCAATTGGCGGGTTTCCAATCCATCAAAACCATATCCAGCAACACAACCGGAACAGTAAGCAAAACAGCACCTAAAGTTTGTTTTTAAAGCTGTGTCAACGCTTTTTCCTGTTGTTCTTCCTGCTACTCAAAAGCATCGTCTTCAGCTATAATCAAATCATAACCCACATTTTGTACGGCTTTTTGTATTTGCTGCTGATCTGTTTGCTGCGGATTGAAGTAAACATCCAACGCCTGCGTAGCAAAATTAACGCTGGCCTGCTGTACGCTCGGCACCGAGGCCGCGATTGTTTCTACGCTCATCGTGCAGGAGGCACAGCTCATGCCGGTTACCGGATATATTTTATGAATGGTGTTTTTTTGCACGATACTGTTTTTATCATGCAAAAATAGGTATTGGCTTTGGTGAATGGTTTACAGGATTTTAAATGCTTTTTACATGATTTTGGGTTGAAAGAAGCATTCTCGTGTTGAAACCTGTTTAATTGGGATTATAAATCCCGAGTGTTCGGAAGAAATTAACCGAACAAATACAAGATGAAGATTTGTAGTTTTAGGCATGACGAAGGCAAAACAATCTGGTAATAGGGTAAGTGTAAAGCCACTTCTTGACCTGATCCCGGATGAAGAATTAAGCAAGCTGGCCAGTCAGGCCAAGGTTGATCGTTGCACAAAGATTTTATACGTTAAAAGCATGTCCTATCTGCTTTTATATGGTTTGCCAGCTGGTCGGGATTTGCAATCCCGTCCTATGAGCTGGGGATCTCTGATCCTCCAAACCTGCGTTGCACCTGCTTTGTTACCTGCATAGCCGCTCAAGTTGTAAGTTTTGATAATGCCCTTACAAATTTTGTTGTCGATGTTTGGCGTTGTACCCCATTTTATGCCCGTAAAAGAAGCACGGCGGTTTATTTATCAAGCCCATACAAACCCTGTCTTTAGTTATCCATTTTATCACACTAAATTTATACCTGTAAAAGAAGCATCCCCGTGCCAGTACCTGCTTAAATTAGGACTAGAAGTCCCCAGCTCACAGGACGGGATTGCAAATTACGACCAGCGGAAGGTTTATTTATCAAGCTCATACAAATCCTGTCTTTAGTTATCCATTTTATCACACTAAATTTATACCTGTAAAAGAAGCATCTCCGTGCCAGTACCTGCTTAATTGGGATTAGAAATCCCCAACTCGTAGGACGGGATTGCAAATCCCGACCAGCGGCGAGCATGGCGGTTTATTTATCAAGCTCATACAAATCCTGTCTTTAGTTATCCATTTTACCACACTAAATTTATACCTGTAAAAGAAGCATCCCCGTGCCAGTACCTGCTTAATTGGGATTAGAAATCCCCAACTCACAGGACGGGATTGCAAATCCCGACCAGCGGCATTTTATACCTGTAAAAGAAGCATCTCCTCGTGTCAGTACCTGCTTAAATTAGGATTAGAAATCCCCAGCTCACAGGACGGGATTGCAAATCCCGACCAGCGGGATGCTGAAAAAGTAAGCCTTTTTTAAAGACCTGTATCTTATGCAGAGCTTATAGCAGTTCCATATCTTCTATCCATCTAATAGCTTCCCCAGAAGCTATTAGATAATCATGATCGTTGTAAGCTAAAAGGAATGTATTTTCTATATTAGTTATATAGAAAGTGAATCGAAAACAATTTGCAAAGACATCAGTCAATACACCTCCATCTACAAACAAAAACATGTTTTTATCATCATCAAAATCAAAGAATAAAACAACCTCTTTCCCTTTTAGCATTTTACTAAATAGTTTCCATGCAAATTGATATCTAATACCCTTACTATAATGCATATTTTCCCATAGCGGATAGTAATATTTGTTGTTTTTAATAAACTTTTTAATTACTTTTTCAAATACAACGCTTTTCTTTTCTAAAGATATTTGCTTTGCATCTAAACCTAACAGTTTTATTGCATCGCTAACTTCTTCACTATTTGTAATATAACTCATTCTCTTATCTGTCTTTTCTATGGTTTTTTTTGAGGCCTTCCTGTTGGCACTTCATTCAGTATGATGTGTCCAACTTTCTGATTCTCTCCTTTACCTTCAGTTTGCCAACCTATATGTGGTGCATCAGGTCCATTACGATCATGTGCGAAATCAACACTTACTTCAGCTCCTCTACCACCTCTATATTCAACAGGAACCGATTTCCCATATTGATTTTTACCCCATTTTGTAACAGAAAATCGATCCCTATCGACCCTGGCTGGTCGGGATTTGCAATCCCGTCCTTTGAGCTGAGGATCTGCGATCCTCTAAATCACTCCATCAGTACCACATCGATCAAACCCTGTTCATCGGTATAATTCGAAGAATCTGCGTTAGCAATCATCTTTTTGTACGAATATATTAATGATTGGTTAAAACCGCAGACACCATTTTATTATCTGCAAATCTTCCCAATTTCTACTATCTTCAAACCCAAAATTCCATCATACGCTTATGGCATTAAATTACGTTTGGGTTGCTTTTTTTATCATTGCTTTTTTTATTGCGCTGGTCAAGCTGATTTTTCTGGGCGATACCGAAGTTTTTAAAATGCTGGTGGATGGTATTTTCGATTCTACCAAATCGTCCGTGATGGATATTGCACTGCCGCTGATTGGAACAATGGCTTTCTGGCTTGGCATTATGAAGATTGGTGAAAAAGCCGGGGCCATCAACTTTCTGTCCCGTTTGGTGGGTCCGTTCTTTCATCGTTTGTTCCCGGAAGTCCCTAAAAACCATCCCGCAAACGGAGCCATGATGATGAACTTTTCTGCCAATCTTTTAGGTTTGGACAATGCCGCAACGCCGCTTGGTTTAAAAGCCATGGAAAGCCTGCACGAGCTGAACCCGCAAAAAGATACCGCTTCCAATGCAGAAATTATGTTTCTGGTGCTGCACGCTTCAGGCTTAACGATCCTTCCGATTTCTATCATCGCCCAACGTGCCATTTTAGGTGCGCATGACCCGACGGATATTTTTATTCCCTGCATCATCGCAACTTACGTGGCTACACTGGCCGGGCTGCTGGCTGTTGCCTACAAGCAGAAACTGAAACTCTGGGACAGCGTAGTGATTGGATGGTTGGGCGGGATTACCTTAATCTTAGCGGCTTTGGTTGCTTATTTTAAGCTTTATCTGGATAAACAGCAGATCAGCGAAGTATCCAAAGTAGCCAGCAATTTGATTTTGCTGGCCATTCCGGTTTTGTTTATCCTGGGTGCACTGCGCAAAAAAATCAATGTGTTCGAGGTTTTTATTGAAGGTGCCAAAGGCGGCTTGGAAACTTCTTTCCGGATTATCCCTTATTTGGTGGCCATGCTGGCTGCCATCAGCGTTTTCCGTGCTTCCGGTGCGCTGGGTTATCTGGTGGATGTGTTTAAATGGGGGTTTGGCCATCTTCATATCGATACCCGTTTTACAGAAGTGCTGCCGATTGGTTTTATGCGGCCTTTAAGCGGCGCAGGCTCGCGGGCGATGATGCTGGACAACATGCGGCACTTCGGCACGGATAGTTTTATCGGCCACCTGTCCAGCGTGTTGTACGGTTCGGCCGATACTACTTTTTACATTGTGGCTTTGTATTTTGGTTCCGTTGGAATTAAAAAAACGCGCTATGCTATTCCCGCCGGCCTGATTGCTGACTTTGCCGGCGTAATGGCTGCCATCCTGCTTTCTTATTTATTTTTTGGCTGAGATGCTTCTTTTATGTGCATAAAGTCCGGGTAACTATTCCTTTTTTCTGTCGTACAAAATTGGGTTAGCCGCTAAACGGTTTTTGTACCTCAGGAAGAAAAATGAAAAAAGCAGGGATACTTCTTTTACTGTGCATTTTTTTAAATCACCCCAAAAGCAATGCACAGGACCATATGTATTCCCAGTTTTTCAATTCGCCTTTGTACCTCAACCCGGCGTTAAACGGGCAGTTTCAGGGTGATTTACGCATGAATCTCATCTATCGCAACCAATGGGCTTCGCTTCCGGGCACACTCTCCTATCTCACCGCATCGCTGGATTACAATGTGCCCAAGTTTGGCGGAGGTTTGGGTTTGATGTTCACGCGTTCTGCCGAAGGGTCGGCCTATCTTACCAAAAACAATATTTCCGGCTTGTATTCTTACAGCGTTGGCTCCGATGATTTTGTGCTGTCGTTTGGTTTGCAGGGCGGCGTTACCAACCGGGTGATCGACTGGAGCAAGCTTATTTTTGATGACCAGCTCGACCAAAATATCGGGATAATCCCCGGCCAAAACACTTCCGCAGAAGCTCCTGCCTTCAACAATAAATACTATTTTGATTCGGGTGCCGGCGTTTCCCTTACCCTAAACCGGCTGCTGCTGGGCGGTGCACTGCAGCATATCAACCGGCCAAATGAATCTCTGACCGGTGCAAAAGCAGTATTGCCAATGCGTTCGGTTTTGCATGTGAGTTACCGTTTGCCGCTTGATAGTTACGGTAATGAAGATGACGAAGACGGTTCGTATGTTATCCCTTCCGTAGTGATGTACAATCAGGCAAAAGTAAGTTCTTTTAATGCCGGCATCCAATACAAAAACCGCAGTGTCAATGCTGGCCTGTGGTATCGTTCCAGCGGAAATACCGGGCAGGAAGCTTTTGTTTTAACGTTGATTTTTGATCTGTTCATCAACCGGGAAGGCGGCGAAAAATTCCGTTTTGGCATGAGCCACGATGCCAATTATTCTAAAGTAAACTACACCAATTCTACCGGTACTACAGAAGGCAGCTTAGGTTACGAAACCACTTTGCCCAAACGCGACCAGGATCCTAAAAAGTTTCCGGGGGCCCGCCGCTGTTTTGATTTTTACTGATGCTTAAACGCATAACTTTATCTTTTGTCATTTCCTATTAGATTAGCCAGGCACAAAAAAACAGTTATTATCATTGTTAAAGATTTTCTTTTTGCTTCTTTTTCTTTGTTGACAAGTGTGATTTTTGTGGAAAAAGCCAACAACGGTAAAGACGCATTATCGTCATTTCCAAGCATAAAGGCTTATCGGTCGATTGAATCCTTTACCGCTTGTTTTGAACTGTGGCATCAAATAGAAATTAGGGTTTGCCGGCCCGTTAGCAAGGAATTGATGTTGGTTTAAAACGTGTTGGCTTTTTTACTTACTTAAAAAGCGTATAAAGATATGGAATCCCGGATTTTTCATTGGAAATGATGTGTCAAAAAACGAACTGGACTTTGCCCTGATGCGGGGCAAGCAACTATTGTTTCACCGCGAGGTGGGCAACCGACCGGAAGCAATCAGGGCCTTTCTCAAAGAGCTGGGCAAACAGACAGGGTTTGCTTTGGGCAAAGCTGTTTTCTATATGGAACATACGGTATTTGCTGGGGTGCCTGTACAAAAAGAAGGCCAGCGTTTGCCTTGGAAGCCGCCACGCAGATCAAAAGTTCACTGGGCGATGTCCGTGGCAAGAACGATAAGATAGATGCCATCAGGATTGCCGGTTATGCCTATAAAAACCGTGAAAGTTTGCGCTTATAGGCACCAAAAAGGGCCGTATTGAAGCAACTGGCACATTTATCGGCCACACATCCCTGTTTAACGGCATCTAAAAAGATGCTGAAAACGCCCCTATGGGAAACAGTGGCCTTTCTGGACAAAAGCACGGTCAAAAACAACAACAGTGTGTGCAGGCAGACGTTAAAGGATTTGACAGCAAAACCTAAAAATGTCCGCGGATAGAATGATAGATTTCCTTATCATACAGTTCCCGCAACTGCTGATGTGTTTCTTGCGGTAAAGGCGATAAGGCAGATGCGGCAACATTGCTTTCTACCTGCGCAACTTTGGAGGCGCCCGGAATAACAGTTGTTACCTGCGGATGGTCCAAAATCCAGCGGATGGCCCATTGCGCCATCCGGCCGGCCGGGAACAGGTTTTTTATTTCTTTGGAAAGCTTGATGCCTTGGTTAAACCCGATCCCGGAAAAAGTTTCGCCGGCGTTAAAAGCTTCTCCGTCAGCATTAAAATTGCGGTGGTCTTTCTCGCCGAATTTGGTGTTTTCATCAAACTTTCCAGTCAGCAAACCACTGGCCAAAGGCACACGAACGATGATGGCCACGCCTTTTGCTGCAGCTTTTTCAAATATTTCATCAGCCACATGTTGCCGGAACACGTTAAAAATAATTTGCAGTGAAGCCAACCCTTCCTGCTCCAAACAAATCAATGCTTCTTCCGAAGTTTCTACACTTGCGCCCCAGTTCTGGATCAAACCTTCATTCTTTAAATGGCGCAAGTAATTAAAAACTTTTCCGGCACGCATTTCTTCGGTTGGGATACAATGCAATTGCTCTAAAAACAGATGTGATTGCCCAAGATGTGATAAAGAATTTTCCACTTGTTTCCGCATCAAATCGTACGAAAAATTTTGCGGCCAGCCGTTTGGCCCATCAGAACGACGGCCTAATTTGGTAGCTATAAACAGGTCTTTTGTTTGGGTTTTCAAAAATTTCCCGATGATCTTTTCACTGGTGCCCATGCCGTAAACATCTGCGGTATCAATAAAATTTCCGCCGGCATCCACATAAGTTTGTAAAATCTGCATCGCTTCTTCTTCGTCCAAATTTCCCCAATCGGCATTGCCCAACTGCCAGGTCCCGAGTCCAACTTCGGCCAATTGTATGTTTTTAAATCTTCTGTAATTCATAAAAATTGAAATTTAGATTTGATTTTGATTGATATGGATAAATTTGTTGCCAACTTTTAGGTGATAAAAGAAGCATTGCTGCTTTCATCAATCCACTTTTTGGTAAAGCAGAAAATGCTGTATCGGCAGCAGTTCATTTCGCTGCGCTAATTTAAAACCGTTGGCAGCCAGCTCTTTATTGGCTTGTGCGACCGACATTTTGTGCAGTTCCTTGATTTCAATCTTCGGGTCTTCTGCCCGGTATTCCAGCAACAATAATTTTCCGCCGGGTTTTAATGCTTTGCGCAAGGCCTGCAAAACCTCGTGCGGATACAATAATTCGTGGTAAACATCCACCATAAAAGCCAAGTCCACAGAAGCATCCGGAAGGTTTGGAGAAGTTGCCGTCCCTTTAATCACCTGAACATTTTGCTGTCCTGTTTCCTTTTTCTTTTGGTTGAGGTAAGTGATGAATTCATCCTGCAATTCCACAGCATAAACTTTCCCTTGCGGTACTTTTTTGGCGATGCGAAAAGTGTAATAACCTGTCCCGGCACCAATATCAGCCACAACAGAAGATGCGGCCAAAGGCATTTTACTGATTGCCAAAGCTGTATTTTCTTCCTGCTGCCGGTTGTTGCGCTCCAGCCAACCCGCTCCTGCCGCACCCATCACGGCAGCAATTTCCCGTCCGAAATATACTTTTCCGGTGCCGTCCGGGTCTGCGGTTTTATTACTGTAAACCTGGTTTTGCTGCTGTGTTTTAGGTTGGGAACAAGCCGCAAAAACAATAAAAATCAACGGAAAAAGGAATGCTGTTTTTATGAACATAAAATCCTTAACAAACCGATCGGTAGTTTGTGAGGGATTTGGTTAAAGGAAAAACAATAAACCTTTCTCTTTCAAAACAAAATCAACACTTTAGTTTATTGAAATTGTTTAAACTTTTATTTCAGGAAAGAACTTTATCAGATAAGAATAAAACCATCCCCCTAACCCCCCTTCAAAAAAGGGGGAAATATGGCAGCTATCTTTCTAACGCACGGGGTAGGTTTTGGCAGATTCGGTTGCAGGTTCCCCCTTTGAAGGGGGCAAGGGGGATGACCTTGTTTTTTATATGCTAAAAGAAGCATCATACAAAAATCACAACCAGAAAATAAGTTTAAACAAATTATTGTTAATTTTTCAAACAGAAAGCTTAATATTACTTGTCTCCGTATCTCAACAAAAAATAATTTTTAATGGACAACTATTTACAAACAGCAGCAGATGTTTATCGTGCTGCTGCTTTAAAGCCCGATGTTGGGCTTTGCTGCACCACAACTCCTATAAATGCTTTTCCGGGCTTGGAAATCCCCAGGATTATGCAGGAAATGAACTATGGCTGCGGCTCGATCGTGAGTGCCCGGGACCTGGTGAACAACCCTAAAATCCTTTATGTTGGTATCGGCGGAGGGATGGAATTGCTGCAGTTTTCTTACTTCAACAGAAATAATGGCGGCGTGGTTGGGGTGGATATTGTGGACGAAATGCTGGAAAGCTGTGCCAACAACCTGCTGCAGGCGGAAAAACTAAACCCTTGGTTCAAAAAGGAATTTATAGACCTGCGGAAAGGATCGGCACTCAGCCTTCCTTTGGCAGATAATTCCATTGATGTAGCCGGTCAAAACTGCCTGTTTAATATTTTTAAGGAAGAAGATTTAAAACAGGCTTTAGCAGAAATTTACCGCGTATTGAAACCGGGAGGCCGTTTGGTGATGTCTGACCCGGTTTGTAACCAGCCGATGAACGAAACGTTGCGAAATGACGAACGCCTCCGTGCTTTGTGCCTTACCGGTTCGCTTACTTTACGGGATTATCTGGATTTGATCACCGCAATTGGGTTTGGTACGATAGAGGTCCGCGCTAGGCGTCCTTACCGGATATTGGCACCCGGACAATATCCAACTGAAGAACTTTTATACATCGAAAGTGTGGAAGTTTGTGCGATAAAAGACCCGATGCCAGCAGACGGAGCCTGCGTATTTACAGGAAAAGCTGCCATTTATTACGGTGAAAAGGAATATTTTGATGATGGGAAAGGCCATGTATTGCTGCCCAACCAGCCATTGGCGGTTTGTGATAAAACAGCCGCAAACCTGGCAGCTTTAAACCGTACCGATATTTTTCTATCGGCTTCCACCTTCTTTTATGATGGCGGAGGCTGCTGTTAAAGATATTTCAATCAATGAAAATATTGATAACCGGGGCAACCGGATACATCGGCCAGCGGCTGTCTTTACGATTAGCAGAAAAAGGACAGCAAATACAGGCTTTGGTCAGGGATACAGCAAAAGCCAAAAAGTTACTTGATCACGATAACATCACTTTGTTTAAAGGTGATATTATGGATGAAACTTCCATTCAGGAAGCCATGAATGGATGTGGACAGGTTTACCATTTAGCAGCCCTTGCTTCCGTTTGGCATAAAAACCCTGACGCTTTCCATCAGAGAAATGTAGTCGGGCTGAAAAATGTTTTGGATTGCTGCCTTCAACTTAAAATCAAAAATGTGCTGTTTACTTCCACAGCAGGCGTTGCGGGCAATTCAACAGATCAGCAGCCGGTTGCAGAATACACCAATCTCAACCCAAAGCTTGAAACTTTATATGAAAAAAGTAAGGTGAAAGCAGAAAAGTTGATGCAGGAGTATTACAAAAAAGGCATCAGGGGAATTATTGTAAACCCCAGCCGCGTGTATGGCCCGGGCTTGCTGACGGAAAGCAATGGGTTTACCAGGCTGTTAAAATTGTACCTTCAGGGGAAGTGGAAGATAAAGCCCGGCAACGGGCAAAGCATTGGTAATTACGCATTTATCGATGATATTGTGGATGGTTTGATGCTTGCCATGGAAAAAGCAAAACCGGCAGAACGTTACCTTCTAGGCGGCGAAAATGTTTCTTATAATGAGTTTTTTAACCTCGTAAACCAACTGACCGGAAATAAAAGAAAGCTGTATCCATTCCCTTTGCCGGCAATGCTGTTTCTTTCCCGGGTGCAGTTGCTCGTGGCCAAACTATTCGGGAAACAGCCGCTGATCACGCCGCCCTTTGTCAGGAAATACAATAAGGATTGGATTGTTACTTCTGCAAAAGCGGAAAAAGAATTGGGTTACACCATTACCCCTTTAAAACAAGGTGTAGCCAAAACGATAGACTGGCTCATGCAACCAGAGAAGAATAACCTTTAGTTTTCATTAACCGCTTTTGCCAGTTCTTCATAAGTATAAGCAGCTTCGTGGAACTTCTTTTTGCCGGTTTTTAAATTTACGATCAGTGTTGCCGGCAAAGCACCAGACCAGTCGGCATTAATTTTTTCATTGTAAGATGATGGTGCTTCGTTTAGCAGATAAATTTCTCCCGTCAGGTTATGCGATTTAACAAAAGGTTTTACGCCGGATTCTAACTTTGATTTCAGATCAGTGCTGACCAATATCACTTTTACCGGTTTGTCCCGATGTGCGTTTTTAAACTTTTCAAATTCAGGCAATTCTTTTACACAAGGTTTGCACCAGGTAGCCCAGAAATTGACCACATAAGTTGTATCCTTGCCTTGTTTAAAGCGGTTTTCCAATTGGGCAACCGTAATTAATTTGACTTGCTGTGCCTTTGACTCCATAGAAAAATGTATAAAAAGTATCGATAAAAGAAGTAACCTAAGTTTCATAACGTTTTGATTTTAATTAACATCAGACAAACAATCATACGTAAAATTTCAGTTTGCAGTTGAACAAATAATGAGCAGATGACCGTAAGTATTATTATCCCAACTTATAACGAAGCCGAAAATATTGGCAGCCTGCTTGATTTTTTATTAATAAACGGCGATGAAAATTTAATGGAAATTATTGTTTCTGATGGCGGCAGTACAGACACTACTTTTGAAGCAGCAAAAAAAACAGGGGTAAAAACAGTATTGTCCCCAAAAAAAGGGCGTGCCACGCAAATGAATTATGGTGCATCGATGGCAAAAGGCGACCTGCTTTATTTTGTTCATGCCGATAGCAAACCACCCAAAACTTATTTAACGGATATAATTCATTCGATTGCTTCAGGCTTTGATCTTGGCCGGTTTTTATCAGCTTACGACAGCAAAAGTTGGTTGCTGAAAATAAATTCCCTATTAAGCAGATTAGATACTTTTGCTGGTATGGGCGGCGACCAAACCGTGTTTATTACCCATCAGCTTTTTAAAGAAACAGGCGGGTTTAATGCTGAGATGAAAATTATGGAAGAGTTTGAATTTTGTGCCCGGGCGCGCAAAAAAGGCAAATACAAAATTATCCCAAAAGCGGTGCTTGTTTCTGCCAGAAAATATGAAAGCAATGGTTGGCTTAGTGTACAAAAAGCAAATTATAAGATTGTACGGATGTACCTCAAAGGTGCTTCGCAGGAAGAGATGGCCAACAAGTACAAACAAATGCTGAACTACCGTTAGATATTGATCCGGTTTACTTCCAAGTCTTCTGCTTCGTCCACATCGTGTAATTGCTTTAGTAATTGGCAGGATAAACCCAAGCTGTTTACGTCCTCCAACGTTTGCTTGGTTACCTGATCTGTGCTCCAGGCTTTACCGGCAAAAAGTTCCGGGACAAAATCATCTGTCCCTAACAAATAATAGCCGCCGTCAAACGTGGGGCCGATTACTACCTGATGGGTTTCTAAAAGCTGAATGGCTTCCTGCAAGAGTTCCGTTCGCAATTGATAACAATCGCTGCCAATAATCAATGCTTTTTTAAAGCCTTGGTCAAATAATTCCTGGAAAGCACTGCACATTCGTTCGCCCAGGTTGTTTCCCAACTGCTGTTTTTTTGTATAACCCGGGCTGCTCCAAAGGTCGTTTTCAGCAACCTGATCTGCATAATAAACAAACTTGCTGCAATTTAAGGGAAGGGTAATTTGATGGGTATGGTTCAGCAATAGCTTGTAAACTGCCAATGCCTTTGCTTCTCCGATCACTTTTGCCAATCGTGTTTTTACCTTGCCTGATTCCGGATGCCGTACAAAAATAATTAAAGCTGCCCGGGCTGTTTCAGTTGTGTTCATGCAAATTATTCAGCAACAGCCCCGCCACAACTTGATCCTGCCCCGGCGGTGCAGCCGTAGCAATGCTGTTTCAGGATAATGTTCCGGTTATTTAAAGCCTCCAGATCAAAGGAAGAAAGATGTTGGGAATGGCCGGTTGTTACTTTTAAATCCAGCATCTGGTTAAAATCGCAATCGTACAAATAACCGTCCCAGCTTACGGAAATCGTATTCCTGCACATCACATTTTTTATGGCTTCGGGATTAAAGGCAGCAATTAGTTTTTCCATGTATTTATCGTAATTGCCGGTGGAAAGCAAATAATCTAAATAGCGGCTGATGGGCATATTGGTGATGGCGAAAAGGTTATTAAAAACAATACCATACTTTTTGGCCAGTTCCGTTTTATATTCTTTTTCCAACGCCTGTTGCGATGGCGGAAGAAAAGCACCTGCCGGATTGTAAACCAAATTAAGCGTTAAACCTGTTCCTGCCTGGCCGTAACCTACTGCATTTAACATTTGCAGTGCTTTGATGGAATCTTCAAAAACACCATCTCCACGCTGGCGGTCTGTCCGGTCTTGTGTAAAGCTCGGCAGGGAAGAAACAACTTCTACCTGATTTTCGCTGAAAAACTCCGGCAAATCAAAAAAACGTTTGTTAGCGAGAATGATCGTCAGGTTACAACGAACGATAATGTGTTTGCCCTGCTTTTTTATTTCGGCTACAAACCACCGGAAATCGGGGTTTAGCTCAGGTGCGCCGCCGGTCAGGTCAACCGTGCGGATGTTAGAAAAGGCAAGGGCATTCAGGCAAAGCTGCATAGTTTCCCGCGTCATGATCTCCTTGCGGTCCGGCCCTGCGTCCACGTGGCAATGTTTGCAAACCTGGTTACACATTTTTCCTATGTTAATCTGGAAAACTTCCACGCCATTAGCTTGTAAAGGAAACATGCCCAAACCGGCAACTTTTTCTTTAAAAGAAGCATGTTTATGTTCTTGTTGGTTTTCCAGGATCGCCAGTTGGTTTTCGCTCTGCGCTAAATGATGCTGTAATACCTTGAGTGATTTCATAAATAAACCTATACCAGGTTTAATGATTTTTAGGTGATAAAAGAAGCATTCCTCAAAAAGGAAGAAGCCTTACATTTCTATTTCTTTAATTTTGTTCATCATCTGTACGCCGTGCACCAAAACAGCCCCGCCTTTGATAGCCGAAGCTACATGCACCGCTTCCATCATCTGCGCTTCGCTGTATCCTTTTTCATAAGCATCACTGCTGTAGGCATCAATACAATACGGACATTGCACCGCATGGGAAACAGCCAGGGCAATCAGTGATTTTTCTTTTGCTGTCAATGCGCCGTCTTTAAATACTTCTCCGTAATAGGAAAAAAACTTGTCTGCCATCTCCTTTTGGTATTCGGCAATATTGCCAAATTTGGCCAGGTCTTCTGCGTTATAATAATGATTAGCCATTGCTTTCTGATTTATAATTGTTTAAAAATAAAGTCCAGTCGTATTTTTTGAAATGAATTGCAGGATGACTGTCTGCAGGAATAATTTTGTACTGTGTCAATATTTTATAGATGCCTTTTTTACCACCAAAATCATGGCGAAACCAACTCATTAACGCAGGAACGCTCACACTATTTTCAGGCTGACTGTATTCGCATTCACCTTTCAAATACGTTTTTACCGCTACATTCAGCTGATTGTCGATCTGGCCGGGGTCATAAAAGGCAATCGGCGGACAACTTTTGGCACCGCAATTTAAAGCAAAATGAATCCGGTAATCTAATTTTTTTACCCTGGATTTCTTTTCAAAAGCAGATGGAAAAGGTTTGCCCAAATAGCCTTCGCTCCATTTGATTTTAGAATGCCGTAAAATGCCGTGTTCAATCTCATCCAAACTTAACTGTTGTCCGGCAACTTTTATTTGTTTGCTGGAGAAGAAAGCACTTCGGGTTTTATACTGGTCCGGGTCTTTTTTTAAAAGCACTTGTGTAAAGCCGTTGTACAGGTTGAGCCAGAAAGCTATTTTTTTACGGTCACTATTCAATTGATCCTCCAGTTTGCTTTCGTCTATTCGCTCCAAGCTGTCCTGAAACGCAGTGGTTGTTTCCCCGGTTTTGGCAGCATACAAAAAGTTTTGGGAAAGGCGGACAAAATCAACCGGGCCGATTGGTTTTTCTGTTTGCCGGGCAAAACCAGTTTGTGTAAACAGTAAAAAAAAGCCAGGGATGTAGAATGAGAGAGGTCGGATCAGCATTTGTAAATCTACGTAATAATAACATGGCAGGTTCTAAAAATACAGCTTTAGAATGGTTTGGAAAATGCTGCTTATTTTAACTATTGCTTTTACTAATTACCTGCCAGTAAAATTTCTTTTACGTTTACTCATAGTTGTCCTTTACTTTAATGATCTTTTTAAAAAGTCAGTTACATCTTTTGTGAACTTCGATGGATACTCATAAAGAACATTATGTCCAGAATCTTTGTAACCAATATAAGTAATAAAAGCTGGATGCTCCTTTTGTAAGTCCTGATTTTCCTTTTCAACCGGGTTCTCGTCTCCTTTGCCATAAGGATCCATAATCAGCACGGGAACTTTTAAATTTCGAAAGATTATTTTAGGTTCCATAATAACCATCGATTCAGCAAAAAGAGGGATTTTGGCAGGCCGTAGTGTTAAATCTAAAAATTCCTGACTATTCCTCAAGTGGAAAAGCTCTAATAAACCCAGATAAAAAATCCATTTTCCTACTTGGTCCTTTTTAATTATTGCTAAATTTTCAAACTGATTTCCCTTATCGTTCTTGTCGTAAATACTGTTAAACGCATCCATCTCACTGTTGTATGTTGTATCCCAGGGAGCATGGGTTTTTACATCAAACACTTTAGCTCTTCTGTTTAGTTCCTGTTGGCTGAGTTTATCATAATACGTGTTTGATCCAACTGAACCTCCATCTTCCAGTACCAAGCCTAAAACTCTTTGAGGATAAGCATCATAAAATGCTGTACTGATATATCCTCCTCTGGAAAATCCACCAATAAATGCTTTATTGATTTTTAAGCTATCCATCAAATATTTGATATCGTCAGCTACATGATAAAGGGACACTTCATGATCAGGAATTGGAGTTGAACCATGTCCATAATAATCAATTGCAACAATATAAAAACCTGCTTTAGCCAAACTATCTGCAACAGGAAGCAGTTCATAGGCATTCAGTAAACTTCCATGCGACCAAATTAGGGCAGGATTGGAAGGATTTCCCCAGGTGAGATAATGCATACGCACATTCTTGGTCTGGATTGTTCTACCATGCTTGCTTTCAAAAGCAGCAAAATCCTTTTTTGCTCTCTGGTAAGCTTTTTCTGTATGAATACGATCTTGCTTGCTTAGATTTACTTGTGCTGGTAAGGCAGGAGAAAAAAGGACAACCATCAATGTTAGAAAACTTATTTTTATAAAGGGTTCCATGATAGGTTCAAAGATAGAATTCGCTTTAAAACAAGTTCATTCTTTTCAAATTGATTCCATACTTTTTTTATCACCTAAAAAATGACGATGCTTCTTTTATCGGTATAAAAACTGAAGCCAAATTTATGTGCATAAAAGAAGCATGGTAAATTTCCCTGGTTTGAATTTGAACAGACCAAACTTTGCCGGATTACTGTATATCCTTTAGCGGACCGTTAAAAACTTCTATTGTTTGCTAAACTGCCCAAGTATGTTTTTATCGATCACTTTAATCCATTTCATCAGTTTTTTCCTTTCAAATACCTGCTTCAAAAGTAAAAACAAACCTGCCCCAAACACAATCAGCCCAACAGGTGCTATAATTTGAAGCAGCATTCCGGGTGTATGATCTGCATCAAACCAAAACAGGACACAAGAACTGGCTATAATAAGGAGATAAGTGCTAAGGTAGGTTGATATTAATTTGATTTCCCAGGTGCAGTGGTGTATTTTATAATGAAGATACTCTTTGATGATGATGCTGGACAAGGAAGGTTTATATAACCTGTATTTCCAGTGGAGCCAAAGAAATATTCCGAACGAGAGATAGATGGAAGCTAAAATAACGGCCAGATATATTGGGTGTCTTCCATGCAGATCGGAATAAACTTCTATTAATTTTAAGATAATCATCAGGTAGAGAATCAATATACTGATATTACAACTCAATAATAATCCCCGGATTTTGTCATCTGCCGATTTAAGATAATTGACCAGTTCTTTTTTGGTGTCCGCATTGATTGTCAAATGCCCAACCTCTCCAAATATCCCCTCCTTGTTCATCGCCCGAAACCCTTTTTCTGTGTTAAACCGTCATGGCCGGCAAATTGAAGTAAAAGCGGCTGCCTTCACCAATAGCACTTTCCACAGCAATCTGTCCGGCTTGAGCTGTAATAAAATCTTTGGAAATGGCCAGGCCTAAACCTGAGCCTGATTTATTTTGCCCGTCAGTTGGCACCTGAAAATAGCGGTCAAAAAGGCGTTCCTGGTACTGCGCTTCTATTCCTTTTCCAAAATCCTGTACCGAAAACTCTACCATTTTTTCCTTTTCTACCACCCGGACGATGATTTTGGATTTGGAAGCACTGTAACGCAGGGCATTGGATAAAAAATTGATCATTACCCAAGCTGTTTTTTCTACATCAACCTGAATGTTGGGCAAGGTTGGCGAAACCAGTTTTTCTATAGAAACGCCTTTCTGGTCAGCTTCAAACTGGATGGCTTTCAACGCATAATCTACAATCTGCCCTGGCTGTGCAGGAATAAAGTTCAACTGGATATTACCTGTTTCTACTTGCGAAAGATCCAGCAGCTCGTGGGTGATTTTGAGCAGCCTTTCGCTGTCTCCGTTAATGTGCTGTATCAATTCTTCCTGTTCCGGGTTCAGTGCCCCTACCCGCTTGTCGGCAAGTAGTTTCAGGCTTAATTTCATAGCAGAAATCGGCGTTTTCAACTCGTGTGAAATGGTGGCAATAAAGTTGGTTTTTGCTTCGTCCCGTTCTTTAAACTCCGTAATGTTCTGCAAAATATAAACTTTCCCTGCCGATTTTTGCGCGATGACCATGGGTTCGGTCGAGTTGCGTTCCAGGTTCGGGACAAAAATTTCCTGGACTTCCAACCGGTAATGACAATTCCTGCCGTCCACTACAATTTTAAATGCCTTTCCGGTTTTAGCTCCATCAATGATACATTTAAACAAATCATTGCCTTTTGTAATTTCTGCAAGCGGTTTTCCTGCCGGTTTTTGCTCACTTAAATTCAGTATTTTTTTGGCTGTTGTGTTGATAAACAGCACTTCCTGGTTAGCACCGATCCCGATAATTGCATCCTGAATTTGCTCAATAATGGTTTCGATCCGCAACTTTTCAGACATAATTTTGGATAAATTGCTGTTCTCCCATTCATCCAGCCGGACAGCCATATCATTAAAAGCCCGCCCCACTTCCGCAAATTCATCCTGCTTCTCAAAATGAATGCGCTGGTTATAATTCTTCTGGCTGATTTCCCGGATGCCTTCCATCAAAGTATTTAAAGGATTAGAGATAAAGCCGGGAAAGTTGACGCTGAAACTGAACAATACAAGGAAAGTAAAGGAGCCGGCCAAGCCCAAAAACAAGGTTGCCTTGTCCACCGAGGCATGGGCCGTATCATTTTTACGCACAATAGCTTGCATATTGAGGATTTCTATTTTCCGCAAAAATTTCCGGGCATCTTTTTCTGCCTGCAATTGCTGTGGTAAAGTAGCAGCCGCATTTTTTAACACGGTAAAAGAAGCACGCAGCTTCCGCACGGCCTCCTGTTCGCCAACCTCCGTAATGTTGTTTTCTTCTTTTATCAATTGCTGATTAAAAGAAGACAAGGCCGAAGGGTTTAGCTGCAAAGTGTTTTCATCCAAAACTTCACGCATTTCGCGTGCAAAATTTAAGGTCTCGTAGTTGTCCTTTAAAATCACTTTCGCATTATTGGAGATTTCGTTGATGTAGAAAATAGAAATCGCACCAAAAAAGAAAACGACGATAAACAAAAAACCGAACCCTAAACGAAGTTTATTTTTTACTTTCATGATAGTATGACTAAATCAGTTTCTGTGGCTGCTATATTTTTCAGCAGTTCATTAAATACGGCTGTTCTTAAAATTACCTGGAACAAGTTCAAATGTGGTTTCCCGATGCAAATAGTGGTTATTTCCTTTTCTTCCACTACCTTCATGATGGTTTCAGTGATCTGGTCGCTTTTTACTTTCAGCACCTCCCCGCCCAGTTCTGTAGCCAGTTTAAAGTTATTGATCAGGAACCTTTGCTTGTCCAATTTTATCCGGTCCAAGCTTTCCGCACCGCTTTGTACATACAGCATTACCCAGGGCGAGCGGTAATAAGAAGCCAGACGGGCGGTTTTCCGGATCACAATCCTGGCCGTTTCTGCGTTGGAAGAAATACAGGCCAAAAATTTTTCGGGCCTAAGTTTAACCTGTTTCGGGATCTCTACATTGATTTTTCGCTCTAAATGATGGGCAACTTCTTTCAGCGCAATTTCCCGCAACTGCAATATTTTATCGTTGCGGAAAAAGTTCTGCAAAGCGGTCGGTACTTTTCCGGCGTGGTAAATTTTTCCTTCTTTTAACCGGTCGATCAGTTCGTCGGCCGTTAGGTCGATGTTTACGATCTCATCGGCCATTTCCAGCACTTTGTCCGGTATCCTTTCGGTAATTTCTACGCCGGTAATCTGCTCGATCTCTTCATTCAAACTTTCCAAGTGCTGGATGTTGACGGCCGTAATTACGCTGATGCCCGCTTCCAGAATATCAAGCACATCCTGCCAGCGTTTACTGTTTTTACTGCCCTCAATATTGCTGTGCGCCAGTTCATCTACAATTACCACTTCCGGATGCCTGTTCAGGATGGTTTGCGTATCCATTTCTTCCAGTTCCTTGCCTTTGTAAAATATTTTTCGCCTGCTGATCATCGGCAAACCGGCCAGTAAAGCATGGGTTTCGGCCCGGTTATGTGTTTCGATATAGCCGATCTGGATATCGATATTGTTCTTTAAAAGCGCATGTGCTTCCTGCAGCATCCGGTAGCTTTTGCCCACGCCGGCACTCATACCGATATAGATTTTCAGCTTCCCGCGCCTGGATTTTTTGACCAGTTCGATAAACGTTTTAACGGAACTGTCCTTGTGTTCTTCTTCCGGCATTTTTAATGGATCAATGTTAGATGTTCATTAATAGGGCCTAATACAAAACTCGAAAACATAGTTAGCGATTGCAGCACGATAATCACGAAAAAGAGCAGTACGCAAAAGCTAAGTGAATCTATTTTTAAAGTGCCCGCAGAAGCCGGCGTGTAAATTTGCCGGCGCATTAAACCAGCAATGTATAAACCGCCTAAAAGCGGAACAAACCTGCCGCAAAGCATAGCAAAAGCAGTAGTTAAATTCCAGAAAATGGTATTATTGCCAATGCTGCCAAAGTTTGATCCGTTGCCTGCATAAGATGAGGTGAACTCGTACAACACTGCGGTAAAATTGTGCGGGCCGTTATTACTAAACCATTCCAACGGATTCCCTGCACTGTTCAGTTTTAGATAAACAGCAATAGCAATACCTGTTAAACCTAAACAAACTAAAGGCTGTAAAAGGTAGATGCTCATGGCTGCCTGGATTTGCTGCATGTTTATTTTCCTGCCAAACAGTTCGGGTGTCCGGCCGATCATGAGCGAGCCAATAAATATGGCAATGATTAGGAACACTAAAATATTGATCCAGCCGGTGCCAACCCCGCCGAAATAGGCATCGATCTGCATACCCAATAACATGTAAATTCCAGATAAAGGCATATAACTATCGTGGGCTGACGATGTTGTTCCGGCAGGCACGACAATGTTAAGCCCGGCATAAAAAGATGAAAGCAATGATCCAAACCGGACTTCCTTGCCTTCCATGTTACCCGCTAAAACCGATATCCCCATCTTTTGCTGAGCAGGGTTTCCGCTGATCTCCTGCTTCATGATTGGTATTGTCAACATGATGAACCCAATTAGCATAAGGGCAGCAATCATCCTGGAAAACTTTTTTTCATCCAAATCAAATCCTACAAAGAATATAAATGCAGCCGGTAAAAGAAGCACCATTATGATGTGGATAATGAAAGAGAGGATATTAGGGTTTTCAAAAGGATGCGCATCATTAGCCCCAAAAAAACCGCCACCGTTTGATCCTAATTCTTTAATCGGCAGCATGGCTGCTACCGGCCCGTTGGCAACGGTAACCTGTTCGCCCTGCAATGTAGTAATGGTTGCCGGTTTATTAAAGTTCATTGGCACGCCGCAAAACATTAATAAAACAGCAGCAACAATACACAAAGGCAAAAGCACACGGGTTATTGAAAGGAGCAAGTCATTAAAAAAGTTACCGATGTAGCTGCCTGATTTTTTGCTGAAACCTCTTACTATGGCAACGCCCGCTGCCAAACTGGTAGCGGCACTTACAAATTGTAAAAAAGTAAAAACAGCTATTTGGGTGAAGTAGGTGGCACCTGTTTCGCCGGAATAATGTTGCAGGTTGGTGCTGGTTAAGAAGCTGACGGAAGAGTTAAAGGCCAGATCCCAGCTCATGGATGGGTTTGCGGCCGGGTTTAGCGGTAAATGCGCCTGGAAAACCAGCAGTAAAAAACCCATCAGCCACCACAATAAATTAACGGTTATCAGTGCCAGCGCATATTGCCGCCAGTCCGTTTGCTTCTTGTTTTCAATGCCGCAAAGCCTAAGTAAGTAATTTTCGGCTGGTTTTAAAAAATCCAGTAGGGTAGGGTTGCCCCGGAAAACATTAAACAGGTATTTTCCTACAAAATAAGCCATCAGCAAAACAACTGCAGTTAAGATTGATAAGGCGGCAAATTGTAAATACATACTGTTTTTTAGGTGATAAAAGAAGTATTGTAAACTTTGATGTTCTAAAATGATACCGCAAAGCTGGCTGTAACCACCGGACTGGTTTTAACAAAACCGCCATCCCTGGCAAATATTGGATTTTGGCTGTTGTATAATTTTCCTTCAAGGCGGATTAATGCATTATCTGCCGGTTTGTAATCCACGTTTGCAGAGTAGCCATAAGTTTTAAAACCATTTGGTGCACCTGCAGAAATAAGCACATTGTTCCTGTCCTGGTAATATTCTATCCTGCTGGCCGCTGCCCATTTATTGGTGAACTGATAACGGGCAATGGCAACAGGCAAAAACACCTGGTAGTAATTATTGTCGCCTTTTTTGTCTTGCTGGATACCATAATCTAAACCGGCAGTAATGCCAAAAGCTTTTGTAACCTGAAAGATTCCATAGAAATCATTGTAAAACCTGCGGACATGTACCGAATCTGCACCTTCCGTGCCCAGATAATTGCTGTAGTTTAAAGTGATTTTTTCAGAAGGTTTCCAAAGGGCCTGTAAACCTCCGGCTGGCTGGCTGTTGCCAGCTTCGCGGTTAATGCGTTGCCAGCCATTTAAGTACAAGCCCGACAGCATCAATTTGCCATCAGTTGTGGTGTAAGTTAGTTTTACGCCCGATTCGTAATAAGGTGTATTGTCTGACAGGATATTCCGGGTAAGTGTCCAGTCATCTTTTGATATGGCGCTTTCAAAACCAATGTGCGAGGAAAAAATACCTGCATCAACCCATAAATTAGCAGTTTTGGAAACCTTGATCCCGGCGTTAGCTTCAAAAATGTTTTTTAAAACGCCTGGTTCGGCAGCTAAATTAGCATTGGCATAGGTTCCGGCCATCAATGCCAGGTTTGCGCGGATGTTGTCACTTTCGTAATTTGCTTTGATAAAACCCAAATTCAGGTTCACCTCATTGTGCCGGTTGTGCGAAAAAACGAAGGAAGGTCGGTTGTTGTCGGCAGGGCGGTTAAAATCAAAGCCATAATAAATCTCGGCATAACCGCTAAAGGTTAATTTACCCGCTTTTTTAGTGCTGTCTTTCATCTTGCCTTCCGTGTTGGTATCCTCTTTTAGTTTACCTTCGGTGTTCGTGGCCGTTTGTGCCGAAGCAACAAGGCCCCAACAAACCATAACTGTGTTTAATATAATTTTTTTCAACTTTTTGGTATCTTGATTTTACAAGCTTATCAAATTTAAAACAGTTATGAAATTTATGCCGATAAAAAAAGCATTTCTGCAAACACTGTTTTTATCGGCATAAAAGAAGTATAGTTTATTTTACTGCGCGATTTCTTTAAAATAAACCATCCTAGTTATCAAAGTTAAAAACGAACCAATAAAGCCCCTATAAACCTTGATTCTGAATTAACAAGATCAGGTTTCCAATCTGGGTATGCTGTTCCTGGCCCATACGGGGTATCGTTATACCCATCAGGAGAGGTAACGCCGCCCGGGCCATTGAAGTATGGGTTATTAACGTGGCGGTGAACAAATTCAAGACGAAACGTAACATTTTCAGTTGGCATGAAATCTACTGTAGTTGACATATCATAACCTTTAAACGTGTCGCCAGGATTAAGTGAATATGGATAAAGGCCTACGCCGGTTGTACCTGTGGTTACGTTATTAATTGCAGGAACAGGGTTTGCAGCACCAGTTGGGGGAAGAACAAGGTAACGGCCCGGGTTATTAATAAAACCGCCTCCGACTGTCCAGCCGATGTGGTTTTTTAGAAACTCCAGCCGATTGTAAATCATTCCGCTCGTAAAATATTGGGCGGGATTGTTCGGGCCGCCATCATTAAAACCATTTACGGCACTTACGCCATTTTCGGCCGGGCCTTTTTCCCAACCTAAATCGGCTGTTAAAGAAAACGATTCCCGGCTGATTACGGTTGCTGGGTTATTATACAAACGCATCTCTATACTATTGTCTGTATGATACCTGGCGCGGTGAGGTGCATTTTGAGTATCATGGCCGTAGTAATTATTACTTACCAAATCAAGCCAATCATGCGGGCGATAGTTTATCTGGCCGCCTAAACCAAAGCCGTTATTAAATTTTCCATACGTTTGCCATCCATTAGTAATCCAGGGTTCAATTTTTAAATTTTCTGTCGGGAATATCTGTATCCGCACACCTGTAAAATCCCAAGGGGTGTTATCAGAAGTAAAGGAAGGTTGATAAGCCCAGTTTTCCATATTATAGTAAGAAAACAATCCTACGTACGACATAAACAAACCAGCATCTACATTTATACCGTGCCATACATTAAAATGGTAACCTGCATTAGCCTCACTAAAATAACGATAAGCATTTGCTAAGTCAAACTGTCCATGCAACACACTATAATCATTCCGTGGCACTTCTGTTGCGCGCGTTCCAAATTGGGTTAATATACTGGCGCGTACGTTGTTCATGTGGAAATCCCCGCCTAATGCTGCCAGTGCAATTTGAAACTCACGGTCACGTGCTAAGGCGGTTGAGCCAACAACTGTATGATCGATAGGGTGTCGGTTAGATTCTGTGTAATTTACGTCTACCAATATTCTCGGCGTAAAATATTTCGTGTCAAGCGGGTTGCTGTGCCTGCGGTCGTTCCCATTAAGCCAAGTGTAATCCCCGGTTGAAAACGGATCACTATGAGGGTCATGTACAGCATTTTTATTCGTACTGTCTAATTTTGTTATGTTAGTTTCTTGCTGTGCACGCGCGTTAAAACCTATAGCTAACAGTGTGGCTATAGTAAGTAGTTTTGTTTTCATTGTTTTTTTAGTGTTATTAAATTTTAATAGGGCTTCAATCTTGAGATATCTAATGTATTTAAGTCGGTTTTATTTTTTCAACTCGTCCAAAGCAACGTTCAGCTTTAGCACATTTACTTTGGATGGGCCAAACAAGCCAAACAAAGGCTGTTCTGTTTGCGATTTCACGATTGCTGTTACTTGATTTTGTGTAAGATGGCGGTTTCTGGCAACTCTTTTGATTTGAATATCTGCCGCTTCGGGTGAAATATCCGGGTCGAGCCCGCTGCCGGATGCCGTAACCAAATCAGCAGGAATATCGCTTTTCTTTAAGTATGGATGATATTTAAGCAGCGTGTCTATCCGTTTGCTTACATCTTTTAAATAATCCGGGTTGCTTGGCCCCTTGTTAGAACCGCCAGAACCGGCAGCATTGTAATTTACTGCCGATGGCCTTCCCCAAAAATATTGCGGCTTGTCGAACTTCTGGCCAATGTTGGCATAACCAACCACTTTCCCGTTTACAACAATGGTTTCTCCGTTGCCTCCGCCTTTTGATAGTTTACCTGCAAAGGCAATCAACACGGGATAAACCACGCATAATAACACAATCAGTACCAGTGTTAGCCGGATGGATTGCATAAGATAAGTTTTCATAATATTTTAATTTAATTTCTTTTTTTGATTTAGGATGAAGGTGTTCTTAAATTAAACCATCAGCCCTACCACCAGATCAATTATTTTTATACCGATAAAAGGAGCAATCACGCCGCCCAACCCATAGATCAAAAGGTTACGGCGAAGCAAGGCACTGGCACCAATCGGCTTATATTCCACACCTTTTAAAGCCAGCGGAATTAGCATCGGGATAATAATTGCGTTGAATATTACTGCGGATAGGATTGCACTTTCCGGACTATGCAGCCGCATAATATTAATGCTTTGCAACGCCGGGATAGAGGCGATAAAAAGGGCAGGCACAATAGCAAAATATTTGGCCACGTCATTCGCGATGGAAAAGGTGGTCAGCGTGCCGCGGGTGATCAATAACTGCTTGCCAATTTCTACAATCTCGATCAGCTTGGTTGGATCGTTGTCTAAGTCAACCATATTTCCGGCTTCTTTGGCCGCCTGCGTGCCGCTGTTCATCGCTACGCCAACATCCGCTTGCGCCAAAGCTGGTGCATCATTTGTGCCGTCGCCCATCATCGCTACCAATTTTCCGGAGGTTTGTTCCTGCTTGATATAGTTCATTTTATCCTCTGGTTTTGCCTCCGCAATAAAATCGTCCACACCGGCCTTCTCAGCGATAAATTTGGCAGTCAATGGGTTATCGCCCGTAACCATTACTGTTTTTATGCCCATTTTTCTAAGACGTTCAAAACGTTCGGCAATACCAGGTTTGATAATGTCCTGGAGTTCAACCGTTCCCAGAACCACTTCATTTTGCGAAACAACTAACGGCGTGCCACCATTTGATGCAATCATTTTTACGCGTTCTGCCACATCTTCCGGGTAGGTATTCCCTGCATTAACAGTTAGGTTACGGATTGAATCCGAAGCACCTTTACGGATACGCAATCCGTCCGGCGTGTTGATGCCGCTGGAACGGGTTTCGGCAGTAAATTTGATAAATTCTGAACCTTGCGGAACAGCAGGAAGGTTTAAATTGGTGCCTGCCAGCTCTACAATAGATTTTCCTTCCGGCGTTTCATCCGCCAGCGATGCCAGCACACTTGCTTTGATCAGCTCAAAAGGCAATACTTCTTTTGCAGGCCAAAAATTGGTGGCCTTGCGGTTTCCAATGGTGATGGTGCCGGTTTTGTCGAGCAATAAAACATCAATATCACCGGCAGTTTCTACGGCTTTACCAGATTTGGTGATCACGTTTGCGCGCAACGCCCTGTCCATTCCTGCAATACCAATGGCCGATAATAAACCACCGATGGTAGTTGGGATCAAGCAAACAAACAACGAGATTAAAGCAGCGATGGTAATGGGCGTATTTGCATAATCTGCGAAAGGTTTCAGCGTAATACAAACGATGATAAAGATCAGCGTAAAACTGGCCAGCAAAATGGTCAACGCGATTTCATTTGGTGTTTTTTGGCGGGATGCACCTTCTACCAACGCAATCATTTTATCCAGAAAGCTTTCGCCTGGTTCGGTCGTTACCACCACTTTGATTTTATCTGACAAAACCAGTGTACCGCCCGTTACTGAGGACTTGTCGCCGCCTGCTTCACGGATAACCGGTGCAGATTCGCCGGTAATGGCCGATTCGTCTATCGTTGCCAACCCTTCTGTGATCTCGCCATCGGTAGGGATCGTGTCGCCGGTTTCGCACACAAAAACATCCCCTTTTTTCAGTTCGCTGGATGATTTGGAAACGATCTCTCCGGAACCGGTAAGCACTTTTGCAGGCGTTTCTTCGCGGGTTTTCCGCAGGCTGTCGGCTTGTGCCTTGCCCCTTGCTTCGGCAATCGCTTCCGCAAAATTGGCAAATAGCAAAGTCAATAATAGTACGATAAAAACAGTAAGGTTGTAGCCGAATGTGCCTTGTCCCTGGTGTGTTAAACTGTAAAAAGCAACATATAGCATTACCACTGTACCAATTTCCACGGTAAACATGACCGGGTTACGGAGCATGGATTTGGGGTTGAGCTTGATAAACGACTCTTTCAATGCGGTTTGCACCAAAGCCGGTTCAAATAATTTATTGGATTGATTCTTCATTTTTAGTTTTCTAAAGCCCTCCCTTTTGGGGAGGAATTTGAGGTGAGGCTATTTAGGCATGGAAAAATACTCTGCCAGCGGGCCGAGTGCCAGTGCAGGAAAATAGGACAAGGCATTTAAAACGAGTATGACAGCAAACGTCATCATACCAAATGTTACCGTATCTGCCCGTAGTGTTCCTGCCGATTCTGGTATATACTTCTTTTGTGCCAGTAAACCTACAATCGCAACCGGGCCGATAATTGGTAAAAAACGGCCTAAAAGAATAACTATGCCTGCGGACACATTCCAGAAAATATTATTGTCGCCCAAGCCTTCAAACCCCGAACCATTGTTGGCATTGGAAGAAGCGTATTGGTACAGCATCTCCGAAAAACCATGAAAGCCGGGGTTATTAAGCCACGCAGATGGTTTTACCGCCCAGTTGATATTAGGATGTGCAACAACGATATAGGAGGACAACGCAGTACCGGCCATAATTAAAAACGGGCTTAGCAAAGTAATCAGGGCTGCAATTTTAACTTCCCTGGCCTCTACTTTGTGCCCTAAAAATTCTGGGGTGCGGCCTACCATCAACCCGGAAATAAACACGGCGATAATAAGGTAGATAAAGTAATTGAGCAAGCCAACGCCGCATCCGCCAAAAAATCCGTTGACCATCATAGCCAGCATTTCCCACAGGCCGGTAAGCGGCATAGTGCTATCGTGCATGCCGTTTACAGCACCGGTGGAAGTAACCGTGGTCAAAGTACTCCAGTAAGCCGTAGCGGCCGGGCCGAAACGAACCTCTTTTCCTTCCATGGCACCGGTAGTTTGGCTGACCCCCATTTTGGCAATGGCCGAATTACCGCCCAGTTCACTAAAAATGGTGGGTAAAAGAAGCATCAGCATTCCTGCCATCATCACGCCGAATATGACCCAGCCTAATTTCTTTCTGCGGATAAAATAACCGAAAGCCAGTATCATCGCTACAGGAATGATGAACTGTGCTATAATCTCTGTCATGTTGGTCAGATAATTTGGGTTTTCAAGCGGATGGGCAGAATTTGCGCCAAACCAACCGCCGCCGTTAGTGCCCAGGTGTTTTATAGCGATCATTTGCGCAGCCGGGCCGCGGGAAACATTTACGGTATCGCCCTGCATCGACATAAACTGATCTTTACCGGCATAGCTGGCTGGTGTGCCATTGAAAGTTAAAATCAAAGCAATAACCACCGATCCGGGAAGCAGTATCCGGGTGATGGATTTGACAAAGTAATTCCAGAAGTTGCCCAGATCAGTGGTGGTTTTATCACGGAAAGCTTTAAAAACGGCCACCGCGGCTGCCATGCCTGTTGCTGCACTGGTAAAATGCAGGAACATAAAAATGAAATGCTGGGTGAGATAAGTAGCGCCGCTTTCGCCGGAATAATCCTGCAGGTTGCAGTTGGCCACAAAACTGATGATGGTGTTAAAAGCCAGGTCAGCCGTCATGCCAGGGTTTCCATCCGGGTTCAAAGGAAGTTTATCCTGATAAATCAATACAAAAAAACCATATACCAGCCATAAAATATTGATGGTCATCATGGCTTTCAGGAACTGCTTCCAGTCCATAGGCGCATCCGGGCGGATGCCGGCAAGTTTAAAAATACCTCGTTCCAGGGGTTTTAAAAAATCAGTCCAAACTTTTTCCCCGGCAAACATCCTGGCCAGGTACTTACCCAGCGGAATGGCAATTAAAAGCGTGAGGAAAAAGGAGGCAATGATTCCAAGTAGTTCCGTGTTCATTGGGCTTCAGTTAAAATTTTTCGGGGTTAAGCAGTACATAGACCATGTAGATGAATACTGCAAGAGAGATGATGAATAGTGCCAACATGATTTCAGATTTTTTCGAACCAGTCAATAGATTTAAAAATAAAATAGCAGCCGATCAGCAGCGCGAGGAATAATAGGATAGTGAGCATTTTTTAATATTTTGGAAACACTTGTCCAAAACCTGTTCCGGTAAAACAGATATTATATGAAATATCTGTTTATCAAGCATTTAACAATAAAAACCCTTAAGGGGAGATTTTATCAAACAAAAAAACCCTTCCAAAACGGAAGGGTTTAGTACCAAAACGGATAGTTTTAATTCAGTTGATACTCGTCCAGTTTTCTGTAAAGGGTAGTCAGCCCGATGCCCAAAAGCCGGGCAGCTTCGGTTTTGTTGCCGCCGGTATGTTCCAAAACTTTGTAGATATGTTGTTTTTCGATGTTCGCCAACTCCAAAGTATGGATGGCATTATTTCCGTAAATAAATTCCGGCGGTAATAAATCAGGTGTAAGGGTATCTGTATCAGCCAGGATAACTGCACGTTCCATCACGTTTTTCAATTCCCGGATGTTTCCTTTCCAGTGATGTTTGTTCAGCCGGTCTATAAATTCGGGTTCAATTTTACGCAGCCGGTTGTTGATGGTCGCTTTGAACTCCTGAAAAAAATGCTTGGCCAATATTTCTACATCATTTTTACGGTCGTTTAAGGAAGGGAGCGTGATCGTAAAAACGGATAAACGGTAAAAAAGATCAGCCCGAAAATGCCCTGCTGCCACCTGCTCCCCCAGGTTGCGGTTTGTAGCTGCCAGAATGCGCACATTTACTTTCGTTGTTTGGGTATCGCCCAATTTTATAAATGATTTATTCTCCAGCACCCGCAGTAGTTTTGCCTGAAGCTCCTGGCTGATCTCGCCGATCTCATCCAAAAAGATGGTGCCGTAATGTGCTTCTTCAAACAATCCTTTTTTGTCTTTTAGCGCGCCTGTAAAAGCACCGGCTTTATAACCAAACAGTTCGCTTTCCAACAGTTCGCCGGTAAAGCTGCTGCAGTTTACGGCTACAAAAGACATCAGTTTCCGCTGGCTGTCATGATGAATGGCGGATGCGAAAACTTCTTTTCCGGTACCGGTTTCGCCCAGCAGCAGAACGGTAGTATCTGTAACCGCTACTTTACGGGCAAGCGATACGGCATCGGCAAGCTGCCTGGAGTGCCCTATGATCTGAGAAAAACCATACTTGCTGTTTGCATTTTTTTCCAGATTAAATTTGCTGAGTTGTACTTGTGCTTTTTGAAACGCTTGGTGCAGCAGCGGAATGATCCTGTCGTTGTCATCGCCCTTGATAATATAATTGAAGGCACCGTTTTGCATCGCTTTTACGCCGTCGGCAATCGTTCCGTAAGCGGTAAGGTTAATGATTTCAACGTAAGGCTTTTTTTCTTTGATGGTCCTCACCAGATCTACGCCATACACGTCGGGCAGTTTTACATCACTTATCACGACCAGGATATTTTCCTGCATCAATGTTTTCAGGCCTTCTTTGCCGTTGGGCGCCTGAAAAACCTGAAACCCTTCCAACTCCAAAATCCGGGTCATCAATGCCGAAAGTTTCCTTTCATCATCAATCACCAAGACAGCACTTGCGGTTGTTTTTTTAGGTTCCAAATATTAAAATTGCCTGGTGAAAATGATCCTTTAAATATTTCTCAAAAATGATAATTTTAGGCAGATAAACATATTTCGGCTTTATATTTTTCGATGCTTCTTTTATCACCCTAAAACCTGCTTCTTTTTTTAAAAACCAGCTCCATCTGCAACAACAGTTTTATAGGCATAAAAGAAGCATCGGCTCCGGCGAAATACTACAAAGCTTATCTGAAATTATTTTTTCGGCTTTGGCTTTGATTTAAAGTCTTAATTGCTCAGACTTGTGCCTAAATTGACAGCAGCAGCATGAAATCGATCACAGAAATAAAAGAACTGGTTTTAAAAGGGGACATAAAAAAGCTATTCAGTAAAGATTCAAAAGAAAAATTTCACCCTTCGGAAATCGCTGCTTTGCTAAACTCAGTTTCGCTGGATGAAGCCTGGAACATTTTCAGTTCTTTCATCGAAGACAGGCAGGTAAATGTTTTTCCTTTTCTAGAAAAACATTTGCAGAAACAATTGATCAACAAGGCTTCGGACAGCCAGAAAACCTATATCCTGAACCATTTAAATTCTGTTGACCGCTATGCTTTTATAAGCAGCCTCAAAGGTGTGCAATGTTCTTCCCTGCTGGTTTATTTGGATGAAACCAACCGGAAAGCCACCGAAAAAATGCTGGGCTACTCTCCAAAAAGTGTTGCACGGTTGCTGAATACGCAGTTTGTTACCTTGAACAAAAACATGACGATTGCAGAAGCCCACGAGTTCCTGCAAAAAAACCAGCCGGATTCTGATACCGCCAACGTGCTTTATGTGGTGGATGAGAAAGGGGAATTGATCGATGATATCCCCGTCAGGCGATTGGTGTTGAACGATAAGAAGAAACGGATTGAGGACATTATGGACCACCATTATGTGAGCCTGGAAATCAACGACCCGATCAGTGATGCCATTGCCAAGTTTGAACAGTACGACCGCGTGGTTTTGCCGGTGATCAACCCGGACAAAATGCTGCTCGGGATCATTACCATTGATGATATTATTGATGCCGCACAACAGCGCGATACCAAAGAAATGCAGCAGTTCGGCGGCGTAGAATCACTGGAATACCCGTATGTAAAAACACCTTTGTTTTCGTTGGTGCGGAAGCGGGCCGGCTGGCTCATCATCTTGTTTTTGAGTGAGATGCTTACGGCCACGGCAATGGGCTATTTTGAAAATGAGATCGCCAAAGCAGTCGTCCTGGCTTTGTTCGTCCCCTTGGTTATTTCCAGCGGCGGCAATTGCGGCTCGCAGGCAGCTACGCTCATTATCCGGGCGATGGCAGTACGGGAACTGACCGTGAAAGACTGGTGGTACGTGATGCGGCGGGAACTTATATCCGGATTGATACTGGGGATTATTTTAGGGACCATCGGATTTTTGCGGATTGCTGCCTGGCAGCATTTGCATTGGTATAATTACGGTGCCAACTGGATGCTGATGGGGGTTACAATATTCTTTTCTTTGATCGGGATTGTGATGTGGGGAACGCTGAGCGGTTCTATGATCCCTATTTTGTTAAAACGGCTCAAATTTGATCCGGCTACTTCCTCCGCCCCTTTTGTAGCTACTTTGGTGGATGTAACCGGGCTGGTAATTTATTTTAGTATTGCTGCTATTATTTTGAGGGGGACATTATTGAAATAATTACTTGCCCATCGTTTTAAAAAAGCCAGATACTGTTTTTACATGATAAAAATTGCAGGTAGAACTTATCGTAAAACGAAGAGGGCCTATTTAAATTGATACAAGATCCTTCGATATGCTCAAAATTAATGTCAATGCTTCTTTTACCCTATAAAAATCAGTGCCTGCATTAATCAAATAAACCAAAACCAAATGCTTACTGTTTTTTAGGTGATAAAAGAAGCAAGGAAACTGTATCAGGTAAATTTCAAACAGAACCGGGATCCGTTTTTCAACTTCATGCCGCATCCGGAATAAAATGACAGCTGATTTTTTCTTCTGTTTATGATCCTGTTCAATTCAATTATTCAGATCATGCAATTGCCGTTCTTATAGTTGATTTTTGGGTATTATGGATAAACCTGACTTGTAATAATTTTAGCAATAATTAGATTAAGCTGCTTGAGTTGATAATTTAATTTATACAAAAAAATCCCGCAGAAAGCGAACATGCAAATACTTACCGGTGCAGCAATTACAAATAACAAATACACTGCAGCAAACCTGTTGTCCAAATAATAGTAACAACCCACAAGCAAGAGACTTAAAAAAGTTAGCACATAATTTAAAACCAACTTTTGCTGGATTAAAACTTGTTGTCTTAAAAAAAGCATCAAAGATTTTATATCTGCTTGTGGCCATTTTTGATTTTGTCTTTGTTCGGATAAAAAAATTTTCAAAAGAAGTGAAACCAGAAAAATAAGCATCATTGTGGCCAGCATTTGATTTGGACGGTTGCCATTCAAATTCTTATAACTTTTATCAACAGTTATAATCAAAAAAGTATAAACCCAATCTACCCCAATATTGCTAATTGATATTTGTTTGTTTATCTTCTTTTGCCGGTCGGTCAATATTTGTATTTGAGTTATAAAAAAATTAGGTTTTGTATTCAAAACTATTTTTTTATAACTATGGGTTTGATCTATTGATAACATCTTGTTAAATAATATACTTAAACCTAACTCATATCAATCTGTTGAATCAGGATCATGACCGTTAAGTATTGCTGATCTGACAGCTATTCTTTTTTTACTTTTATTATAAAAAATGTCTGTCAGGTTTACACAGCTGTGCCAAAAAAATGCCTGATGAGTTTAAGAAATATAAGCTGTTGATAATCATGTCCTTATAATAAATTAAACTTTTGACGAACAAAAAAAGCCTTTCATTTCGAAAGGCTTTTTTTCCAAAACAGAAAAAAATAAGTTTTTATTTAAACCAGGTTTACTGGTATTCAAACTCTGGCGTTGTAAAATTTGATAGCTTGAATTGGAATTATTTGTTTAGTTTTTTAGCTAAAGGGCCGATGGTAAGGCCTTGAACGATAATCGAAAACACCACAACGATATAAGTAATCAAAACAAACTCGTTTTTGTGCATGGCCGGTGTGAGCGATAAAGCCAGTGCAACAGACAAGCCGCCCCTTAAACCTCCCCAAGTCAGGATCAATACTGCGTTTTTTTCAAACTTGATCCAATATTGCAAGAAATAGATGGGTATCCAAACAGAAATCCATCGGGTCAGCAATACGATCAGGACAATGATTATCCCAATGATAAACACGGTAAAATTGATCTTTATGATGAGCATTTCCATCCCGATCAATAAAAACAGGATTGCATTTAAAATCTCATCGATCAGTTCCCAAAACTTTATCAAATAGTCTTGCGTGACGTCAGACATGACTTCATCTTTCACTTTATTGCCGGTGATGATGCCCGCCACCACCATCGCCAGCGGCCCGGAAATGTGTAAATGTCCGGCAATTGCATATCCGCCCATTACGATTGCCAGCGTTATCAAAACTTCCACCTTGTAATTATCAATTGGGCGCAAAGCCAAAAAACCTGTATATCCTAATAGTACCCCAAAAACCAACCCTCCTACAGCTTCTCTTACAAAAAGCTTTATGACCTCAAAAGCATCAAAATGCTGGATGCCATTTGTTGCTATTTCTGCAATACTAATAAATAAAACAACTGCAACGCCATCGTTAAACAAGGATTCGCCCGAAATTTTTACTTCCAGGGATGACGGGATTTTGGCTTCTTTTAAAATAGCCAGCACCGCAATAGGATCTGTTGGCGATATTAACGCCCCAAATAACATGCAATAAACAAATGCAACCTGGATCTGAAATAATTGAAACAAGTACCAAGACAACCCTCCTATTAAAAAGGTGGAGATAACGATCCCGACAGTAGATAAAACTAAAACAGATAACCTTTCTTTCTTCAGCTTTCTGGCATTGACCTGGACAGCACCGGCAAAAAGTAAAAAACTCAGCATAAAATTAAACAGCACTTTTTGAAAATCCAGCTTGGCTACCAGCACGACTGCTTTTTCTAAAAATACCGGTATAAATTCCCCTAAAACAATGACCACTATAGACGACAGCAGGGCAAGCACCATCACTCCGATAGTGGGCGGCCATTTGATCCAACGGTGGTTGACGTAGGCAAAAACAGAGGCTAAAACAATGGTTGCAGATAATATTTCGCTCAAATCCATGCGGTAAAGTTATTTGGATTTTAATGATTGTGATCTTCTGCCAGCCCTAAACCGCAAATATTCTGTCTGGTATTCTTTTTGTTGAATTCCTGACCGGTATTTCTTATCCGCACCATGCTTCTTTTATCGCTATAAAATTAAGTTTTCACCTTTTTCCTGTATAATTATTCAGCCGGAGTATTTATTCCGGTCCCGATTTTTGGTTGATAAAAGAAGCATCGGCCATCCGCAAAAAAAATCAGGCAGCCGCTAAACAATTTTTACAGGTTATCATTATAAAGATATATCCGCTTACAACTTGTTTGATAATCTGCCCGTACTGAAAGAAAGTGCCCGATTGCGTTACTTCACTTTTTTTTATCTCTATGCCATGCAGGGCATTCCCGCCGGCTTTGCCCTCACGGCTATTGCTAATTTTTTAATCGGCAAAGGCATCAGTTCTGTTGCGGTGGGTTCTTTTGATGCCATCATCGGTATCCCCTGGATTTTTCAGTTTATCGTTGGCGCGCTGATCGACCGTTACCAATATTCGCTGATGGGCCACCGCAAACACTGGATCGTTTTTTCGCAGTTGATTGCTTTTGTGATCACCCTAAGCCTTTTGTTTATCAAAAACCCGGTTACGCAGATCAGTTATCTGACCGCCATATTTTTTACCCATAGTATTTTTGCTTCCGTTCAGGATGCCAGCGTAGATGCCACCGCCATAGCCATTGTGCCGTTGCAGGAACAGGGTCGCGTGAACGCTTTTATGCGTGCCGGCCTGATACTTGGCGTTGCTGTTGGTGCGGCCGGGCTTTCTACGGTACTGCATTACTACGGGTTTTATTACGCCGCCGCGTGCCAGTCGGCCATACTTCTTTTATGCACCATTTTTACTTATCTCACCAAAATTGACCGTTCCGACAGTTACATTCCGTCTTTCAACCTAAAAAAAGAAGACCGGATCAATGGCGTCCATATCGATAACCCTAAATTAAAGTGGCTTTTTAAACGACTGTTTAAAGGCATAACCCATCATCAAAGCCTGCGTGTTTTTGGGGTGATTGCCTTGGTTTATTTATGCCTGAGCATTTTCATCCGTTCGTTTTCTTTTCATCTGATCCATAATTTGCATTGGGACGACAACCAGCTTTCGGTTTTGCAAGGGACCTGGGGAAGCGCGGTTACGATTATGGTTACGCTGGGCGGCGGGATACTGGCCGACCGTATCGGGCCGGGAAAACTACAGAAATTAGTAGTGGCCGCGATCTGCGTATTTTTCTTAGTGTTCAATAGCCTGGGGTTTTTATGGTTCCACAGGCCGGTAAGCACCGGCGGGGTTTTGCTGTACAGCCTTGCCGACCCGATGTTCAGTGTTGCCGCCATGCCGGTTTTGATGGCTTTGTGTTTGGCAAAAGTAGAAGGCTCGCAGTTTACCACGTATATGGCCATCGTCAATTTGTGTGATGTGATCGGTGCTTACCTTTCCGGCTGGGGAATGAGCGTTACCACTGCGCCGGTGATGGGTTTTATCTGCGGATTGTTGATTTTAACCGCTTTGGTTTTGCAAAATATCAAGCGGAAACAGCCGGAAATGCTTTACGGTAAAGGTTCTTAAAAGTAACTCCGGCAGGAAATTTTATCCGGGAAAATGTCCATGATAATTTTCTCTTTCATAGCCGATGCTTCTTTTATCCTATCTTTTTTTACTTCTCCCGCGGATAATCAGCAAAGCTTGTTTAACTCCAAAAATTTCCCGACTAAAATTCAGCGGTCAATCAGATCGGATTTTTCAAGCGTTGACTTACTTTCAAACATAAAGTGGTTTTAAATATATTTGCAGCATTTAGATCAATAATTTAGCCGATAAAAGAAGCATGAAAAGAGTTGTGGTAACAGGTATGGGCGCGCTCACGCCGATTGGAAATAATGTAAGCACTTTTTGGGAAAGCCTGATTGCCGGGAAAAGCGGTGCAGGCAAGATCACCAAATTTGATGCTTCCTTGTTCCGCACACAAATTGCCGCCGAACTAAAAGGTTTTGATCCGGCCGAGTATCTGGATAAAGCTGAAATCAAGCGCACAGATCCTTTCACGCAATACGCTTTGGCAGCAGCAGCACAAGCCTTGAAAGACAGCGGACTGGATGTTGCTGCGATGGACCCTTATGATATCGGCGTGATCTGGGGAACGGGACAAGGCGGGATGCTCACTTTTGAGGAGCAGGTGCGGGAATATACCGAAAACGGTTTTAAGCCCCGGTTCAGTCCGTTTTTTGTTCCGAAGCTGATTTCCAACATGGCTTCAGGCCTCATCTCCATCAAGTATGGATTGATGGGCATTAATTACACCACGGTTTCTGCCTGCGCCACTTCCAATACCGCCATTATGGATGCGTTCAGTTATATCCGCTGGGGAAAAGCAAAAGTGATGGTAACCGGCGGTTCGGAAGCACCGATAACAGAAGCTTCGGTCGGCGGTTTTGCATCGATGAAAGCCATGACGACCAGAAACGACAGCCCGGAAACAGCCTGCCGCCCGTTTGATGCCAGCCGCGACGGCTTTTTGATGGCCGAAGGGGCCGGAGCTTTGATTTTGGAAGAATACGAACACGCCAAAGCCAGAAACGCCACGATTTATGCGGAAGTGGCAGGCGCAGCGATGACAGCCGATGCCTACCACATGACCTCCACTCACCCCGAAGGAACGGGCGCGCTTAAAGCCATGCAATTAGCTTTGGAAGATGCAGGTTTAACGCCAGGCGATATAGATTATTTGAACGCACATGCCACTTCTACGCCGATTGGGGACTTTAGCGAGATCAAAGCCATTACCCGTTTGATGGAAGGTAATTTTTCAAACTTGCATGTCAGTGCCACTAAATCCATGACAGGCCATTTGCTGGGTGCAGCCGGCGCGGTAGAAGCGATTGCCAGTATTTTGGCCATTAAAAACTCGCTGGTCCCGCCTACCATCAACGTTACCGAACCTGATGCTGCCCTGCCTGCCAACTTAAATATTGTTTATGACCAAACCTTGGAAAAAGAAGTAAACGTAGCCATGAGCAATACTTTCGGTTTTGGCGGCCATAACGGGATTGTAATTTTCAGGAAGATTTGAGTTTGAAAGGCTTCAGCAATAAAAATCCTCGAAATTGCGTTGATTTGAAGCTTGCAGATAAATACCCGGTAAAAACAGTATCACCCATAAATAAAAACAGTATGCCAGTAAATTACGGGGTTTTAAGAGGAAAAATAACTGATGCCATGCCTTATCAAAGCGGCACCGATCATTACCAGATTATCGTGCAGGCAGACCAGCTTTATCGTATTGCAGTAGATGTTTATTCTAAGTTTGCCGGCCAGCCTGTACTTTATTCGGCAAATGGTGATACTGTGTTGCATACAGACCGCATGGTGATGTATTATAAAGATGAGAATTACCAGCATCCCGTCATCCCCGAAATTTTGAAATGCAAGACGGGCTTTACGCCTAAAGCTGCTATGAACGCTTCTATTTGCTTAGATTATCTGCACTTTACGCCGCCGCTGTTCCCTATTAGTTTGATGAAGGTCGTAAAGCCTAAAACAGACCAAACACCAGGCGAAAACCTGAATGGCGATATTGATCCCTGGGTACAAAAAGCTAAAAATAACCCGGATGCAGAAGTTTTTGCTTTCGGGGCCGGCTGGAATGATAATTTACCGGGAAGCATCCCCGATAACCATCCTTATTTTGCCCAAAACCCTTCTGTAGGCGTGCACGATATCCACATGAACCAGGGCGATACCGGAACCCAGGCAAAAAGCAACGGCAGCAAACAGGACGGCGCGCTGTTTATCTACTTCAAAAGTACCCAAAAATGGGTGGCCATGTTTTTTCGTTTTCAAAACCAAAGCATTAACACGGATGCGAACGGAAACCCGAAATAAAGTTTTTGCGTTCGACAGTTCAGGGCTGGTTTGAGTTTCTATTATTAAAAGTTATACTCCGAAGTTGTTTAAACTTTATTAGTTAAACAGGTGAAACCCATTTTTTACAATATGTGCCGGGCCTACGGCCCTTCAAAAAACTGTTCAACCCGAAAAATCCGCCTACCGGTTTAACTTTGCCCAACAGGAGTTTAAATAACTTCTACTTCTTTTATGCCTGTAAATTCTGTGTCTATATTTTAAACCAATGCAAAAAGTACAAGGGTTTAATGTTTTTTAGGTGATAAAAGAAGCATCGATCACACACCAATAAATACTAAACCGGCCCTGCTTCCATCCCAATAAGAAAACTTTAAAGCTCCTTGATTTTTATATACCGAAAGGAAGTTTGCGTACTATGGTTTTGTAAAGCGATATGCCCTTTTGGATACTTGGCAAAGTTTTTCCGGATACTGAACCCTCTTTTATCTTTCTTCGGATTAGCCATGATGGTATATGCTTCTTTTATCACCTAAAAATTCACATTTATTTTTCTGTATGGGTACAAAATCTATTGGATTGTTACTGTTTTTAATAAGATAAAAAAAGCAATGGATTTTTGATCGGTAAAAATAAAAACCTGTTTAAAAACCTTGAAATACTTTGATTTATTTTGATACGGCTAAAAACACGAAAGCCTGTAAATCAATCAATTTACAGGCTCTTTTAAACCATTTAAAGTGCGTTCTGTGCGCCCGACTGGGTGCTTCTCGAACCATTTTTTAACTGATCTGAGGAAATTATCGAGTTTAGTTGCTTAGGTTGATCCTGTACGGTGGACGCGATGGGAACTTATTAGAACACTTATTGGGTATTTTAAAGATTTTGGATGAGACGATTAGGGGTAGTCCAGGGAAATAGGGCGTTCTAAACATGCAGTTAACGTACCCCTGCTGCCCTTTCTTCCTGCAGGTTCGCCTTCCAGTGCCGATTCTAAAAAGTGTTTCAATAAGGGTGCAAAGACACCTTTTTCACCGTTGAGCGGCCTACCGGCATACATACCCTTGATCGCTTCTGCCTTGAAACGCTCAAAATCAAAACCCTTGTGTTCGTTCTCGTTCATTTTGCTGTGTCTTAAAGTTAAAAATCATTATTAAATCTTTAACTGACACAGTTTATTTTACACTCTCAGTTCTCCTAAAATGCCTATTCTATACAATAAAGACCTATCCCCTTTTTACATGCTACCTTAAATAACAGATGTTTACGCAGAAAAACCAAACAATATCAGTATTATTGCATTCCAAAAGTAATTGCGTATTTACGAGTTGTGTGTCATACTGTGAGATACCTCACAAACAAAAAAATGCTGCCCTTGACAGACAGCAATTTTACATAAATTCTGGACAGTTACAATAAACCACCAGAAACAGTAATTCTTTCACCTGTAACCCAACCAGCATCATCAGAAGCTAGGAAAACTGCAACTTTTGCAATATCTATCGGTTGACCAATGCGTCCCAATGGCGTCATAGCAAGCATTTGTTTTTCAAGGTCGCTACCAGGCCTACCATCTTGAGTCGAACCTTCTGATTCTGTCATACCCGGGGCAATCGTGTTGATCCTTATCTTTTTAGATCCCAATTCTTTAGCCAATACCTTTGCCACATTATCAATGCCAGCTTTTGCAACGCAATATACCAGTGCCCTCGGTAAAAACATAATTGCTTCCTGCCTGGTCGGTGATATTCACCGTGGCTCCGGTTTACCGGCGGATAGGTATTGGTGTTGGTAAAAGGGACGTTTTGCCGGATATAAACAGTTTGCGGCCCCGAAACATTCGTCAGGTTGGCTTTGGATGGTGCAGAATATAGGGTGATTAAATTAGAATGTGAAAGTAAGATTAATGTACCGGAAGCTTCACTGGCTGATTTTTCAAAGAATAATATAAACATTGAAAAAGAGCTGGACAAAGTTATTAAAATACTGACAAACCTCGATTATTTTTATGAAACGGGAGATATGAAACTTAGGCGCGAAATCATTGGTTCGATGTACCCCGAAAAATTCACTTTTGAAAATTTGCAACATCGAACCGCTCGGGTCAACGAAGCGGCTTTACTTACTTATCAGATTGCTAATGAGTTAGAAGCTAAAAAAGAGTGGGCAAGCGATGATAAATTATGCTTGCCCACTTGGGTCTGATTAATAACCTGGGTTTTGTTTAATAGCAGGATCAGTATTTATCTGTGATTGGGGGATTGGCATCAGCAAATTATGCTGGTCAATAGTGATCAGGATATTATTGTCCTTAAACCACTTGTTCATCACTGTCAGCGCCGTACCGGTGCGAAGCAGGTCAAACCAGCGATGTCCTTCGCCAACCAGTTCGAGTCGTCTTTCTAAATCTATGGCATCACGTAAACCAACTTGACTTATAACTGTAGTATTGAGTAACCCGGCTCGTGTTCTGATCATATTTAAATAATTAGCTGCTGATGTGATGTTGCCCAGTTCATTTTCAGTTTCAGCAAGCATAAGTAGCACATCTGCATAACGCAAAACCACGAAGTCGCTTGGGCCATCGGTGATGATGGTTGTTGGGGCGGTTAATTTATTATCAAAAGGAGCACTCGTGGAAGCCAGTTTTACATAAACCCCTTTGCGAAGATCCTTTGCAGTGTACAGGTTGTATAAGTTTAAGGTTGGCAGGTTATGTCCTTTGGCACCGGTTACCGTGGCAGACGGGCTATATTGCTGAAACATAATGCTCCCTTCTGAGTTTCCGTTAATACCAGACGCAAACTGAACAGCAAATATAATTTCCTTATTGTTTTCGTTACTAACTGCAAAAACGTCCTGCGGACGGCTCATTAAAGTGTGTTTGCCGGAATTAACTACAGCTAATAATTGAGTTTCAGCGTTTGTATAATCCTTTAAGGTAAGGTAAACTTTTCCTAACAATGCCTGGGCAGCTGTTTTGATAACCCTGCCCGGCTGCGGTGTGGCATCCGGCAGTAAAGGGATGGCAGTAGTAAGATCTGCTTTGATCTGATCGTACACCTTACTAGCCGCCTGCCTGCCTAAGCCAAATAATTGATTAGGATCATTTGTTTCGGCAGTAACCAGCGGAACATCTCTATAAAGCCTTACTAAATTAAAATAGAGTAGTGCACGGATAAACATTATTTCTCCTTTGCGGGATTGCTTAACCGTAGCATTTGTGTAAGCAATATTGTCTATCCTGTTTAAAACTACGTTAGCTTTTTGGATGCACTGATACGAATCACGCCAGGTTGTTTCTACAATATCGTTAGAAGAAATCGTAGTGAATTTATCCAGTTGCCCATAAATGGCATTATCATTAGATGGCACTTCGTCAAAGGTATTGTCAGAGGGGATCTCTGCAAATGCAGGGAAGTATAGGCCGTACAAGCCGGTAGACTGTAAATTACCGTAAGCGGCAGTTATATATTCTTCTGCTTCTGTTTGGTTAGTTAAAAATTTACTAATATCTTTTGAAGTAGTGGGGTTTTGATAGAGTTCCTTTTTACAAGATGAGGCACTGATTAACAAGACTGCCAGTATGTATGTATATTTATTTTTCATGACTGTATAGTTTAAAAAGTAACATTTGCACCAAAAATGAACGACCTGGCAACCGGGTAATTTGCATTAGACAAACCATTTGTAAGCACGTTACTACTTGTGGCATCGGGGTTGTAGCCCCTAAACTTCGTCCAGGTGAACAGGTTGTTGGCAGAAACATATAAGCGGACATGGCTTATTTTCACTTTTGATGTTAAAGCATCCGGAAGGTTATAGGCCACCTGTGTGCTGCGTAACCGTAAATAATCGCCACTGTAATAAAACAGACTGCCTGCGTGGGTTAACCTTCTGGCAGAAGAGTAATTGCCCAGATTTGGTTGCGCGTAAATACCATTTGGGTTATCAACCGGGTGGTAACGGTTCTGAAAATAATACAGACTCGGCATGGAAAAACCTTCACCTGATTCATCCAGCGTTGCCAGGCCTAAATCATATATCTTCCGCCCGGAAACACCATTAAAGACAAAATTAAGTTCAAACTGCCTAACGGCTATATTAGCACCAAAACCATACGTGAATTTCGGGTTATAAGTACCGTAAGACACCTGATCACGCGAATCAATCACGCCATCATGGTTGGTATCTGCAACCATATAATCCCCGGTCAACGTCCCGGCAAGGTGAGGGCTGTTATTGATCTGATCCTGCGTTTTGTAAATACCGGTAATATTATAACCATACATCGCGGCAACTGGCCCGCCAACTTTGGTTACAAAGTTGCTTTTCGCCCCCTGTATGATCTGTATTTGGCCGAGTGCCAGGGCCAAAACTTTATTGACATTGGTCGCTAAATTGCCATTGAAGCCAAACTTAAAGGCTCCCGCATTTAGATTATTAGCCGACAATTCGAATTCGAAGCCGTAGTTACTTACCTTGCCTATATTTTGAATGGAATTGATAAAGCCCGACTGCTCTGGTACAGGCACGTTGAGTAGCAGGTTTTTGGTTATACTATGATAATAGTCGGCTGTAAGATTAAGCTTCTCGAAAAAGGCCAGGTCAAGGCCAATATCTGTAGATGTTTTTGTTTCCCAGGTCAGGTTATTGTTTGCAGTAGTGATGGCTGCAAACCCAGGGCTAAGGGTGTTGCCGAAAACATAATTAAAGTTATAATCATTTGACCCGTTAGCCGATGTTGACCCGATTAATGCCTTTGAACTATAAGAACCGATCTGGTTATTCCCTGCGGCGCCCCAGCTCGCACGGATTTTTGCGAAAGTAACTACCTTATTCTGCGGAAAAAAAGGTTCCTTGGTTAATATATACCCTGCGGTAACCGATGGAAAATTTCCCCATTTATTGTTATCTCCAAAACGCGAAGAACCATCCCTGCGCAGTGTAGCCGAAAGCAGGTATTTATCGGCATAAGCATACTGTAAACGGGCCAGATAAGAGATTTGCGCCCATTGATACCTGTCAGATATGGCAGTATACGCGCTGGCACCTGCAATATTAGTAATTTTATCATCAGGAATACCAGATCCCGCAACAGCGGTACTTGCTCCATTTTCTGACTGGAAGGTATAACCCCCCAACAAATCAAAATCATGAAGGCCAAAACTTTTAGTATAATTAACCGTATTCTCCATGATGTAATTATAAACATGGCCATTTGTTTCAACGGCCGAAGCAGGCTGAGGCGCAGCGGCACGATAAGCGCCTATATCAGACGGTCTGAAATAATCATAGAAATTACTTCTGATATCTGTACCCAACAGGGTTTTAAATTTCAGGCCTGCCAGCGGTTCAAAGCTGAGGTAAGTGTTTCCAAACACCCTGGTATCATTTAAATTATTGGTGATTTTTTTAGCCAATGCCACAGGGTTTTCCCCAAGCGCACCGTCTTCGGGTGTATTTGCTTTGATCTGCTGGCTGATTGCCAGTGAGCCATCTGAATTATAAACCGGGAAAAACGGATAACTGATGGTAATGTCACTCACGACATCGTTGGAATTGTTGGCGTTGTTGTTAAAATATCTTTCTTTATTTAATGAAGGGTTTATCGAAAGGCCAAATGTGAACATTTTGGAAAGTTTCGATTCCATTTTGACCGTTCCGCTGTATCGCTCCAGCCCGTTATTGATCACGATGCCTTCTTGTTTGAAATAATTAGCAGAGATATAAAAATTTGTTTTACCCGAAGCACCTGAAACAGAGAGGTTATAACTGCTCATAGGCGCTTTTCTAAATACCTCATTTGACCAATTAGTATTATTTAAACCCGGCTGATTATCCAGGTAGGGTTGTAAATAATTCAGCCTTAGCTCTCTCAGGCCGGCACCTTTGGTAATCCTGGTCGCCCGGTCATCGCTGATGCTTCTGTTGTTCGGGTCTTTTGATACGTAAGCCCAATCCCTGGCTTCAGTAAAAAATTGTGCTGCCTGGTAGGCGTTTACATATTGATGGTTATCATTCCGTTGCTGGAAACCGCTATACACATCCAACGAAACCTTGACTTTATCTCCGCTACCTTTTTTACTGGTGACTAAAATCACCCCGTTTGCAGCTCTTGAACCGTAAATAGCGGCTGATGCCGCATCTTTTAACACATTGATAGATTCAATATCCTGCGGATTAATAGAATTTAAGCTACTGCCCTCAGATAATGGGAAGCCATCTACAACAATCAGTGGTGCCCTGCCGGCAGTTAACGTACCGATTCCCCTAATGACGATTTGGGGATCTGTACCTGGCTGTGCCGAAGCATCATTAATAACCACACCTGCGGCTTTTCCGGCAAGCTGCTGCGCAAAACTACTGCCGGAATATTGGTTTAAACTGGTTCCTTTTACGGTAGTGATGGCGTCTGTAACTTTTTCCCTCGACCGCTTGCCATAGCCAATCACCACCACCTGGTTTAACTGGCTGATATCTTCTTCCAGTGTGACATTGATCGTTGTACGGCTGTTGACGGGTATCTCTACTTTTTTATAACCTATAGATGTAATTATCAGTATAGCCTGTTCATCTGCCATGATTTTAAAATTACCGTTAGCATCGCTTACGGTAGCCATTTTGCCATCTTTAACCGTAATGGTTACACCCGGCACAGCAACGCCTTTGCTATCTTTTACCGTTCCGGCTATAGGGATTGGCTTAATATTCAGAACATCAAAATCATTTTTACTGTTGATGACTATCGTTTGATCAACAATTTTATATGTTACAGGCAGGTTTTTTAAAGTCTGGTCCAATACCTCCGTAATGGTCGCATTTTTAAGCTCGATACTAACTTTATTAAAGCGATTGATCAGCTCAACCTTGTAAAAAAAGTATAATCGGTTTGCTTTTCAATAGCTTTGAAAACACTTTCCAGGCTGGTTCTTTTTTGTGTGATATTGATGTTCTGACTAAAACCAGCCGCACTGATCTGTAAACATCCTGCAAGTAAAAAAATAGTGATAAGTTTCATGCGTATCAGCACTGATTTTATTGGCGTATTGATCCAATTTTGTTTTACAGGTATTGCACCTGCGGGCTTGTTGTGCAGCCAGTCCTGATGAAATAGCTTGCTGCAAAAAGTATAAAATTGCATACCTTTGTTAAGTTAGGTTAATGATTAAGTCCATTTAGAGATGTATGAATGAGTTTGCCTGGCTTTGCCGGGTAGTGCTTCCAACACGTTCCGGCTTTTTTTATAAGGTCAAAACTTGCGGTAGCAGGCCTTGCCCGCACCACTGGCATTGGTGTTTATTTTACGATAATTTTTCTCCCTTCTATAATGAAATGCATGCCGCTTAGTTCCAGGATGCGTAATACTTTGGATGCATTAACATTCCTGGATACTTTTCCCCGGTAGTGGTCTGCAGTAAGCTTCCCTGTGAATGTGATCTCTACATCGTACCAACGGGCGATCTGATTCATGATCGCTCGCATATCCGCCTTGTCAAATTGAAATAGCCCGTTTTTCCAGGCTACAACTTCGTCGATGTCAACTTCGTTAGTAACCACCAGCTTTTTCCCTTCAAAAAGTTGCGCCTGCTGCCCGGGTTTTAGCGTTACAGCATCCGAACTACTACTTAATTTTACACTGCCTTCTAATAAGGTAGTTTTGATGGCATCTTCATCCGCATAGGCGTTAACATTAAAGTGTGTACCCAGTACCGTTATTTTTTGGTTAGCACAACTTACGGTAAAAGGCTTTTGCTTATTTTTGACTACTTCAAAATAAACTTCGCCGCTTATCTCTACTGGGCGTTCGTTACCTGTAAATTCTGTTGGGAAGCGAATGGAGGATGCTGCATTGAGCCAGGCTTTGGTACCGTCGGGCAGTGTTACCTGGTATTGTCCGCCATTTGGTGTAGTGATGGTATTATATAAAGTAGCGGAAGTTGTAGCAGCATCCTGCTCTTCGCCGGTATTTGCTTGATAAACAACCCTTCCTTCTTCCTGCTTATCAATTGCAGTAATACTTTGCTTGGCCAGTACACCATTTCTTACGGATGTCAAATTAAGTTTTGAGCCGTTGCCCAAGGTAAGGATAGCCTTATTGCCGCCGGGTAAAAGATCATTCTTTACAATTTTAACAGGCACTGAAATCTGCTTTTGCGGTTTTATATAAAAAAACAACCCGCCGGAAAGAGAAAGAAAGACCAAAGCAGCTGCAGCATAGCTAAACCAGTGACGGGATCTTTTTATTGTAGGGTAATTGACTTCAATGTCGCTTACATCGCCATGTTTAAGCCCAGCCTCGGCATTCATGGCTTCTGTAAGGTAAGCGTCCAATTTTCCTTCAGCCAGCAAATGGGCAAATACCTCTAATTCATTATCGGTCGATTTTTTTTCGAGGTATCTTTTAACCAATTCCCTGTAGTACTCGTCTTCCATTAATGGCTGCATTTACTAACAAGACTACAGAAAACCCAAACAGGGTAGCAAGAAAAATAAAAATTAGCGCTTTAGTAATACGGCCAACAGTACGCTTAAAGAAATGCCTAATTCGCTCTCGGCTTTAGAGCGTAGAACCTTCATGGTAAAAACCATGTGATTTTTGATGGCATTACGCGAAAGGCCCAGTTCAGCCGCTGCTTCATCATAAGTTTTGCCCTGTTCACGGCATAAAGCAAATATTTCCCTGGAGCGTTTGGGGATGGTGCTGAGTGTACGCTCAAGAAATAATAAATACTCTTTACTGAGTTGTTCCTCTTCAAGGGAATTCCGATGTTCGGTGATCGCAGTGAATACCTGGTTCATGGCAGCATCTGCACGCAAGGTGCTTTTCAAGCTATCTAAAGCCCTGTTACGAGCCATGGTAAACAAGTAAGCCTTGAAAGATTGCACCTGTTTTAGCTTGCTGCTATTGTTCCAAAGTTTAATGAAAATATCTTGGCTAACATCCTCACTCAAAACTTCAGAGTGAAGAAATTTGATAAGGAACCCTTTTACAGGGGTGACGTAGCGTCTGTACAATTCGTTAAATGCTTCAATTTCACCATTAGCAAGTAACTGCTGAAGGTCAAAATCAGACAATGATTGAAGTGAAGGCATAACCTGATTAGGAATTGTACATGCACAAAGTTAGAATCGCATTGTTACTTTATTGTTAACTGTAAAAAATCTTAAATTTTATCTACAAGTTTCCATTCCGTTGTTTGTCATTTTTAAAGGGGGTTCTTTCAGAAAAATCAACGGGCACTTTATATAAACATTAAGCAAATTCGGAATAATTTAAAAACTTTCTTTTTTATAAAACAATAAAAAAGTAACGATAGCTTAATATTAAACAGGCTAATTTTGACTGTTAATCTTTTATGAACTTAGCCCACCACGAAGATCAGCTTTTAATTGAACGCATCCGAAAAGATGAAGAACGTGCATTTGATACAATGTATGACCTATACTGGAAGCCGCTTTTTCGATACGCATTTGTACGGGTTCAAGCAGAAGATATAGCTAAGGATCTTGTACAGGAAGTTTTTATTTCCCTTTGGAATAAAAAAGACACACTTGTACTAACTGCATCTTTATCAGCATATCTTTTTTCCATACTGAGGTTTAAACTGATTGATCATTACGATGCAAACGGGATTAGAAAAAAACATGTTCTAATGGCAGGGCAGGAAAAACCTGTTTTGGATAACAGTACAGATTATAAAATCCATACAAATGAAATCAATAACCTGCTCCACCTGTCAATTGATCGTTTGCCTTTTAAGATGAAAGAGGTTTTTAAATTAAGCCGCATAAAAGGGCATTCTACTCAACAAATATCAGAACATCTTCACATTTCAGAGCAAACGGTAAAAAATCAAATTTCTTCGGTATTGAAAAAATTAAGAGTGAATTTTGCCGATTATCTGCCTGTTGCCATTATTTGCTTTATTTTACGTTAATCCCCTGTCCCTTGTCTCCATGTATTTGATTATTGATATTTATCGGTAAATCTAATTCCGGGCTTTTTAAAAGCATGTTTAAATTTAATTTGAAAAAATTATAATGCTTCTTTTATGCCTATAAAATCTGTTTTTTATTTTGTATTGATAAAAGAAGCATGTGTTTTAGTGTTTTTGTAGCGAAGTTGTTTAAACTTTTGGTTTTAGGTTTGAGCCTGCTTAAATTTAAGTCGGAAATATCCGTAATGCTTCTTTTATGCCTGTAAATTTTTGTGCGTATATTTTATACCGGTAAAAGAAGCATTAAAATTTAGTGTTTTTTAGGTGATAAAAGAAGCATCAAAAATCGATTGGACAAGGTTTAAACAGGCTTGAATTAAGTTTAAACAACTTCAGCATAAAAGAAGCATATAAAATGAATTTAATAAAATTTAAACAGGCCCTGATAAAATAATTTAAACCCGAATAGTACTTCTGTCTTTTTGAACCGATAATGTATATAAAGCACTGCATATCGTGGATAAAGAAGAAGTTCAAAAACTCATTACAAAATTTAAACTTGGTTTATGTAATGAAGATGAAGAAATACTGTTGAACAAATGGCTTGATGATAAGGGAAAGGACAACCCGGATTATTATTTTCAGGACAAAGGACAGGAAGAAGTACTTAAAGAAGACCTGCGCGATCGGATTAAGGCCGAACTGTTCAGGGGTAAAACAACAAAAGGCACAACTCAATTACAGTTCTGGCTAAGGATAGCGGCAATTGCATTACTTGCTGTTACAGCGGGTATTTGGGGTATAAAACGTTTTACAAAACAATTACCTGTAACATATCTCACAATATATAATCCGGCAGGTCAGCTTAAAACGATAACCCTTTCCGATGGTTCAAAGGTGTTTTTAAATGCCGATACAAAAATCACGTTCCCCACTAATTTTACTTCAAAAACCAGAAGCGTGACACTAACCGGTGAGGCATTTTTTGAGGTAGTGCATGAAGCGGAAAGACCGTTTATAATATCAACAGGCAAAATAAAAACACAGGTATTGGGAACCAGCTTTAATATCAAAGCATACAACAATGAACCAGCTATAACAGTAGCTGTGGTAAGCGGAAAAGTAGGCGTAGTTGCAAATAAAACATCCGTGATACTTTTGCCAAACCAATTGGTCAATTATAACCTACTTAAAAATAAATTACGGAAAGGTAGTATAGATGATGCATCCTCACTTAAAACCTGGACTACAGGCGAATTAGTTTTTAAAAACGAGAAGTTGGGTGAAATAGCACATACACTAACACGCCATTATAATATACCTGTTATAGTGGAACGTAAAGGAATCGCTGAATCGGTATTAAATGCGAGGTTTGATAAAAACGAACCGCTTGAACATATTCTGACCGTTCTGTGCACCTATTTAGATACCCGCTATAAGCACGAAGGAAAAGTATATATGATCAAATAGAGCCTACTAATTTTAACAATCACAAACTATTTACAACGCTAAAATTTTTAAACATGACAAATAAATAACCCTTAAAGAAAACCCGGAATGCTTCCAACATTACCGGGTTTACTATCCTCCCGTTACATGCTGCAAAACATAATAAGCTTCAAGGAAGCTTATAAGGGGGTTTTATGCATTTAAGTACCACTTAAAAACAAAAATCAAAAATATGAATAATCTTTTGTGCCTTTTCACAAACGCACCAAAAAAAATACGGAAATACAGTAAATTAATAACGTTGATCGTTGTTGTCCTTAGTACAATAAGCTACACAGAACCTGCCAGGGCACAAGCGGCACTGGGCAGGGTTATCACATTAAAGCTTAATCACGTTACTTTACGCAGCGCTTTATCGCAAATTGAAGATAAAGGCCAATGCAAATTAATATATGACGAACACATCCTGCCCTTATCAGCTTATATATCGGTAGATATAAAAAAGCAGTCCCTGCAGAGTGCATTAATACTTTTGCTAAAATCCTACTCTGTTAAGATAGAAGAGGCAGACGGATATGTACTGATCAAAGCTAAAAAAAGTACATCATCAAAACCTGTAGGAACCGTTAACGGGTCTGTAGTAGATGCAGCTACCGGGGAGACTTTAGTTGGTGTAACCGTTTCTGTTAAAGGCACTTCTACAGCAGTATCTACTAACGCTAAAGGAGAATATAGTATCAATGCAGTAAATGAAGACGCTGTACTGGTTTTCTCCTATATCGGTTATACATCAAAGGAAGTAATTGTTGAAAGCCAAAACCATATTGATATTAAAATGGTCCCGAGTATTGCTTCGCTTAATCAGGTTGTAGTAGTTGGTTATGGTACTCAAAAAAAGATAGACCTAACTGGTGCTGTAACGCAAATCCAAGGAGATGTATTGGATGAAAGGCCTTCGCCTAACATTGCAAGGGGATTAGAGGGGGTAGTTCCTAATTTAAATATTGTGATGACTGATGGTAAGCCCATACGGTCTCCGGTATTTAATATCAGGGGAACTACCTCTATTGGAAGTGGAGGGCAGGCGTTGGTATTAATTGATGGTGTGCCCGGTGATCCAAGCCTGGTAAATCCTAATGATATTGATAATATATCTGTTTTAAAAGATGCTGCATCAAGCGCTATTTATGGAGCAAGAGGTGCTTATGGCGTGGTGTTGATTAATACAAAAAATCCAAAGCAGGGAAAGACCCAGATTAGTTTTAGTACCAATTATACCATTAATCAAAAGACGGTAGAACCTTCTATAGTAAGCAATGGATATGAGTGGGCCAAAAACTTCGCAGAGTCTTATTATGCCTGGTATGACTATCGTTCCCAGCCTTCTACTATTAATGGGGTTTTACCTTATAGTCCTTCCTATTTGGATTCTTTAAAAGCAAGAACCACAAATTCCTCACTCCCCCAGGTAACAGTAGATCCCACTACCGGAAGGTATGTTTATTATGGTAATACCAATTGGTATAAACAATTGTACAGAGCCCAAATGCCCGCTTCTGAATATGCATTAAATATTTCAAGCAGCACTAAAAACACCAGCTTTTATATATCAGGCCGTTATTATAATCAAAAAGGAGTATATACATATAATTCTGATGACTTTAGCCGGTATAATCTTCGTATAAAAGGTAATATAAATATTACACCCTGGCTAACCCTAACCGATAACCTAGATTTTAACACTTATAGCTATTTTTATCCTCTTACAAATGGCAATGCACCAGTTACAAGATACCTGGATGTTACTGCAGTTCCAATGGGGGTAATGTACAATCCCGATGGAACGTTAACTCCCTCATCTTATTTCTCAGTTGGTGATTTAGCTACAGGAAACAATAATTCAAATACCACCCAATTGTATTTAAAAAATACGGTGTCATTAAATGCGGATGTGATTAAAAATCATTTAAACCTTAAGGCTGATTTTTCTTATGCATATACCAATTATAACGTATTGTCAAAATTTTATCCGGTGACCTACAGTGCAGGCCCGGGTATTTACGGCAGGAGCAACAATAACTATTTGAATAATTCCACTTCTATTACTAAGTATATGACTACTAACATTTACGCAGAGGGAAAAAAGGATTTTGGAAAACATTCATTAAAACTTCTTGTGGGGACAAATATTGAAGACAATAAAATAAATACAAATAGTTACCAGAGAGACGGTTTGATAGATCCTGCATTACCTAATTTTAATTTATTAAATGGAACAAATTATAGCATTACCGGAGGTGGTAACGAATGGACCATTGCTGGGTTTTTCTCCAGGTTAAACTATGATTTTGATGAAAAATATTTATTTGAAGTAAATGGAAGATATGACGGCTCATCAAAGTTTCCGATCTATTCCCAATTCGGATTTTTCCCTTCTGTCTCTGCAGGTTGGATTATATCTAGGGAAAATTTTATGTCATTTGCATCAAACTGGTTAGATAATTGGAAGTTCAGGGCTTCCTATGGCAGCTTAGGCAATGGTAATATTGATCCCTACCGGTTTATTTCTCAAATGGCTGTGGCTACGTCAAATTCAACGATCATCAATGGGGCTTTTCCAACTTATACAAAAAACCCTACTGTTTTACCTACAAACCTAACCTGGGAGACTTCAACCACTATTGATGCTGGATTAGATTTTTCTATGTTTCAAAATAGATTCACAGGTTCTTTTGACTATTATAAAAGGGCTACCAAAGGAATGTTTACTCCTAGTCAGCCGTTACCCGCAACCTTTGGTGCACCGGTTCCTAATGGCAATTTTTCTGATCTAAGAACGAACGGATGGGAGCTTTCTTTAAATTGGCACGATCATATTTCAAAATCAGTAAACTACTCCGTAGGGATTGTTTTGTCTGACTATATTGCAACAATTACCAAATACAATAATCCAAATGGGATTCTCCCTTATGGCGGGGTGACCACCTACTATACCGGCCAAAGAATTGGAGATATCTGGGGATTTACCACCGATGGTCTATATACTGCGCAGGATCTTGCAGGGCCTCATCCAAATCAAACGTCTTATATCAATGTCTCTAACTCCAATATTCCATTACCAGGGGATGTTAAATTCAAAGATATAAATGGAGACGGCGCAATTAATATAGGTAAGGGTACTTTAGCAGATCACGGGGATTTAAAAATTATTGGAAATACAGAACCGAGATATCGTTATGGTGTAAATCTTGGTTTAACCTTTAAAAATTTATCATTTAGTGCTTTCCTTCAGGGAGTAGGTCGTCAAAACTGGTGGCCGGGAACAGATGCAGGTCTCTTTTGGGGACAATACAACCGTCCTTATGGATCAATACCTTCTAATATGATGGCAAATGTATGGTCTGTAGATAATCCTAATGCATATTTCCCAAGATACAGAGGATATGTTGCTTTAAGTGGTACAAGGGAATTAGCAGTAGTACAAACCAGGTATTTGCAAAATGCTGCTTACATGAGATTGAAAAATATCAACGTTACCTACAACATTCCTCAACGCTGGGTATCAAAACTAAAAATAACCAGCGCAAAAGTTTTCTTCACTGGTCAAAATCTTTTAACATTTACGCCATTGCATAAATGGACCCCGAATTACGATCCGGAAGTGATCTATGCTTCAGACCCGGAAGTTAATCCTACTACTAATATTGGTAATGGATACTCTTATCCTATGTTAAAGTCTTATTCTTTCGGTGTCAATTTAACACTTTAGATATTTAAAAAAAATATGAAAAAGTTCATTTTACTTTTTACCATTCTTTCTATCCTTGGGTTTACGGGTTGTAAAAAATTTTTAAATAAAGAGCCGTTCTCGAACCTTACTCCCAAGCAGGTATTTCAAAACAGTAATGATTTGGCTCTATACGTAAATTCCTTTTACGTAGACCAAATTCCTTCCGCTGCAACTATTACAACTACAGATAATACTTCTGATTATATTACCGGCAACACTATTCCTCCCCTTATGTCTCCTTCTACTAATGCAAATAATGTTGGAGGGTGGTCATGGACAATTTTAAGGAACATTAATTATTTTTTGGACAACAACAATAGTAGTGCAATACCTGTAAGTGTTAGAAATAATTACAATGGTATAGCAAAATATTTTAGGGCTTTATTTTACTTCGGGATGCTGAAGCAATATGGAGATGTGCCTTGGTACAATCATGCAGCTTCTGCCGGGGATAGTATTTTGTATAAACCAAGAGATCTGAGAACTTTAGTAGCAGATTCTATTGTGGCTGATTTGGATTTTGCCATTAACAACTTAACCACATCAAAAGATCCAACCAGTACCACCATTACAAAGTGGGTTGCTTTGGCCCTCAAATCAAGAGTTTGTTTGTTTGAAGGTACCTTTAGAAAATATCATACTGAATTAAATTTAACTCAGACAGTTTCTGCTTTTTTAAATAAATCATTAGATGCTTCCACTCAAATTATGAGTTCAGGCAATTACAAGTTGCACAATACCGGTAAACCTTTTTCAGATTACAGAGCACTGTTCACAACAGAAACACCTTGGAGTGATGAAGTTTTGCTGGCTTCTGTTTACAGCAATACATTAAAAGTATACAGCTCATTAAACTCGCTTTTTACAAGTCCAACCCTCGGTTTTAGAACCAGCTTAAATAAGGTGTTTGTTAATTGCTATTTAAATGCTGATGGGACTAAATTTACTGATAAAAGTGGATACGATACTATTTCATTTGTAAATGAAGTGAAGAACAGGGACCCCAGGTTACAACAGACCATTCGTTGCAACGGTTATAAAAGAGCAGATGGCACGCCAGCCCCTCCGGACTTTTCTTATACTTATACCGGTTATGATATTTTAAAATTCACCCTCGATGATAAAAATTTGGATTATAGTTCATTGAATAATAACTCTATTCCTATATTCCGTTACGCAGAAATCCTTTTGAACTATGCTGAAGCAAAATCAGAGTTGGGCCAGTTTTTTAGTTCTGACTGGGATAACACAATCAAACAAATCAGGCTAAGAGCCGGCATTGCTAATGCCCCTTTCCCAACAATTGCAGACCCTTATTTAACTTCCACTTATTTTCAAAATATTTCGGATCCTGTGTTATTAGAAATCAGAAGAGAACGGGGAGTAGAACTATTTTGTGAAGGGTTTAGATTTGATGACATTAAAAGATGGAAAGCAGGACCGATAATGTCTTTGCCTTACCTGGGTATATATGTTCCTAAAATGAACACATATTTTGCTACCAACGGAGACGGGATATTGAATGTTGATTTTGTTTCAACAGTACCTACAACTACGGTAAAGGGAGTGTTTTACTATCTCGTTCCGGTTGCTTCGGTAAATCTTACAAATGGCACCTTCGGTAACATTCATTGGCTGGTAAATTATGATGCAGCGAGAAAGTGGAATGATAAATATTATTATTATCCTATTCCAGCGTCGGAGTTGGTATTAAATCCAAAATTAAAACAAAATCCGGGTTGGTAGTCGTGATAAAATATTCTTTTGTTATTACAATAACGATAAAATTAAAATGAAAAAAAGTAAAATATTCCTACTTGTACTGTTGATACAGTCTTTTGATACAATTGTGTTTGGTCAAAATAATCAGTTGCCTAAGCCAGTACGGTTACCCAATGGTTGGAGTATAAGTCCTGCAGGTAAACAACTTCGATTAGGTGATTTGCCATTAAATATAGCAGTAAGCAAATCAAAAAAATGGGCTGCAGTTACCAACAACGGCCAGAGTACCCAAACTTTACAACTGATAGATACGAAAGAAGAAAAAGTAGTGGATAGTGTAGTAGTTCCTACCTTATGGGGGGGATTGGTATTTAGCGCCGACGAAAAATATCTGTTCGCATCTGGTGGGAACAAAAATAGAATAGAGCAGTTTGCTATTAAGGCCGGCAAGCTTTCTTTGGTAGATTCTATTATCATTGATAAACCCTGGCCAGTGAAGGTATCCGTAACCGGAATAGAAGTAGATGACAATAAAAAAAGGTTGTATGCTGTAACAAAAGAGAATAACAGCCTTTATATTATCGATTTAACTAATCACAAGGTGTTGAATAGGCTAGACCTGGGTGGAGAGGGATATGCTTGTACTTTAGGCCCAAGCAAAAGAAATTTATACATTAGTGTTTGGGGTGCTCAAAAGCTTTTAATATTTGATACCTATAAAAATGCTTTTACAGGTTCTATGGCGATAGGAGCTCATCCTAATGATATCTGCATTACAAAAAATGAAAAATTATTGTATGTTTCTAATTCAGATGACAATACTGTATCTGTAATTGATATTGAAAAAAGAAAAGTAATTGAAACATTGAACGCTGCTATACATGCTAGTTCTTTAGTAGGTTCTACCACAAACTCAGTTGCATTAAGCGACGATGAAAAACTTTTGTTTGTTGCCAATGCTGATAATAATTGTGTTACGGTTTTCAACACCAGCGTATACGGGTCTACCATAACGAAGGGCTTTATTCCTACAGGTTGGTACCCTACTTGCGTAAGAGTTATTGGCAACAAATTATTTGTAGCTAACGGAAAGGGAAATGTACCACTAGCAAACCCTTACGGACCCAATCCTACAGCTAAAAATAATACAGTTGTATTACACCAGGGAGATATTAACACTTCGCACAAAGTACAATATATTGGAGGGGGGCTATTGGTTGGTACAATGAGTATTATTGATATTCCCAATAAAAATACTTTATTTACTTACAGTAAAGCTGTACTCAAAAACTCCCCCTATCATAAAGATACAGAGTTAGAATTAGCATTTAAGACCCGAAATAATCCGGTTCCCAGCAGGGTGGGCGATACTTCTCCTATTAAATATGTATTTTATCTCATCAAAGAAAACAGAACCTATGATCAGGTTTTGGGAGACATCAGTAAAGGCAATGGCGATACCAGCTTGGTTTTATTTGGTAAGAAATATACACCTAATCAACATGCGCTTGCCAATCAGTTTGTATTGTTAGATAACTTTTATGTAGATGGCGAAGTGAGCTCTGATGGACATAACTGGAGTATGGGCGCTTATGCTACTGATTATCTTGAAAAGAACTGGCCAACAAGTTATGGCAGAAGAGGTGGGAATGAAATCTCATCGGGACAGCATCATATGGGAAATAGTAAGGCAGGATATATTTGGGACCAGGCCAGTAAATATGGAGTAAGTTATAGAACCTATGGGGAATTCGCAAATAATGGTAAAGGGAGTATTCCTGTATTGAATAATCATGTTGCCACTGGCTTTTTAGGTTTGAATCAAAAATTCAGGGATACATTAAGGACTTCACAATGGATTAAAGATTTCGACTCTTTATTAGCAATAAAAAAGGTTCCGCAATTGAACACCGTTCGTTTTGCTAATGACCATACCGAAGGAGTAGCAGCTGGCAGGCCTACCCCGTTTGCACATGTTGCTGATAATGATTTAGCTGTTGGTTTATTTGTAGAACATTTAAGTAAAAGTTCAATTTGGAATGAGTCTGTAGTTTTTATAGTAGAAGATGATGCCCAAAATGGCCCAGATCATGTTGATGCACATAGGACGACAGCCTATATAGCAGGTGGTTTTGTAAAAAGAAATTTTGTAGATCATACGATCTATTCTACTGCATCAATGCTAAGAACAATGGAACTTATATTGAGCCTTCCTCCAATGACACAATACGATGCCGCAGCAACACCAATGTATAATAGTTTTGATAATGTAAGTAATCCCGGCTCGTTTGTGCACTTGCCTTGTAATATAGACTTAAATCAAATAAATCCAGGCAATACCCGTTTATCACGACTTTCAAAAGGATTAGATTTCTCGAAAGAAGATGAAGTGCCTGATCAAATAATGAATAAGTTATTGTGGGAATATGTAAAAGGTGAAAATAAACCACTTCCTCCTCCAAGAAGATCAACTTTTATAATAGGGGAATAAAATGTAATATGAATGTCTGCAACTAATATCGAGTATTATCTAAAACTGCAATGAGCAGTTTGACTTTAAGATAACAGGTTCAAGTTCCCTTTAACGGATCAGCCAGGCAACTGCATATAGCTTTTGCAGGTTTTTATTTGATGAAATTTGTTTCAATTTGGTATTGGAACCCTCGGCTTTTTAGTGTTTAAAAATATCAAAAAAAGTCATAAAATATGCTCTTTTGATATTTGAATTTTACTGTAGTACAGTAAATTAAGCCACATTTCAATACCTCGAAGGGAAAATCGAAAACAGGTTACAGGATAGGTATCGTAAACCTTGGGAAAGTTTGACACGTTTTTTTAAATAGTTGTGCGCCCACTAGACACAATCTCCGCTTTGATGTAATGTCCAGCAATTAAAGATGAATCGGTTTTTGTAACCAAAATCGATTCCGTAGTATTGACTTGAGTCGATGGCCTTTTATATGTGATTCCTTCAATCAAATCTTTATGAACGGTGCAGCGGAAACAGGACGAATGGCAGCAGAAGAAATACTATCAAAAATAAATAGTTGAAAAATCTATTTAAATATACCTTCTTGAGGACAAGACATCAAAAAATTCAAAATGCTGCAAAAAAGAAAGATACCTACTTTACTAAAAGAAGTCTAAATAAAATAATGAATATTATAAGTCAAGTAAAATAGGAAGACTAACGATAGTATCGATTGATAGGGTGGTATATTTATTTGTACCTACAAAACTAACCAACAGCTAATGTCTCCGCAATTAAGTCTCAGCCTGTTACTATTAATTTCCTTATTCAACAGCCTGAAAGGTGTTGTATTCGTGTATTCATACGCATCAATCCAAAAATCAACTTTCTTATCACAATTTTATTAGGCTTAACAAGCACTTAAAAAGAAAATTTTTAGGGGGAGTAATTATCCCCCTTATTAATCAGTATTAATATGCGAATTAAGAGTTAAAAAAGGCATAAAGCCACAAAAATAAATGGATAAAAATAGGATAATAGCCTGATTGTCAGTATATTTAAAGTGTTACGAAGCACTTTAAACAACACATGATTAACCAAGCTATTGCCTCTAAATTAGTTAAAATTTATTTCTTTGTCTGCGAAAAACATGAAATGGATTTACAATATCATTGCCAACGGTTTTCTAACAATAGCATACCTGAGTTTACCGATCAGGAAATTATGACTGTTTACTTGTTTTCGGTTCATCAGGAGATGCGGTTAAAAGTTAAGCAAATGTATCGTTTTGTTAAAAGTTACCTTTCTGACTGGTTTCCTAAATTACCTTCATATGTGGCTTTCAACACCCGGTCAAATAAACTTACAGAAGCCTTTAAACACCTTACAGGTGCTTTATTGGAGGGATTTTTACCCAAGGAAGCCAATCTGACCATAGGCTTGTTGGATTCAATGCCCATCATTGCCTGTTCAGGTAAAAGACAAGGAAAAGTTGCCCTGGAGATAACTGATAAGGGCTATTGTTCTACAAAAAACCTGTATTATCATGGCCTTAAACTGCATGCTTTGGGTTTTAAAGCCGCCCATCGAATGCCTCATCCGGAAAGCATCGTTTTGAGCAAAGCTTCTGAGAGTGATCTGGCTATATTTAAAGAAAACTGGGCAACGATAGAAAACAGAACCCTTTATGGCGATAAAATCTACATAGATAAAGCCTTTTTTGAAAAACTGGAACAAGTGAAAAATACAACAATGCTCACCCCTGTCAAACTTGTCAAAGAAGAACCAGAGGCTTTAAGGCAAATAGATAAAGCCTTTAACGATTGTTATTCAAAAGCTGTTTCTACAGTTCGTCAACCTATCGAATCTTTATTTAACTGGTTAATAGAAAAAACAGATATTCAACGAGCCAGTAAAGTCAGGTCGACTAAGGGACTTCTTATTCATGTCTTCGGCAAAATTGCCGCAGCTTTCCTTAATCCCATTTTTAACTCTTAATTCGCATAAGTACATGATAAATAACAGTGACCGCAAGTTCCACAGCGGTCACCTCCACGGGGCTAAAAGGAGGGGCAAGGCCTTTTGTGTATACAAAAGTACATCTTGCCAAGCACGCGCGTGATTGTAATGCGCCCTAAAAGCCAGTGGTTAATAATCGGTTTTGTGATTTGATTGATGCTTTTTTGAAGCGTTAATCTTTATTATGCTGTTCTGCTTTCCCTGGCTCCCATAGTGTAAACGATCTTAAAAAATGGCTGGGTTTATTGCGTGAATCCTACCCGGACTTCTTAATCTGCGGCTTGTAGGTTTTGTTGGAAAGTTTTGTGACAACTGTATTTTGGATCATAGCTTAATGATTTTGATAAGCCAAAGTTGCAGTCTAACATTTCTGAAATTTGTAAGTATTAAATATTAGACAAGTATAATTGATAATATATTGTTTTCTAAACACTTGTACTTGTATAATAAATAAAAGTAATTATATATATAAATGAATTTGTTAAGAGATTTCTTTTAAATTGTTAAAGATCAAAATAGTAAGATTAAAAACTTGTGCACATTAACGTACATACAATTACCCGGTTAATCTTCTACCAAGTTTCTCTTTGCAAAGGAAGTTTTATGCTTACTGAAAAAAGAACAATTACACCGGAAAAAGCAGTAGAAATCCTAAAGAAACATGGGACAATTGTCACAATAGATGAAGCTAAATTAATCTTGGATTTCATTTATAAATTTGCTAATTTGACCTTAAATCAAATGTTCAAAAGATGAAAATAGCTGATTTATATATTAGGGTAAGTACCGATGAACAAGCTGATAAAGGTTATTCTCAGCGTAATCAGGAAGACGTTTTAAAGAGATACTGCCAGATAAATTCCATTCAGGTAAGAAAGGTAATTTTTGAAGACCATTCGGCTAAAACGTTTAATCGTCCTGCTTGGGATGATTTGTTAAAAGATTTAGCTAAGACTAAAAGTAGGTTATCTGATTTGGTATTATTTACCAAATAGGATAGGTTTAGCCGTAATGCAGGCGATGCCTATCAAATGATCAGTACATTAAAGAAATGGGGTATTGAACCTCATGCTATCGAACAGCCATTGGATATTTCCATTCCTGAAAATAAGTTAATGTTGGCGATTTATCTTTCTACTCCAGAGGTTGAGAACGACAGGTGTGCATTGAATGTTCTTCATGGTATGCGAAGGGCAAGGAAGGAAGGTCGTTGGATGGCGTCAGCACCTGTTGGATATAAGAACTTTATATCCGAAAATGGAAAAAAAATGATCATTCCCAAGGAGCCGGAGGCATCCATTTTAAAATATTCTTTCGAAAAGATAGCAACAGGTCAGTTTTCAACAGAACAAATCTGGAAAATAGCCCGTGAAAATGGTTTAAAATGTGGCAAAAACAACTTTCTTGTTGCTATGAGAAACCCTGTTTATTGTGGCAAGATCGCCGTCCCTAAATATAAAGATGAAGATAGCCATATTGTTCAAGGCTTACATGACTCACTAATTTCTGAATCTTTATTTTATCAGGTACAGGAAACAATGGACGGTAAAAAAAGGCAATTAGGAACTAAGATCATATCTATCGACGAACTACCGTTGCGAGGATTTTTACTATGCTCAAAATGTACAAGGATTTTAACTGGCAGCGCTTCTAAAGGCCGGAAGCAATACTACTATTATTACCACTGTTCAACAAAATGCGGATGTAGATATAAATCAGAAGATGTTAATCAGGAATTTCTTAAGGAAATAAAAAGGTATGTACCAAAACCAGGTATTGCAGAAATATGTAAGATTGCCATTAATAATTTATATGAGGTGGATTACGCAGCAAAAGGAGATGGAAGAAAAGAAATACTTGCGAAAATTGAAGAATTAAATAAACGCAGAAATAATTCCAGGGAGCTGTTATTAAAAGGTGATTTGGATGGTACAGAATATAGGGTGATTAAATTAGAATGTGAAAGTAAGATTAATGTATTGGAGGCTTCACTGGCTGATTTTTCAAAGAATAATACAAACATTGAAAAAGAGCTGGACAAAGCTATTAAAATACTCACAAACATCGATTATTTGTATGAAACGGGCGATATGAAACTTAGGCGCGAAATCATCGGTTCGATGTACCCCGAAAAATTCACTTTTGAAAATTTGCAACATCGAACCGCTCGGGTCAACGAAGCGGCTTTACTTATTTACCACATTGCTAATGAGTTAGAAGCTAAAAAAGAGTGGGCAAGCGATGATAAATCATGCTTGCCCACTTGGGTGCGCCCACCTGGGCTCGAACCAGGGACCAAAAGATTATGAGTCTTCTACTCTAACCAACTGAGCTATAGGCGCGGTTAAACAATAGTGCAATCTTACAAAATTGTTTGGAGTTTTTTAACTTTTTTAAAAATTAAGAGCCGGTTTAAATTTCCATCATATTCTTCGACAAGCTCAGGATCAATAATTATACTACTTCTTTTATGCATGTAAATTTTGTATTTACCTATTAAACCGATATAAAAAGTACAAAGGTTTAGCGATTTTGATGTGGTAAAAGAAGCATAAAAAATTTTGACTGAAATTAAACAGACCCTTAAATTATAGGCATAAAAAAAGTATGGGATATTCTTTAATCAAAATTAGTTTAACGCTTTTGTGGGCTTAACTCACGCTACAAAACTATTGCTTTGGCTCAACCCGTTTTAAAACGAATTTAGAAAAAGCATTAAAAACCAAAGGTATTTTTTCGATCCGGGTTTCGCTGGTGTCCAATCCGTAAGCTTGGGCATCAGACAAAGCGTATTTTTTAATGGCAAAATAACTCCGCAGGATGAAGCCTTCTTTCATGCTAAATTCATTTTCATAAGAAAGGAATTTTTCTAAAAGGACGAAGCGGAAGTCGGCCGCCAGGTTATATTTGCTCAAAGACGGATAAGGGCTGGTTATGTCCAGTTCTTTATTGGCAACCATGTCTTGCACTACCCGCCGGAACAAAAGATTGATCCTGGGCTGAATGCGAAATCCTAACCGGAACTCGACCCGGATGATTTTATCTTCCGAAAGCTCTTCAACACTGTATTCCATCGTGTATGGGTCGTCGGCCCTTTCAATGTGGATAAACCAGTAAACGTCTGCCCGTTTTGGCATCCGGCTAAAAATAGAATAAAGGATTTTTTGTTCGATCTGGTTGCTGTTGTTTGCTTTGGTGAGATAAATAAGATGTGTGGCAAATTTAGGCACCGATTCTTCTGCGCTTAATGCTTGAAACAACGGTATGTTATCCTTTAGGTCAATAAAATTAAGCAAGCGGTTGTTGATTTTTCTGGCTCTGTACCAGATATACATGGTGAAAATCAAACCAATTTCAAAAACCAGGAAGAACAACCGTTTTAACAATTTAACCGCATTCGCAACAAAAAAGGAACCTTCTACAGTAAGAAACACGCATAAAATAATGATTACTAACCACAATGGCCAGTGTTTTACATAGCGTATAAAATAATATATCAAAGTTGTTGTCATCAGCATAGCTACGGTTATCGAAAAGCCGTATGCTGCTGTCATCGCTTCAGAAGTTTTGAAATACAGCGAAACGGCGATACAACCGAAGCAGAGAAGCCAGTTGATGCTTGGTATGTAAATTTGACCACGGATATCACTTGGGAACTTAATAGTTATACGCGGCCAGAAATTCATACTAACTGCTTCGCTAATCAGCGTAAAAGAACCGCTGATTAAAGCCTGGCTGGCTATGATGGTAGCAAAAGTTGCCAGGATAATGCTGGGTATTAAAAACGAATGCGGCACGATTTCAAAAAAAGGGTTTACACCGGTAAAAGAAGTACCGGCAGGTTGCACAAGTGCCCAAGCACCCTGGCCAAGATAATTGAGCATCAACGTGGTTTTAACAAATATCCAGCTTACCTGGATATTTTTGCGTCCGCAGTGCCCAAGGTCTGAGTACAAAGCTTCAGCACCTGTAGTACATAAAAAAACGGCACCCAGCAGCCAGAAACCACGTGGATGGTTGGTCAGCAGTTCAAAACCATAATAAGGGTTTAGGGCTTTAAATATTTGCGGATAGTGTGCTATCTGCAAAGTGCCCAATAAGCCCAGCATGATAAACCAAAGCAGCATTACCGGTCCAAAAGCAGAACCAATTACCTTGGTGCCAAATTGCTGGAAAAAGAACAACAGTAAGATGATCGCGATCACGATGGTCAGGATCAGTTCATTGCCAGGAATAAAAAATTTAGCTAACGCAGGAACCAAATGCAAGCCTTCAATTGCGGATGTGACAGAAATAGGCGGTGTAATGATGCCATCGGCCAGTAAAGTGCCCGCACCGATAATGGCAGGAACAGCCAGCCACTTTCCGTACCGCCGTACCAGGGCATACAAAGAAAAAATCCCGCCTTCGCCATTGTTGTCTGCCTGTAAAGTGATAAAAATGTATTTAAAAGTTGTTTGCAGGGTCAGTGTCCAGAATACACAAGAGATAGAACCCAATACTAGTTCCTGGTTCACTTTTCCCCCTTCTGTCAAGAGTGTTTGGAATACATATAACGGAGAGGTACCAATATCGCCAAAGATGATACCTAAGGTAACCAACATGCCCGCGGTAGACAATTTTTTTAAATGATTGTTCATATATTATTAAAAATGATTCTTTTATCGTTAAATTTTTACTGCTTCTAAAGTATTAAAATTACTGCACAATTCTTTTTGCTAAATAAATGCCTCAAATGCCGGATCAGAACAAGCAACAGTTAAGTGGTTATCAATCAACAAAAAATAATTTAGGACTATTGATATTGCTGAACAAGGATCAATCATATTGGTAGGATGTTATCAAAATGATAGCTTTTTTACTAATTTTTAATTATTTTAAAAAATTCCTGATAACTTTGACTAATCAGATGCTTCTTTTACCCCCCCGTAAAAAATAATTTCCGGTTTTGCAAAAGTATCAAGCTAATTGAAATTTTAAGTTTATGTTTTGAAAATAACACCATCAACTTAAAAAATATGGGTTCAACCTTAGTTAATGCAAAAAGGTAGATTATTGATTATTGATGATGAGGAGCGGCTGCGCAAGTTGCTTTCACGGATTTTGCAGTTGGAGGGTTACGAAGTTTTTGAAGCAGGAACGGCAAAAGAAGGCCTGAAAAAGCTGGCACAGGAAGCGATAGAAGTCATCATCAGTGATGTAAAACTGCCTGACAGCAACGGAATTGAACTCACCAAAAAAATCAAAGCAGGATGGCCTGCCATAGAAATCATTGTACTTACAGCTTACGGAACGATCAGCGATGGCGTAATGGCCATCAAAAACGGCGCTTTTGATTATATTACCAAAGGTGATGACAACGAAAAAATTATTCCGCTGATCAGCAAAGCGATGGACAAAGCACTTTTACAAAGCCGGGTAAACGAGCTGGAAAATAAGCTGAGCAACAAATTCGGATTTGAACGGATCATCGGAACATCTGAGGTAATCAAAGAAGCAGTTGACCTTGGCCGTAAAGTAGCCCAAACAGACACTACTGTACTGCTGCTGGGCGAAACCGGCACCGGGAAAGAGGTTTTTGCAGAAGCCATTCACCAGGCAAGTAAGCGGAAAGCAAAATCTTTTGTGGCGGTAAACTGTAGTGCTTTTACAAAAGAATTATTGGAGAGCGAACTTTTTGGCTACAAGGCCGGTGCTTTTACCAATGCTTTGAAAGATAAAAAAGGGCTTTTTGAAGAGGCGAGCGACGGAACGATATTTTTGGATGAAATAGGTGAACTGAACCTGGAATTGCAGGCAAAACTCCTGCGGGTGCTGGAATCGCAACAGTTTATCAAAATCGGGGATACCAAAGCCACCCAAGTAAATGTCAGGATTATTGCTGCCACTAACCGGGATTTGGCTGCCGAAATGGCCAACGGCAATTTCCGTTCAGACCTGTATTACCGCTTGTCAGTTTTTCAGATCATGCTTCCTGCTTTGCGTGAGAGAAGAAAAGACATCAAGCTGCTGACCGCTTATTTTGTATCCTATTTTGCAGCAAAAGTAAAAAAGCATGTCCCGGAAATCACCCAGGCTTTTACCCAAAAACTGGAAGATTACCACTGGCCGGGCAATATCCGGGAACTAAAAAACATTATCGAACGTGCCATGATTTTGATTGGCGGGAATGTCTTGGAAGAAATATTACTGCCTTTAAATTTGCAAAAGCAGGTATTGGACTGCTTCCCGGAAATGCAAACGTTCGACTTGAACCTGGTAGAAAAACAACATATCCAAAGTGTACTTAACTATACCAAAGGAAACCGGACCGAAGCAGCCCGACTGTTGAACATTGGTATAGCAACCTTGTACCGAAAGTTGAAAGAATACGGGTTTGACTGATGATTCTCAACATAAAACAAGCTGTGGTTTGAATTCACTAATGCTTCTTTTATGGCATAAAAACCAGGCTGCTGTTATGCAAGTTTTCAATTTCTAAACTCAGGCCGGGATTAAATTCCGTAAAAATTTCGGGGCAGCCCTTTTCTTGGAAGCCTGCTCATAAGCATAAGCAATCGACAGTAATTCCCCCTCTGTGTAAGCAGTCCCGAAAAAAGAAATCCCTACCGGCAGTTCATGTACGGTACCCATCGGAACGGTAATATGCGGATAACCGGCCATCGCAGCCGGAGAAGAAAAGGAAAAACCGGTGTCATAATCCCCGCTGACCAAATCGATACAACAAGCCACACCATTGGTAGTGCCGCAGATGGCCTGGAGCTGGTTTTGCTTTATCACGGTATCAATAATACTGCGGGCACTGGTGGATTTTGCCAAAGCATCTTTGTACTCTTTGCTGTCCAAGCCGCCTTTTTGTTCGGCTGCAACCAATGTTTCTTGCTGGAAATAAGGCATCAGCTTAGCTTCATTTTTTAGGTTGAAAGCGATTACTTCTTTTAACGACTTATTTTTGGAATTGGAATTAACCAAGTATTTATTCAAACCATCTTTAAATTCATACAGCAAAACGGTAAATTCTGCATTTCCGATTGCGTTCATTTGCTTCATGATGTCGATTTCTACCACCACGGCGCCTTTTTGCTTCAGCACTTCAATCGCATTCTGATACAGTTTTACCACATCCTGATTGCCTTTCAAAAATGCTTTTTCTACGCCGATCCGTTTCCCTTTCAACCCGTCTGCATTTAAAAATTTGGTGTAATCTTTTTGCGCTTTTCCATGGCTTTCTTTGGTAACGGCATCTTCCGGGTCAATCCCCGCTAAAACGCCCAAAAAAATAGCTGCATCTTTAACCGTCCGCGCCATTGGCCCGGCTGTATCTTGTGTGGCCGAAATCGGGATAATGCCCGAACGGCTCAGCAATCCAACGGTTGGTTTGATGCCTACCAACCCGTTTACAGAAGACGGGCTTACGATCGAGCCGTCAGTTTCTGTGCCGATAGCAACCGCACAAAGGCTGGCAGCAACCGCCGAACCGGAACCTGCACTGGAGCCGGAAGGGTTTCGGTCTAAAACATAGGGGCATTTGGTTTGCCCTCCCCTGCTGCTCCAGCCGCTGGTAGAATGGCTCGACCGGAAATTGGCAAACTCACTTAAATTGGTTTTTCCAAGTAAAACAGCTCCTGCTTCCCGCAATTTTTGGACGATAAAGGCATCTTTTTTAGCATGGTTTCCTTCTAAAGCCAACGAACCGGCCGTGGTCATCATTTTATCGCCGCTGTCAATATTGTCTTTGATCAAAACCGGGATACCATGCATCGGCCCGCGGGTTTTTCCTGCCTTGCGCTCTGCATCCATGGCCGCAGCAATCGTTAAAGCATCAGGGTTGATTTCGATGACCGCTTTTAATTTCGGCCCGTTTTGGTCTGTTTCTTTAATCCTTTTTAAATAAGCCCCGGTAATAGCTACCGAAGTTGCAGAACCAGCGTGCATCTTTTGCTGCAAAACATCAATTGTTGCTTCGTCCAGTTCATCTTCTGCCATAAAAAAACTGTTGTTTACGCCTTCAGTCTTAGCAGTTGAAACCGTGCTTCCGAAGATTGCAGGCAAAGTAAAACTTGCGATAGAACCATTTTTTAAAAATTTTCTTCTGTCCATATAAATTTTGCCCCTGATAGATTGGATCAAGATACAAACAATCCCGGCAAACAGACAAACCTTTTATCAGTGTAAATTTTTTTTTCAAAGCCCGATCATGGACAGTACCTATACAATTGTGGTGTGCTTCTTTTAGGCATATAAATTTGTGTTGTATCGATACTGTTGTCCAAGCACCCAACCTTGTTGATTTTATGGTGATAAAAGAAGCATGGAAAATATTGGACGGGACGTGAGCTATCAGCTATGAACCAAAAAGGCTTTGGCACAAGTGTTTTGTGTAACAATTGTATTTACTTTCTTAAGATTCAGATTTTGTACAATCTTAAGCTTCATTTTTGCAGCTTGTACAATTTTTGAATCCAATTTACAATGAAGTATCTGTTTACCTGTTTTTCTTTGATTTTTTTATCTGCATCAGTACATGCACAATCCAAACCTGCTGCCGGCAGTGGCCACGTTACGGGTAAAGTGACAGACGCACTTACTAAGTCCGCTGTTGATTATGCGACCATAACGGTGTTTAAACAAGGCACCACAACTGCGCTTAACGGAACGGTTACAGATGCCAAAGGAGCTTTTGATATAAAAAACCTGCCATCAGGTGAATATGAAGTTGCTGTTGATTTTATAGGTTATCAGCGTAAAACCATTGGACACGTCATCATTTCCGGAAAAGTGCTTAATGTAGCTTTAGGCACCATCAGTCTTGCTTCTGTTCAAAACCAGCTTAAAGGGGTAACCATTACCGGCACTGCCGCTACCGTGGAAAATAAAATAGACAAGTTGGTGTACAATCCCGGAAATGACCTTAGCGCACAGGGGGGCGTTGCCATTGATGTACTGAAAAAAGTACCGATGGTAAGTGTGGACATTGACGGAAACGTAGAGTTGCAGGGGAACCCTAATATCCGTTTCCTAATCAACGGTAAACCTTCCAGTATTTTCGGTGCCAGTTTGGCCGATGCCTTGCAGTCCATTCCTGCAAGCCAGATCAAAAGTATTGAAGTAATCACCAGCCCCGGCGCCAAATACGATGCCAATGGTACGGGCGGTATCATTAATATTATTTTGAAAGACAGTAAAGTACAGGGCTTTAACGGAAGCGTAAACCTTTCGGCGGGCACCAGGCGCGAAAACGGTTCGGTAAACCTGAACCTGCGCAAAGGTGATTTTGGTGTGAATGCTTTTTTAAGCGGTAATGATCAAATCAATACCACCACGATCAACACAAACGACCGATTGTCCTACAACAACGCAGCTGATACCTCCACTCATTTGCTGCAAAAAGGAAGCAGTGCCTTAAAAAGAAGCGGTTATAATTCGGGTTTAAGTTTCAACTGGAGCATCACGCCAAAAGATGATTTAACGGCGGCAGTTGGTTTTAACCATTTCGGCAATACGAATAGCGGGCTGACCAACCAGGAGCAAAATATGCGTTCCCTATTGTCAAGTAATAGTTTTTCTGATCTGTTAAGTTTGCGTAATTCCAACAGTAGATTTAATGCAAAATCATTTGATTACAGTGTGAATTATAAAAAAACCTTTAAGAAAGAAGGCCAGGAACTGGATATTTTGTACACCACCAGCAACAGTAAAAACACGTCAAATTTTTTCCAGCAACAGGATTACCTCACCGGCGGGCACGTATCTTCCGGTTCCAGGAGCAACAACCCCGGAAAAGACAGGGAAACGAATATCTCTATCGATTATACGCATCCTTTTAGCGATAAATTTACTGTGGAAACCGGTGCCAAGGGCGTTTTTGAAAAGATCAACAATACAGTGGCAACCGATACTTTGGCCAATACCGATTTCATCCCCAATGCCAACCAAACTTATGGCTTTAACTATAGCCGACAGATTTATGCTTATTATCTTTCTGCCCAGTTTTCGTTGTTCAAAAATTTTATCGGAGGAAAAGCCGGGCTTCGGGACGAATACACAACTGCTTCGGCAGATTTTCCGGGAACGCGTCTTCCAAGCTATAATATTTTAGCGCCTTCGGCTGTGCTTTCCCACAAAATCGACAAGAGCCAAACCCTCAAATTAAGCTATTCTTACCGCGTGGAAAGGCCGAATTACGGTGATTTAAACCCATTTTACAACATTAGCGATCCGCATAACATCAGCACCGGCAACCCAAATTTAAAGCCGGAAATCGGCCACAATTATGAATTGGGTTATAACAAATCCTATGAAGAGGGCGCGAACTTTTATGTAGGTGCTTTCTACCGGCACAATACCAACGACATCCAGTCTTACACCACTCAGTTTGATACTTTGACTATTGGCGGCACCAAATATTCAAATGTATTTTTAAACCAGCGTTACAATATCGGTTCCGAAAATACAACCGGCATCAATTTATTTGGCTCCGTGCCGGTTACAAGTAAGCTTAACTTGCGTTCTAATATGTTTTTTGCCGACCGTGTTTCTATCAATCCAGGTAACCCAACAGTTAACGGCTTTACTTACCGCATCAACTTAAATGCTTCTTATAACTTTGCCCATGACCTTACTGTTGAAGTATTCGGAAATTACAATTCATCGCAGCGAACTATCCAGGGCACCAGGCCATCATTTGCATTTTATAACTTTGCTTTGCGCAAACAACTACTGAATAAAAAAGCAAGTATTGGGTTAACTGCTGCCAATCCTTTTAACCAATACGTGAATCAAAAATCCATTACAACGGGTACAAATTTTTATCAGACAAACTTGCGCCAGATACAACTTCAATCTTTTGGGATTAGCCTGAGTTATAAGTTTGGCAAGCTTGAATTTAAAAAAGATGACAAAAATAAAGACGAAAACGATAACCAGGCTTCGCCAGACCAGTCTAATAAGTAATTAGGGTCTGCTGAAAAAAAATAACGATTTTGAAATACAGCGAGTTATGCAGAAATTAGGAGGATCAATTGCAAGGAAATATGCAAAAGGGTTCAAAAAAGCGTGCATCAACTCCAATTTTTGT
>JAABUR0100000285.1_pt1 | contig 115842 bp, 99 predicted proteins | sample 5560091 | NCBI WGS metagenome assembly JAABUR01 (sample SAMN10711879, study PRJNA513375) | rock metagenome | isolation source: Antarctica rocks | place: Antarctica: Victoria Land, University Valley sud | reverse complement strand
AATACAGGAAAATGTTTTTCAGCAATATTATCTGAAATGAAACAATGGTTCAATCATTTTTTGATACCATTGTTTCAATCCTATTATTTATACCCTATATCTTGAGTTTTTCAGCAGACCCTAAGTATATTTTTTCCAATGATGAGGTAGAAACTTTACCAAGTCATCCAAAAAAATAGTTTTACAAGTTGTTTAACCAATGCTTCTTTTACCGTATAAAAATAAATAGTAAAGCAATTACAAACCTTGATTTATTTGTAAAAAAAACAAATTTGCAAAAAGCAGGAAACAAATTAAGGTAAGTTTTAGATTGATAAAAGAAGCATCCAACCTGGTTGAAAACAATTGATCTTATTTAAAAAACTTCACCAAGGTTTACAAAAAAACCTTTTGAATTATTTCCGATCCCGTAATCGATACATAAGTTCGTATTGGAATGCTTGTTAAATTTTATTCGCAACCCCGGCCCGTAGCCAGGCAAGATTTTTTGAAAGTTGTTTTCCTGATTGGCAAGACTTTCTGCATTGGTAAATACAACCCCTCCCAATAAACCATTTCCTGTAATTTTAAACCGGTACTCTCCCTCCAGGTACAACATACTATTGCCCCGGAACCTTCCCTGCGGATAACCTCTTCCTGTATTTCCGTTCGTGTCCCATCCGGTGCTCGGCAAATCAAGATAAGGAGGATGTCCGGCCAAAGTCAACCAGTCCAACATCCAGAAAGCAAGGATATTATCTGAGTGTTTTCCAACTTTAAAATATTTTCTTAAATCCAAAGTCAGCGATTGCCATCTGGAATCACTTCCTAAAAATTCAAAGTTGGAACGATAAATCAGGTTACTGTAGGTTCCGCCTGAAGCGTTAATTGGATTCTTACGGTTGTCAAACAATAAGTTATAGGTGATACCGGAAGATGTAGATTTAGTTTTTAAACCCTAGTTTTTAAAATCGGAAATGGTATTGTCGGCGTTTCCGGCTTCGGTTATTTGATAATGATAGTCTAAATTGTATCCAAAACCGGTATAGAAATTAGTCAATACTTTTCTAAGAACAGTTTGATAAAAGCGGATGTAAGAATAATTAATCAGGTTTACTTGCCCCGGCGCAGTTAAGCTCCCCAAGCCAAAAGTATTTTCCGGATATTTAAGAAAACGCCAATCGCCAATGAAATTATATTTCTGCCCTTTAGACCAGATATTGGAATTGGTATGAAACAAAAACTGCTTATGCTGATCGTAAGTAACATTGGAAAATGCTGTGGAAAGTTTTTCCTTGTTGTTTTTATCGGTATAAAAAACTACATTTCCGGAAAGATCAACAGCAAAACCGGTTGACAAAGTATAGCCGGCAGAAGGTACAAGAGAAAAATTGAACTGCTTAGAAACGGAATCTGTTTTGGGAGTAGCTTTTTTTCGAAAAGAATGCAAAATATCTATAATATCTTTTTGCGCAATGACCGTATCTTGTAAGGTTGTTTGGCTTCCCTTTCGTTCCAAGTTTGCTGCTTCCTTTGGATAAGCTTCAGAAAACATCATTACCAATAAAACGCCTGTAATTAAGATTTTAAGATTTTTCAAAAATATCTGATAGTTAATGAATGATTTTATTTTGAAAACAACTGTCATCAAACGAAATAATACAAATAAAGTTGCCAGTCTGAAATGCTATTTTACAAATCAACTGTTCAAATTCTCATAGGCCTCACCTGCGTCGTGATAACTTATACCAATCAGGCCCTGTTTAAAAATTATCGGATGAAATGACGTCTGGATGCTGTTTTAATTCTGTGGTTTGATAATTATTTTTAGCTAACTTAACACTAATTAATTCTTTAAAATCTATTTCAATAACCCTTTATCCTGAAAAAAAATACTTTAAGCTCCAGATTTCATCCAAGATTTGTTAATAAATTTGTTACAAGAAATATATTTCCCTTATTTGGCGATGAAATTCTTTTTTTAGACTCTATTAATACAAATGACAACAGAATCCTTTACTTCCAGACATCAAGATCTTATCCAGGTCGCCTTATATGCCTTTGTGATTTGCACACTATGGGTTGTCGAAGTCATTGCAACAGGTAATTATCTGAAATTAAAATGGAAACACAGCCGGGTGAACATGTTGTTTATTTTAACGGCACTGCCGATACAGCTATTTATAACCGGTTTCGTTTTGCTCATTTCCGGCTGGGACATCCGGCACCATTGGGGTATCGTCAGGTTTATCCCTTTTAACACCAATCCCTGGGTTTATTACATCAGCTTGTTTGTACTGCTGGATTTGTGCGAATATTGTTACCATGTGATTATGCACAAAACAGATTTTTTGTGGAAATTTCATTTAGTGCACCATAGCGATTTGAAGGTGGACGTTTCCACTACTTTGAGAGAACATCCGGGTGAAACTATCGTGCGGACATGCTTTTTGATGTTATGGGTATTTTTGCTTGGCCCGGCAGTTGGGGTATTGATATTGCGGCAAATTTTTCAATCGTTCTCTAATATTATAGCACATACTGAGTTCAGGTTGCCAAAGCGGGCCAACAAAATTTTAGGGTATTTATTCATTACCCCCAACTTGCACCATGTCCACCATCATTACAAGTTGCCTTATACGGATTGTAACTATGGAGATGTACTTAGCATTTGGGACCATCTTTTCGGGACTTTTGGAGAGCTGGACAAAAAGAACACCGTTTTTGGTATTGATACCCACATGGAACCTTTAAAAAACAGTAAATTTCTTAACATTTTAAAAATCCCATTTCAAAAGCTGGAGCGAAAAGAAGACAATTAACAATTTGTTTAAGCTTGTTGTCTTTTGATATAAAAGTTGTTTAAACTAATGTTGGGCAGAGTTAAACCAGTAGGCGGATTTTCCGGAGTAAACAGTATTTTAAAGGGCCGCAGGCTCGGCATCAATTGTAAAAATGGGTTTTAACCCGTTTAACTAATTAATTTCAAACAACTTATAATCGTAAAATAAACTTATCAAATTTTTATAATTGTAAAAAACCGACATGCTTCTTTTATGCCTATAATTTATATTTGCATAAGGAAAAAATTACAAGCTGATCTAAACTTGTATAAAAAAACAGTTGTCTTTTAGCTTTAGATCGTTGTTACCGGTCAATCAACTTTAATAAATCTGCCTTTTTCATCAAACACTAAATCCTTGTTTTTTACTTCAGCTTCAAAAAATAACCTGCTTTTTGCATTCGTGATTTTTCCGGCTTCTGCAATTTTATTAGTTTTTAATATGTTGTTTTACATAATCCCTTTTCAGCAGGAAGAATATCTGTTTTAATAGCTTGGACTTGTTCCATAAATTTACCTAAGATGTAAACTGGACAAATAAATCTATACCGGGTTTTCCTCCCCAAAATACTTTTACATAATTTTTTTCTTTAAGAGCGTGTTTTAAAATTATACAAGATCCTTCGATATGCTCAGGATTAATGCCAATGCTTCTTTTACCCTATGAAAATTGGTATTGGCATCAATTAAAACAAACCAAAAATCAAATCCTTACCATTTTTTAGGTGATAAAAGAAGCATAGAAAACATGTTGAACAAATTTTAAACAAGCTCTAAAACTAATGATTGATCCTGTTTTGAATTTGAATTTCATGTCCAATTTTGAAGCACTGAACAAAGTAGAAATTTACCACCAAAATAATGCAAAGGGATAAATTTTTTTTAATATTACAATCTTAAAAAAGCCCGGTCCCTGAAAGTATAATCTCTGATTGTTACCTTGTTTCTATTTGTGATACAAAATTTATCCGCAATCATTCTTTAACCAAAATTTATGAAACTACTGATTATTGAAGACGAAAAAGGCTTAAGGGAGAGCATCGAATCTTATTTTACAGCGGCTGAAAATATTTGCGAGACTGCCGTAAACTTTATTAGTGCCCGGGAAAAAATAAATTTATACCGGTACGATTGTATTGTGCTGGATATTACTTTGCCAGATGGAAATGGTTTGGCAATTTTGGATATGCTGAAAAAAAACGGACATGCGGACGGCATACTTATTATTTCAGCAAAAAATTCCTTGGATGACAAACTCAACGGTTTAAACCTTGGGGCCGATGATTACCTGACCAAACCTTTCCACTTGTCTGAGTTGCACGCCAGGGTTATGGCTATTATCAGGCGGAAATCTTTTGGTGGCAACAACATCTTGAATTTTAATGAGATAAGCATTGATTTGCAGGCAAAGACGGTATATGTCCATCAGGTATCTATCAAATTTACCCGGAAAGAATATGCTTTGCTTTTATATTTTTTCGTGAACAAAGGAAAGACTGTTTCCAAAAATGCAATTGCAGAACATTTGTGGGGCGATGAGTTTGATGTAGTTGACAATTATGATTTTATTTATTCACATGTAAAAAACATCAGAAAAAAATTGTTGGAATCCGGAAGCAAAGATTACATCCAGGCTGCTTATGGCATGGGGTATAAATTCACCGATCTGTGAAACTTTTAAGCAAGTATAACCGGGTCAATTTGATGGCCGCAATCTTAGTGATATTAGTTACCGGCATTGTTTATTACCAGGTAATCAGCCTGATACTTAACCGCCAGGTCGATCAGGAGCTGGAAGTGGAAGAACAGGAAATTTTTGAATTTGTACGCCTCAACCAACATTTGCCGCAAGTATTCCAATCAAATGACCTGCTGATTACTTTTCAAGATGCCGGTACTGCAACAATCCCGCGCCAATTTATCAACACCGGCTTTTACAATTTAAAAGAAAAAGAAAAAGAATCAGGCAGGGGTTTGATTAGTTCTGTGGCAATAAAAGGCCGAAATTATAAGATTTTGGTTGTAGAATCTAAAGTTGAAACAGAAGATTTGGCCCAGATCATTTTTGGGATCACGCTGGCTATAATCCTAATCTTGCTGGCTGTATTATTTACCATCAACAGGCTTATTTTACAACATTTATGGCAACCGTTTTACAACACTTTGCTTCAGTTGCAATCTTTTAATGTGACAGGCAGGGAACAGCATTTTAAAAATATCAATTCTGGGATTGAAGAATTTGACGAACTGAACAGGGTTATAATTTTGATGGCAGATAAGGTTACCAAAGATTATAATGACTTGAAATCTTTCACCGAAAACGCCTCTCATGAACTGATGACACCAATTGCAGTAATCAATTCTAAGTTGGACAGCTTATTGCAAACAGACGGGTTTTCTGAAAATCAGAGTAAGTTGCTGGAAGATTTGTACCAGAGCGTGGCCCGGTTGACACACTTAAACAAGGCCATGCTGCTGCTGGCCAAGATCGAAAACCAATTATTGCCCGATAAAAGAAGCATCAGTTTAAATACGGTTTTAAGTAATCATTTACAGCGCTTTCATGAGCTTTTTTCCATCAAAAACATTAGCCTGAGTAGTTCTGTTGTTGAAAAAAATATAATGGCAAATGAGTTTTTACTGGAAATCTTACTGAACAATCTTATCGGCAATGCCATCAGGCATAATATAAGTGGTGGAACAATCCGGGTAGAATTGGACCATCAAAAATTGACAATCAGCAACACCGGAGGAAATAGAAGTTTAGAAGCGGATCAGATTTTCAATCGTTTTAACAAGTCTGCAGAATCAGAAGGAAGCGGTTTAGGTTTAACAATATCCAAGCAAATTTGCACAACTTACAATTGGAAATTAAATTACTGGTATATCAACAAAATACATTTTTTTAGTGTTGGATTTTAAAATCAACAATTATAAGTTTCATTTAAACTGTTTTTAACCAATAAAATATTTTTTCTATGTGGTGGATTTATGCCTTATTATCAGCTTTTTTTGCATCGCTGACCGCAATTTTTGCAAAAATCGGAGTTACAAATGTTAATTCTGATTTGGCAACTGCTATCCGTACAGTTGTTATTTTGATTGTAGCCTGGGGGATTGCAATAGCCAGAGGCGAATTGAAAGGCATAACAGACCTTTCGCGCCATAGCATCTTGTTTTTGATTTTATCCGGCATAGCAACAGGCCTGTCTTGGATATTTTATTACAAAGCTTTGCAGATAGGCAAAGTATCACAAGTAGCTCCTGTGGACAAATTGAGTGTAGCTTTAACTATTGTACTTTCTGTTGTTATCTTAAAAGAAACTTTATCGCTAAAAGTAGCAATAGGTGCTGTCATGATCATCAGCGGAACTTTGGTCTTGATTTTTTGATCGAAATACACACAAGTGTAAAAAACCTGATCTTGTACCTGATTTGCTGGATTTTACAACCTGGTTGTTAAAAACATGTTTCTTCCTATTCTTTTGCTTCATGCTTCTTTTACCCTATAAAAACTGGTGCCTGCCCCAATTTAAATAAACAAAAAACAAAATGCTTACTATTTTTCAGGTGATAAAAGAAGTATGGAAATTTTATTAAACAAATTTTAAATAGGCTTTAAACAATTTCAATATTAATTCAAAAACTGCCGCATTCTGCCAAAGGTTTTAACCCTTCTTTATCTTTTGTCAAAACAGCTTTTCCGTTGATGAAAGCAACAATCCAAATGCTGTCATAATCATTATCAGGCCAAAGTAAGCCAGGTGTAAAAATCCCTAATGTCCTAACAATTGGTGCGATAGCTTTATGCTCCCAAACGATTACAATTGTGCCTGTTTTACTTTTTAAATCTTCTGCAAGATTGACCGAATCTTTTTCTGCATGGCTGCTGTTTATTGGGAGATTATATTTGATCGCCAGAGGGCTTATCGTTTGAAACATCCGGGCGTGTTTTGTTGATTCGCCCAAAGCCAATCCCGGAACAAACAAATAAGCGGGGACACCAAACTTGCGGTATAGCAAAGCCGGTAACTGTAGTGCCCGGTTTAAACCCTGGCAGGTTAGGTTATCGCCTTTTATGGGTTTCTCGCCGTGACGGATGAAAACCAATTTTAAATCTTTGGCTTGTGCCGATGCTTCTTTTATGGCATAGAAATGAGTAAATATAAATACAAGTAAGATAAAAACGTGCTTGATTTTCATGGGTTATTTAAGGTTATAAAAACTAACAGTTGGCGGATTGGAACCACTTTTCAAAAACTTAGGTATAGTTTTTCCGCAACATACAACATCTTAAGATCAAAAAAACACCGGTAAAAAGAGTATCCTCTTCATAGCAACATTAAGATCCTCATTAATAAGGTTTTATGAAGGTAGCTCAATGCTGGTTTCCGGTTCCGTTTAATTGATGGCAACTTAAATCTGCACCGGATAGGTTAGCTTTTTTCAAAAGCAAACCCAAGCCAACTACTTTTGTATCAGGCACCGATCTTTCCTAAGTAAATACCAATTATAAACACAATCCCGCCACCTACAATTACTTGTAACACAGTAGAAAGCAAAGGCGTTTTCATGAATTTGTAGCGTATGAAAGCAATCATAAGCAATTCCACCACCACCACCACATAAGCTAAATGTAAAGCAGTTTGCAGATTGGCAATTAAAAACGGCAGCGTGTGCAGCATCCCGCCAAATGCGGTAGAAAAAGCAGTAATTGCACCGCGTGTGATGGGTGTTCCCCGGCCCGTAACTGTTCCGTCATCAGATAATGCTTCGGCCAGCCCCATGCTTATCCCTGCACCGAGGGAAGCTGCCAGGCCAACGTAAAAAGCCTTCATTGGCTGCCCCGTCAAACCGGCAGTTGCAAAAATAGGCGCCAGCGTAGAAACAGAGCCGTCCATCAAACCCAGCAAGGCAGGCTGCACTTTTTGGATGACGTACTCGCGCTCGGCTTTTGTTTTTTCTTTATTGGTTACTTCGTTTACCATTGTTTTTTTAGGGTTGATTGATATTTGTAGTCCGGCAATTTGATTTTTTAAGGAAGCCTGTTTGAGTATCTTCTAAAAAAAGACAATGCTTCTTTTATCATGCAAAAATCGGTGTCAAATCAGAACGCTTACTGTTTTTTGTATGATAAAAGAAGCATCCGAACCAGGTTGCAAAATTTCAAACAAACTTATCCAATCTTAGCATTTTTCTTAATTTTCTTCACCAGTGTTTTTCATGGCAGACAAGATGGAAAATGCCCCTTTCAGCACAAATAAACGATTGTCAAGCTCCGGTTTCTTGAGTTTGATTTCGTTCCAGCCATCCTGCTGTACGCCCAGTTCAACTGGTATCATGCTGAAAAGCATTGTGTTTTTTGGCTTCTTTTGTGCAGCAAAAATATAAGGCTTCCCTCCGAAATTGATCAGCGCGCCGTCCGGGACGGCCAAAGTACGCTGAGGCTTGGTTTCGATAGCAGCCTGCAAAAACATGTTGGGCAACAAGCGCGGATCGGTTTTTAAGAAATGGCAATGCACCATTACACTGCGCGAACTGTCCAGCATCCTTCCGATCAAAATTACTTTTCCGGGATAAGTTTGGCCGGGAATGCTTGGCAGGGTTATTTTCACTTTACTGCCGATTTTGATTTTCGGGATGTCCTGCTCAAAAATGGTTAAAGCGGCATGTATATCGCCCGTATTCACCAGCTCCATCAGCACGTCGGTTGGGTTGATGTACTTTCCGGTGTTCACATTTACCTTCGATACAAAACCCGAAATAGGCGAAGTGATGTAAACAAAAGGCCTGATAGATGCAGCCGTCAATTTCTGCGGATCAATGCCCAGCAGTTTTAATTTTTGTGCCGTGCCCGCTGCCTGCGCCTGTTCGCTGTTGTAATCGGACAAAGATTGCTGGTATAATTTCAACGGACTGGCCTGCTGCTGGCTCAGTTCACGCTGGCGCACCAGTTCCTGCTTCAAAAAAACCATGCGGCTGGTAGCGGTAAGGTAATCCTGCTGCAAGGTGATGTAATCCTGGTTTTCTACCGTAGCAAGTATTTGTCCTTTATGTACCGGTTCGCCCGGCAGCATCGTGGTTTTTTTTAAGAACCCGCCTAAAGGGACATTCACCGAAATCAGGTTTTCGGGCGGCACATCTACCTGCCCGTTCACCTGCACAAAGCTTGATAAAGGGTGCATCGTTAAATGGCCGGTATCTATCCCGCCGTTTTTAATTTGTTCGGGATTGAAGGTAATGCTGTTGTCTTTTTCCTGCGGCTGCTGCTGCTTTGGTCCGGATTGTCCTTTTTTGTCGCTGCCGCCGCCGCATCCAAAGAGCAGCAAGGCAAGGATCAGGATATAGTTGATTTTCATGGTTTTTCTGTTTGGGCCTGGTAATACCAGATGGTGTTGATGGTTTGGTCTAATTGCAGCAAAGCGTCCAGCCGGTCGGTTTGGATCTGGACAGACTGATTGTAATAAGCAACCCATTCAATATAACTGATGCCGCCGCTTGTGAAAGATAAAGTAGCTGTACGAAGCAACTCTGCTGCCTGCTTTAGTGCCAGTGTTTCATAATAGTTGATGGACAGGAGCTGCTGGTTATAGCGCGCCAACTCTTGCCGCCACTGTCCGAGCCATTCGTTCTGTTTGGCAGTCAGCGTATACGTTGCTGCTTTTTGCTGAAAGGTAGCTGCTTTAACAGCCGAACGGTACGGCCCGTAAAAAAGCGGGATATTGACACCGGCGAGGTAAGAAGAAAACCGGTTGCCGCGCGACAACGAAACATTGCCGTTGCGGATGTCCGGCCCGGTAAAACTCTGGTTATTGTAACCCAAAGTAACTTCCGGCAAAGACCTGGAACGGTTTACTCTTATCCGCAGATCACTAATGGTTAGTTGCTGCCTTGCCTGCCTTACTTCCGGGTTTTCCAAGGTTGCGGCAGAATCAGCAGAAAAGCCTTTTTGCCATGGCGGAGGAGACTGGTCTGCGGGCAAAAGCTGTATTTCGGTCCCTAACAGTAATTTCCAGCGGTTTTGCAGCACACCAATTTCCGATAATAATTGCAAACGCTGGTTTTTCAGCATTCCTGCCCTGGCTTCGGCACTGGTTAAATTGATACGGGAAGTTTCGCCGAGGCCAAACCTTAATTTTTCCAGCCGGATCACTTCTGCATAAACCGAATCCTGTGCTTTCAACAATTGCAGTTTGGCCAGGTCCGTTGCTAATTGTACATATACGTCCCGAACCTGGTAGGCAAGCTGGTTGCGCAGCGTTTCTTCCTGCAAAGCGGTCAGCCCTGCTTCAGCCTTCAAAAAATTATGCTGTGCCTGGTAAACGCCGGGCAGCGAAAAACTTTGCAAAACAGCGAAACGGCTGTCGGTATTGGAACTGTTGATGCGCCCCTGATCGTACTGTACCTGTGTTTTCGGCAACTCGTAAGCTGTGCCCAGGTTAGCTCCGGCCGCCAGCGTTTGGTTTTGTGCCGATTTGAGGTAAGCATTACCAGACCATGCTTCTTTTACCGCATCTTTTATGGTGATCACTTTTCCAACAGGTTGCTGGGCTTTTGCCGGAAGTGAAAACAGTAATAAAATAACGGCAACAGCAGTAGTTTTAGACTGATCTTTTTTCGTTTTTACTGCTGCAAATAGTTTATACAACGCCGGTAGTACCACCAATGTCAGCATTGTTGCGGTAATCAACCCGCCAATCACAACGGTAGCCAGTGGCCGCTGCACTTCTGCACCTGCATGGGTAGAAATAGCCATCGGAAAAAAACCTAAGGAAGCTACGGTAGCGGTCATCAGTACAGGGCGCAGCCTGTTGGCCGTACCTTTGCGGATACATTCATCGGTATCCTCCTCTCCTTCTGCACGCAAACGGTTAAATTCGCTGATCAATACAATACCATTTAATACTGCCACGCCGAACAAAGCAATAAAGCCAACGCCTGCAGAAATACTGAAAGACATGCCCCGCAGCCACAAGGCAAAAACACCGCCGATGGCAGCCAGCGGGATAGCGGAAAACACCAGCAAAGCCTCTTTAAACTGGTTAAAAGCAAAATACAGCAGGATCAGGATGAACAACAACGAGGCAGGGACCGCAATGGCCAAACGCTTTTTTGCTGATTTTAGGTTTTCAAACTGGCCGCCATAATCCACATAATATCCTGCCGGCATTTTAACTTTTTGCTGTATCTGCTGCTGCAGGTCGCCTACAACACTTTGTACATCGCGGCCACGCACGTTAAAGGAAACCGAAATACGCCTCTGGCCGTTTTCCCGCTGGATCTGGTTCGGCCCGTCTTTGACACTTATAGTTGCAATCTGACTTAGCGGGATTTGCATACCGCTTGGTGTATTGATTTGCAACTGATTGAGGTTGCTGAAGTTGGACCTTGCCGTATCAGACATGCGCAGCATCACGTCAAACTGCCGCTCGCCTTCATAAATGCTCCCGGCTTTTTCACCGGCAAAAACAGCATTGACAATATGGTTTGCCTGGCTGATACTCAGATTATACTGTGCCAATGCGGCGCGGTTATAATGGACTACCAGTTGCGGCAGGCCGGTAATTTTTTCGGTATAAATATCGGCGGCACCTTTTACCTTTCCGGCAAGGCTGCTTACCTTTCCGGCAAGGGAGGACAACTGCTGCAGATCATCCCCGTAAATCTTTACCACAACATCCTGTTTGGCACCGGATATGAGTTCGTTAAAACGCATTTGTACGGGGTATTCAAAACCGACGTTCAGACCAGGGATTTGTGCCAGGGATTTGCCAAAAGCATCTTCCAGGCCAGCATAATCATGTGCTGTTTTCCACAAAGATTTGTCCTTTAAGGTTATAAAAACGTCGCATTGTTCCAGCGACATCGGGTCAGTCGGGATTTCTGCCGATCCGATGCGGCAGGTTACCTGTTCTACTTCCGGAAATTTCATCAGGCCGTCCGCAGCCATTTTCATCCCTTTGATGGTTTGGGTCAGGGAAGTACCGGGCAAAAAACGGGCATCCAGCGCAAAATCGCCTTCTTCCAGTTGCGGGATAAATTCTCCGCCTAAACCTTTAAAGATGAAAAAAGCAGCGGCAAACAAAGCAACGGCTATCACCAGCACTATTTTGGCGTGCTTCAATGCTTTATCCAGCAATGCCGCATAACGTTTTTGAAGGAACGCCATGATCTTATCTGCAAAATTGCTGTTTTTACCAGCCTTTTTACTGAGGGTAAGCGCGGTCATCATCGGTACATAAGTCAGCGAAAGTAAAAATGCGCCCACCAATGCAAAAGCTACGGTTTCTGCCATCGGACGGAACATTTTTCCTTCAATCCCCTGCAAACTTAAAATGGGAAGATAAACGATCAGGATAATGATCTGCCCGAAAATAGCAGAGTTCATCAGCCTGGAAGCCGAAGTTTTCACTTCTTGGTTCACTTCATCCTGAGAAAGATCGCCGCCGGAATGTTCGTCCGCTTTATCCCGAAAACGGTGCATCACGCCTTCCACAATGATAACGGCCCCATCTACAATCAACCCAAAGTCTAATGCCCCAAGGCTCATCAGGTTGGCCGAAACGCCAAACAGGTTCATGATGATCAGTGCAAAAAGCATCGAAAGCGGGATCACCGAAGCCACCACCAGGCCCGAGCGCAGGTTGCCAAGAAACAGCACCAGCACGAAAATAACGATCAATGCACCTTCGATCAGGTTTTTTTTGACTGTGGAGATGGAATTGCCCACCATTTTGCTGCGTTCGTAATAAGGCAAAATGGTTACACCTTCGGGCAGGCGCTTTTTGATTTCTTCTACCCTGCTTTTTACTGCTTTCACCACTTCCATTGCATTGGCGCCTTTCAGCATCAGCACTACCGCCCCGGCAACCTCACCATATTTGTTGTTGTACATCGCCCCAAAACGCAGCGCATCGCCTTCGCGCACGCTGGCCACTTCGCCTAACCTTAACGGAAGGCCCCGGATATTTTTTACCGGCATGTTCCGCAGATCTTCTAAGGAAGAGGCCATGCCTTCTGTACGGATATAGTAGGCATTCGGGCCTTTTTCGATGTAGGCACCACCTGTGTTTTCATTGTTCTGCTGCACGGTGTTATACAGCTCGTCCAGCGTAATGCCCAGGCTTTTTAACTTTTCCGGACTGATCACTACCTGGTATTGCTTCAGTTTGCCGCCCAGGCTGCTTACATCCGCCACGCCGCTGACACCCAGTAGCTGGCGGCGCACGATCCATTCCTGCAAGGTGCGCAAATCGGTCAATGTATATCGGTTTTCATAGCCGGGTTTTGGCACCACATAATACTGGTAAACCTCGCCCAGCCCTGTTGTCACCGGCCCCATATCTGTTTCGCCGATGGCAGGCGGAATGATGGTTTTCAACTGGTTCAAACGCTCGCTTACCTGCTGGCGGGCACGGGCAATATCCACATCATCATTAAAAACTACGGTTACATTAGAAAGCCCGAAACGGGAAATGGAACGCATTTCCTTCAGTTCGGGCAAAGAAGCCATAACCCTTTCTATGGGCATGGAGATCAGGCGTTCCACTTCCGGCGCGGCCAGCGATGGCGAAACGGTTATCAGGAGCACCTGGTTGTTGGTAATGTCAGGAACGGCATCAACGGGCAAACGGCTGGCCGAATAGATGCCAAAAGCAGCCATCAGCAACACCAATAAGCCCACGATAAGTTTATTCCTGACCGAAAACCCTATTATTCGATCGATCATGATTATCAGCTTAAATGAAATAATATCCCTGCACAATACTTACAGGACAAAAAAATCAGAACGTGTTTAAATTTTATCCAACCTATTTTCCATACTTCTTTTACCACCTAAAAATCAGTAAACCCTTGTACTTTTTGTATCGATGTGGCCATACAAAAACAAGATTTATGGGCATAAAAGAAGTAGTATGATTATTAATCCTGGGCTTGTCAAAGGATATGATAGAAATTTAAACAGGCACTTAGCAAAAATCAATTGTTTTCGGAGGCTGAAAAACATTGCCGGAATAAGTGGAAGGAACGTATGAAGAGTAATAAATATTTGGTGGGCTAAGGTGAAAAGGGTGCAGGCCCGGGACAATTACTGCGACGGGTGGCAAAGACAACTGGATGGTTAGGTTATGGTTGTCTAATGTTTTAAAAGGAAGCTGCATGTCCTGCGCGTAATCTTCGTCCACCACAGTTTTATCAAGATAATGCATTTTCAAAAAACCGATAGCCGTAGTGCCGGGATGAAGATGTACATGCTGGCCATAATGCTGTAACAACAGGGGTAATTTCAGGAATTCGCCAAACTCGGTACTTTGGAGCAAAAATAAGATCAAAAGAAATCGGGCCATCCGGTATTGCATCGTTCCTGAAAAGTAGTTGACTCGTAAACACGGTTTAGCTATTAAAAGTTTTCAGATAAGAAGAAAATCATCCCCCTAACCCCCTTTAAAGGGGGAAATATATCGGCTATCTGTTTAACTTACCCGGTAGGTTTTGACAGGTTCGGTTGCAGTGCAAGAGGGATGACCGAAGTTTTTATGCTGTAAAAGAAGCATCAAGCCAGAAATTGCAGTAGGGAAATAAGTTTAAACAAATCATTATAAAAATTCACAATGCTTCTTTTATGCCTGTAAATCTTGTACCTGTATAATAGAACAGTACAAAAAGTACAAGGGTTTAACAGTTTTTAGGTGATAAAAGAAGCATTGGGCTGTCATCCTGAACTTGTTTCAAGACCCCTCGGCACAAAATACCAAACCAATCATGTGGGGTGCCGAAACAAGTCCGGCATGACAAAAACATAAACACAGAGATTTTTATTTGATAAAAGAAGCATAGAAATCTTATCAGGCAAAATTTAAACAGGCCCTAAATAAAAAAATAAGAATATGGAAACTACAAAAATATGGTTGGTCACAGGGGCTTCACAGGGATTAGGTCTTCTTACGGTTAAGTATCTTTTATCAAAAGATCAAACCGTGATTGCTACAACCCGTGATAAAAATAAATTTGACCCTGCCATCAGTAGCAATCCAAATTTGGAAATCATCAGTCTTGATTTGACCAGTGAGGGCGAGGTGAAAAACAGCATCAACAAAATAGTTGAAAAATATGGGCGCATTGATGTTTTGATCAATAATGCAGGGCACGGTTTTGTAGGGGCGGTTGAAGAAGCTTCTGCAGAAGAGGTGGAGCAAGTAATGGCGGTCAACGTGTTTGCAACTTTACGGATGATCAGATGCGTACTTCCTTATATGCGCCATGCCCGTAACGGCCGCATCATCAACCTTTCTTCCATGGCCGGGTTGATCAGTTCGCCGGGCTGGGGCATTTATAATGCTTCCAAGTATGCGGTTGAAGGATTTTCAGAGGCGCTAAGCCATGAACTAAAAGACCTAGGCATTAAAGTAATTATCATTGAGCCGGGCGCTTTCCGGACTCATTTTTTAGATAGTTCGCTGACTTCGGCAAAGCAAATTATCAGCGACTATGACACTACTGCTGGTGCCACCAGAAAAAGGCTGGCCGGAAATAACGGCAATCAGCCCAACGATCCCGAAAAAGCCGCAATTGAAATCTATAATGTGGGCACAATGGACAATCCGCCGCTACGCTTATTGCTTGGCCAGGATGCCTATAACAATGCCATTAAAAAAATAGAACTGCTGAAATCGGATTTTGAGCGCATGAAAGAGGTTACTTTATCAACAGGTTTTTGATAAGGGCAAGCGTTATTTGATCGAACATATTTTCGGCTTCCAGGTCTTTAAAAACGCTCCAGCGCAAATGCTGCTCGTCTGGCTGGTAAATCGGGTTTTGCAGTGTTCCGGTATATCTTGCTTTATTTTCTTCACGGACCTGCAGTTCGTCCAAACGGCGGACAAAAAGCAGGTAAGTGATTTGCTCGATAACGGTTAGCGGATTGGAAATACCACCAGACCAAAAGGTAGTCCAGATTTTATCTATTTGCGATTTAAGGGAAGCGTTGAGCATGGATGTTTTACGTTTTGACGAAAGTAAGCTTTAGTTGCGGCGGTTTAAGGGTCAAACTTTTGATTTATTTAAACGGATGCAAACACCAAATTTTATAGGGTAAAAGAAGCATTATGATCAATCCTGGGCCTGTCAGGACAATATTGCACCATTCTATGTTTTGCCAGCGTTCAGCCAAAAATCATGACTGATAGGATACTTCTTTTACCTGCATAAATTTATTGCTTCCAGGTTATTTCCTGTACATTAAAACAAGGTTAACATCCTGTTAAGTAAAACCAAGTTAATCCGGTAGGGAAAAAAGCAACAGCAGGAGTGCGCAAGTTTTATCCTTAGATTTTCAATATTTTAAGTTTAAACCGAATCTAATTAAAGTAAATAATATAACTGCCTTATGTGCAATAACGGTAACAAAAAATTGATATTCTGATAATATCAGGAGCCTTCCTTTGCAGCATTAATCAATAAGCAATTCTCTTGCCCCGGCAAATTTTGTTATTTAAAAGCTATCAATTTTTATGAAAAAAATTTACAATGTTCTTTTAAAACCTGTTTTTGGAAGTTGTAATTGGCAACGCTTCCTACTCATTGCATTTCTGTTTGTCGTTTTGCCTGCTGTTGTATTTTCACAATCCCAAAGAGTGATCAAAGGTACAGTAACCGATGAAAAAAACGAACCGCTTCCGGGCGTTTCCGTTTTAGTAGTTGGCAGTAATAACGGTGTTGCTTCGGATGTTAATGGAAAATATTCCATTACCGTTAGCAGCAATAACAATGTCCTGCGGTTTACATCCGTAGGCTTTACCACCAAGGAAATACCTGTTGGAAATCAAAATACCATCAATGTCAGTTTACTTCCCAACAGCCAGCAATTGAAAGATGTGGTGGTGATTGGTTATGGTACATCTACCAAACAGGATGTTACCGGTGCGATCACTTCCTTAAAATCCGAAGACTTTAACCAAGGCGTTTTAACTACGCCTGCGGAATTGTTGCAGGGAAAAGTGCCGGGGCTTAACGTAACCAAAAGCGGCGACCCAAACCAGGCTCCGTCTGTAATTTTAAGAGGGCCATCAACCATAAGAACTGGTGCACAGGAACCTTTTTATGTGATAGACGGCGTTCCGGGAGCTTCAATCGATTTGCTGGCACCGGCAGATATTGAAAGTATTGATGTGCTAAAAGATGCATCGTCAACGGCTATTTACGGTTCGAGGGCGGCAAACGGTGTTATCATTATTACCACCAAAAGGGCAAAGCTTGGGCAGACTAGATTAACTTACAGCAGTTATGCAGCGGTTGACGAGGTTTCTAAAAAAATTGATATGCTTACAGGCGACGAGCTGCGTCAATATTTAAAAGACAATAACCAGAAACCTTTGGCAAGCCCTATAGACGACGACGGGTCAAACACAAACTGGCAAAACCTGATCGAGCGGCGCGGTTTTTCTCAAAACCATAACTTGTCATACGGTGGGGCAACTAAAAACTCAGATTATGGCGCCAGTGTAAACTACTTTAAAAACAACGGTATCTTAAAAAGGACAGCACTGGAACGCACCATTTATCGCGGTTATATCAACCAGCGGTTTTTTAACGACCGTTTAAAACTAAGCCTTAATTTAACCAACAGCAACAGCAATTCAGATGATATTTATCAGGGCGGTATATTGTCTGGTATGCTGTTTTACCTGCCAACCGTTAGCCCGTTCAATCCTGATGGCAGCTACAAAGAGAATTATACACGTACCGGAAGCGGCACGTTAAACCCGTTATCGTTATTGAACAACAACACCATCCACAACAACAGCAACAAAACACTGATCAATGGCATTGCCCAGGTAGATATTGTACAAGGGTTAAGGTTTACGCTAAGCGTTTCCCAACAACGCGACCAGAACGACAACAACAGCTATTTAAACAGTGCATCAGGACTTGCTGTTAACGCAAATGGTGTTGCCCACCGTTCTGCTTATTTAAACACCAATGATATTGCAGAATCATATTTTAACTATGACCGTACTTTCGGCCAGCATTCCATCAAATTATTGGCCGGTTATTCTTATCAGCAAAACCGTATCAATGATGGCTTTGGCGTACAAACCCAAGGTTTCTCCAATGACAACCTAAGCTATAACAACCTGTTTTTGTCTAACCCATCGTCAGTTTCACAAATACCTTTTGATAACAACCCAATTTCTACCCTTCGTTTGATTTCATATTACGGAAGGGTGCAGTACCAGTTTGCAGATAAATATTTGTTGCAGGGTTCCTTACGGGAAGACGGTTCATCAGCATTTGGTATCAATAATCGTTATGGCTTGTTTCCTGCGGTTTCTGCCGGTTGGAGGATCATCAATGAAGATTTCATGAAAAATATTCCTGCTTTCAGTGATCTAAAACTTAGGGCTGGTTATGGCGTGTCCGGCAACAGTTTGGGTTTTAATGCTTTTTCATCCATACTGGTTTATGGTTCGCAGGGAAACGGCAGTAAATTTATTTACAATGGAAATGTAACCAACGCCATTGGGCCGGTAAGAAACGATAACCCAAATTTGAAATGGGAAAGCACTGCAACAACTAATATTGGCCTTGATTTTGGCTTACTGCAAAACCGCATCAGTGGTTCTGTGGATTATTATATCAAAAAAACCTCCGATCTGATTTATGAGCAATACCCTGTTTCCCTGACACAATATTTTACCTCTACCATTACCGCAAATGCCGGTAAGATCAAAAACTCGGGTATTGAAGTGGTATTAAATGCTGTTGCGGTAAAAACCAGCGATTTTACCTGGCGCACATCACTTAACTTTTCGCACAATAAAAATTTGGTGGAAGACCTTTCCAATGGTCAATTCAACCTTCCGGTTTTTTATACTGCGCAGTTGGGCGGTAAGGGCCAATCCGGAAATTTTAGTCAGATTGTACAACCCGGCCAGGCATTGGGTACGTTTTATTTATGGCATTATTTGGGTAAAAATGCGGCCGGCGTTAGCACTTATCAAAATGCGGCCGGCAAAACCATTGCCACGCAACCGCTTACTACCGATCAGTTTATTGCCGGTAACGCGCAACCCAATCTGATCTACGGCTGGAACAACAGCTTTTTCTACAAAAATTTTGATTTGAACTTTTTAGTAAGAGGCGTAACAGGCAACAAGATATTGAACACTACACTGGCTTCCCTCAACAATCCGGCAGATTCCAGATTGCAAAACATCCCGAGATTTACTTTAGGCGAATCTTTTAGTGATATCAACGGCTATTTGATATCAGACCGTTTTATAGAAAGCGGCTCGTACTTGCGCTTAGACAACACAACGCTTGGTTATACGATCAAGCCAAAAATACAAGCGATCAAAGCCATCAGGCTTTACCTGTCGGGAAACAATCTCTTTGTGATCACGAAATACAAAGGCATTGATCCTGAAATTAATATCGGTGGTTTAACCCCGGGGATTGACAATAATAATTTTTACCCCAAAACACGAACTTACATTTTTGGGTTAACCGCATCATTTTAAAAGTAATACTACAAGAGATGAAAAATATATATCTACTACTGACAGGACTTGCAATTACTATTGCCTTAAATGCCTGTACCAAACTGGATGTTCCGGTTGAATCGCAATATGTAAAATCAAATTTCCCGACAACCAATTCGGATTATAATGCCTTGCTGGGAACCATGTATTCCAACTTATCATCAAACTATGGTGTGCCTTATTGGCGGATGCAGGAAATGTCAACTGATGCTGCAATCTTACCTGCAAGGGATGGAAATTTTGATGATGGCGGCCAGTACCGTCAGTTGCATTATCATACCTGGACTTTTGACCATCCAAACGTAACCGGCGTTTGGCAATGGGGTTTTAGCGGGATCAACACGTGCAACCGTTTAATTACCGTTGTCAATTCATCGGCTTCTACCGCTACGGTCAAGATGGCAAACGTTGCCGAAATAAGGGCCATGCGCGCCTTGTACTACTTTTTTATGATGGACTTGTATGGCAATGTACCCATTATCATAGATTTTCCGGTAAATACACCTCCGGCAACGCAACCACGGGCCAAAGTATTTCAATTTATCGAAAGTGAGTTGAATGCCGTATTGCCGCAACTTCCTTCCAAAACCAACAACAGTGGCACCAACACATTGCAATATGGCCGCCCGACTAAAGGAATGGTGTTTGCCCTGCTGGCAAAAATGTATTTGAATGCCGGTGTTTATACCGGAACCCCGCGTTATCAGGATGCGGTAACGATGGCCGACAGCGTTCAAAACAATAAAAATTATTTTTTGGATGCCCGGTTCAGGGATATTTTTCTGCCGAACAATGGCCCGCAGATCAACGAAACTATTTTTGCCGTTCCTTATGACCAGCAAATCCCGGGAAACCAGTTCACCCGTTTTGGATTTTTCTATTACTTGGCACCTGCCTATGGCTTTAATGTGGGTTTAAGTATCGCCATGAGCACTACACCGGAATTTTATAACCGCTTTAACATCCCCAACGATTTCAGGACAAAAACCTGGTTGGTTGGCCCGCAATATTACCCGGACGGAAACGGAAGTTTTACTAATCAGCCGGTCTTTTATCCCGGAACAACCACACAAATCAACATAACGCCGCAATTGGTATTGGTGCCCGGAAAACCGATGGACGTGGGCAATACCATTGCGAGCCAGTCTGAAGGTATCCGTTCGATCAAATACTATCCTGATCCTACCATGATCCAAGCCACGCGCCTTAACAGTAACGATATGCCAATGCTTCGTTTGGCAGATGTTTTTTTGATGAAGGCAGAAGCCGAATTAAGGGGAGCAACGCCAACGGTAGTCAACGGGGAATTGCAAACACCGTTGGTTTTGGTCAATAAATTACGCAGCCGGGCCGGTGCACAATTGGCCACATCTGTTGACTTGCCTACTTTGCTGGATGAACGTGCCCGAGAGCTTTCCTGGGAAGGCTGGCGGCGGAACGATCTGATCCGTTTCGGGCAGTTTGAAGTGGAGTATCCTTTGCCAAACGATGTGCTGACCATGAACAAAGACGTTAACCGGAGATTATATCCTGTGCCATCAACAGAATTAAAAACCAATCCTAACTTGGTGCAAAATCCTGGTTATTAAATTATTACCACTCCTAAAATTATCTCCATGAAAATATTTTCAAGTTCTGTGTTTATGCTGATGCTTCTTTTATCGGCTAAAAATCCGCCTGACAACAAAACCAGGATCAACCGGATACAGGTTATCGGATCGCACAACAGCTATAAAAAAGCCATTGACCCGGCTTTGTTCAAGTTTTTTGCAAGCCGCGATTCTGCTTCCGCCAGCAAAATTGATTATGAGCACATTAGTTTTGCAGATCAGCTGAATATGGGTTTGTGCAACCTGGAAATTGATGTTTATGCGGATGAAAAAGGAGGCAAATACGCGCATCCGAAAGGCTTGGAAATGGTTAAAGACCAGGCGCCTTATGATCCCGAAGGTGTGATGGAAAAACCGGGTTTCAAGGTGCTGCATATTCCGGACCTTGATTTTCGGAGCCAGGGTTTAACCCTTGCTGATTGTCTGAATCAATTAAAAGTTTGGTCGGAAGCGCATCCAAACCATCATCCCATTTTTATTACTTTAGAAGCAAAAGATGAAGCCATAAAATTGCCTGGCTTTACTGTCCCTGAAAAATTTACAGCGCAAACTTTTGATGAACTGGATGAAAGCTTAGTCAAAAATCTCGGCAAACAAAACATCCTGACACCGGACGAGGTTCGCGGAAAATTCAGCACGTTAAATGAAGCAGTTACGCACAATGGCTGGCCAACTTTGCAGCAAGCCAAAGGAAAGTTTTTGTTTGTTTTAGATGATAAAAAGAGTAAACGTGCGATGTATATCAGCGGACATCCGTCTTTAAAAGGCCGTATTTTATTTGCTGATGCCGATCCCGGCACGCCGGAAGCTGCCATGATGATCAGAAATAACCCGCAGGACCCTTCCATAAAAGACTTGGTTAAAAAAGGTTATATCATCCGCACACGCTCAGATGGAGATACGCAGCAGGCCCGTAAAAACGACAAAAGTGATTTTATTGCCGCTTGCAACTCGGGCGCGCAAATTATCACGACAGATTATTATCTAAAAAGCACACACTTCAAATCGGATTACGTAGTGAGTTTTCCGGGAGACAAATATTTCCGTGTCAATCCGTTGTTCAGCAATAAAACTTCATCGGTATCGGGTTCAAAAAGTAAATAACATATAATTGATTAATTCATTGCCAAGATATATTCATGCTTCTTTTAGGCATGTAAATTTTGTGTTTGTGTTTTACGGGGTATGAGCTATCAGGTATCAGCAGTCGCCCCATGAACTATTTACCATGAGCCATCAACTTATAAAAAGCTTAATGATTTTCATATGATAAAAGAAGCATAAAAAATAAATTTAACAAAATTTAAACAGGCTCCCGTAACCAAAAAATGATTAATTTAACAAAACCCATCGCCTTTTTCCTGTCATTAATAAGCATCAGTATGGCGGCCCATGCACAGATAAAGGACTTTTCTGTGGCCAATGCCCATTCCCATAATGATTATAAAAACGACATCCCTTTTTACCGTGCTTATGATAAAGGTTTTGGTTCTATTGAGGCCGATGTTTATGCTGTTGACGGGCAATTGATGGTTGCGCACAATAAGAACGAGATCAGCGCAAAACGATCGTTAAAAATCTTATACATTGATCCTTTGGCTGAAAAGTTTAAACATGATGAAACAAGACAGCTCCGGTTACTTATCGAAATAAAAGAAGATCATAAAGCAGTACTGCCGCTGGTAATAAAAGAGCTTGAACCGCTAAAAAAATACATCAATTACCCGGGACAACCGGGCAGGCTTTCCATAGTTATGACCGGGGCTATACCTCCCGCTGCTGAATTGGGAAATTATCCCGGGTGGGTCACTTTTGATACAGATCATTTAGATGGATATACAACAGAGCAATGGCAACGGATAGGGCTGGTAAGTTTTCCGTTTACCAAATATACCAAATGGGATGGCAAAGGCGTATTGGCCAACGCTGAAACCACCAGGGTAAAAGGGGCAATTGACAGTGTGCATCGGGCCGGAAAGATGGTCCGTTTTTGGGCAACCCCAGACACAAAAAGCAGTTGGGTTACCCTGATAAGGTTAGGTGTTGATGTTTTAGGGACAGACAAGGTGGAAGAATTAGGCGATTTTTTGAAAAAGAAGCCTGAAAATGAATAGGTGTCTCTCGGAGGCTTATAAAATATATCCTCCCACATGCCGTTCAGATGGTTCAATTAAAAAGTCAAAACTTTTATTTTGTGTATGAGATGCTATCAACACTAATTTAAGTAGGTAAAAGAAGTATCAAGCTTTCAAAAATTTGGGTAAAAGTTGTTTAGATTTTCTTTTTTTAAGGTAAAATTTAATCACTTGCAATTTAATCATCCCCCTTGCCCCCTTCAAAGGGGGAAGTATGGCGGCTATCTTTCCAACGTAAAAATTTGTTCAGGACAAGACAGAATTATGGTAAAAGGCAAATCTCTATAAATTATGCCTTAAAAACAGCATCCGTCAAATTTCTTAATGCTGTTTTTATCGGCACTAATTTTATTTATTCGTCATCGTCATCTACAACTTTGCCTGCCAATTTTGCCGGATAAGGTTTATCCCCTTTTCGGTTGAACCACAAAATCCGGTTCAAAACATCGTCATTTCCGCCATCTATATGATCATATTCCGGCCTCAACGATTGTTTGGCGTAAAACAAAGCTTTTCCTTTTAAAGCAGAAAGGCTGCGGTTCATCTCATTTAAAGGTATTTTATTTGCCAATTTTTGATAGGTAAAAGAAGCATCAGGCCGGGCGGCAAAACAACTGAACATGGGCAAAGCGGTTGCATCCAACAAATTCATCGGAGGGATGCCAAGAATTTGTTCGATGGAACGAACGATGGAAGTTTGGTTGTAATTGGTAGAAATTGTTTTTTGCAGATGACTGTACGGACTAACCACAAAAGCGGTAGTCCTGTAAGCGGAAACATGGTCCCATCCTGCCTGGGAATCATCTTCAGTGATAAAAATAACCGTATTTTTCCAGAACCGGCTTTTGCTTAGGGCTTCAATAATCCGGCCCAGCGCCAAATCGTTATCTGCAACCATCGCCCTTGGCGTGGGCATCCCCGGCCGGGAACCAGTTGTATGATCGGTAGATAAAGCCATGACTGACAGGTCCGGGAACTGGTCGCCCGGCTTGCTTTCAAACTCTTTTAATTCCTTGATAAAAGCACCGGCGCGCAACTGGTCGGTAATTTTCAACTCATCCGAACCGGGATAATTAGGCGAAAGCATTGGCCTTACCCTTGAAATCGTACTGACATTGTTAAAAACCAAAGGCCTGCCGGCTTTATAATTCTCATAAATATCAGTCCAGGTAAGTTTTGGGTCGATGGTTGGGATGCAAGCCTCTCCATAAATACGCACCTTTTTACCATGATCGGCGGCGTTGTTCCAGATAAAACCCTTTTTGCTGTAAACCATGGCATCGGTTTGTACATGCGGGTAACTGCGGAACCAGGCCCTGACGTTTTTTTCTACGTAATCCGTTACCATTGCCGCATCGGTCCACTGGTGGCCTTCGGCAGAACATTTTCCGGAAGCGTAATAATTGTCCAGCAATAAAAAGTTTTTTGCCAGTTGGTGCTGGTTTGGCGTTATGCTATCACCATAAATACAAAGTTCTTTCATGCCTTTTCCCTGCGGCATATCGCCCAAAACCTGGTCGTAAGTCCGGTTTTCTTTAATGATGTAGATCACGTGCTTAAAAACCGATGGTTCCCCTATCCGTTCGGGAATGGGCCTTGCGGGTTGATTTTTGCGCGGTGATAGCTTGGCCAGGTCTGTCCTGAAATCAAGCATCAGCATTTTTACTTTTTTGGTGTAAGCTGCCAACTCACTGCTATCTGGTAAACCGATGACAGAAACAGTCGCCTTTTGATGATGCGAATTATAGGCACCGCCTGCTATTTTGCCGGTTATCTTTTCTGCATAGTCCATTTCCCGGCTGTTTACACGGGCACCTTCCCCTTCCAGGTTGGTTACATAAAGTGTGTTGCCTTCCAATGCAAGGCCGCCGGGATATGCTTCCGTCGGGATAAAACCTTTTACGATGCTTTTATCGCCAGCACCTGATGCTGTTTTTATGCCTAATTTTATTACCGCCACAGCATTGTCCATTCCGTTGGCCACGTACAAGTAATTACCAGCCGAATCAATAGCCAGCGCGTTTGGCGAATCACCAATAAAGCCCTGTTCGCCGGTATTTATTTTTACCGGTATGGTTTCAACAACGTTTAAAGATTGTGTGCTAATGACCGATATATCATCGCTGTTGCTGTTGGCCACAAAAACATATTGGTTGTTTTTACTGCAGGTCAAATCGTTGGGATGAAGGCCGACCGGAATATTTTTAACCGTTTTGCCTTCTTTTAAACTAATTACAGAAACAGAGCCGGAACTGGTTGCACCCGTTTTAGGATCGACAGATGCCTTGCCATAAGGCACGCCTGCGGTTTCATTTTGAGTATTACTTTTCGGGATATCTCCGCCCCAATTTGTTACAAAAGCATGATCTCCGGAAATAACAATCCCATACGGCGCAACACCGGTATCAACAGTATATAAAACAGCTTTTGCAGCCAGGTCAATTTTTACCAATTTGTTGTTGCCGTTTAATACCACATACAAATATTGTTTTCCGTTTTCCTGGTTTATGGCAAGTTCGTTAGGTAATGCCAACAGGGAATCACCTTCCGGCTTAAAATCAAAAGTATTTGTGATACTGATCTTTTTACCGTTCCAGCCTGCCTGAAAAACAATGGATTGATGGTTGTCCCCGTTAGCTGCACTCCAGAAAATTTGTATGTCTTGACCTTTTCCAACCACTTCAATACCGGAATAAGTGCTCATGAAACCCTTGAAGCTCGGATTATCAAAATAAGTCCAGCGTGCAACAACGTTGTGTTGCGTTCGATCCAGCAATACTATTCCGTATCGGTCTTCTACCGCAAGCAGGTTGGTCCCCGGTATCAATTTTAAATCAAGGCTATGGTTTTCAACATCCGGGCTGCCGAACACGATTACTTTTCCTGCCGGATCGATCATGCGGTTATAAGGCATCATCACCGGGAGCAGGTTCCGGTTCAGCGTGCTGTCATCATAAGCCGAGTGATGATGGTTTTGTTCCTGATCGGCAGTGCTGTTTTTACCACCAAAAAATGAGTGGCAGGCTGTAAAACCTATCGCCAAAACAATAAAAATATAGCGGGAAAAATTTTTTAATTTCATGGGAAGGCAAATTACTTGTTTTAAAGCAAAAGATGCAGCAGCATAAACAGCAAAAAAGCCAGCAGCATGGCCGCCGGCAAGGTAAGCACCCAGGCAAATAAAATGTTTTTAAGGGTGCTTTTATTCAGGTTTTTTGTTCCTCCGGAGGCAACCATTGCGCCGGCCACACCGCTGGACAATACATGCGTGGTACTGACCGGAAGGCCCAGCCAAGTGCTTAAACCAATCGTAGCAGCGGCTACAATTTCGGCAGTGGCACCTTGCGCATAGTTCAGTCTTTGGTTTCCGATTTTTTCCCCGATCGTTACCACTATACGCTTCCAGCCAATCATTGTACCCAAACCCAGCGACAGCGAAATAGCGGCCAGAACCCAAACCGGCGCAAAATCAGTAGCTTTTTCTAAGCTTTTGTAATCGGCTTTCAAACTTTCTTTGATGGGTTCGGGCAATTTTGAATGCTTCTTTTCGACAAATGTCTTTATCGCCCGGTTCAATTTCTGCAACTGCCTTTTCAATGCAAATTTTTGCAGTTTATCCTTATCTTTCCTGCCTTTGATTGCCGGTTTTACCTGTTCGATCAAGGTTTTGATTTGAAGGCTTGCTTTTTTATCTTCCGGGTCTGAACGTATTATTTCGGGCAAAGTTTTTTCTACATGATGGATGGTGGCCATGATCTGGGTATCAGGAACAGCCGGGTTTAAGGCGAAAGCAGCCGGTAAAAAGGTGATCAAAACAAGCATCATCAGCCCAACCCCTTTTTGGCCGTCGTTGCTTCCGTGGAAAAAACTGACCAGCATACAAGTGGTAACCAATAAAACCCGGATTGGCGTTGGCGGCTTATCATTGTCGCCTTCCGGAACATGAAAAAGCTCTTTGGATTTGATCGCTTTTTTCTCCAGTTCCATCAGTAGCAATGCACCAATAAACCCGATTAAGGGAGAAATAAGCAGTGATAGCGCGATCTCTTTGGCTTTGTCCCAATTTACACCGGCACCGCCGTAATAATGGGTGAAGGCGATGGCACCGCCAACCATCGCCCCAATTAATGTGTGCGAGCTGGATAACGGAATGCCGAGATACCATGTCCCCAGGTTCCAAATGATAGAACTCAGCAGGATGGAAATCACTAAGGAGGCACCCACCTGCACCGGAAGGGTGATCAGTTTATCCAGCGGGACCAATTTCAGCAGGCTCATGGCCACAGCTATGCCAATTACAAACACGCCTAAAAAATTCCATAACCCAGACCAAATGATAGCCGGATATGGTTTTAAAGTTTTGGTGTAGATAACGGTTGCCACCGCATTGGCCGTATCATGAAAACCATTTACAAATTCAAAAGCCAACACGGCAAAAAAGCAGGCAAAAAAAACAATTAATATAAAACCGCTTAGTTCTACACGCCCGATCAAAGGCAACAAAACGGAACACAAGGTTGATAGCATAATTTAAAAATTGTTTTACACCGAGGTAAAGCCACACGTCTGTAACAGGATATTTATTTATCCAAGCCGAAAGCAAATATATTTATTGCAGATGCAGGCGATGTGTGTTTTATGTTAACAAATAGTTATCCACAAGTTATTAAACCGATGCAAAAAGTACAGGGATTTAATGATTTTTAGGTGGTAAAAGAAGCATCGAAAATTTTGAATATAATTTAAACAGGCTCTAAAGCTTTCTAATGAAAGTGATGGTAAAAGAAGCATCAAGGTTTTCAGACTGAATATTACTTCGACTTAAAAAATGTTAAAAACTACCTTTAACATTGATTTAATATGGGTGCTTTACTTTTACAAAAATTTATACGCCGAAATGGTAAACGCCAGCCAAAACCCAAGACTGAACGCCAGCCAATTTTAAAATTTGTTCAATATGATTCCGATGCTTCTTTTATCACCTAAAAAATGGCAGGCATTTGGTTTTGGTTTATTTAAATTGATGCGAACACCAATTTTATAAGGGTAAAAGAAGCATTATGATTTCAATCCGTGATACCCTCATTACCGGGATATTATAAACGAGAAGATCAGGCTTTTTTTAATAAAATATTGATATGCACTGTATATGTATCTGTTAAATGACGTTATTTATGTAGCATTTAAACAAGCCATCTTATGAAAGATAAACATACCATCACCGAAAAAACTTCAACCAATGAAGTTTTACGCTTTGCCCAACCGTTTTATACAGATGTACCTTTAGACCAGCGTCCTGTAATTGATGGTATAGGTACAAGGATGACCGATTATATTAAAACGCTGCTTGAACCTATACCTGATCCTTCTCGCGACCCGACTATGCTGCTGGCGGAAATTATAGGCGACAAGGGGGTGGCAGAAATCCAACAAGCAGGCGCAATAAAATTTCATGCCGTTGGTGATACTTTCTCGGCAAGCGGCAATATGCAACAGGTAGTAGCCGATGCCATGTCGGCAGATTATAACCCTGCTGCCCCGGCTACGTCCCCTGCCTTCTTTTTTCATTTGGGCGATGTGATTTATTATGACAATACGGATAAAGGCTATCATGCACAATTCTATGAACCTTACAAAACCTATCCGGGCAAAATCATAGCTATCCCGGGAAACCATGACGGCGAACTGTTTAAATATGACGGGACAAGCACCGGCCAAAAAGTAACACTGGGCGCTTTTCAGGCAAATTTCTGTCAGCCTAAAACGGGTGTCCCTCCGGCAGCAGGAACAATTTATCGGGAAATGATCGGTCAGCCGGCCGTTTACTGGTATCTAAATACACCTTTTATTGATATTATCGGCCTATATTCAAACATGGCAGAGAACCCGGGCTATATTTCTGCACCTGCTATTGGCAGCAAGCAAAAAGACTGGCTGACCAAAACGCTTAAAAGCATTAATGCAGCCAGGACAGGCGGAAAACGTAAAGCTTTGCTGATTGCAACCCACCATCCGCCTTTCAGTGCCGGCGCTCACTCTTCCAGTACGGAAATGCTTATTGACATTGACGACTGTTGCACTCAGGCCGCTATCATGCCGGATGCTTTTTTATCCGCCCATGCGCACAACCTTCAATGTTATACCCGCTATTTAAACTTTGGCGGTAAAGATATCCAGATACCTTTTATTGTTTGCGGAGGGGGAGGCCGGCAGATACAACATGTGCCGGCTGCCAATGGCGTTAAAGTTACCGATACAACAACCGTTAAATCATCCCATACTTTTGATAAATCATTGTTCGGTTATGGTTACCTTACTGTTACGGCAAGCTTAAACAAATTAACTATCGATGTTTTTACCGTTGACGCTTCCGGGTCAAAAAAGTTGTTTGATAAAATTGAAGTTAAGGTACTTTAAAATATAAAATCCAAGATCTCACAACAATCAAGGTTTATTACTAAACACCAAATCTTTGTGTAATTACTTGTTCGCACAAGCCAAAAGAAAGCGTCATCCCGTTTCCGCCTAAACCATTGATGACCGTTACGCCGGGTTCAACATCAACAATTAGTTCTGTTGCGCCGTTGGTCATTTTCGGATAGATGCCATGCCAGGATTGCAACAATTCCCAATCTTTAAAATTGGCGAAAGTGTGCAGATATTCTATAATTAGGTTGTTGATAAACGCTTTATCGAAAGGATCATGCAATAAGCCATATTCATGCGAATCGCCGATGGTCAATTCACCGTTGCCATTTTGTGAGGCCATGACATGGATTCCCCATTTCAAATAATCGGCGTATTGCCCTTCATACCGCTTCCGTAAAGCGGGCAAAGAAGCAGCCGATTGAAAACCAGGATAATGAATCATGGACAAACCGCCGCAAAGCGAAGGACCGATGCGCCATGCATCCGGCTGCGTAACCAAGCGCATCATTTGTAATTTGCATTTCGTGATCTGCGTTTCCTTAAACAAATCCGGATATAAAGTTTCAAAATCGGCACCGCTGCAAACAAATATTTCGTCCGCTCTCCAGCTTTGTTTTCCTGCGGTAACTGTTGGGTATGTTATGCTGCTGATAGCAGTGTTCCAATAAAACTTCAGCCCAAATTTATCCACCAAATATTGGGCTATTTGTCCAACTGCCTCGCGCGCTTCCACGATCATTTCCTCTCCGCTCCACAATGCCCCTTTTAGCCCATTAAAATTGGCGGCCGGGGATTTTTCAATTGCCTGTGCAGGACTAAGCATAGAACAATCGCGGCACTGATGGTTTACTTCTGCATATTCCTGTATCACCTGCAGTTCATCATCCTGATAAGCCAAGTGCATCGAACCAACTTCATTATGCCAGATGCCAGCCTCAACGCAAATGGTTTTCCAGATGCTACGCGATAACATTGCCCTTTCGAACATTGGTCCGGTTGCCTGCCCGATTGGCCAGATCATTCCGAAATTGCGGATGGATGCGCCAATGGCACGTTCTTTTCGTTCAAAAACCGTTACCTGATAACCACGTATGGCCAATGCCCTTGCGGTTGCCAGGCCAACAATGCCTGCGCCGATGATGATTGCGGAACGTTTATTAACCATAACATTTTATTTTCTGCGGAGATGATCGCAGCATTGCTATTGACCAAGGATTTTTTTAATGCTTCTTTTATCACCTAAAAATTGGTGTTTGTTTTTCTATGTGATCCTTTAACTGCCAAGGCTTTTCTGTTTTTTATGCGATAAAAGAAGCATCAGGAATATTCCTGTAATTTAACATTTCACCTTCAAGTTAAAGATAAAATTGATGCTTCGCCTTCTTCTTTTTTGTGCCGATTTGCAATGTGCGAAAAATAAAGCAGTGATAAAAAAGCGCATATGCCACCCGCAACAGCTACAACCATCACACCCTCTTTAAAAAAGTTACTCCAACTAATATTTGGCTTTCCTAACTCTTTAATCAGCAAAACACTGATACTGCCTAAGTATCCGGCAGCATCTGCAACATACATAATAAAACCAACATTGCTTTTGTATTTAAAAGTGGCAATCATCCGTTCAAAAAATATAGCGTTATAAGGTACATAACCCAAATAAAGGCCAAGTCCGGCCATCGTCATCCAGCTAACAGGATTGATCATTTTATGAGTGAACATGAAGGTAGATGTTCCTACCAAAACACATCCCGCTATAATCAGCAGGTGGATGATCTTGAAAGCCATCAGGTTTTTTTTCACCAGGATCAGCAGGCTCATGGCTACCAATACAATAACGGAAATTAGTGAATCGATCTTTGTGTAAATACTGTTGCTTTTCACCCCCAAACCAGCCCAAATCTCTACTTCAAAATTATCACGCACATCACGCATAACCGTAAGCAGTACATAAATGATGAGCGTCAAAAAAATACCCGGTAAAAAACATCTGATAAATTGGCTGCGTTCGGTGGCATTCATAGGTACACGTTCAGAGCGTAATTGCTTGTCTTCTGCTGTAGGTGCCGGCATCAGTTCCAAACAAAAAACAAAAAGCAGCAGCGGAAGTGCGAACACCGCGCCGGTTAGAAAAGGCATGTAAAATTCGTTGACATGAAAAACGGTGAGCAGGGTACGCCCAACTGTTTTAACAAAGCCAGATGCAAAGATCAGGCTGATGGACAGCACAGAAGCCATAAATTCTGTTGAACGCCGTCCTTCGAGATAACCAAATACCAATCCCCAGATCAGCCCGAGCGGAAAGCCGTTGATAAACAGAAAAACAATGTTCCAGGGGGTAGGGACAAAAGCAAACGCTAGTAACGCTGCCCAGGCAATACCAATGAGTGTTAAAATATAACGGGCGCGGTTTTTACTGTTGACTTCGGCTATAAATTTGATACCGTAAAATTTGCTGAACGTATAGCCGATTACCTGTGCAATAACCAGCCAAACCTTATAATCAATATGCAGATATTGCTGGCCGGTAAAAGTTCCGGCGGCAAAAGCCTTGCGGAAGGCATACATGGAGGTATAAGTTCCGAAAGCGGAAACCGCTGCAAATACAGAAACCAAACCATAAGGCCATTGAGCTACTTTTGCACGTAACAGGTTTAGCAGCAGCATCGTTCTACTGACTTATAATTTCGATCACTTGTGCGATATCATCAATAATATGAGTTGGCTTGTACGTTTCCAGTTCTTCGCGGGTAAAAATGCCGGTAGTAACACCAATAACATATTTACAGCCGGCATTTTGCCCTTCCCGTACATCCACTTCGGTATCGCCAACTTTGGCAACTTCCAAAGGATTGGCAATGCCGCCGTCCTGCATCATTTTTCGGATCATAAACGGATGCGGACGCCCCAATTCTACTTCATCCGAAGCGATTAAATGATCGATCAGCCCTTTTTCACGCCATTTTAAACGGGTTACAATCGTATCTGCAATATCATGTGAAAAACCGGTGTTGATGCCAACTTGTACGCCTTGTGCATGTAAAACAGCAAATGTTTCTTCTACGTTTGGCAAAGGTTCAATGCTGGGTTCAAACAAGTACAGCTTCAGCATTTGCTGCACAAATTCCCGGTGGATATTGCTGACCAATTCGGCAGTTATTTTTTGAGCGTCAGGTTCATGCAATTGCAGCATTTGCCTGATCGCCAGTGTTTTTTCATAACCCATTAAAGGGTTAACGGTTTCTAACTTAACTTCGTAACTATATTTTTTTAACGCTGCCTGAAAAGCCTTGCTCACTTCATGATCATCTTTAACCGTTGTTCCGGCTATATCAAACACTACTAATTTTATCGACATAAACTACTAAAGGGATGTACGGCAATACTAATTTTTTTCTATTAAGAGCGAAACGCATCTATGTTAAGCTTTGGTTAATCCTTCAGGTCCGGATGCTTCTTTTAGCACTATAAAATTGGTGTGGGTTTGGGGTACGGGATAGGAGCAATGAGCTCTTTTCTATCGGCTATGAACCATCAGCTATCAACAAAAATTATACTGAGCTTGCTGTTTTTTATCCGATAAAAGAAGTATCATCAAAAGCGGTAGGCTGATGTTTTGCCAAAGCTTTTTGCGGATTAATAATTTCCTAATATCCATTTGTTTTATTTGTGTTTTAGATTGAATTTGATGAAACCTGCTGCAAACCATCCTCAAACTATTGTTAATGAAGTGTTTGCTTTGTATGAAAGGTTCGGGCACGAAGATTATATCGGCGAACCGGTTTCACAATTGGAACATATGTCCCAGGCTGCGGCTTTAGCAAAAGAAGAAGGTTACGGTGATGAAGTAGTGCTGGCCGCTTTTTTTCATGACATCGGCCATTTGTGTGCAGATGCAGCCGGAAGTATGGACGGCATGGGCAATATCGACCATGAAAAATTAGGTGCCGATTACTTATTAGAGCGCGGTTTTTCTGAAAGGCTGGCCGCACTGGTGCAAGGCCATGTGATCGCCAAACGATACCTCACTTATAAATATCCCGAATATTACAACAAACTTTCGCCTGCAAGTAAAGTAACGCTCGACTTTCAGGGCGGCATCATGACAGCCAATGAAGCGGCTGCATTTGAACGAAATGACAATGCAGAACTGGTCATCCGGTTACGTTACTGGGACGATATGGCCAAAGAAATAAACACTCCTATTGATAATCTGGACTATTTAAAATCTATTGCTTTAAAACACCTCGAAGAAATAAATTTTAGTCAGCGTTAATTTTCTATTACGAATATATAATATTTCTGTTACCTAAACACTGCTTTTTACTGTTTCTGCCACCCATCCTTAAGGATAGCTTAATATTAATTTAGTTTATTGCTAATAAACTAAGCTTAGCATTGCTGTACGACAGATCATGAAATTTCAACACTAAATTTTTACTGATGAAGCAGATTTACAAGAAGTTAAGAATTACTTTTACAGTTTTATTATTTTGTATCTCCCCGGTTTTGCTGTTTGCACAGACGAGCATAACAGGTATTGTCCGGGATGACCAGAAACTGCCTTTACCAGGCGTCAGCATTACCCTGATCGGGTCAAATAAAGGTACAGTAACTGATATAAATGGCCGTTACATTATAACAGCAGCTAAAGGCCAGACATTGACATTTGCCTTTATCGGTTTTGAAACACAGCGGATAACAGTAGGCGACAACAATATTATTGATGTAAACCTTGTTGGCAGCAGCAAGACATTAAATGAAGTTGTGGTAACTGCACTCGGTGTTAAAAAAGAAACCCGACGGATTGGCTACGCTATACAAGCGGTAAATGGCGATGCCTTAACAACCGCGCGCGACCCCAACCCGATTACAGGTTTAACAGGAAAAGTAGCCGGTTTGTCTGTCGGTCCTTCTGCAGAGTTATTAGGAAACCCAAATGTGCTGATCAGGGGCAACGCGGTATCTTTATATGTTGTGGATGGTTTCCCGATCAACACGGATACTTACAACATCAGTCCGGATGATATTGAAAGTTATACCGTACTGAAAGGTCCGGCTGCTGCTGCTTTATACGGTAGCCGTGCACAATACGGTGCTATTTTAATCACCACAAAAAAAGGCGATAAAAATAAAAAAGGTTTAACGGTTGATATCAATAGCAGCACCGTTGCCAACAAAGGTTTTCTGGCTTTCCCGAGAACACAAAATTCGTACGGCGCCGGTGAAAATACTTATTACAAATTTGTTGATGGTAAAGGCGGTGCACCGGGCGGTGTGGATGGTGATTATGACGTTTGGGGGCCATACTTTAACGGCCAGTTAATCCCGCAGTATGATAGCCCGATAATCAATGGCGTGAGACAAGGAACACCATGGCTTGCAAGAGGGAAAGACAACCTGAAGAATTTTTTGCAGACTGGTTATCAAACCAATAACAACATTTCTTTAAGTGCCAATGGCGATAATTATGTAACGCGCTTATCGGTTTCGCAGCAGCATCAAACCAGTTATATCCCTTCTCAATATCTGGACATTGCCAATGTTAATTTATATGCTTCTTTTAACCCTACGCCAAAATTAAAATTTGAAGGCAACGTTGACTTTAACCGGCAAACCACCGATAATTTCCCGGATGTTCAATATGGCCCAAACAGTATTATTTATAACATCGCGATATGGACAGGGGCCGACTGGAATGTTAACGCACCTGATATCAAAGCGATCTGGCAGCCGGGCAAAGTAGGCGTACAATCGCAATTTGCAGAGTATCAACGTTACCATAACCCCTATTTGTTAACACAAAAGTGGACACGCGGCCATTATAAGAATGATACTTACGGTTACCTGTCCGGTAATTATAAGATCAATAATAACCTGAATGCAACCTTGCGTTCGCAGATCGATACATACAATATCCTACGCACTGAAGACCTGCCGTTTTCTGCCCACCCTTACGGCCGGGAAGGTAACCAGGGTGATTACCGGGAAGACCGCCGCAATTTGTTTGACAACAACACCGAGCTTTTTTTAAGCTATAATTATACGGTAAAAAGATTTTTAAACTTGTCGGGTTTGGTAGGATCGAACTTACGCAGTTTCAAATATAATTCCAGCTGGGCATCTACTGATTATCTAAACGTACCAGAAGTTTATGCTTTCAGCAACTCAAAGAACGCCATTCAGGCCACCAGTTTCAATTCTGCTGCAAGGGTGTTTAGTGTTTATGCTTCCTTAGATGCTTCTTTTGGTAAGTATGCCACGTTATCGGGCACTTACCGCCGGGAAACATCGAGCATGTTTCAAAATAAAACCAATTTTTATTACCCAAGTTTAAGTGGTGCAACTGTAATTTCTGATTATATACAGTTGCCCGACTTTATTTCATTTTTAAAAGCACGTGCTTCTTATGCCAACATCAGGAGCGACGCAACCAGCCCGACAATCGGCCCGGCACCGTTTAGTTCTATTACAGTGTTTGGCGGCAGTACAGATGCATCTTTGTTTGATAACCCTCTTGGGTATGGTTCTACCTATAACTCCCCTTATAATGGCCCAAATTATTCACTTAACACTTCTTATTCAACCAGTAAGCCTTATAACGGACAAACGGCTGGTTATGCAGCCAACTTCTTATATCAGCCAAATATCAAAACATTTACCCGCGTAAACTACGAAGAAGGGTTCGATATTAAATTCCTGCAAAACCGTTTAGGTTTCAGCGGTACGGCTTTTCAGTATATTGATGGCCCCCAGATCCTGGCAAATCCCATATCCACAGCTACCGGTTATGATATTTTATATTTGAATGCGCTAAAAACCAAAAAAACAGGTTATGAAGGTTCCCTGGAAGGTACGCCTGTTAAAACTTCAACAGGTTTTATGTGGAATATTTTAGTTAACGTTTCCACTTTTAAAGATGTATATAAAGACTTGCCTCCCGGCCAAAGTACATACAATACTTTTTTTAAAACCGGAGATCGTGTTGATAAACTGTACGGAAGCAAATTTGTAAGAACGCCACAAGGGCAGATTATCAATGATGATGCTGGCAAGCCTTTGGCAGCACCTGTTGCGCAATATTTGGGTAATGAAAATGCTAAATATGCATGGAGTATTTACAATAAATTTCGGTATAAAAATTTAAGTCTGGCTTTCCAGTTTGATGGTTCAGTTGGTGGTGTCATTATAGATTTCATGCACAACAAGACCATGCGTGGCGGTGCCAATATTGAAACAGCTACCGGTGCTTTGGGCGATGCCCGTTATCAGGACTGGCTGAACTTTGGCAAAACAGGTTATAACGGCAGCTATGTAGGAGAAGGTGTTTATGTGTCTAATGTAGATGCTAATGGTAAACCAAAACCAGTTCCAATCAATTACGATTCGAATACAGGGGCAGTGTTAAATTACAGTGCACTGCAATTTTCACCCAATACAAAAACTGCTTTTGTACAGGGTTACGTGAGTAGATATTACGGTGTTGACGAAGCAAACCTGATGAGCAAAACCTTTTCTAAACTTCGTGAGGTAACACTGGCTTATGATTTTCCTAAACAATGGTTAGCTAAAACCTTTATCCAAAAAATCTCTGCAACGGTTTATGGCCGTAACCTGCTTTACTTTTATAAAGACAAGCGCTTTAAAGATGTGGACCTGGATCAGTATAATGGTGCTGTTGCCCAAACAGGATTACAATCTCCAACGGTGCGCAGCTATGGTGTCAATTTTAATTTATCATTCTAAATCCCTCAAAATAAATTATGAAAAAGCTATTTAGAATATTATTTGTGCCGATGCTTCTTTTATCGACCCTAATTTGTGGCTGCAAAAAAAGCTTCGAAGACCTCACCCAAAATACAAACGTGCCGAACAGCGTACCGGCTTCTCTTTTGTTTAACGGGATATTGAACGCTATGGTGGAATATCCGGATAATTCAAAAGAAATTTACGACCAGTATTATATCTACAATTACGATTATTACGGCAACAACCGCTATGATTTGGGCAGCGGCGACAACTATTATAATATACTAAAAAACGTACAGGCGATGGAAGCACAGGCCACAAAATCCGGTGCTGCGGCAATTAATCCATACAGCGCGGTCGGCAAGTTTTTTCGGGCGTATTTTTTCAGTAAGATGAGTATGGAAGAAGGCGATATCCCGATGACCCAGGCTTTGCGGGGCGCCACAAATTTAACACCTGTTTACGATACACAAAAAGCTGTAATGGTACAATCTCTGGCCTGGCTGGAAAGCGCAAATGCTGACCTTACTACGCTTATTGCAGACGGAGGAAACACACTTACAGGTGATATTTATTTTAATGGTGATTTAACAAAATGGCAGAAAGTTGTGAACACGTTCAGGATCAGGTTGCTGATCCAGCTGAGTAAAAAAACTAAGGATATTGATGTGGTTGCGCAATTTGCAAATGTGGTGGGAAACCCAACAAAATATCCAATCATGCAAAGCGCAGATGATAACCTGCAGTTCATTTTTGTGGCACCAAGCAACTATTATCCGCAAACACCTGATAACTTCGGCCAAAGCGGATCACGGCAAAATTCATCGGCCACTTATATTGGCTTACTTACACAGTTGCAAGATCCCAGGGTTTATGTTACTGCCGAACCTGCACGCTATAATGTTGACACCCTGAAGCAAAGTCCAACTGCTTTTACTTCTTTTATTGGTGCAGATCCGGGATTGGACCTGAGTGTGATGTACAACAATGCCGGCTTGCAGAGATATTCGTTTTTAAACAGGAAACGTTATTATTCAACTTATACCGGCGAACCAAGTATTCAAGTTGGCTACCCGGAACTGATGTTTAACATTGCTGAAGGGATTAACCGCGGCTGGCTAAGCGGCGATGCAGAAAGCTATTACATTAAAGGTATCCAATCATCATTTCAGTTTTACGGCATCCCAACCGGCACCGGTACTTTTACGGCATATTTCTATCGGCCTGGTTCTACCAGTGTTGCTAATCTGGCCAATTATGATACCTATCCCATTAGTGTAGATTGGCCGAGTTATTATGCACAAAGCAGTATCAAATATACTGCTGATGCTAACGGTTTGACCAAGATTTTGCAGCAAAAATACCTGGCTTTGTTCCGCCACTCCGGTTTGGAATCTTATTTCACCTATCGCAGAATGCATGTCCCTGAATTTACAACCGGGCCGGGAACCGGGAACGGCAGCCGTATTGCTTTACGCTTTAAATATCCTGGATCCGAACGTACCTCAAATGCTGATAATTATAATAAAGCATTAGCCAGCCAGTATGGAGGTAATGACGATATTAACGGTATTATGTGGATTTTGAAATAAATATAATTTTATATTGAAGTAAAGGCCCTATTGATTGTGGACCTTGCTTCTTTTAAAATCTTTTTAAATTTATGTCTGGTCCTTCAACATGTTTAAATTGATGGTAATGCTTCTTTTAGCACTAAAAAATTAGTGCTTGTCAATCAGCTTTCGGGTATCAACAATCTCTATCGGCTATGAACCATTTGCCATCAAAAAAAGACAAAGTTTGCTGATTTTTGTATGATAAAAGAAGCATTTAAAGTTCATCAAATAAAATTTAAACCAAGCCCTTCGCATACTTTTTATAACATGAATCATAAGCTCCTTTTGTTAATAAGTATTTATTTATGTGCAAGCGCTGTTTCCTTTGCTCAAAAACAAGTAAATATTTTAAAGGTTCCCGGCACAGATCAATATTGTAAGATCAACGCGGACGGCATATCAGTTTTGCCAAGCGGCAGGTTTGTTACACCGGCCGGTAAAACAATACGCATCACGCATGACCCTTTTGGTTTGTCTGTTTCCCTCGATGGTAAAAAGGCCGTAACCCTGCACAACGGCGTAATCGAAATTATCAATTTGGCTTCAATGAATTCGGTGAGAGTGCCAAGTTATGACAAAAAAATAAAATCGCCTTTGCCCAACGGTTCGTTTCTGGGTGTTGCTTTTTCGCCTGATTCCAAAACCCTGTATTTAAGCGGTGGTGATAATGGTGCGGTAATTATTTATGATGCCGAAAAATTTCAGCGGCTGGATTCTTTATCATTGAATGGAAAAATAAATGGCCAGGAATTTGAAGACAGTTTTACGTCAGATTTATTACTGAACGAATCTAAAAACGAGCTGCTGGTGCTGGATCGCGGCAATTTCCGGTTGGTTCGGCTTGATCTGGCTTCAAAAAAAATAACTGCTTCCATTCCTGCCGGCCGCCAGCCTTTTGGTTTGGCTTTAAGCCCGGACAAAAAAACAGCTTTTGTAGCCAACGTAGGCATGTATTCTTATCCTTTGATTGAAGGTGCTACGCCAAAAAATGCAGATTCAATTATGATCTCCAGGCATCCGTACGGCAACAATACCAAAGAATCTATAGAAGGAACGGTAGTAGAAGGCCGCAAAATTCCTGGTGTCGGCAGCCCTTTATCACCGGAAGCTATGAGTGTTTTTACGATTGACCTGGCCAGTAATGCAGTGATCGACAAATTTAAAACCGGCCATCAAATAGGGCAAATGATTGAAGATGCAGAGGTAACCGGCGGCTCCAGCCCGAATTCCATTACTGTTGGCAATCAATATGCTTACGTAACCAATGCAACCAACGATAACATTACCATTATTGATTACAAAAACCATAAGTTGTTAGGCGATATTCCCATTAAAGTTGATAGCCGGATTGATAAATACCGCGGCCTTTTACCTTTTGGCATCTGTATAAGTAAAAACGAAAAAACACTTTATGTTGCTTTGTTAGGTTTTAATGCCGTTGCTGTAATTGATGTCCCCACTAAAACCACTACCGGTTTGATCCCCACAGGCTGGGGAACATCGCGTGTGCGATTATCAGCGGATGAAAAGGAAATGTACATCACCTCCTGCCGCGGTTACGGTGCGGGACCAAATGGCGGAAAAGGTTTTATTGCGCCGCCGCAAGGCACTTACATTGGCGATATACAATTAGGCACTTTCCAAAAAGTGCCCATGCCTGATGCTGCAAAGCTTGCCGTTTATACCAAACAGGTGATCAGCAATACTTTTTTAAGTAAAACCATCCCGGTTGCTGCCCAAAACCCATTGCCGGTATTGCCGGGCTCATCGCCAACACCTATTAAGTATATTGTTTACATCACCAAAGAAAACCGGACTTACGATGAAGTAATGGGACAGTTAAAAAATGCAAAAGGCGACAGTACGCTGGCTCGGTTTGGTGTTAATTGTGAATACACTTTGCCAGATGCTTTGCGGGTAAAAATGCCGGGGTTGCAAGTGTCGCCCAATCACTTAAAAGTAGCCCGGCAGTTTGCTTTTTCTGATAATTATTACTGCGACAGCGATGCTTCCATTCATGGTCATCATTGGATGCTGGGCGTTATCCCGAATGAATGGGTTGAAGCAAATTCTAATGTAAACAAAACAGCTAAGGTTTTCTCAAAAGCGCCAGGCCGACGTTTTCCCGGCTCAACAGGCAGCATGGACCCGGAAGATTACGCTGAAAAAGGTGGTTTATGGGAAGCATTGGATCGAAAACATGTTGATTTTTACAATTTTGGGGAAGCCAACGAAACGGCCCATGTGCGCGAACAATGGCTGGATACTGCCACCGGCGCAGGCCATATTGTGATGGTGCCGATGCAAAAAGCGTTGTTCAATCGCACCAGTCATAACTATGCCGGTTTTAATACCAATATCCCTGATCAGTTCCGGATGGACCAGTTTGAAGGGGAATTTACGAAGATGTGGATCAGGGGCAATCAAAAGATGCCTTCGTTGATTACCGTGCAAGTGCCAAATGATCACGGAGCCGAGATCAGGCCGAAAGATGGCTATCCGTACCGGCAATCTTTTATGGCTGATAATGATCTTGCCCTTGGCCGAATCCTGCATTTTTTGTCCCGGACAAAATACTGGAAAAACATGCTGGTTATTATTACCGAGGACGATCCGCAAGGCGGAGTTGATCATTTGGATGCACACCGTTCTATCCTGATGCTTGCCGGACCATATGTCAAAAAAGGGTATGTGAGCCATGTACATGCTAATTTCGGGGCTATCTTAAAAACCATTTACAATATCCTGGATGTGCCTTATGTAAACCAATATGATGTTACCGCAACCTTGCTGCAGGGCTTTTTTACCAATAAACCTGATTTCAGCCCTTATACTTTTGTTAGAAGCGATGCCCGCATTTTTGATCCGCAGAAAGCCATGAGCCGTTACAACAAAACCATCGATTGGCGCAAAATTGAAAAAGGGCCGGACATGGATGATGAAGACCGCGAACGCGAAGACCATTACCAGCAGCAAAAGGACAAGAAGCTATTGAAAAAAAACAATTAAAGTTTAAAAAAATAGTAAGAGACATTTGTCCGTGTCTTATTTGTTAATGATTTTCAGGTAACATTTCTTATTGATTACATGCTTCTTTTACCACATAAAATTCAGGTTTCCATACTTATCGTATTTCTGTTCGTTACAAAAACAATTTTATAGGCATAAAAGAAGCATCTTGATTATGCTGATAGAGCTACAATTTGCTTTTATCATTTTCATTTTAATAATAAAACGGTCAATATTTAACACAAAGATAATATTGACTTAACTATTTGATAATATACCTTTGCAGCTATTATTAGGTATATATGAAAAACGATAAACGTAAATTAATTAGTTTAGCCAGAAAAACCATCAGAAAAGACATCAGGTTAAGTTTGATAGCTAAGCTAAAAGAGGTATCGGCCAATTTGGGGCAAGGTTCTAAAGAATTGGAAAAAGAAATCGAGAAAGGCTCAAAAAGGCTGGCAAAAAAAGTTTTAAAAGAATTAAAGGTCGATAAATCAGTCCTTTTGGGAGTTAGCAAAGAACTGATCGTAGCCAAGACACCGGAGCCGAAAAAACCAATAAACATGGGCAAACCAATACCGGCTTCTTCAAGTGCAATTAAAGCCAAACCAGGCAAACCGGGTTCAAAAGTAGTGGCTAAATCAAAACCGGTAAAGGAAAAATCCGGTAACTGACCTAAAATTCAACAGGCAGATTTGTTTACACCATATAAATGATATATTCGAGCCTGAACATCTTTGCAGTTCAAATACTATCTATTGCTATTTTCACCCCTGTTTTTTACCTTTTGCTGAAACATGCTGAAATAACCTGTCCTCCTGCAATCGAATTTCCCGAACCAGTACCACCTCTTCCCGGCAAATAGGACAGTTCAAAACCAAAGCTTTACAGGGGTTTTAAAAACCTGTATTAATCTAATTTTTGGTTAAACAATGGTAAAACATTTTAAACAGACTGAAGCAACATTATGTTGTTTTAGTTTTAATTTTTGAAATTACAGATTATGCGAAATAACCCGGTAAGGCATAAAAAAAGCCCTTAAACGACGTTTAAAAGCTTGTGGTACCAGCTGGAATCGAACCAGCGACACAAGGATTTTCAGTCCTTTGCTCTACCAACTGAGCTATGGTACCTCCTCGTTCGGGTTGCAAATGTAGTGCGTTTTTTGGCTTTTTAAAATTTTTTTAAAAATAAATATTTCATCTTGTTTTGCTTTTGTCAGAAGCCTTATTCAAAACTTATTTAGCAATTGCTCGATAAAGACAAGTTGAAAGCAAAACACAATACTTCTTTTACCGGCAAAAAAACCACCTATCATTCCCCTTTTTATCTTAATCGTGAAAAATGGATAAATGAAACCTTGCAAAAAGGTTGGCAATCTTGGATGCGGACTTGGTAGAAATGAAACCTTGTAACAACAGCCTGTTTTGTATGAAATTGCTTAAAAATTGATTTTAAACAAATAAAAAAGAACAGGAATTGAAGTGCTGGATATTGTAGAAATTACCGCAAGGGCATACAGTTTATAATTATTTACTTTTTTGTAATAGTAAAAACCTGATCCTGCGCAATTGATAGTCCATCGCATCCAATTGTTCCGGTTCGATGTTTTGAATTGGAATATCCAAATGGGTTGACATGGAATCAACATCTCCTGCCGATCATTAAAAGTTTGGACAATAACTTCATTTTTTACTGAATACAAGATTAAAGTCCCAACTTGTGCCGTTCCCCAATAATTCATTTTAGAAAATTTATAAAGATTAAGGGAAGCATAATTTTGCTTTCCACTTTTCAAAGTTTGTGTAAACCGGATAAATCCTGCCTGGTTTACTTCCAATTTTGTTTTTGCCGGATTCGCTTCGGGTGATATCCGGATTGATTTTTGGATATTATTTTGTAACGCCACTAATAAATCTTTCAGTTCGTTGCTTTGGAACGAACAACATACCAGCAGGATTAGCAGCAAAATACCCCGGTTGATCATATGCTTCTTTTATCAGGTAAATTTAAGGTTTTACATAAAAATGCAAATACCAAACAACGATTAAGTATTTTTGTGCCATGGAATTTTCACCTGGCTCAAAAATTTGGATCTATCAATCTAATCGGGAATTAACCATTGCAGAAACAGCGCAATTGGAACCTTTGCTCAATCAATTTGCCCATAGTTGGACAGCACACAACCAACAATTGAAAGCGGCTGCACAAACTTTATATAACCGGTTTATTATTTTATTGGTTGATGAAAGCCAGACTGGTGCAAGCGGTTGTTCTATTGATAAATCGGTTCATTTTATCACAACATTACAGAAAGAGTTGAATGTTGATTTATTCGACCGCTTTAATACGGCTTATTATGCAGGCGAGCAAATCCTTTCTGCCAATCGCGAAGAGTTTGAAAATTTACTAAAAGAAGGAAAAGTAAACAGTGAAACAATTGTTTTCAACAACATGGTTGCAACGCTGGCTGATTTCCAAACCAAATGGCAAGTTCCATTTAAAAACAGTTGGCATGCCCGGGTTTTTGGAAGTTTAGTGCAAGCTTAAACTAGGATAGGCTTTTTTCTTTTTGTCATTTCGACCGAAGGGAGAAATCTTAATCCAAGGTGTATAATTTTGTATAATTCAAAGAAAATCTCTCCCTTCGGTCGGGATGACAGAAGCGTTGATACTTCTTTTACCTGTTAAAAATCCAGTGGACCCAATCGCCTCATGTTTTTCATAATTAAAAAACTGCGGTGGCGAATGTATCGCGTAGGCTTTACCGGCGACCATTTTCTTGGGTCCGGCCAAACGCCAACAATCAAGGAAGCTTGTTGTCTGGTCAACTCCAAAGCCGAACGCTTAAAATATTCCTGCGAAGCTGCCTCAATCCCATAAATTCCGTCGCCCATTTCAATCACGTTCAGATAAACTTCCATAATTCGTTCTTTGCTCCAAAGTGCTTCGATCAGCATGGTAAAATAAGCTTCAAAAGCTTTGCGGACATAAGAACGGCCCGGCCACAAAAAAACATTTTTGGCCGTTTGCTGGGAGATCGTGCTTCCTCCGATCAACTTATTGCTATGCTGGTTTTTTTCGATAGCGCGTTCTATCGCTGTCAAATCGAAGCCGTGATGCTCCAGAAATAACTGGTCTTCAGATGCTACAGCTGCTTTTTTAATGTTGATGGACATGTGATCGAATGAGACCCAGGTTTTGTCAATCTTCCAGTCTTTTCCCGCAGCTTTACGTTCAAAACCCCGTTCAACCATCAACAAAGTAATTGGTGGGTTTACAAACCGGTACAGCAAAACCCAAAAAATTGTTACGCCAAAAAAGCCGAACAAAATTAGTTTGAAAAGATATTTAAAAAGACGCATGACAAGGCCAAATATAAATAAGAAAGGTGTCCGATTGCTTAGGCACCTTTCTTATTTATAATGCTAATTTTATGGTGATAAAAGAAGCATGTTTTGTCATTCCAATGTTTAAGAGGAATTTTTTAGCTATTTGATGAAGATTTCTCTATTCGTTCGAAATGAAAATGCAACATATCTTTCAGTCTTCCGGTTTTTTCTGTCTTTCCGACTTATGATTTTTACCGACTTTTTAAAATTATTCAGCAACTACCGTAAATGGAACTTTCACTTTTACTTCTTTATGCAGGTTCAGGTTTGCGGTATAATCACCAACAAACTTTGGTTCTGTATCGAAAGTAATTTTGCGGCGATCAACTTCAAAGCCTTGTTTTTTCAAAGCATCTGAAACTTGGATGGTATTGATCGCACCGAAAATCTTACCGCTTTCGCCTGCTTTTGCACCGATTGTAAGGGTAATGCCTTCCAAACGCGCTGCAATTGCATCAGCATCTTTACGGATTTTTTCTTGTTTAAAAGCAGCTTGTTTTAAGTTTTCAGCCAAAACTTTGCGTGCAGATCCGGTTGCCATACTTGCAAACCCTTTCGGGATCAAAAAGTTACGGCCGTATCCGGGCTTTACGTTTACTACATCATCTTTCTCACCGAGGTTCTTGATGTCTTGTTTTAAAATAACTTCCATTTCGTGTCTTCCTATTTTAGCGAATCAGCAACATAAGGCAATAAACCAATATGACGGGCGCGTTTGACAGCCTGAGCCACTTTGCGCTGAAATTTCAAAGAAGTCCCGGTCAAACGGCGGGGCAATAATTTACCCTGATCGTTGATAAACTTGAATAAAAAGTTTGCGTCTTTATAATCAATATACTTGATCCCGTTCTTTTTAAAACGGCAATATTTTTTACGGTTGTCCTCTACTTTAGGGGCGGTAACGTATTTAATCTGATCGTTTGCCATTATCTTGCTGCTTCCTCGGTTTTAGGTTTACGCTGATTAAAAGCACCGCTACGTTTTTTCTCGTTGTAAGCGATAGCATGTTTGTCCAGGGAAATAGTGAGGAAACGAAGCACGCGCTCATCGCGGCGGAACTCGGTTTCCAGCTTGTTGATTAGTTCACCCGGGGCCTTATATTCAGTTAGGTGATAGTAACCTGTAGTTTTCTTTTGTACAGGGTACGCTAATTTTCTCAAACCCCAATTATCCTCCTGGATAATTTCGGCTCCGTTATCAGTTAGGATTTTAGTGAATTTGGCGACGGCCTCTTTCGCTATTTCTACAGATAACAACGGGGTAAGAACGATTACTGTTTCGTACTGTTGCATTCTTTGCTGTTGATATTTAATGATTTAACCGCCAAAAAGCGGAGCGCAAATGTAGAAAGAAAAAAGTAGTAATCAAATCAGGATTTGCATATTTTATGCTGATAAAAGAAGTATGTCAGGAAATTTTCTGTATTATCATTTTTTAAAGAAGCAATAAAACTTTTCTGTTGCTAAACCAAGCATTTCCAAATCGCCTTTGCTATCGCCGTAAGCATAAATCTGAGTATAGGAACTTAAATCTAAAACAGCATTTTTTATCCTGTTTACTTTTTCCATTCCGTAACAATTTGCGGTTGCGAATTTTCCGGTTATGGTATTGTTCTCAACCGCTACTTGTGTTGCAAGCAATTCGATTTGATTTTCTCTTGCAAACTTGTTTAGGATTAGATCAAAGTTAGCACTGACAATATAAACTTTATGATTGCTGTTTTTATGCCATAAAATTTTGTTTAAAGCATCTTTTTTTACCCGTTTTAAAAAATCATTTTTATAATACTGTTGTATGGTAATTTTGAAATAATCAACCGGTTCTCCTTTAAATAACTGGCTGAAAATAATCTGTTTTGCTTTTTCGTTATTCCATACTTTCATCAAATACAAAATAAAAGCAGGAATACATGTAACTATTTTTAAAGGTGATAAACCAATTTTGAACCGGTAAAACAGGTAGTCCCAAAATATATCACGATTGGTAATTGTTCCGTCGAAATCAAAAAAAGCAATTGCTTTACTTTCGTTCATAAATGGCAGTTTGAAACCAGGGATAAGTATTTCCTAAAGGCAACATCCCAAGTTTAGGATGTTTGGTGATAAAATTATTTCTGATTAATTTGAACCCAATTTCAGCTTTTGGTTCGTTGGATCCCGAATATAATTGTTGTGATATTTCATATTGTACAGCAGGGTTCATATTGGTCATGGTGATACTTTTATACTTGTCTAAGCAGTATGGCCAGAGCGAAAATGAGATGGCAATTTTCTTGTCTTTTTTAGTGCTGTTATAAACTTTGATAAAATTACTGCGGAAAGCCACATCAGAAACTTTATTGTCCTGAGTATTAAAAAATAACAATGTTTTGCGGATGAAACCGGTGGAATTGACAAACAATGTCAGAACCAGGATTAAAGAAGAACCTTTCAAAATAAGATCAGTTTTTTTACGTTTTGATATTTCCGTAAAAACCACGAACAATACAAAGAAACAAAGTGGCCCCAAAACTAACATATTGTAATTCATTGGCATATCTTTGAATGAAAAGTAAGAAACCAAACCGATTAAAATTAAAAGTAGCCCCACGGAGATGAACTTATTTCTTTTCAACAAAACATATCCAACATAAACAATTGCAATCAGGAAATTAATAGCCAGAAAAGGCGCATAAGCATAGCTGACATAAAACTGGATAAAATTTTTGAGCCCGCCTGTACTTACTCTGTTGACAATTACATTTTGCGAATGTTTTTGCAAGTTATTTATCAACTCGATAAGGTGATATGGATAAAGAAAGGCAAAAATTCCGATCACAATTGCAAAACCCAGCAGTGTTTGCAAAATTGGTTTTGGTTTGAATTGATTGTGATAAGTAAGCAAACCAACAGTAATCACCATTAAATAAAATGTTGAAACAGGCGAAGTAATCAAATTTAAACCAACTAATAATCCATTGTTGAAATTGCAAAACCCTTTGCTTTGATAAACATTGTTCAGCAAAAAACATGCAATGAAAAATTTACAGAGCACTTCCGGCCGGCCTTCCTGAACGCCATAAAAAGAAAACAAAGCCATCAACCACAGAATTGAAAACAGATACAAGCTGGCAGAAGGTTTCAACCGGTTTTTCCTGATGTAAACCAAAACACTTATCAAAAGCACAACTATGCTTAAAGTATCTATAATGGTCAAAGTAACCATCATATTATTATAAAACTCTGGCATTAAAGTGTTTATAAAAGCAATAACATAAGGAAACAAAGGCGGATAAAACAGAAACCGGTGTTGTATTGGATCCAAGCCGGCATCGTAAAGCGGGTTGATCAACTGATGAAAATGGTTGATAAAATAAGCAGTAGGCAAAAAACAGGTGGAATCCTGGATAAAACCCGGATAGCCATTGAAGGCGTACAGGAAAGTAAGGTAAACATAAACGGAAAAAAGTACGGCTAATATTGTTTTCGATATGGACTTCATTTAATATAAATAAAAATTATAAAATTATTAGCACCGATACAAAAGACATTATGTAAATCAATTATAATATGATGGTATTTTTTACAGACAAACTATAGTAAAGAGATTAATATCCGCATATCTATTTATACATAGTACAAACACTATTCTTAGTTTCGCTTATAAACAGCAGTTTGAAACCCGGGATAAGTATTGCCTAAAGGTAATTTCCCAAACTTTGGATGCTTAGTTATAAAACTATTTTTTATTACTTTAAATCCAGGTTTAGGTTGTGGTTCACTAAAACCAGAGTACAATTGCTGAACCATGATATATTGTACAGAAGTATCAGGAGTTATCATAGTTGTCCAAACAGTAATATTTTTATACTTGTCTAAACAATAAGGCCAAAGCGAAAAGGTAAGAACAATTTTTTTGTTTTTATTTGTTGCATTACTTGCATTACATACTTTAATAAAATCTTTTCTAAAATCCTGATACGATACCTTGTCATTTTCTGTACTATAAAACAATAATGTTTTCCGGGTAATACCAGCTGAATTTAAAAACAATAACAAAATGATCATTACAGTTGAATTTTTCAGAAAAAGCGGCAATGATCTTTTATTTAGAATCTTTGTGAATATCACAAAGAGCAAAAAGAAAGAAAAAGGCGACAACACAAGCATATTGTAAACCAGTCCCATATTTCTAAACGAAAAATAACTGATAATGCAAGTTAAAAGAGCAAATAAAAGAATACAAATAGTTTTGTTTTTTTTAATTAGTATATAATAAACATAACAAAGTGGAACCAAAAAATTTAAAATAAACAAAGGAATATATGGATTTGCAATATAATAACGAATAAAGTTTCCAAAAGCATTACTTTCCGCCCTATTAACAATTACATTTTTAGAGTGCTTCTGCAAACCAGCAATCAATTCGCTGATGTGATAAGGATAAAGAAATGTAAAACAGGTTATTACAATAGCAAAGCCTGTGATAGTTTGTATAACTGGTTTAAGCTTGAAGTTATTATTATAAAAAAACAAGCCCAGTTTAATAACCATTAAATAAATTGTAGAAATTGGAGAAGTGATTAAATTTAAGCCAATAATCAAACCGTCTGTGAAGTTATAAAAACGTTTGTCTTGCCTTACATTATTTAACAGGAAACAAGCGATAAAAAACCTTGAAAGAATTTCTGGCCGACCGTCGGTTATTCCATAAAAAGAAAATAAACTTAAAAGCCAAGCAATCAGAAAAACATAAAAGAATACATTAAGCTCTATTTTGGTTTTTTTATAATAAACGTATACAGTATAAAGTAAAACAGCTATACTAATAGAATCTATAATAGTTAACGCTACTTGTATATTATTAACAAAATCGGGCAGTAAATTAGTGATGAAAGCTACTGTATAAGGAAACAAAGGCGGATAAAACAGAAACCGATGTGTAATAGGATCAATTCCTGCATCATAAAGCGGATTTATAAGCTGATGAAAATGATTGATAAAGTAAGCAGTGGGCAAAAAGCAAACAGAATCTTGTACAAAGCCTGGATAACCTTTTAAAGCAAACATGAAAGATAAAAATAAATAAACAAAAAGAACAGTAAAAATTATTGTTTTTAAAAAAATTTTCATTTGATGTATATTAAAATTGCAAATGTTAATAGCCAGCACGCAATACACAGTTGTATAAAACGATCATTAGTCAATATTTTTACCGGTGAACCACTTGCTTTTTTTACAAATGTAAATTGCAGATACCGAAGCAATCCAAGTAAAACAAATAATGTAGTAAAATAAGAGTATTCGCCAAGCCTTAAAATTATCTCCGGAGATATAATATACATTATATAACAAACTAATAGAACACCGGTCAACATGGATAAAACTATTTGTAGAAACTCGATACTATAGCCATGAATGGATCTTCTTAATTGACTATTGGCATCTTTGGCCATTAAATATAGATCATCCATCCTTTTAGAAAGAGCCTGGAACATGGACAAAAGAAAAACCATAATCATCAGCCATTTACTGATGACAATACCAGAAGCCATACCACCAGCAATAACCCTTAAATTAAAACCAATACTAACTATGGTTACATCAATTAAAGCATAATTTTTAAGCTTGAGGGAATAAAGTACGTTTAAAAAGAAATAACATAAGATAACATAAAGTACTTCTACAGAAACGGTGAACGCTATCGCCGCGGCAATGACAAACAGTATAATTGCTAAAGTGTAAGCTTCAACTTTTGATATTTTACCTGAAGGAATAGGTCTGTTTTTTTTTATTGGATGCTGCTGATCATAAGAAATGTCCATTAGATCATTAAAAATATAAATGGCACTTGCGACCAAACAGAAGGAAATAAATACAGGTATTGATTTTATAAATTTATCTTGATTTAATATTTCCCCGGAAAAAAAAAGAGGTAAAAAGATATATAAGTTTTTCAAATAATGGGAAACACGTAATAAGGGTAAATATTTTTTAATCATAAAAATTACATCTTTATTTATCGATGCAAGATATATAATTATATCTGTAAAAACAGCAAGTAAAATAATATAGCCAACAATTTAATTCAAACTTTCCAAAATAATACTTTTGTAGAAAATATCTGTTGCTTGGAGATAAGAAGTTGGATGGTAAAATTAATTTTTTAAATTAACTATTTTATTTTTATGTTTTGACAATACGGTTTCCTCTGATTTTATACCGATAAAAGAAGCATCAATATGGGTCAACATCAATACGGACCAAATTGCCTTTGCTGATCTTTTCCGTTTGAAATTGCAGGATTGTTTCTTTCAAAATATTTTTAACACGCACTATTGAAGTTCCTTCTTTTTCAATTTTCAAGATAATGGTTTTGATATAATAATTGCGGATACGGTTAATCAGCGGGAATTCCGGCCCAAGTACACGGCCACCAAACTGCTTTTTCAGTGCATTTCCCAAGTATTCTGCCTGATAGTGCAAAGCTTCTGCATTCTTGTGTTTTACATCCAATTGGATAATACGATAAAACGGCGGGTACTTAAATTGCATACGTTCGGCCATTTCCATCTGGTACATTTCCGCATAATCGTTTCGGATCACTTGGTCGATAATCCGGTGATGCGGATCATAAGTTTGGATAACTACTTTCCCTTTTTTGCCACGCCGCCCTGCCCTGCCGCTTACTTGTGCCAGCATTTGAAAGCTGCGTTCATTGGCACGAAAATCAGGAAATTTTAATAATGAATCTGCATTTACAATTCCAATTACAGTTACGTCCGAAAAATCCAAACCTTTGGCTACCATCTGTGTGCCAACCAAAATATCGGTTTTCTTATCTTCCAAGTCACTTAAAATATTTTGGAAAGCCATTTTGGTACGCGTGGTATCCAAGTCCATCCGGGCAATCCGGGCAGCAGGAAGCAACAAAGAAAGCTCATCTTCGATCTTTTCGGTCCCGTAACCTTTCTGTTCCAATTGCGCTGAACCGCAGGCCGGGCAAACCGAATAAACATCTTCCTTGTAGCCGCAATAATGACAATGCAATTTGCCGGTACTTTTATGCATCGTCAAACTCACATCGCAATTGATACATTTTGGCGTGAAGCCGCAAATTTTGCAAACCAGAAGCGGCACATATCCACGCCTGTTTTGAAACAAGATCGCCTGCTCCTTTTTTTCCAAAGCTGACTGGATATTTTCCATCAACACGTTGGAAAAATGGGATTGCATGGTTTTATTTTTAGTTTCCTCCGGGATGCTGACCACTTGGATTTCCGGCAAAATAGCATCACCAAAACGGATATTCAGTTCCACCAAACCATATTTGTGCTGCTGTGCATTGTAATACGATTCCAGCGATGGCGTGGCAGAACCCAGCAGCACTTTTGCCTGGTACAAAGTGCTGAGGTAGATGGCCGCATCGCGCGCATGGTAGCGTGGTGCCGGATCAAACTGCTTGTAAGAATTTTCGTGCTCTTCATCCACCACAATCAACCCAAGATTATTAAAAGGCAAAAAAACCGACGAACGTGCGCCCAGCACCACGCAATATTCTCCGTTTAAAACTTTGTTCCACACTTCCACGCGTTCATTATCATTGAAACGGGAATGGTAAACGCCGATTTTGTTACCAAAAAACTGCCTCAGCCGCTCAATAATATGTGTGGTAAGTGCAATTTCAGGTAGTAAAAACAGCACTTGTTTACCGCTTGCAATCATAGCTTCGATCAGCCGGACGTAAATTTGGGTTTTGCCGGAAGAAGTTATGCCATGCAGCAAAACCACATCTTTCTCCTCAAACTGCCGGTTGATCTGCTGAAATGCTTTTTCCTGATATTCATTCAGCTCAAATGTACTTTCCGTAGCTTCACCGCTGTTTGAAAACCGGCTGATGGTCTTTTCCTCCAGCCGAAAAACCTCTTTCTCCACCAAAGCTTTTAATACTGAAGCACTTACTTGTCCGGCTTCTTCCAGTTCTGCTTTGGTTACCTGTTCTTTTTGCTTGATCAGTTGCAGCAAGGCAAGCACGGCATCCAGTTGTTTCGGCGCACGTTTTTCCAGGATTTCAAACAATTCTTTCAACTGTTCCGGTTGCCGGTAAATGGGGTTTAAGCTGTAAAAAGAACGTTTACGGGGTTTGTAACGCTCCTGCACCTCTTCCGCAATATGGATGATATTTTTATTGAAAAGCAGCTTCAAAACAGGCATTACCGTTTTTTGCCCCAGCAGTTTGCCCACTTCGCTAACCGTTAGTTCCGGCTGGATTTCGAGCGCGTCCACAATCAGGAACTCTTTGTCGTTCAGTTCACTTTTATCAAAATCATAATCGGTATTTAAAGTGATCCTGGTTTCGCTGGCCAATTTCAAAGCAGCCGGCAAAGCAGCGTTCATTACCTCGCCAGGATTGCAGAGATAATAGTTGGAAATCCAGTCCCAAAAAGCCAATTGCTGCGGAGTGATGAGCGGCTGATCATCCAAAATATCCATCAAATATTTGGCTTCGTATTTTTCCGGTGCTTTTTCGCTGATGGCTAAAATGACGCCGGTGTAAATCTTGCTTTTGCCAAATTGCACCACCACTCTTTTGCCCACAGCAACTTCGGCAGCACGGTCAAACGGAACGCGGTAAGTATAATTTTTGGCGATGGGAAGCGGCAGGACAACTTCGGCAAAAAGGGTTTTCTTTTCAATATAAACAGAATCCGACAAGTCTAAAATCATGGTTTTTTAAGCACTCCTAACGCCAGCATCACCCAGCCTAAAATAAAAAACAAGCCGCCCAAAGGTGTGACCGGCCCGAGAAACCTGAGCCATTCCCAACCTAATAAATTTTGTGTGGCCAATAAATAAAGCGACCCGGAAAACAGCACAATCCCGAAAGTAAAAAGGTAATAGCTCCACTCTAATTGATTATTAAGCGGATTTAAGGCCGACAAAAACAGTAGTGCAAAAACGTGGTAAAACTGGTATTGCACGGCAGTATGCCAAACTTCCAGTTGGCTGGCATCCAGCTTACTTTTTAAAGCATGGGCGCCAAACGCGCCGGTAATAACGGCCAAAACACCGTAAATGGCAGCCGTAACGATAATTTGTTTGTTCATAATAGTTGTAAATCTAATATAAACAATCTCAAAATTACTTCTTGCCTCCACCCGCAATAATCTATTTTTGTTGCAAACAAATGAGATGCGGAAAATTATCCTGCTGACAGTCCTTTTATTTATTGCAGCGATAACGGTTACGGGGTTTTATTTTTCTAAAATCAGGCTGACGGGACAAGATACGGCAAACGTAATCAATCAGATCCCACATGATGCAGCTTTGGTTTTTGAGTTTAAAAACGACCCGGAATTTTATAACCTGTTTCAGGAAAGCAGCCTGCTTACTTCTTTTATCGGGCAAAAAAAAGCACAGGAACTGCAATATCTCCACGATCATTTGATAAAACAGACTGCTTTAGCTGCTGCTTTTGGCAATAGGAACATTTTTATTTCGCTTCACCCCAAAATCAATTCTAAAACGATTGACTTGTTGCTGACCACAAATGCTGATGGGCGGGCTGATCTGCAGCAATCTTTAAATGCACTTACCCGGCAAACCGGAGGAACCTTAAAAGCAGAAAAAATCGGAAATGAAATAGTTTTGCAACTCAATTTTCCTGCCCTAAAAGAAGTATTCTATTTCACCAATAACGCCGGGGTTGTAGCCGGAAGTTTTAGTAAAGGTTTGTTGCTGAGCTTTTTAAATCAAAAACCTGAAAATAAAATATTTGGTTTTACGCAATTGTCAGATCAGCAAAATAAAAACTCGATTGCTGATTTGTATGTGAATTATCAGCAGTTCCCGGTTTTGTTTAAGCAGTTGTTCCGCGGTCAGCAGGATGATTTTTTTCGGTTTTTAAGTGGTTTTCAGGCCAGTGCCACGCTTAGTTTGAATTATAAAAGTGATGCTTTGCTGTTCAACGGCTACACGCAAAGCGATACAAATGCTTCGGCTTATTTGTCTGTTTTTTTGAAGCAGCAACCCATAAAAAATACGATAAAAACAGTCTATCCGATCAACACGGCTTCGGCGGTTAGTTTTGCTTTCGGACAGCCCTCAGCTTTTTTGAAAGCTTTGGATGATTGGCAAATCCGCCTGCATCAAAATTTAAAAGCAAAAGCATTGTTTAACCAGATTGAAAAAGAAACCGGCGTTTCCATTCAAAGTGTTTTCCGGAACCAGTTGGGAAAAGAGTTTGCCGTGATCACCACTTCCGAAAATGAAAAAATAGCGTTGATCAAAGTAAAAAACGGAGCAGAACTGGAACCTTATCTGCGCAATACCAGCTTGGACCCGGAAGCGGAGAAAACCCGTTTGAAGTACGAAAACGTGTTGTATTATTTGTTGGGGGAACCTTTTCTGTATTTTAAACAGCCTTATTTTGTGCTGATTGACAATTTCCTGCTGCTCTCCAACTCGCAAAACGGGATTGACCGTTACTTAGAAAATTATCACCAGCAGCATTTTTTGTACGAAGACCAGCGGTATTACGCATTTAACGAACTGCTGGCAGAACAAAGCAATGTGTCTTTTTTTATCCATTTGCCCAATGCTTATCAAAATTTAAAAAGAAACCTGCAACCGGCTTTTTCCAAAACATTCAACCCAAAAAACTTTGGCTGGGGCAATTATGATGATGCTGCACTTCAGTTTACGGCTTCGGAAAATAAATTTTATACTAACTTTTATCTCCGGCAAAAACAAACGGCCAACAGGGATTCGAGTGCTTTATAACCTGTTTTTCAATTCTCCAATTACTATTTTTCCTGTCGGGGATACTTCTTTTAACGCAGTAAAATCAGGAATAGGATTTTTCCTTTTTGTATATTTGGATCAGCTTTAAAAAAAATCAGTTTAAATGGAAGAACTTTCAACCGCCGACCGCATGATGAAAAACATGGGCAACATGCACGAACTGGGCAGGCAGCAGGCTTTTGAACTTGGCAATCCTTTTTACGCACAGTTTGAAGAAGACGGCGGATACTACCGGAAAGAACTGCCTACGGGCGAAAAATTTTTAGTAACAGTAGAAATTATTTTTGATGAAAACGACATGCCGGTAGAGGTAAAAGATACTTTTATCAAAAAGTTTGAAGGCTGATGAAAAAGCCGGAATTTATTATGGTGGCCGGTTGTAATGCTGCAGGCAAATCTTCCTTCATTCGTACACGGCTGAATGAGATGGAAGGGTTTGAAATATTAATGACGGATGTTTATAAAGGACGTACCAAAGAACTCGTAAAAGATGCAATCAAAGTCCGCAAGGATATTTTAATTGAAACTGTTTTTAATGATCCCTCATTTAAAATCCTAGTTGATGAAGCCAGAAATACCGGTTATCAAACTACTTTGATAGTATTATTTTTAGATAACCTACAACAATCAATTGACAGGGTTGCTTTTCGCGAAATGCAACAATCGCGTATTAAAATTTCCGGCAGCAATGTAAAAATCAACTTTAACGAGAGCTTTAAAAATATTGCCGCTTACTTTTTTTATTTTGACAGGTCTGATTTTATTTACACAGGAATTGGAGAAGTGAACCAGTTAATTATGACTTTTCAAAAAGGTGTCCTGATTGCCTATCATTCTAATCAATTGGATTATCCGCAGAAGTTTGCTTCTTACAGTTTACAAAAAGACCGTTTGACGGAACCTTTCTATAATATTATTACTTCTAATAAAGATTTTAAAAGTTTTACAACTACAGTTGAAATAGTATCTAAATTGAACTTATAAAAACTGTTGTTATAAAATACTTGTGATACTTCTGATACTTCTTTTATCCTATAAAAATCAACAATATACAAACTTGTTTATCGTTCAATAGCAAAAATGTAATTTTATGACACAGGTTTTTCTGTTTTTGCATGATTAAGTTTCTGCTAACGCTGTTTCTGTTTTTTATCATTTTTTCCGCCAGCGCGCAGCAGTTCTCCCAATACAACACCGGTACTTTATTTGATTCTTTTGAAAACCCGGCACAACGGGCTTTCATTCCCGATTCGAGCAGGCAGTTTGCTTCTGATTTTTTTATTCCAAACTTCAGCAGCACAGGCAGTTTGACGGGAAATGGTCAGAACTCTATCCGGTCGCTGATTACAAAAGGGATTTACAACAGCAGCAACCTAAGCTCAACTTTGCAAAACCGCAACCACCTAAACGTTGCAGTAAACAATTATTGGTTTATGCTGAAAATGTACAACCGGCTGGATGGCGACCAGGAATTCGGTATTTCTGCGCAAACAAAAGTGGAAGGCCGCGGAAGCATAACCGATGAAACCCTACTCCTGCTCGACTCCTACAAGAACTTTGATAACGGAAGTTTTAACAACGATTTATTTAATGATCAGGCACAAGTGCAGGCGTATCACCAGCTCAGCCTTACTTTCAGGCAAGAGGTATCGCCTACTGTTGCTTTTGGGGTGAAACTGAGTGCGCTGTTGGGCGTTTATTACAACAAACTGGATATTTGGCATTCGGCGTTTTTTGTGGAAAAAGACGGTACGCAGGCCAATTTGATTTTGAAGGGAAAATATCAGTCCAGCTACGTGGGCAATTACAGGAAAAGGTATATTTTGGGTTTGAAAAATCCTGGCGCGGCCGTTAGTTTTGGTTTTCAGGCGCAATTGGAAAACGGCATTTTGTTACAGGGAAATATTAAAGATTTGGGTTTTATCCGCTGGAACAAAGAAGCAGTGACTTTTCAGTTTAATGGCTCAGAAAATGTTGACCGGATTGCAACAACTTCTGAAAACGACAGCCGGATTTTAACTGAAGCCGACAGCATAACCAACCACAACGGCAGCCAGCACGCATTTATATCGCCCGTTGACGGCAAGGCTGAATTTGCGGTCAGTAAAAAGTTCAATGTTTTTACGCCTGATTTTTATTATACGCCCAATTTAATCCTTTCCAAACATATGTTTTATAATGGTTTAACGGCTGCTTTTGTAAACCACTTCAATTATAAAAGCTTGTGGTTTACGGCGTTGGCTTCTTATAATGATGACCGCGTTTGGAATGCCGGGGCGCAACTGATGTTCAAATCCCCGAATGCCGAATTTTTTATCGGGACAGAACAATTGTTTAAATCGGCTCATTTTTTCAACGCCTCCAACACTGTTTACAGTTCTTCCGGCATCAATGCTTTCATAGGTTTTTCGGCGAAGTTTGGCCGTTTGATCGAACATCCGGCCAATGCAAGCTACATTCCAATGGGAGAAGAAAGAGGGTTTTTTAACCGGATGTGGACACGTATATTTAAAAGGTCTTATTGATTGTTTAAACTTTTTCTACCGTTAATTTTATTAATGCTTCTTTTATGACATAAAAAACAGTAAGGTTATCCCCCTTGCCCCCTTCAAAGGGTAACTATATACGAGTTGGGACAAAGAGTTTGGTCATAAAAAAGCAGGCTATTAAGTTATAATGCCTGCGTCAATCATCGTTGATAATTCAAGTTCTGTTTTATTTACATGTTCATCTTCATGACAAAAAATAAATTACCTTCTCTGTTATCTTTGAAGACATCTTTAGCTTTTTTATCTGATAAACCGGTTAGATTATAATGGCATATATCGCCTTGTGAATCATCTAAATCAAACTGACACCCAACAGGTAATACGTTCTCGCTAAATTTGAAGTATATAGGAGGATTGGTGTGCTTGGGGAAGTTTTCTCTAATATGGATACACACTCCCCCAGAAATCCTATTTGCACATTCGCATGAGATAACCGAGATTCCTCCATTTCTGGACGAGTTTTTAAATGCAAGGCTGTTAAATCTTTTGTCTCTTCTTTCGTAGTGGTATAAGGATAAGATTCTAAAATAGTCCATCGCTGCCTTTGCTGTAAAAGTTGTTTCTTTAAATCGTTAATAGTAAAGTCGGCAGATGCGAAAAGCTCGTTATCAGATTTATCAAGTACAATATAATTTGGCAATTTATCTTTTTTGAAAAAAACTTCAACAGCCGAAGTATCGAAATACAACTTTACAAGTAGTTCGCCACTGAATCCAGGAAAAACATCAATAGAATAAATTAGATGGTCATATAAGAAAATACATATCTCCTTTGCATCATTAATTGTTTTTTGGTCAAAGGACTCACCCTCGCCATAATGCCATCCGTTGGTAAAGGATGAGAATTTTTCAATTTTATTAATAATAGAAGATGGGTAACAGTCATTGTCGTTACTCGTAATATACCAATTATTATCAATATTATTTCTGTCCATCGTTCCGTATTTTTGCTAATGCTTTATCTATAACGTCAATAGTCATTATTTCGTTTTCTGAGTTCTCTTCCAATCTCACAATAAGTTGACTTAATTGCCTGACAAGTGTTTTTGCGACGCTTAAAGAAAAATTTAAAACTGCAACTGGCTCATTATTTAATTTGGTAAGCATGACCACGTCAGCGTTTGTCATTCCGGTTAAAAACCCGTTAAAGTACATTTTGGGTACATTTGGGTCTTTATTAGCTTTAGGCAATTCATTTATATCAAACTCAGGGCGCGGAGTGTGTTGAAAGGATGCTTGCTCTTCAGGCATAAGTGATTTAGAAAAAGTAAATTTAAGACGCAATAAACGAATAGAAAAGCATAAAAACAATGCTATTTATCGTTTTACCTTAGTTTTACGGATTTTACAAGAAATTAGATATAAAAATATGTCGTTACTATTTTTATTTCAGGGGGGTTTTGTCCTTTGCAAAACTTGCCTTTATAACATCTTCAAACGTTCCTTTTATAGCAAGCTTTCTATCGTACTTTTCAGCACGTTTTTTAGATTCCTTTGGTTTATCCGGTTTCTCTTTCTCTTTTGTCATACAGTGAAATTAAGCAATTAACCTTTTATAAGTCAAGCGTTTTGCATCAGCGTTTTTAACTGCATCTTCAAAACGTACAACATCTAATATTTTACGGGTGTTATAGCGGTAACCAAATTCGTGAGCGTAACCGTGTAAGTGTTTAGGAGAAACATTGTGATAGATACCGATAATACCGCGTTTTAGCTGGCTCCAAAAGCCTTCAATGCTATTTGTGTGGATACCACCTGCACGTACATACTCGTTTACATCGTGTTTAACAATTTCGTGAATGTAAGTTTTATTTAAGCCGTTGTAAGCACCGAAACCATCGGTATAAACAATAGAACCAGGCGCAACGTGTTTATAAATAAAAGGCTTTAAGACCTCTCCATTGGCAATAGGAGAAACAGCCGTTACGATTTTACCATCCCGTTGCAGCATTGCGATTACAGGCGTTTTATTAATCATGCCACGTCCTTCTTTCAATGCTTTGCGTACTTTCTGGTGCTTATTAGCTTTTTTCCGCCCACGTAGGTTTCATCCACTTCAACAGTACCAGTCAGCATTTCCGGTGCGTTATCTGTCAGCATTTCGCGTATACGGTGCAATATAAACCATGCTGTTTTTTGCGTTACGTTTATATCACGGCTTAATTGCAAAGACGAAATTCCTTTTTTGTGATTAGTTGCAAGGTAAATAGCACCAAACCAGTAACGCAAAGAAATTTTGGTATTTTCAAAAATAGTCCCGGTGATAACAGTAAATTTCTTACCGCATTCTTTTGCTTTGCATTTATAGCCACGGTTAGTAATATAAGCACCAACGTTGCCACAATGAGGGCAGCAAGGTACATCATCAGCCCAGCGAGATTTTGCTAAATACTCGGTACAAGTTTTTTCTTCTTTGAAGAAATCAAGTAACTGGATTAGGTTTTTAAATTGAGATACCATTGCTTTGCTGTTTGCTTATACAAATATAATATTAATAACTTAATGGGACAAATTATTTGAAAAATAGTTATAGTTTAGGACAATGGATAAATTTAAAGAGGAAATGTTAGAGGTTGCGGCCAAGTATAGGGGTAACGTACTAAATGAAGTAATATATTTAGAAAGAATTATAGATCGCTATATAACAAGACATTTTGTTGGAGATGATCCTGCAAAAGAGTTTGATTTACATGTAGCCGTACTTGGTAATAATAGAATGACATTAGATGCCAAAAAACAAGTCTTTGAGTATATAGCAGCAAAATATGATCCTATCTTTTTGACTAAATATAAATCGAGTCGGATTGTAAACCCAGATCAGAAAAACAATAAGAAAGAATGCAAACATCACAATTTACAGTCTGATATTGCTTACATTATAACGCAACGTAATATCTTAGCTCATTTTATCTTAGATGATAGAGAAGAAGCCAGAAAAAGACATATTGATGAGGTCACTTTTGTTAGGTTTAGAGACGAAGAAAAACCCTTTGACTTTGATATTCACAGCTACAACCAATTAATGTTTGTAATAATGGATGTTAGTATGTATTTTCTACAGAGGATAGAAAGTTGGGACACTATGCGCCCCTCTAATTCAGGTAGTGGCACCACATCCGAACCGTCAAAAGAGCCATAGTGTCCCAGCCAAAATTTCAAAATAAATATACTGATTTTAGACCAGACTAAAAAATAATTTAGATAAATAAAAATTATTTTTTCCTTGTCCCAACTCGTATATAGTTACCCTTCAAAGGGGGAATCTGCAAGCGTCGTATTTCTAAACAGGTTAAATGCTTGGAAAGATAGGCGTTATACTTACCCTCTTGAGAGGGGTTAGGGGTGTGTCCTTGGCAAATCACCAGTAAATAATACTATTCCTAAATGTTAAAAGTTTAAACAACTTCTTCATTAAGAATTGATTTTTCCGGCGATAAAATCTTTCAGGTAAAAAGGTTCAAAATAAGCCACATCTTCAAAAGCCTGCAACTTGAATTTTTCTGCCGCAAGCTGGGTCAGATCGGCAGCATCATTCAAAAAACCATCGATAAAAACAGCATTGGGTTGATCGCCCAAAACAACTTTGCATTTTGCGGCACCATCACCAAAGAAGATTATTTTATGCTGAACCAAAACTTCCTTAAAGCTTTCTGCATCAATTATTGCTGCGGATGTAGGTTGAACCTGTTTCAAATCCCGATCAAACAAAGCCGTATAAACTTCCATTCGGCGTGCATCAATCATTGGGCAAAGCAAAAAATCACTTTCCGTAAAATTTTGAAAACGCGATAAATAACCCGCTGCCATCGCCAGTAAAGTTGCTACGGCAACGAACGGTTTGTCCAAAGAAAAACACAAACCTTTTGCCGTGGAAACACCGATGCGCAAACCGGTATAAGAACCCGGCCCGGAACTTACTGCCACTGCATCCAGCTCCTGGAACGATAATCCTTGCCCTGCCATAATTTCATCGATAAAAACAGTAATCACTTCCGCATGAATGTTTCGCTGGTCGATGGTTCTCACGGATAAAACTTTTCCGCTTTGCGCCAAAGCAACCGAGCAGGAAGTGGTAGAGGTTTCTATTTGCAGGATTAAACTCATAGTTTATGGAACAGGATCGTGGCCATGTGCGCCCCAGGGATGGCAGCGACCGATGCGTTTTACAGTCAGCCAGCCACCTTTAAACGGCCCGTATTTTTGGATCGCTTCCAGCCCATATTGTGAACACGTGGGCGTAAACCGGCAGGAAGCACCTAATATCGGCGACAATAAAAATTGATACAACCGGATCAGCAAGATGAAAAACCGGCTTAGTATTGTGCGGAAAAACTGGCTTAGCTGCTTCATTTCAAACCAGTTTCTCTGCTAATTGCTGCAAAACTTTTTGCATTTTTTTCATCATAAAAGCAGTATCATTTATTTCTTTCCCGATATAGGTAACCGAAAAAATGATCTGCTTTTGCGATGGTTCTAATTGCGGACGTAAATATTCCTGCTTTTGTAACCGGTAACTTTCGCGCATTTTCCGCTTTAATAAATTGCGGTCAACAGCTTTTTTGTATCGCTTTTTAGAAACAGAAAACAAAACTTTAACGGGAAAATGCTGCGGAACCGGATTGAATTGCCAACTGATTTTGTACGGATAACACAAAAAAGAAGAACCGTTTTGGTATAAACTTGCAATGAGTTTTATACCGGACAACCGTTCTTCTTTTGGTAAAGTATTCATGAAAATATTGGAAACTAGTTTGTTATCATCAAAACCAGTCAACGAAACTTCCTGCACCTGTCAGGAAAAAGCAACCTGGTTTATGCTTTGTGGCGGGGTTCTGAAGATACGGACAGCTTTTGTCTGCCTTTGGCCCTTCTGGCAGCCAAAATCCTTCTGCCGTTTGCAGTTGACATCCGCTCGCGGAAACCATGCTTATTTCTTCTCTTACGCTGGGATGGTTGGAACGTTCTTTTCATATCTTTATCGGTATTATACGCTTTTTAAAACAAGAGCGCAAATATAGAGTTGTTTTTCCAAAATTCCAATGTTCAATTGGTTTTATTCTGAACAAATTATTGATCCTGACTGCATGATATTTTTACCCGGTAAAAGAAGCATTGGCACTTTCCTCCTCCTTACAATTGGTTTTTTCGGATTTGCACAGGAAACCAAAACTTATAAAATTTATAATTCCTCCACCCAAAAAATCATTACTTTAAATGAGCTGGTAAAAGCTTTGGCACAAACTGACGCCGTGTTTTATGGTGAAGAGCACAACGATTCCATCGGCCATTTGCTGGAAGCATCGATCCTGAAAAAGCTTGCCGAAGCACATCCGCAGAAAGTTGCTTTATCCATGGAAATGTTTGAGACCGATTGCCAAACGGTTTTGAATGAATATTTATCCGGATTGATCCGCGAAAAAAACTTTATCACCGATGCACGCTGCTGGCCCAACTATCCGGATTATCGCCCGATGATTGAGTTTGCCAAAAGCAACAAAATGCCCGTTATCGCTGCAAACGCACCTTCGCGTTATACTAATATGGTTAACCGTTTGGGTTTGCAGTCTTTAAACCAGTTAACTCAAACCGGTAAATCTTACCTGCCGCCTTTGCCAATTGATACGGCAACCGGTGCTTATCTTGCCAAGTTTGAAGAAATTATGGGCGGACATAGTTCAATGGGCGGAATGCAGATTTACCAGGCGCAAAACCTTTGGGATGCTACCATGGGCTGGTCAATCGCTTCGTTTTTAAAAATGCATCCTGGTTCTATGGTTTTCCAGATCAACGGTGGCTTTCATAGTGAAGAAAAATTAGGTGCGGTTGCACAGTTTAAAAAATATCTGCCTCAAGCTGCTGTCAAAAATATTGCTGCTTATGCTTCGGAAGATTTTGCGAAACCGGATTGGGGGAAGTTGGGTAAAACGGGTGATTTTATAATTATGACGGATGGTAGTAAATAATTAATCTTTATAATGTCCTTTTAGAGATAAAATGCTCAAAATAGAAATATCTCCGCTTGGTAATATTTCATAAATTAATCTGTGTTCATTAGTTATTCTTCTTGACCATTTTCCTGAAAGCTCATGTTTTAACGCTTCCGGCTTACCAATTCCTTCAAAAGGATGTTCGATAATATTACTAATCAGTTCACGAATCTTCTTTTGAATTTGTTTGTTGCCGATCTGTTCCAGAAATCCAAGTCTTTAATTGCCCTGCTGGAATAGATTATTTCCATAAATCCTCTAATGGAATCTTAGTTCCTTTACCTTCTGCAATTTCTTTGCTTCCTTCTAATATTTTTGCAACAAATTCAGGGTTATACCCGCTTTTTTCTTCTTTTTGAAAAGCGATATTTAAAGCCTTTAAAACTGCCTCAACAGTAGCTAATTGTTTTTGATTTTTAGGACGAACGATTAAATTTTCCATAACGCGAATTTAAGATAATTCTATTTCTTTACTGCTAATACTTATTGACGCTATTCTTTAAATTTTTGCTGAAAATCTATAGTTTAACGAATGGGATTTTCAAATTTAATTGAACAAAGCCATACTAACAGAATTATAACTTCCTTATCACATTGTCAAAATAATCAAACTTATTTAGGATCATTAATTTAAAATCTGTGTGTATATGGCTATCAATAGAGTTTTTTGTAGTTCTATATTCAAATACAATTATACTATTTCCGTTTTGGTAAACTTTAATTACTTCATCATCTTTGATTTTGTTAGATATGGGTTTATAGCCTTTGAATTTAGCTCTTGTTATAAGTTTATAATATTCGACTGGAACATGTAATTCATACACTATTCTTTTTAATCCTTCATTGGAATGTGATATATATGATAACCAAAGTTGTACACTACTTTCATCATAGTTATTTCTATTATAAGCAAATTGTACTACACCGAGTGTTGTATCTGTTTCGGCTTTCGATTCGTGAAAAATCCACTTATAATTTGTGAGATATTCTTCTACTATTTCTAAATTAGATGCCCTAAGTTGTATAAGTTTATCTAAGGTAAGATACTGTGCATTTACCAAATTACTAAATAATATTATTATAATAGTTGTTGTTATTATTTTTAACATAAATTTCTTGGTTAAAATTATTTGTTACAAATCGCCACCTGTAATTTCAAACAACTATTTTGATATCTTTTGTTTTTATTAAAATTTCAGCTAAAAAATTATTTATAATTTCAAAAAGGCTTTTTTGTTGATGCAATTCACTGAAAACCTTATTTCCATGAAAAAGGTTATTTCTCAATCGAAAAGCTATAAAACTAATTAAAAGAATTATTTTAGGATTTGATTTTTCAATTATATCGTTATTTACACTAAAACATTTTTGTAAGTTTTTTAATCCTATTTTTATTTCAGTTGGAAATAAACTAATTTTAAAATCAACATAAGAAAATGAAACTAAAAAATCATTAGAGTTAAATTCAGTTAGAATTATTTCTGGCAAACTATTAAAGGATTTAGAATTATCCTTGATGTATTTAAATTCATTTGAATTAATAACTGTCTCAATCCTTTCACAACTTAAACTTTTTTCCTTTTCTCTAAACTTTTTTTCAAAAATTCCCCACAAAATTGTGAAGTTAGACAAAAACTTAAATTCTTCATCTTCGAGTTTATAGTTATATATATCTAATATAACTTCGGTAACAATTTTGTTCATTATTACATTTAAATTTGAGTTCTTCCATAATTGTCAACCCCAAACTACGCTACAGACAAAGCTTTAACTTCTAAAGTATAACCCAGCTTTTGCATAATAGCTTCACAATCTTGGTATTCTAATCCAAAAGCCTTTACATCAGCCAGTCCGAGTTGTGCTAAAATATTTCTTATCGTATGTAAGTGATCATCTTCATAAGAGGCTTCCAAAAGTTGTTTTTCTGCCCAGTCCACTAATTCGGAACTTAGCAGATGATGTTGCAAATAAGCAAGCAGCTTTTCTGCTATGATTTTTTTTGTAATCATTTCTAAAGTTTTTGATGTCCTTTATCCACCGGATATTTTTCGTGTATCTCTTTTAAAATATTGTTCTGATCATAAATTTCCTGCCAAAACTTTATCGTTATTTCTTCCCCGTTTACTTCTTTTAAATATTTTGCTTTCCACCCTAATTTGCCAGCTACTACAAATGAATAAATTCTTCCACCGTCTTCTGTTTGTATCCATGTGTCAAATTCTCTTTCATTTTTAGCGCGCTGCTTATTATTCATTCAAAAGAAGTTTTAACATTTTATTTACCTTCATAAAACTACAAGTTTTTTAGTTTTTCCTGCTGGTTGGCATTTACAATTCTAATCATCGAGCTACGTATAATTCTCAAACTTACGCCCATACTTCTTTTACCCCACATTTTTTTGTGACGACAGCAAATCCCGGATTTCGGTCAGCAGCATCTCTTCTTTAGTTGCTTTCACTTCAACCGGTACTGCTGCAGGCTGTTTCTTCTGGAATTTGTTAATGGCCTGAATCACCAGGAACAATGCCAATGCAACAACTAAAAACGAAATTAAAGCAGCTAAAAAATTGCCGTATTTTATGGCTGTTCCTGGTACAACCAACTGCGTTAGATTGGTTAACCGCGCTGCTTTTAATGCAGGAGCAAGAATGGCCGGCGTAATAATATCATCTACCAAAGAACTCACAATTTTGCCAAATGCGGCACCAATCACGATACCAATCGCCAGATCGATCACATTGCCTTTTAAGGCAAATGCTTTAAATTCGCTAACAAATCCCATAGTTTTAGTTTTTATTGATTTTAAATTTTGAATGTGTAAATTAATAACAATTCTCGTACAAGAACCTAAAATTTATGCTTTAAAAACAGTAGCTCAATTTTAGGTATCTCAATTTTAATGTATTTTTGAGCCGCTATATGTTAAGACAAAATCTACAACAAAAACTACTTCAAAAATTATCACCGCAACAGATTCAATTCATCAAATTGTTGCAGGTGCCCACGGTTTCCCTGGATGCCCGCATCAAGGAAGAACTGGAGGAAAACCCGGCTTTGGAGGATTTGAGTTTGACGAACATGACGGAGCCGGTGGAGGAATATCCTGACCGCGACCCGGAAGACGATAATTTTAACAAAGAAGAAAGCAGCGGGGAAGAATCTGACGAGTTTAACATTGATGAGTATTTGCAAGAGGATAACCTGAACGATTACAGCAGCAAATACGATCAGAACGGAGAAGATGAGGAAGAACGCAAAGAAATGCCGATTGCGATACAAAATTCTTTCTTTGAAAACCTGCAAAACCAGTTGGATTTGCTTCCTTTGGCCGATAAAGATTTCAGGATTTGCCAGCAAATTATAGGCAGTTTGGACGATGATGGTTATCTGCGGAGGCCAATTATGTCTATCACTGACGACCTTGCTTTTTCTCAAAATGTGATGGCGGAAGACGAGGAAGTGGAAGATATGCTGAAAGTGATCCAGCATTTTGATCCGGCCGGCGTTGGCGCCCGTGATTTGCAGGAATGTTTGCTGATCCAGTTGCGGAGAAAGGACGTACAAATTCCGGTGATCAAAAAAGCAATCCTGGTGGTGGAGCATTATCTGGACGAATTTACGCGGAAGCATTACGACAAGCTCGAAAAATCCCTGAACCTGCACGATGACGAGTTGAAAGATATTGTGGCCGAAATCTTGAAGCTCAACCCAAAACCCGGTGATTCCAACGAGATCAACACCAAGCAAATGCAGGTGATCCCGGATTTTCATATCCGCAATAATGATGGTGTGCTGATCCTGACCTTGAATGCCAAAAATGCGCCGGAACTTCGTGTGAGCCGCTCCTACCAGGATATGTTTCAGCATTATGACAAGGCTTCTCAACGGGACAAAAAACTGAAAGAAGCTGTTCAGTTCGTCAAACAAAAGCTGGATTCGGCCAAGTGGTTTATTGATGCGATCAAACAACGCCAGCAAACTTTGCTAAGGACGATGAACGCCATCATGCAGTATCAGTACGATTTCTTTATCAGCGGGGACGAAAAAAACCTGCGGCCAATGATCTTAAAAGATATTGCCGACAAAATAGGTATGGATATTTCTACGGTTTCACGTGTGGCCAATTCCAAATATGTGCAGACTGAACATGGCACGTATCTGCTTAAATCTTTCTTTTCTGAAGCTATCCAAACCGAAAGCGGCGAAGAGGTTTCCAACAAAGAAGTAAAGAAAATATTGGAAGAAAACATTGCCAAAGAAGACAAACTGCATCCGCTGGCTGATGAAAAACTGACGGAAATATTGAAAGATTCCGGCTATAACATTGCCCGCCGGACTGTTGCCAAATATCGGGAACAATTGAATATTCCGGTTGCTAGGTTAAGGAAGGAACTTTAGATCGGTTGCGAGTTATAAGTGGTGAGTTGTAAGTGGTGAGTTGTAAATTTCAAAATGTAATAATGTGGAATTTGTTGGGCATAATTTCAATGCTTCTTTTAAGGCATAAAAATCAGTAAGCTAAGTTTCTATATCTTTTATAGAAGATACTTAGAATAATTCAAACACCAAATTTATAGGGCTAAAAGAAGTATGATTATAAATTTTAATTCTGGGGGATTTTCAAATATAAAGCTAAACTTGTTACTAAAACTTACAACGCATAACTTACAACTTAAAACCCTCCTCCTACCAAAACCTTCTCGGGCAAATCACTTTGTAAGCATTGTTCAACATAATGCCCAAAATAATCTCATGTGTGCCGTTGCTTACGGTATTTAAGTTTGAAGTTGTAAAATCATAAGCATAACCAAAGTTTAGAAAGCTGCCTACGTTGATCCCGGCCATTGCAGCAATCGCATCGTTCCTGCGGTACGAACCGCCAATCCAGAATTTATCCTGAAACGCCATTTTTAAATTCACGTCAAAAGTGCTTGGCACCGGGTTTACATATTTAAACATCACAGAAGGCAGAAGTGTAATATCTTCTGCCAAAAACAGCTTTACACCGCCTGTGATAAAATAATGCGGAACGGTTTTGCTTTGGTTGTAGGTGGAGTTGGAAGAGAAATACAGCGTTTGCGGCAAAACCTGCTGTGCAGAAATCCCAAAGAAATAAGTTGCAGAATAAGCCCAGATGCCTAACCCTAAATCGGGCTTCAACTGATTGGTGTTGCCATTGGCAATAGCCGGGTCCAAAGCATTTTCCAGCGTGATCTGACTGGTATTTAAACCAATACTGGCCAAACCTGCTGCCACGCCCACAGCTAAGTTCAAATTGTTGGTAATCCCTAAATGGTAAGCGTAAGTGATATCGTAATTGCTTTGGGTGATAGGCCCGGCCCTGTCCGAAACCACTGTTAAACCAATACCGTGATGCGGTGCAGCAGCCTGATAATCCTGTACATAAGAACGGCTCATCGGGTCTTCGCCGTTTGCCGGCTGGCTCATCGCATCACCCTGAATAAATTTATTACCGATTGGTGTATGCGCAGTAAAATACATGGTTACCGGTGCGCCGTCTAAACCAGTCCATTGGTTGCGGTATCCGGCCTTGATATCCGTATAGTTTTCGATGCCGGTGATAGCAGGGTTGATCAGGTAATTATTGAAAATATACTGTGTGTATTGCGGCCTTTGCTGTGCCCAACTGCTGATCGTAACCAATAAAAATAAAAAAGTAAAATAGAGTGTTTTCATGTTTATCTGATAATCGTTATTGGCCCTGCTATTTTGCCCCTTCCGTTGCCGGGGCTGATGATGTAATAATACGTACCTACCGGCAATTCCGCCCCTTTATATCTTCCGTCCCAAGCTATTGCATATCCGTTTGAATAATAAACCCTTTCCCCATAACGGTTAAACACTTCTACTATTACATCAGGATAACTATCTAAATATTTTATATTCCAGTTGTCATTTATCCCATCATTATTCGGGGTAAAAGTGTTGGGGATGACCGGTGCTTTCAAAACTATAACCGTTATTTCATCTGCATTTGTACAACCATCGGCAGAAGTTACGGTAAGTTTATAAGTGGTATTGAGCGTTGGGTTGGCCACCGGATTTAAAGTATTGTCTTGGTTTAAGCCGAGGGAAGGCGTCCATTTATAAGTCAGGTTATTACTGGAAACAATTGGCTTCAGTGTAACACTGCCGCCATCCAGTAATAAAACATCCTTGCCTGCATTTACTTTTGGGGTCGGGCTGACAATGATTTGTTTGGAAACCGTATCGGCACAACCATTTTGAGCAGTAAAAATATAGGTAATGGTTTGCGTGCCGGCACCTGCAACAGCCGGACTAAACAAGCCGGAAGCATTAACACCTTTCCCGGAAAAAACACTTGTTCCTGCATAGCCGTTTATTTCGGCAGCCAGGATTTGGAATGGGCTGGTTTCTGCACAAACCTGGGCAGGAAGTGTTACCGTTACCTGCGGATCTGCTTTTAAAGTAATCATTTGCATCATTTCATCCACACAACTTGTTCCGGAATAAGTCCGCATCAAAATGGTATAATTTTGTGTTGCCGGCGTATGAAAAACAGGGTACTGGTGCCCGTACAATTTATCATTTGCCGGGTTTTCATCTATTTCAAACTGATCAGGATGATTGGTGTAATCGTAAAACACGACCACTTTAGATAAATTCCCAAAATTTAAAGTTGAAGTATTTCTGATAAAAACCTCTTGTCTGCTGCACAACCCGGCAGGATTTAGTACGGTAAAAGAAGCTTTCGGCACTGCTCCGTTCACTGTAAAACTTATCGTGGTATCAGCAGAACAACCATTGGCCGAAGTAACAGTCAGCTTAACCGCATACACCGCTGCTTTTGTGTACTTATGCTGAGGGTTTTTCAGGGATGAAGTATCCGGGTTGGCTGTTGTTGCTGCGGCATCACCAAAATCCCACAGATAAGTAAAGCCGGGTTCGGTATGATCGCTGATACTGCTTTTATCGGTGAAAATTGCGTAAGCATCAGAGATACAAATTTTCGGCAAAACAAAGTTTGGCACCGGCAAAGGATGGATTACAATTGCTGCAATTGCAGAATCACTGCGGCAGCCAAGATCAGTTACGGTCAGCAAACGGATAGTATAATTGCCGGCAGTTTTATAAATATGCTGAAAAGGGTTTTTATTGGTCAGCGTTTGCCTGGTCCCGTCGCCAAAGTTCCAAATCCATTGGTTAATGTTTCCTTCGGATGCAGCTGATTGATCTGTAAATGTTACTGCTTTGCTTGCACAATCAGGGTTTGAAACAGTAAACTTGGATACAGGTTTAGCATAAATATGGACCTTTTGAGAATCCGGGGAAGAAGTACAACCATTAGAATTGCTGACCAGCAAGGTGGTGATAAAATCCCCGGCTTTGGTATAAACGTGTGTTGGGTTTTGTAAAGATGATGTTCCGCCATCACCAAAATTCCAGGCCCAGGTTTTAATTGTTCCAACAACTGCGGTACTTTTATCTGTAAAAGTCAGCGTATCCGACTGGCAGTTTTGTGCTTTTGCAGCGAATGCAGCTACCGGGTTGTCAAAAACTGTAAAGCCGATATCAATTTCTTCATAAGATCCGCAAGCATCCGCTATAGCATTAAAAGCTTTCACTTTCACGTCATATATTCCTGATTTAGGATAAACAACCGGTTTAGGATAATCATAAGTATAAAGCGTTTTGTTGTCCTTTTGCGTTTGGGCAACCAGCGTTGGGTTATTGTCGGTATAAACCGGATCGCCATTTTGCGGTGTCCAGATCAATTGTTTGGTTTGATAAGGCAACGTAACTTCCAGTTTTACATTTTCGCCAACGCAAGTGCTGGACAAAGTGTCGCCTGCTATGCTTTTTACCTGCACAAATTCATTGAGGTTTTTCAAATTAGTCCCGGCAGAGTAACCATAAGATTCGGCATTGCCAAAGCCGTAGGCAATCGCATTAAAACCATCGGAAGCCTTGATGTTATGCGTGCCGAAAGAAACCGGAAACTGCCCGTAAGAATAAGCCGTGTTTCCGGGAACTGGTTTAAACCCGCTTGCCGGTACAGTGCCGTCAATGGTAAAACCGGAAGCCGCTTTAGCAGAAATAATAACATTGATATAGCTTTGTAAAATTTTATACGCTGTTGGTGAGTAAAGCGTTACGTTATTGATAATCTGTTCAATCGGGTTAAGGTAGATCATCTCCGGGTCGCCGACATCGGCACCCGGAGGCGGATTATTAGCATTGGAGGAACCCACTTGCGTTATCGCGTATTGTACAACCTGTATGGGTTTATCGGCACTGATCACATTAGGCGTTGTACTGTTAAACTCATAATAAAAACCATTGGTAAAAGAAGCATTGCTTAAAACTGTTCCGTTTAAAGTTACTTTGGTTCCTGGATCACTGATGACGATACGGAAAGTATCATAAGGGCGGTTGCTAAGCGGCGCAGTTACATAATTTTTTCCCCAGGAAGCTGTCGGATAAGTTTGTTGAAAAAGATTATCGGACGACATATTTGGCCCGTTGCCAATAAATATTTTACTGCTTCCGGAAAAAACTGCAATTCTTTTACAAACATTCGTTCCGGAACTAACAGAACGGATGCGCGTGCCGGTCAAATCTGTAGCTGATAACCCTTGATAAACCTCTCCTTTTTGCAAAGTCAGGGTAAATGCTTGATTAGCCTGTTTTCCGCTGTTTAGTGTAGCGGCAGGTGTAATTTCAACCGTTGTTGTGTCTTCCGTAGCAACCACCACAAAGGCCGAGTACGAATTTCCCTCGTTTGACCGTTGAAGGTAGTTGATCGAGTAATAATCTTTTGCCAGGGTATTTACAGGTAAAACCAAGGTGGCGCCCGAAACATTAGATGCATAAATATGGCCGTAAACTACAATCGGGTTTGCGGCAGTAATGTGTATCCCTTTTAAAAACTGCCCTTCAGTGGCTAAAAAAGCACTTTGCGGCATGGTAACCGTAGTAACCTGGTTTGCATTAACGGTAAAGCTTTGCGAGAAACTGCCATCCGCAACGCTTACAGTGCCGCTTGTTGTAATATCCGAAGTAAGGTATAAACTCATTTGGCAAGGTATATTGCCCGTTATGCCCCGGACATTATCCATATAAGCCACCCAAAAATCCGTTCCTTTATTAGTTTGAGAAAAGGCAGGACAGCTAAAAGCAAGCAGCAGGCACAAAGAAAAAATACAATAAGTAAATTTTTTTATCATGCTGTTTTTATCACCTTAAATTTGCTGTTTACGGTTTATACTATTCTTGCAACCTATGCTTCTTTTACCCGTACAAATAAGAACAAACCTGAAAAGTCATGCTCATCTGTTCGCTGATGTTTTTCCTTTATAAAAAGGTTTTTTTAGCCAAAAAAACTTCCTAATCTACTAACTATAAATTGGTTTTAATTATAAAATCCTAATATTTAAATTTGATATTTAGCACATCTGATTACTGTTAAGAATATTTTTTGGAGAGATAACCCAGCATCAAGCTTGTTTTATATTTGTTGAATAAAGCAAACCCCTTCCTCAGATAACCTAAAAAAAACATCCGATAAAAACAGTATCAAAGTATCCCTTTCAAAACCACCCAAACATTTTGCGCCACAATTTTGGCACCTTTTGCAGTTGGATGGATGCCATCGCGCTGGTTCAGTCCTCTTATTCCCGCTACGTTTTCCAGTAGGAACGGCACCAATTGCATATCGTTCTTTTTGGCCAGCCTCGGAAATATCTTTTTAAAATCACCCGCGTATGTTCCGCCCATATTTGGCGGCACCTGCATCCCGGTCAAAATCATTTTCACGTTTGGATATTTCGCTTTTACCTGGTCGATGATGGATTGCAGGTTCACTTCTGTTTCCGCTACCGGGATACCGCGCAGGCCATCGTTCGCGCCCAGTTCCAACACAAAAATACTGACCGGCTGTTTCAGCAGCCAGTTGATCCTGTTCTTGCCGTCCGAAGTGGTTTCTCCGCTTAAACCACCATTAACCACTTTATATTTAAGTTTCAGCGAATCGATATCTTGCTGGATAATAGAAGGAAAAGCCTGGTCCGGATCATCCAAACCGTAACCGGCCGTCAAACTGTTCCCAAAAAACAAAATATTTTTTTGCTGTGGGGTTTGGGCCGATGCTTCTTTTACCGTATCTTTTTCAGTATCAGGGTTTTTCTTTGCGTTATTTCCGCATCCGCAGAAAGAGAAAATTAAAATCAAAGACAGAAAGGAAAAAACTTTTTGCATAAAGGCGTAACAAATTTTAGGAAATTGTTTCTTAAACATAAGCCAGACATTTAAGTTTAGCTTTAAATGTATCTTTCTCCATATTTAATCTTTCAATCTTTTGAACAATATCCTCAAAATAGAAAACCTCAGCAAAACGTACAAAAGTGCAGGTAATACTTTAACAGTCCTCAACAATATCAATTTTTCGGTGGAAGAAGGTTCCACTTTTTCCATTGTTGGGCCTTCGGGAAGCGGAAAAACAACTTTGCTCGGGCTTTGTGCCGGGCTTGACCGATCTACTTCCGGTTTAATAGAATTGAACAATATCCGTTTGGATAATTTAAGCGAAGACGACCGCGCACAAGTTCGTAACCAATATGTAGGTTTTATCTTCCAGAATTTCCAGTTGCTGCCAACGCTTACTGCTTTAGAAAATGTAATGGTTCCTTTAGAATTGCGTGGCGAGAAAAATTCGCGTGCGCGGTCTATGGATTTACTGGATAAAGTTGGATTGGCAAACAGAAGCCATCATTATCCGACACAACTTTCCGGCGGCGAGCAGCAACGGATTTCATTGGCACGCGCCTTTTCCAATCAGCCAAAAATATTATTTGCGGATGAGCCAACCGGAAACCTGGATGCCGAAACCAGCGAAAAAATGGTGAAGCTTTTGTTTGATTTAAACCGCGAAAACGGCACCACGTTGATTTTGGTAACCCACGATATGGAACTCGCATCCAAAACACAGCGCATTATCCGTATCAAGGGCGGCAATTTAATTTCCGACGAAAAAACTGCTACAATTTAAATGCTTCTTTTACCGATACTTTTTTTGAATGACAAATTTACAAGGTCATCCCCCTTGCCCCCTTCAAAGTGGGAACCTGCAAGCGTCGTCTGTCAAAACTGAAATATCAAACTGGAAAGACAGACGCTATACTTCCCCCTTTGAAGGGGGTTAGGGGGATGAATGCAATTTTCGCCCATTAAATAGTACCTTTTTTTAAACCAAAAGCTTAAAAAGCTTTACTGATTTTTTTGAATGAACAACGAACCTGTTAATTATAAAAGGCCGATCCAATTTGGCTGGTTGCTGCAAATGGCTTGGCGGGACAGCCGGAAAAACCGCTCGCGCCTCTTTCTTTTTATTTCTTCCATCGTGCTGGGGATTGCTTCCTTAGTTGCCATTTACTCTTTTGGTTTTAATTTGAGGCATGATATTGATAACCAGGCAGCAGAATTGGTTGGTGCCGATATGGTTATTTCCGGCAATAAACCAGTTTCTCCGCAGATACAAGCTTTAATTGATTCGCTTGGCGACCGCAAATCTTCCCAGCGCAGCTTTGTTTCGATGGTTTCCTTTACCAAAAACCAGGGGACGCGTTTGGTGGAAGTCCGTGCGCTGGAAGGTGCTTTCCCTTATTATGGTTCGATAGAAACCACACCGGTTTCGGCAGCAAGCACTTTTAGGAAGAACAAACAAGTGCTGGCCGACCGCAACCTAATGCTGCAGTTCAACGCCCATCCCGGCGATTCTTTAAAAATCGGGAACGTAACTTTTGCCATTGCCGGCATCTTGGAAAAAGCACCCGGCCAAACCAGTTTAGCTGCTTCCGTAGCACCGGTGGTTTATATGCCGCTTGCCTGGTTGCAGGAAACCGGTTTGATGCAACGCGGCAGCCGGATCAATTACAGCTATTATATCAAATATGACCGGCAGGAAAACATTGAAAAACTGACCACCAAGATTGAGCCGCGGCTGGATAAAGAAGATTTGAACCTGCAAACTGTTGCTTCCCAAAAAGAACAAACCTCTCGTTCTTTTGAAGATCTGACCCGCTTTCTGGCTTTGGTTGGTTTTGTGGCATTGCTGCTGGGTTGCATCGGCGTGGCCAGTTCTATCCATATTTACGTGCGGGAAAAGCTGCAAGCCATAGCGATCATGCGTTGTTTGGGCGTAAAATCTACCGAAGCATTTTTGATTTACCTGATCCAGATTGTGGTGATTGGTTTTATCGGTTCTGTGATTGGCGCAGCTTTAGGCACTCTCATCCAGCAAGTGCTGCCCATTGCTTTCAAAGATTTTCTGCCGATAACTATTACTGTTGATATTTCCTGGGCTTCTGTCGGAACCGGAATCCTACTTGGCGTCGTCATTTCGCTGCTTTTTGCGTTGCTGCCATTGGTTTCGGTGCGCAATATTTCTCCGCTCAATACTTTGCGTGTATCAGATGAATCCGCAGATACAAAACGTGATCCGTTTAAATGGCTGGTTTATGCTTTGATCCTTGCTTTCATCGTCGGCTTTACTTATCTGCAATTAAACAACTGGAAACAAGCCATCGCTTTCACCGGTTTTGTGCTTTTAGCCTTTCTAGTGCTTACCGGTTTGGCCACGTTTATTATGTGGCTGCTCAGAAAGTTTTTGCCTTTATCCTGGAGTTATTTGTTTCGGCAAGGTTTTGCCAATTTGTACCGGCCGAACAACCAAACTATTATCCTCTTGGTTTCTATTGGTTTAGGTACTGCTTTTATAAGCACTTTATTTTTTATCCAATCGATTTTGTTGAGCCGGATTAATTTGTCTTCCGGCGGCAACCAGCCAAACCTGATCCTGTTTGATATCCAAACCACGCAACAAAAACAGGTAACCGATTTAACCAAACAACAGCATTTGCCGGTACTGGGAATGGTGCCGATTGTAACTATCCGCTTGCAGGAACTGAACGGAAAAACGGCTGCATTTTATAAAAAAGACACCGCTTTAAAAATCCCCAATCCTGTTTTTAGTCGTGAGTACCGGGTTTCCTATCGTGATTCGTTGGTTTCTTCGGAGAAAATTACGTCTGGAAACTGGATTGGCAAAGCAGATCTAAATGCAGTCATCCCAATTTCTATTGAAGAAAAATTTGCAGACCACAATCATTTAAAAGTTGGAGATAAAATGTTGTTCAACGTGCAGGGCGTAAACATGGAAACCAAAATTGCAAGCTTTCGAAAAGTGAACTGGAACCGTATCCAAACCAATTTCCTGGTGCTGTTTCCTGCGGGCGTTTTGGAGCAGGCACCGCAATATTTTGTGTTTACCACGCATGTTCCTTCCGCCGCAGCTTCTGCAAAATACCAGCAAGCCATTGTGAAGTCTTTTCCCAATATTTCTATTATTGACCTGGCTTTGGTGCTGAAATTACTGGATGATATTTTAGGGAAAATTAGTTTCGTGATCCGTTTTATGGCTGGTTTCAGTATTGTTACCGGTTTAATTGTGCTGGTTGCTTCCGTGCTGATCAGCAAATACCAGCGCATCCAGGAAAGCGTGCTGTTGCGGACTTTGGGCGCGAGCAAAAGGCAAATCCTGATCATCACCGGACTGGAATATTTTTTCCTGGGTTCCATTGCGGCTTTAACCGGTATTTTAATTTCCGTGCCGGGAAGCTGGGCTTTGGCCAAATACAGTTTTGATACCCCGTTTTCGCCGCCGCTGCTGCCGGTTATTATCCTGTTTTTTGTGGTGGCACTGGTTACTGTTTTTATCGGACTTTTTAACAGTCGTGGTGTTTTGAACCGGCCACCGCTGGAGGTTTTAAGATCAGATGCTTGAAAAAGTATGGTAAAAGAAGCATGAAAAATATTTTCTATAAAAATTAATAATTATTGTAACCCTTCCGTTTTCCTTATCGTAGAAGCAAGTGGTTTTAGAATTATTTGGTTAATGTTCTGTTTTAGTTAAATCCCCGCTTTGCGAAAGGCGGGGATTTTTTTGTTGGCAGAACTTTTACCTTATGCTGTTTTTAAGCATACTTTTTCAAAGGTTAGTAGTATGTAATTTATCTAAACAACTTTAGAAAATACAGTTGTATTGACGCAATAACCCAGCATAATATGCTCAATGCGTATATTATGCTGGGTTTATAATAAGTTGGAAAGTGAAAAAATATTGATTACAAGAGGGTTAGCCTTTTTATTAATGTATATTTTTAATAAAAAGCTTTAACTAAATTTATACTTTGCTCATAAAACATGCATATACCTATGAGGTTGTGTGCCATGAAGCACACACCTACGAACTTAAAACATTGAAAACTATTTGCCCACAATTTCTTTCCTGAAATGAATACCCCAAGTTAGCAACTCGTCTAAAAGTTTATTCATTGAATTACCAAGTGGCGTTAAAGAATATTCAACTGTTACAGGCATACTATCATACAAAGTGCGACTGATGATTTTGTTTTGCTCTAACGCCTTTAATTCCTGCGACAACATTTTTGGAGAAATATCACCAATTTCTCTCTGTATTTCTCCAAATCGCTTATTGCCATAAGTCAATGATACAATAATAGGAATCCGCCATTTACCCTGAACTACGTCCATTGTGTCTCTTGCAGCTTGTAATTTATAATGACAAGCCACTTTTGTTACTTCTACTGCCATTGATGCTATGATTTACTTACTTCCAGGTAACTACTTACCATTAGGTAACAGCTATAAATAAGAAAGTAAAGGTAATTAGTTTTACATCTTAAATATGAAAAAATGAAAAAAGTATTAAACATTATAGCAAGTCCGCTTGGAGATTTATCCAATAGCAATAAACCGGGTAATGCCTGACTTTTTGATAATTAAAGCAATTGATAGTATCACAATTTAAGTATAAAAAAAATGAGTAAGAAAAAAATTCGTGTTGGATTTATAGGTCTGCATCCAGATAGTGGTTGGGCTTCAAAATCACATATTCCCGCATTGAAATCATTAACCGATGATTTTGAAATTACAGGCGTTGCCAACTCAACTTATGAAAGCGCAAAGAATGCCGCCAATGTATTGCAAATTCCGATTGCTTTCGAAAATGCACAAGCATTGATACAATCATCAGAAATAGACCTTGTGGTTGTTACAGTAAAAGTAACCCATCATTTTGATTTGGTTAAAAGTGCATTGGAAGCCGGCAAACATATTTACTGTGAGAATCAGCTTGGAAATGGCCTGGAAGAAACCAAACAATTAGCTGCGTTGGCTGCAAGTAAAGGTGTAGTGGCAGTTGTAGGTACGCAAATGGTTGTTGCCCCGGAAGTGCTTTATTTACAGCAACTCATCAACGAAGGATATGCAGGAAGAATATTGTCCACTACATTAATTGGTTCGGGGGGAAACTGGCGGGATGAAACCGTTGCCGCAAACTATTATATGTACGATAAGTCTCTTGGTGCAACAATGCTGACAGTTCCATTAGCACACACATTAGCAGGCCTTACCAAAGTGTTGGGCGGTTTTGACAGACTAAAAGCCCAAATGAATAACAATTTTACAAGCGTGAAACTAACAGATACCGGCGAGGTAAAAGCCAAAACAGCAGAAGACCAAATAATGGTTATTGGAACATTAAAAAATGGTGCAGCTATTTCAGTTCATTATCGGGGTGGTGTTTCCAAAGGGACAAATCTTTTGTGGGAAATTAACGGAACTGAAGGTGATATTCAGGTTACAGGAATGCTCGGACACGGACAATTAGTGCCACTTTCCATTCGTGGTGCAAAAGGCGATGAAAAAGAATTACAACCTTTAAACCCACCTGCAGCATTCTACGAAGGCTTGCCTGATAGTCCAATGGCAAGAAATGTAGCTAATGTGTACAAAAGAGTAGCTGAAGATATCAGGAACAACACTCGCAATGCTCCTGATTTCAATGATGCCGTAGTATTGTATGAAGTTTTACATTCAATAGAAGAGTCGGCAAAAAGTGAATAAAAAATTATTTTAAAATAAAAGCATGTTTAGATTTTATTTATATAAAAATGGTAATGCTTCTTTTATGCCTATAAATTTTGTTTTTAATAAGAAGAAATCAAAAACGATAACAAGCCGATGGTTTTTAGGTGATAAAAGAAGCATATAAAATACTTTAAATCAAATTTAAACAGGCTTTAAGTAGCAACAATTATGGTACAAATAATAAAAAAAGCGGAACAATATAATGAGGTAATATTTGGCAACCGTTTTTTTGGCAACAAACCCGTCTATAACGGGCAAGGCAATGTAAAACCCTATTCAAGTTTATTTTATTGGAATCATGGTTTTGCAAAAGAAACCATTGAGTTTCCACTGCATCCACACCAGGGTTTTGAAATAATGACTTTCATATTGGAAGGACAACAGGAGCATTACGACACAACTACAAAAGTTTGGACACCTTTACAAGCCGGCGATTTTCAAATTATTCAATCTAACAGCGGTGTCCAGCACGCGGAAAAAATAACAAAAGGAACCAGTGCATTTCAAATATGGTTTGACCCCAATTTCCATGAGGCAATCAAAGAAAAACCTGCTTATGCGGACTATCACAGTGAAGATTTTGAAACAACAACTGAAAACGGAATTAAGACAACAACTTATGTCGGTGGATACAACAAGGTATATTCAATGACACCACATTTAACTATTAAAAAACTAACTTTCAACAAGCAAAAAAAAACGAGTTTGGAGTTAGACAGCAATAGTAGTTATACTTTTTATGTTTTAAATGGAAGCGGTTTGGCAGACAACCAACAAATTGAAAAAGACGATGCTGTTAGACTTTCCAACACCAAACAACTTGACATAGATTTTTTAGGCGAACTCTTTTATATTGAAACGCCTACACAACTTGACTACAAACCAGTGTGGACAGTATAAGCGAAGGAGCAGAGAATTATAACAGATAGGTGTACAGCAGAAAGCAAGTGCTGATAGATTGTAATGGAATTTATACCCGAACCAACCCTTAACATCTTACCAAATTCTCATTTTGACTACGAAATCCCTTAATTAGGTTACATCTGCTTTTTGACAGTTGTGCACCTTTGTAACAAAAAAAAACAGAAATATGAACATTGTATTGACAGGTTCTTTAGGGAACATCGGAAAACCACTAACCCAGGAGTTGGTGCAAAAAAGACATTCGGTTACTGTTATCAGCAGTAATCCACTAGTCAGGATTTGCAATCCGGTCTTTTGAGCTATGAATTTCTAATCCAATTTATAAAAGTTCTAATTCTATTTTAAAAGTCACACAATTTTTATACGGTAAAAGAAGTATCATGGCCAATTTAAGTGCTGATGATGGCAAAGAAACATTAAGTGCTTATACTTTAGGTAGACATTTGATGATTATCCAACTAAATAAGCCCAATTTCTTACCGACAAATATTTTAAATCATAAACCTTCCTCATTTTGGCTACACCATTCTTCAATTAGACTACACTTAAAAAATATCAACAGCTAACCTTTGTACTTCAATTTAAAACAAAAAAATGAAGACAATTTTCATCACCGGAGCCTCAACAGGCATAGGAAAAGCAGCAGCAAAATTATTTGCTGCAAATGGTTGGAAAGTTATCGCAACTATGCGTAAACCCGAAAGCGAAACTGAATTAAATCTTATTGGCAATATTACCTTGCTGCCATTGGATGTTACAAACTTGGATCAAATAAAGGAAACAACACAAAAAGCAATTGCGTTGGGACCTGTTGATGTCGTGTTTAACAATGCGGGATATGGTTTAGCCGGGCCACTGGAAGGAATGGCGGACGAGCAAATCACGAAACAACTTGATACCAATTTATTAGGCGTAATGCGGGTTACCCAAGCTTTTATAACACATTTTAGAGAAAAACAAAGCGGGCTTTTTATTTCCACAACGTCAATAGGCGGATTGGTTACTTTTCCTTTCTTCTCCATTTATCATGCAAGTAAATGGGCTTTGGAAGGTTGGAGTGAAAGTATGTCTTTCGAATTAAATAAATTTGGAATAGGGATTAAAACAGTATCACCAGGCAGCACAAAAACTGATTTTGTTAGTCGTTCACTTGATTTAGCAAAACATCCAGCTTATGATGAGTTATTAGATAAAACATTTTCAGTTTTTGCCAATAACTCAAAAATGGGGACTTTATCATCTCCCGAACAAATCGCATCAATTGTTTATGAAGCTGCCACAGATGGCAAAGACCAAATAAGATACGTGGCAGGTAATGATGCTAAATATTTGTATAACGAACGTTTAAAATTGGGGAATGAGCAATTCAGAGAAGACATTGACAAGATGTTTTTTGACAAATAAAAGTATTTATATATTTAAATTCGGCAGGTAAATTTAATGTTTGGATTTACCTGCCTTAAAACTTTATAAATGAAGACAGAAAAAAAAGAAGCACCGGTTATTTTCAATTCAATTTCAGAAATGCATTCTTTTTTGGGTTTACCGAAACCTTTTCATCCTTTAGTCAGTTTGGTTGATTTTGGTGCAATTGAAACAGCCCTGAGAAAACTTCCACCTTCTTATATATTCAACTTCTACAAAATATCCTATACCCGAAAGTTTCAGGGGAAAATGAAATACGGACAAAACTATTATGATTTTGATGAAGGTGGAATGATCTTTATTTCGCCCAATCAGTTGCTTGCATGTATCGAGGCCAATTCCAATTTTAAGGGATATAGTTTACTCATCCACCCTGATTTTATCAGAAATTATCCATTAGGGAAAAAATCCAAGATTATGGATTCTTTTTATATTCAGTAAACGAAGCCTTGCACCTTTCGGAAACTGAATCGCAAACTATCGTTTCTATTTTTGAAAATATCAAAAACGAACTCACAACAACAATAGATGATATTAGTCAGGATGTAATGATTGCTTACATCGAAGTATTGTTGAATTATAGCAACCGCTTTTATAAGCGGCAGTTCATCACCCGAAAGGCAGCAAGCAATGATTTATTAGAACAAATGGAAGTTCTTTTAACCAACTATTTTAACAATGAAACGGCCTTGATGAAAGGCTTGCCAACTGTTCAACACCTTGCAGAACAATTAAATGTTTCGCCAAGTTATTTAAGCGATATGCTTCGGTCTTTAACTGGCCAGAACGCACAGCAACACATTCATAACAAGCTAATTGAAAAGGCAAAAGAAATATTATCTACCAGTAATTTAACTGTTGCAGAAGTAGCTTATCAATTAGGATTTGAACATCCGCAATCTTTTAATAAAATATTTAAGAGCAAAACAAACTTATCACCGTTGGAATTTAGAGCCTCGTTTAATTGACAAAAAAATAGGCACACGAAAAAGTTTACTATTCCTGAGTTGAAATTCAGCCTTTTGAGCTTCGGATTTCTAACTCTCCTAAAACAAGAAAAAAACTCTAATTTTTAGCTCATAAAAGAAGTATGATCAATTGTATCCGTACCGATTTCCAACAAGCCAAACTTTCAAAACTTAGTAAAAGAATTGGACAAAGATTTAAGTATCCGTGATGGCGAAGGACATTCCTTTTATGTACAATTCAAAGGTATAATTTTTCCTATACAAACCTGTTAGTGTATGCTAACAGGTTTATTTTTTTAGCTCTTGTTGCATTGTTTAATTGAACTTACTAACCTCAACATTAATGTTGCCTAAGTGCACTACCGGTTAGAAGATATTTTGTGATACTTCTTTTATCCAGATAAAATCTTAATCCATAAAAAAAGCCCTTGGCAAATTGCTAAGGGCTTTTTGTTGAAATACTTTAGTTTAAGCTATTTTGTTACCCAAATAATAATTACTGCAAGGACCAGAAGTGTTAATACGACCAAACTAATACCTATAACTTTTGAGCCTGATTTTTTTTCCTGTTCTGCCATATAATAATTGTTAAAAGAACTTTAGCTATGAAAATTATTATAGGTAAGATTCCAATACGTTATTGCGTGAAGTATGTCTTAAGCGTTGTAAAGCTTTGTCTTTCAACTGACGGACACGCTCTCTGGTAATCATAAAACGTTCGCCAATTTCTTCTAAAGATTGTGGTGTTCCTGATCCCAAACCAAAAAACAGGATAATTACTTCGCGGTCCCGTTCTGGCAAAGAAGATAATGAACGCATAACTTCCATAGAAAGCGATTCCTGGATCATACTGTTGTCAGTAGCCGGATCGCCATGCTGTAAAACATCCAGCAAAGTATTTTCTTCACCCTGAATAAAAGGCGCATCCATCGAAACGTGGCGGCCGGAATTGTTCAAAGAATCAGCGATCCGGTCTTCAGTCGTTTCCAAGTCGATTGCTAATTCTGCCGGTGTTGGCTCGCGCTCAAACTCTTGCTCTAAACGGGAATATGCTTTACGGATTTTGCTTAAAGAACCAACTTGGTTTAAAGGCAAACGTACAATACGGGACTGCTCGGCAACAGCAGATAAGATAGACTGGCGGATCCACCAAACGGCATAAGAAATAAATTTAAAGCCTTTGGTTTCATCAAAACGTTTAGCTGCTTTTATCAGGCCCAGGTTTCCTTCATTGATTAGATCGCCTAAAGTAAGGCCTTGGTTTTGATATTGCTTTGCCACAGAAACCACAAAACGTAAGTTTGCTTTGGTCAAACGTTCCAAAGCGGCTTGGTCTCCTTCTCTTATTTTTTGGGTAAGGATAACTTCTTCCTGTGCTGTAATGAGATCTACTTTACCGATCTCTGTAAGGTATTTATCCAGCGATTGTGATTCGCGGTTGGTAATGGATTGTGATATTTTGAGTTGTCTCATAATTTGTATAAAGCTTAAACTAACAGAAAGTCAGCTTTGAAAAAGTAAAGCGGCAGGATGAAAACTTTTAAATAAAGCTTCAAACATACCATTAATTGTTTAACGAAACGTACTATATAATGTTTTTAACACTGCGGTGATTTACTTGATTTAAGTAATATCTGTATTATATTTAGTACATAATTGAAACGATAATTCAACTGATATTATTTTATAATTTATGAGCCCGTCAGTCAGGCTTTCGTCATTATAAAAGAGGATATACCAATGCTTCTTTTACCGGGTATAAATCATAAAAATGATGTGACTATGTCTCATGCGATAAGTTTTAAAACAAAATCAAAAAACTACTGGTCAAATTTTTCCAGCAGTTTCTGCAGCGTTTCAAAATCCTTTGGGTAAGGTGCCTGTACCGTAATTTCTTCTTCGGGATTTATTTTGAACGTAACTTCATAAGCGTGCAAAGCAAAGCGTTTCATGATGGGCAGTTCTTCCTGATCTTTTCCCAAACGGTATTTTTTTTTCAGTTCCGAAAGCAGCACAGGTTTGCCCTTGTACATTTCATCTCCCGCAATCGAAGCACGCTGCGTGGCCAAATGAATGCGGATTTGGTGCATCCTGCCGGTTACAGGCCTACATTCCACCAAAGTATAATGTTTGAAATAGCGAAGGGAATTAAACCAGGTTTCGGCCCGTTTGCCCTCTTGCCGGCTGATGGTTACATTACCTTTGCCCACGTTTAAAATAGGGAGATCGATAAACAGGTTTTCAAAAACGTGTGTACCATCGATTATGGCATGATATACTTTTTTTACCTTCCTTTTTTCAAACTGAATGGAAACGGAACGGTAAGCTTCAGGGTTTTTGGCAATGATTAAAGCACCAGAGGTTTCTTTGTCCAGCCTGTGGCAGATTTGGGCATCCTGCCAATAATGCTTCGCTAAACGAAGCAGGTTGATTTCGCCGCCTTCCCGTTCATCTAAAGAACTTAAAAAAGGAGGTTTGTTAACTACGATTAGGTCAGGGTTTTCAAATAAGATCAGGTCTTGGAATTTTGGCAATTTCATCTGCCGCAAATATCGCAGATTTGGGGCATTTTACAGCAACTCAAATTTGTAGCCGACACCTTTTACAGTCGAAACATAATTTTCACCCAATTTTTCGCGGAGTTTGCGGATGTGTACATCGATGGTCCGGTTGGTTACAACTACAGAGTCTTCCCAAATATTTTTCAGTATAGCTTCACGGGTATAAACTTTACCAGGTTTGGAAGCGAGCAAATACAGCAACTCAAATTCCTTTTTTGCCAGAACTACTTTTTCCCCTCCCTGAAAAACCATAAACGCTTCCCGGTCGATCACCAGGTCTCCGATTTCCAGTTTATTATCCGAACTATCCTCCGAAGGTTGGTTCCGGCGTAAAATCGCATTGATCCGACTGACCAAAGCCCGAGGTTTAATTGGCTTGGCAATATAATCATCGGCACCAACATTAAAACCTGCAATCTCTGAATACTCTTCACTTCTGGCCGTCAAAAACACCATAAAAGTGTTTTTAAACTCCGGCAATGTACGCATGATCCGGCAAGCTTCTATGCCATCCATTTTCGGCATCATTACATCCAGGATAATCAGGTCGGGCAAAACTTTTTTCGCTTCTGCAACGGCTTCTTGTCCGTTGTGGGCTACGAAAACCTGATAACCTTCCTTGTTCAGGTTGTACTCGATCAACTCTAAAATATCAGGTTCATCATCAACAATCAGGATTTTTTGTTTTGAATTACTCATTGTCTTAATTTTCTGTAAATGTAGAAGCTAAAAAAGAATGCAGATATTAAATTTAGATTAAGTAATTGTAAATGTATGATGATTTAACCTATTTGGCGGCAGCAAAAGTTTTTGCAAAAAAAGCTGTCAAATCATTACCGGTAATATTTTTGGCGATGATTTTTCCGGAAGGATCTAACACAAAGTTGGATGGAATGGCCTGCACCTGATACCGCTGCACAGTTGGACCGTTAAAGTTCTGCAGTTCGCTGCCATGCGCCCAAGTCAAATGGTCATCACTGATTGCTTTTTGCCAGGCATCTTTTTTTTCATCTAAAGAAATACCCAAAATATTTAACCCTTTTGAATGATATTGCTGATACAGTTTTACCACATTCGGATTTTCCTTTCGGCAAGGCACACACCAGGAAGCCCAGAAATCCAGCATTACATATTTGCCTTTGTAATCGGCTAATTTAACAGGCTTTCCATCGGTCCCGGGAATAGAAAAATCCGGTGCCTGATGACCATCCGAAACCGGTTTTATCAGTTCCATGTGTTTTACAAACTGGTTTACAGCCTGGTTTCCCTGAAATTTTCCTTTCAACAGATCAGCATAAGCCACCAATTCTTTTTCGTATTTCATTTGGTCCAAAGCCATGGCTGCATAAAAACCGGCCAGTGAATTTTTATTGGCATCCACGAATTTTAATATTTCTGTGGATAAAGCAGCCATGTTTTGCTCAAACTGCGGCAGGAATTTTTTGAGCACAGAATCAGGGTTGGCACCTTTTACAGCAGCAGCTTCCTGGTATTCATTGGCCAGCTTAGTGTTTTTAGCCGTATAAATATTGCTGATGCGGTTATACTCCCTAATCTTTTCAGAATCTTCCGAGCCGGTAGTCGTGTAGTTATGGTTTGGGTCTGAAAGATCAGTTTTAAAGCTGATGTCGTTTCCGTTTTCAGCAATCAGGTCAAACTCCTGTTCGCCGTTTTTGATTTTATATAAATTGGCAAATGGCGCAGCTTTTTTAAATACAAATTCATTCTGTTCGCTCAACTGGGTCGAATCAACCACACGGACATTGGTAGAATCAGCCTCCAGCAAATACACTTTTTGCTGCGCCGGATGTTCTATTTTACCTTCAATCCTGAACGCATTCTTATCTTGGTTTTTGCACGAACTTAAAATGGCAACAACCAGGGTTGCAAGGGGAAATAATTTCTTCATTTTATTTTTCTAATTTTTCAGCCAAAACCCGGTTAGCCATTTTTGGGTCGATTTTTCCTTTGGAAAGCTTCATCACCTCACCCATAAACAAACCTAAAATGCCTTTTTTGCCTTTTTTGTATTCAGATACTTTTTGCGGGTGCAATTGTAAAACCTGCTCAATAATCAAATCTAATTTTTCTACACTTTGATCAATAAACAAGTTTAAAGCAATTGCTGTTTCAGTTGCCGTTTTTTCCGGATGACGGACCAGTTCCGGAAAAAGCTGTTGTGCCGCCGCAGTATGACTGATTTTGCCGGCATCGATCAAAGCAATTATATTGGCAATGGTTTTTGGCTTTACCGAAAAATCACCGATAAAAACAGTATGCGTATTCAAGTAAGATTTGATGCTGCCCATCAGCCAATGTGATGCCGCTTTATAATTGGTGGTTTCTTTAATTAACCCTTCAAAATAAAAAACTAAATCGTGGTCGGCCGTAATAACATTCGCTTCGTACCCGCTCAAACCTAACGTTGTAGTATATTTTTCATGCAATTCCTCAGGCAAGGCGGGCAGGTTTTTCCGTATTTCTTCAATATAAGCTTCACTTAAAACCAGCGGCGGCAAATCCGGCTCAGGGAAATAGCGGTAATCATTAGCCATTTCTTTGCTGCGTAAAACAGATGTTACGCCGGTATCTGCATCAAAATCCAACGTATTTTGCTCGATCTTTCCCCCCCACTCCAACAGATCAATCTGCCTTGATGCTTCAAACTCAATGGCTTTTTGTACATTTTTGATCGAGTTGAGATTTTTCACTTCACAACGTGTCCCATATTCGCTTGTGCCTTTTTTACGGACCGAAATATTAGCATCGCAACGCAAACTTCCTTCTTCCATATTGCCATCGCAAATACCGAGAAAACGCACCAAACGCCGGATTTCGGAAAGGTAAGCATGTGCTTCTTCCCCGCTGCGCAAATCCGGTTCGGATACAATCTCCAGCAAAGGCACACCAGCGCGGTTCAGGTCGATCAACGTGTTTTCATCATTTTGATCATGGATACTTTTGCCGGCATCTTCTTCCATGTGGATCCGGTTGAGGCGAATATCTTTTTGGCCTGATGCTGTTTTTATGCGGATAAAACCAGCATGACAAATGGCACCCGCATCTTGTGTGATTTGGTATCCTTTCGGCAGATCGGCATAAAAATAATTTTTACGGTCGAAGTAATTGTACTGCCTGATCTGGCAATGGGTGGCCAAACCTAATTTAACCGCAAACTCAATATGTTTTTTGTTGATGAAAGGAAGCGTGCCCGGATGGCCAAGCGAAACCGGACTGACATGGCGGTTGGGTTTTGCACCGAAAGCCACCGAATCCGAACAGAAAGCTTTACTCTCTGTTGCCAGTTGCGCATGTACTTCTAAACCGATAACTACTTCATATCCTGCGTGTACCCGGGCTGCTTCTATCGTCATTAAGGATATTGTACTTTTTGGTTAAAGGGCGTAAAACTATTAAATATAGTTAAATAACGCAGCATTGGACAAAGCCAAAAATGATTTTTAATGGCATAAAAGAAGCATACCATATTACCGCATACTTCTTTTATCACTGTTTTTTATACTTGGGTTTGGATCAAATCTTTTGCTTTCTCCAAAGCCGTTTTTAATCCGGCTGCGTTTTTACCGCCGGCGGTTGCGTAAAAAGGTTGTCCGCCGCCGCCGCCTTGTATCTCTTTGGCCAGTTCTTTGATAAAAACCCGCGCATCCAGTCCTTTTTCTTTAATCAGGTTTTCGGAGATCATCACCGTTAAATTTGGTTTTCCGTCAATGATCGCACCTAAAACCAAAACCAGGTTGGCAACAATATCTTTGGTTTGATAAGCCAAGCTTTTTACGGCTTCTGCGTTTGGCAATTCGACTTCTTCCGATATAAAGTTTATGCCGTTAAAAGAAGTATGCTTTGCGGCCAGTTCTTTTTTCAAGACCGAAACTCTATCCAGCACCGCTTTTTCAGCTTCTTTTTTTAGGGAAGCGTTTTCTTCCAGCAATTGCTCCAGGCTTTTGCTCAGGTCTTTCGGGTTTTTCAGCAGTTCTTTTAAAGCTTTGATCTCTTCGTTTTGCTGATGGATAAACTCTTCTGATTTTATTCCTGTAATGGCTTCAATTCTTCTCACGCCTGCTGCAACGGCGCTTTCTGAAACGATTTTAAAGAAACCGATTTGCCCGGTAGCTTTTACATGTGTGCCACCGCAAAGCTCGATAGAAAAAAGTTCGTCCATGGTTACCACGCGCACCACATCGCCGTATTTCTCCCCAAACAAAGCCATGGCTCCGGTTTGAGAAGCTTCTGCAAACGACATGCTTTGAATAACCACGCCTACATTTTCCCTGATCTTTCTATTCACAACTGCTTCTATCCTGCTAATTTCCTCATCGCTTACTTTGGCAAAATGCGAGAAATCAAAACGCAAAGCATCCGAACTAACCAATGAACCTTTCTGGTTGACGTGGTTGCCCAAAACTTCCTTCAAAGCTGCATGAAGCAAATGCGTTGCCGAGTGGTTATTTTCGATATTCAACCTTTTTTCCGGATCAACATAAGCCGTTAAAACATCGGTTGGATCTTCCGGCATCTGATCCACAAAATGCACAATCAAGCCGTTTTCCTTCTTCGTATCTGTAACCGCGATAATTTCTCCATCAGGAAAAATCAAATCACCGGTATCGCCAACCTGTCCGCCGCTTTCTGCATAAAAAGGCGTTTTATCCAGTACCAATTGAAACTGCTCTTTACCTTTGGCTTTAACTTTCCTGTATTTTACGATGTGGGCAATGGTTTCTGTTTCTGTGTAACCGGTAAATTCTACGGTATCGTCTTCTTTTAAAATTATCCAATCTCCGGTATCAATTGCGGTTGCTGCGCGGGAACGGTTTTTTTGTTCTTGGAGAAGTTTCTCGAAACCTTTCATATCAACACTTAATCCTGCTTCGTTTGCCATTAACTGAGTTAAATCGATGGGAAAACCCGAAGTGTCATATAACACAAATGCTAATTCTTTAGGTAATTGATTTATGTAATTCTTTAAGGTGTTAAATGCTTCGTGATATTCTATTTTATTATCTAAAAGAGTTCGAAATGTATTGAAATTATATCTGCTTTGTGTTAGATGAGGTATATCGTAAGCAATATGGCGTGCCAAATCCAGAACAGAAGCATTAGCCGTTATATTGTATTCAGTTTTGGAAATTGTACCATTTGCATCAATAGTACCACCTCCTCCTACTGAATTAATGGATTTATTTTTATCAGAATTTCCAAATGGTACTTCGGTGTACTTATTTATGATCGATTGAATCTCTTTTAATTGGTTGACATATCCAGATAATATATCAATGCCTCGGCCCAATGTTCTCAAAAATGAAACTTCCTCTTCCAAAACAACTTTCTGCACAAAGTCTTTCTGCTCATTCAAATTTGGAAACACATCTTTAAATTGCTGTGCTAAAAGAGGCACCAAAGTATTTAGAAAAGGTTCTTTTAAGTTGAGGTATTGATAAGCGTAACGTACTGCTCTCCTTAAAATCCTTCGGATAACATAACCGGCTTTGTTGTTTGATGGAAGCTGACCGTCAGCAATAGCAAAAGCAATGGCACGAATATGATCAGCCATTACACGCATGGCAACAGCCTCGTTCCAAGCCTCACCCCGGCCCTCTCCGGGGGAGAGGGAGTTAGCTGCACTTGCGGCCTGATTATTCGGTTGATATTCAGAACCCTCTCTTTTGGAGAGGGCAGGGTGAGGCTCGTAAACTTTCCCACTTTTCTCCGCAATAAACTGAATTAGCGGCTGGAAAACATCCGTATCGTAATTAGAACTTTTACCTTGTAAAATACGCACCAAACGCTCGAAACCCATTCCGGTATCCACATGCTTGCTGGGCAGTGGTTGCAGTGAACCATCTTTCAACCGGTTAAACTGCATAAACACATTGTTCCAGATTTCAATCACCTGTGGATCATCCGCATTAACCAATTCTGCTCCGCTCCTCGCTCTCCGCTCTTCCTCACTCCTATTGTCATAATGAATTTCAGAACACGGTCCGCAGGGACCGGTTTCGCCCATTTCCCAAAAATTGTCTTTTTTATTTCCGGGGAGGATGTGGCTTTCGGGCAAAAACTGTTTCCACAAATCGTACGCTTCCCGGTCTTTTTCCAGGCCTTCTTTTTCGTCGCCTTCAAAATAGGTTACGTACAAGCGGTCTTTGTCTATTTTGTAAACCTCGGTCAGCAGTTCCCAGCTCCAGTTGATGGCTTCTTTTTTAAAATAATCGCCAAAGCTCCAGTTGCCCAGCATCTCGAACATCGTGTGGTGATAGGTATCGATGCCTACTTCCTCCAGGTCATTGTGCTTACCCGAAACGCGCAGGCAACGTTGTGTATCGGCAACCCTTGGAAATTTCGCTGTTTCTTCTCCTAAAAAAATACTTTTAAACTGGTTCATGCCGGCATTGGTGAACATTAGGGTCGGGTCGTTCTTTACCACAATGGGTGCAGAAGGAACGATTTGATGTTGTTTGGAAACAAAAAAATCTAAAAATTGCTGGCGTATTTCTGAGGCAGTCATGTACGGAATAAATTTGGCTGCAAAGATAGTTTTTTGAGGAAAAGGCGGAAAGGGAAAAGGGTGGAAAGGCCAAGCGCGGAAGGGAAAAGCAGGAAATTAAACCTCGAATTTACCTTATAGCAGTTTACCTTTCCACCTGGTTATACTTTGCGGGGAGGCAGATCAAAAGCGATGGCATTATGCTCAAAATGTCCTTTATGGGAACCGTCGCAAAAGGGTTTGGTGGCCGATAAGCCGCAGCGGCAAACGGAAACGATAGTCCGGCCTTGCAAACCGTAATTGTTGCCCTGCATGTCCACAATCTCGAAATCGCCTTCTATTTTTACAGAACCGTTGTTGTTGATGGTTAATTTTGTTGCTGCCATGTTTTAGTTTTTAAGGTGGCAAAAATAGGGATTGGCGCGGATGCCGGAAGGAAATACGTTAATATGGAACGTTTCTTAACTAATATACCTGATGCTGTTTTTAGCAGGTTAAAATCTTAATCAATAAACAACATTAAACTGACACAGTTGACTTGCACTAAAACCTAATTAGGGTTAGTTTTGGTTTTTAACCTAATTCCAGGGCTTACGCTCCATGAACCACGAACAAACCAACAGCGGCACCTATCTAAACAATATCCCTCAGCCCACCTATCAGGCAGCACGCTTGGTGTCTGCTGCGGTCGAATATCATTTTAAACAGCATTTTACAGCGGCGCGACAAAATAATGTCCTGGAATTGGCCCCCGAACCTGCCGCGGATGTGATTGAAGCCATTATTGATGTGGCATTTTGGGCCAGCCTGGGGCGGGAAGAAGGACATTCCCCAAAAATATCACTGGCTTTTTTACCACCGGAACTGGCTGGCACACCGATGGTTTTCAAACACCGTTTACCATTTCAAACCAATACCCTGACCAAGCTTGCCCCTGCGGTAGAGCGGCCGGGTATTCATTTAGGCGTTTGGCTGGAAGAAGGAGAACTTTTTTTGTGGGGGACCACACGCGAAATCCCGGGATTATGCTTTGTGCTGGAAGTGGTAGAACCGGGCCTGCTGGTGGTAAAACACCGCCGGATAGACGGTTTGGGAAAGTTTGTAAATGTGGCCACGTTAAAAGGGGACCAGATAAAAGTGGTGGATGAACAAAACCTGAATGCGCCCGACCGGCCGCCTATCATCAATTCCCTGCTTGGTTTTACTTCTGCTTATAATGAGAGCAATTCAGTTAACCTATTGGTGCAACTGGCTGCTTCTATGCGTGCCCACGGCCGCGGCGGTGCCCTGCTGGTGGTTCCGGCGGATTCGGAGGAATGGCAGGATTCTATCATTCACCCCATTACCTATCCCGTTTTGTCGGCTTTTTCCGGATTGCCGGATTTAACGCAGGAAAACGACCAGGAAAAAAACATGTTGTTGTGGCAGAGTATGCTTCGGCAGGCGGTGGACAGTGTGGGCGGGCTGACAGCCGTTGACGGTGCAACGATCATCAATGACCGCCATGAACTGCTTGCTTTTGGTGCCAAGATTGGCCGCTCCTGGAAGAGTAAACGGGTGGACCAGATCGTGATCACCGAACCGATCATCGGAAGCGACGCCAGCGTTATCCACCCGGCAACACTTGGCGGCACCCGGCATCTTTCTGCTGCACAGTTTGTGTTTGATCAGCGCGATGCCGTTGCTTTGGTAGCTTCCCAAGATGGCCGGTTTACCATTTTTGCCTGGTCGCCGCAGGAAGATATGGTCCACGCCCACCAGATTGATATTTTACTGTTGTAGTGATTATCTTTAATTTATTTCAAAATATAGTTTATGATTGCAGCTTTTGAATGAAATACCGAAACAAGTTCGGTATGATAAGATACAAGCTTGCGCGAATCTTGGATCAAATTGAATAAACCCAATTTAAGGTTTGTTCAGGTCCTTGTCCAAAAATAAAAACATACTTCTTTTATTACCTAAAAAACGGCAGGCATCTGGTTTTAGTTTATTTAAATCGGTGTAGACACCAATTTTTATAGGGTAAAAGAAGCATTGGCATCAATCCTGAGCATACCAAAGGGTCTTGTACAAATCCAAACAAGCTCTTAAAGTTTGTTCAGGTTCTCATCAAAAAAAGTAAAAACATACTTCTTTTATCACCTAAAAAAATTTGCGGCAGAAATCTATCCTACCGCACGTTTTCAATTTAAAACAGTTATTTATAATTCGGATATTTTTGGTTTTGTCCCAACAATTGTTTCTATCTTTTCCATAACTTCTGTTGTAAGCAAAGGCACAATTTCCAGTGCAGTTAAATTTTCTTTTAACTGTTCAACTTTAGATGCGCCCAAGATAACGGTACTTACATTTGGGTTTTTAAGGCACCAGGCCAAACTCAATTTCGCCATCGAAGTGTCCAATTCATTAGCAACGGCTTTCAGTTCTTTTACTTTGTTGATGCGGTCTTCGGCCAAAGTTGCATCTTTTAACCAGCTTAAACTTGCAACACCTAAACGCGTATCTTTCGGGTCGGCATCGTTGTACTTTCCAGACAAAAGTCCAGAGGAAAGCGGCGACCAGATCGTGGTGCCCAAACCATAATCGCGGAAAAGCAACAGGTATTCATCTTCCAGCTTCTTTCGTTCAAACAAGTTGTATTGCGGCTGCTCCATCGTCGGGCCGATCAAATGGTTTTCTTTTGCTACGCTGATGGCTTCCATAATTTCAACGCCGCTCCATTCCGAAGTCCCCCAATACAAAATCTTGCCTTGCTGCAATAAAGTGTTCATCGCCCAAACCGTTTCTTCGATTGGCGTATTTTTGTCCGGTCGATGGCAAAAATATAAATCTAAATAATCCACCTGCAGCCTTTTGATGGCAGCATGGCAGGCTTCAATCACATGCTTGCGCGACAAGCCAATCCGGTTCGGCCCTTTCTTCTCCGCCCCAAAAAATACTTTGCTCGAAACGATGTATGAATCGCGATCCCAATTTTTACTTTTCAGGATATTTCCCATTACCGTTTCAGATTTTCCGCCAGCATAACCTTCCGCATTGTCAAAAAAATTTACGCCTTGTTCGTAGGCCAAACTCATCAGCTCGTCTGCTGTTTCATCTTTTATCTGGTTGCCGAAAGTAAGCCAGCTTCCCAAAGAAAAGGCACTTAATTGCAAACCTGATTTTCCTAATCTCCTGTATTCCATTGTTGCTGTTTTTATAGTGGTAAAAGAAGCATCGGGTTTTTTTGTTTTTGGGGAAGAGATCAAAAGAATCGGACAAAATTGAAATCGTTGCTGTTTTTACAAGATGCGTTGACGCATGGTTTCTCAGAAAATCGTTCGGCACAGAAAATTTAACCTAAACTATTTCTTCTGATATAAGTTTAGATAATTTTCTAAACAACTAATTGGCTTTTAATAATATATCCGTAAAATATTGCGTTAATTAGCGTAAAGCCTGATAGTCCGAAAATTACGTAAGTAGCTATTTTATGAATAATATTGCAGCTATAAACTTAAGCCTTATATTGCAAGGATAAAATGATCAAACACCTACCTAAATTTTTACTGGCCCTGCTGATGCTTTGTTTATCAACCCTAAATTCGGTTGATGCACAAAGTGTATCTAACGAGGGTCAGGAGTTTTGGTCGGTTTTTCCTACGCATGTCCCTAATTCTGTAAACAACCAGCCGCAATTAGCAAACATCAGTATCTTTATTACCGGCAGGAATGCTTCTACCGGAACAATTTCTGTCAATGGTTATTCCCAAAAATTTACCGTTGTTGCTAATACCGTAACAGAAATTCAAGTACCTCGGGCCAACGCTTATATTAATGATACTGAAAGTGGCAGAGTGCTTGCCAACCGGGCTATTCATATTGTTGTAGATGCCGGTCAGCCCAACGTAGTGGTTTACGCCCATATTTTTGCAGGCGCGCGTTCCGCAGCTTCTTTAATTTTGCCGATCAAGGCATTAGGCCAGAAGTATTACAGCATGAACTACAACCAGATTTCTAATTTCGGCGGCCAAGGTTATATTACCGTTGTGGCTTCAGAACCTAACACCAAAGTATTTATCAGAAGAGGTACAACAGATCTGGTTGCGGGTGGCATTACCTTAAAAAATGTAGGCGATGTATATGAATATTTAACAAACAGTGATTTAACGGGTGTCACAGTAATCGTTGACCCAACTACCTCCGGCTGTAAACGTTTTGCCATGTTTTCGGGCAGTAGCGCTATCACGATCAATGATCCTACTTGTACAACAGGCCATTCGGAAGATCCTTTGTACCAGCAAAATTACCCTATAGAGAGCTGGGGAAGGACTTATGGTTTTATTCCTTTTAGTATGCAGCCGCCCGGCAGTAATGTGGCAACGGAAAGAACTTTGGGCGATTATATCCGTGTGGTTGCTGCAAGTGACAATACAACCGTTCAAATCAATGGCTCTACTGTTGCCACACTTTCGGCAGGCGAATTTTATTCTTCTCCAAGGCCATTCAATGCGCCAGCCAGTGTTACGGCTGATAAGCCGATCAGTGTAGCACAGTTTGCTTTAACACAAGGATGTTCTGATAGAAGCGGCAACGGAAGTTTGGGCGATCCGGATATGGTTATTCTTAACCCGATTGAATACAGCATTAAAAACATCACCGTCTATTCTTCCACACGTGAAAACATCAGCGAACAGTATATAAATGTACTGATAAAAACAGCATCAGCGCCCAGCTTTCGTATCAATGGTGCCATACCAACGGCACCTTTTGTACCAATGCCACAACTGCCGGGCTATTCCTATCTTCAGCTGAATCTGAATGGTTACCGCACCAATAATTTTAACCTGACTGCTGATGATGGTTTTAATGCCATTGCTTATGGTTTTGGCCCTGTAGAATCTTATTCTTATTCGGCGGGAACAAATTTGGCCACTACGCTTACGGCCACAGCGGTTGATCCTGTTTCTAATTTATCCATTACCAGTGCATGCGTTTACGATCAGTACTTTTTACAGTTGACGCTGAATGTCCCTACCCAGAAGATTGTTTGGGCGATCAATCCTTCCAACACAGTAATTCCGCAAACTAACCCGGTTGCTAGGGATACTATTATCAACAACCAGCCATACTACATTTACCAGATTCCTAAACCTACTGTTTTTAACAAAGCCGGTGCTTATACCGTAGATATTGTGGCCGATCTGCCGCCATCCACAGGTGGTTGTGTACTCGGCGATCAGCATTTTAACTTTCCTTTTACCGTTTACCCTGCGCCGGTTACCGCTTTTACCATGCCAGCCAGTGTTTGTGCCGGCGATACGGTTAAGTTTGCAGACAACAGTGCCGACAGCGGAAAAGTGATCAAAAGCTGGATCTGGAAATTTGGCGACGGCTCCACTTCTACCCTGCAAAACCCCACCCATACTTATACTGTGCCCGGAACAGATACGGTAAGTTTAACTTCAACTTCTTCAAGCGGCTGCCAAAGCACTGTCCAAAAATATATAAAAGTCAATAATTTGCCTAATGCTGTTTTTACCTATACAAATTTTGTTTTTAAAGATTTTGGGGTGATCCTGAAAGATGCCTCTACCATTGCTGCTGGTAAGATTGTGAAATGGATATGGGCATTTGGCGATGGCAAGACCGAAACACATACCGATACAAAAGTTTTTGAACATGACTATGCAGCAGCCGGGACTTATCAAGTTACGCTCACGGTTGTTTCCGATCAGGGTTGCCAGTCGGTCGTTACACAATCGGTTATCGCTAAACCCGGTGCTAAACCTGATTTTAAATTGCCGGAAGTTTGTTCTGCTGATCCGTCCTCCCAATTTCTGAATCTGAATGCAGATAGCTTAGGGACAGGCGTTACGTTAACTTATCTATGGAACTTTGGTGATGCAGATGCCACAGCCCTCAACCCAAACACATCTACTGCCAAAAACCCGGCACACCGTTTTACCAAGGCCCAGGTTTATCAGATCACGCTTGCTGTAACTGCGGCTGACGGCAGTTCTGCAACTATTATGAAACCTTTCCAGGTAAATGGTTCTTTGCCAAAAGCTGCTTTTAACATCATCAATACCAGCAATATTTGCAGCAATATTCCTGTTACTTTTGAAAACCAGTCTTCGGTAGATGTTGGCAGCATTACCAGGATTGACTGGTATTTTGATTACCAAAACCAGCCTGCCGTAGTTTTGACAGATGAAAACCCGGCTGTAGGAAAACGTTATGTCCATCAGTACGACATTTTCAGTTCGCCTGCTTCCAAAACTTATACCATCAGGATGATCGCTTATTCCGGTATTACCTGCATGGACATGATCGATAAAACCATTACCATAAATGCCGCTCCAAAAGTAGTGTTTAGTGCTTTAGGAAGTATTTGCCAGGAAGTTTCCCCTTTCTTGTTCACTCAAGCCAGAGAGGTGAGCGGTACCAGCGGTAAAGGCGTTTATTCCGGCTCAGGCGTTAGTGCTGACGGTCTTTTTTCGCCTGCTGCGGCTGGTATCGGTGTCCACCCCATTAAATATGTATTTACTTCTACCAGTGGCTGCGCAGATTCGATTACGCAAAACATTATTGTAAACCCGTCCCCAACGATTGTTGCCGGAAATAAAGTGCTGGTGCATATAGGTGATCCGGTGCAGCTTTCACCAAAGATCACCGGTAAAATTTTAACTTACCGCTGGACACCGACTACAGGCTTAAGCAATCCAAACATTGCCAACCCGGTTGCTACGCCGCCGGATGATATTACTTACCGGCTTACCATAACTTCTACAGACAGTTGTACCGCAACAGACACTATTTCTATCCGTATCCAAAAAATCCCGGTCATTCCAAATACCTTTACCCCAAATAATGATGGCGTAAACGATGTATGGAACATCAAAAATTTGGATCGTTATCCGGATTGCATTATGGACATTTACAATCGGTATGGTATGAGGATGTTCCATTCCTCAGGATATGGCACAGCGTGGGACGGCCGCTTTAACGGGCAGGAAGTACCGGTAGGCACCTATTATTATGTTTTGAACTTGAAAGACGGCACAAAAAATTATGGCGGATATGTTACCATTATCCGCTAATTGTAAATAACTTTACAACCATTTATAAACTTTTTGTTCCATACTGGTTAATGGAACTGAACAATATTTATCTTAATTTTTTACTGGTAAAAGAAGCATCATGAAAAACAAATTTATTTTATTTTCTGCCCTGGTCATCCTAAATGTAACAGCTTGTGACGAAAGACATAAAAACTATGGCATGGAGCGGCAGGATACGGTTAGAGTTGGTGACAGTACCAATAATATTCAAAATAGTGTCCCTCCTAAAGATACTTTAAAACATTAAAGCTGAAAAATCCTTAAATTTTTTATAGAAATAGCAGACGCAAAAAAAGCCGGAACAATTCAATTTCCGGCTTTCCTTTTTTTAGATCTGATTTATACCGATGCTTCTTTTACGGTTGTTTTTTAATGGATTGTTCCTGCATCGGGTTTGTACCTGAAGTAGCGCCACGAGGCAAAGCTTGCTGCCTGAAGATCTCAAAACGGGTTGGCGTTAAAGTCCGCGGCCAACTATTATTGTCTTCGTCAATATCTGCAGTTTCGCGGTAAGGATCTAATTTGATCGATTTTACTTCCTTTGTTTTCGCAAAAACCTTGGTGATCTTTTGCTCATTTTTCCGCCATACGTAAGCAGAAATCCGCTCTGTTTCTTTTGTACCATCAGCATAAGTCCACTCCAAAATTACCGGCATCACCAAACCACCTTTATTACTTAAAGTAAGCTGGTAAAAATAGTTCTTGCTTTCATAAAAGTTTTTTTCCTCGGGAGATAAAGCATTGTACATCGCCTGATAGCTTTCTTTCGTTAACGGCATGGCGGCAAAACGGTCAAATTTGCTATAAAAATCTTTTAAAGACGAATCTGCTTCCACTGCAAAACGTGTTCCTACTTCGCGGTTTCTTTGTGCACTGATACTTTGCAGGTTACGGTCAAACTGTGCGCGGTCATATTGCGTGTTTATTTCAGGGTTTTTTGTGTTGAGGGTATAAAGTTTCACACTGTCCAATGAAATATCTACCGGGTCGGTCCCGTAAAACCAGCCGCGCCAAAACCAATCCAGATCAACCGCAGAAGCATCTTCCATCGTCCTGAAAAAATCTGCCGGTGTCGGATGTTTAAAAGCCCAGCGTTGCGCATAAGTTTTGAAAGCATAATCAAACAACCGGCGGCCCATCACCGTTTCGCGCAGAATATTTAAAGCAGTAGATGGTTTTGCATAAGCGTTCGGGCCAAAACGGGCAATATTTTCCGAGTTCGTCATGATCGGTTCCAGCTCGTTTTTTGGCAGCTTCATGTAATCCACAATTTTGTAGGCGGGGCCGCGCTGAGATGGAAAATTGTTGTCCCAGTCCTGTTCGGCCAAAAACTGGCAGAATGTATTCAAACCTTCGTCCATCCAGGTCCACTGCCGCTCATCCGAGTTCACGATCATCGGAAAAAAGTTATGCCCGACTTCATGGGTGATCACACCGATCATCCCGTTTTTGGTTGCTTCGCTATATGTTCCGTCTTTTTCGGTACGGCCATAATTAAAACAGATCATTGGATATTCCATTCCGTTGGATGCTTCTACAGAAATAGCGCTTGGGTACGGATATGGAAAAGTATGATGCGAATAAACTTTGAGCGTATGCGCCACTACCTTGGTAGAATAACGGCGGTAAAGCGGATAAGCTTCCGGCCCGTAATACGACATCGCCATCACTTTTTTGCCGCCTTCAATTTGTGTTGCCATGCCGTCCCAAACAATCCTGCGGGAAGAAACCCAGGCAAAATCACGCACGTTTTCTGCAGCATAAACCCAAGTTTTGCGCGCCAGTGCATGGCCTTTCATCGCTTGTTTTACTTCGTTTAGCGTAACTATTTCTATCGGTTCTTTTGCATTTTGCGCCTGGTTCCAGCGTTTTAATTGTGCTGCCGATAAAGTCTGGTTATAATTCTGGCATAAACCGGTGGCACCAACTACATGGTCTGCCGGTACATTCAGGTTAACTTTAAAGTTACCAAAAGCCAATGCGAACTCGCCGCTGCCGATAAACTGCTTGTTCTGCCATCCTTGGAAATCGCTGTAAACAGCCATCCGCGGATACCACTGCGCCATCGTATATATATAATTTTTATCTTCGGGGAAATACTCATAACCACCTCTTCCCCCAATCGTCAAACGGTCGGAAATATTATAAAACCATGCTACTTTAAACTTAAATTTTTCGCCGGGCTGCAAGGTTTTTGGCAATTCCAAGCGCATCATTGTTTCGTTAATTGTGAAAGGAACAGCATTTCCGTTTGCATCTTTCACGCTTAAAACATGGTCGCCCAGATCCAGGTTATTGCCCATGATGGATTGCAATTGGCGCAAGCTCATTTTGTCCTGCATTTTGCTTTCGCCGGTTGTGCTGCCCTGCGAATCTTTTTTATGCTGGTTTTCATCCAATTGCAGCCACAAATAAGTCAGCGGATCAGGAGAATTGTTAAAATAAGTAATGGTTTCTGTGCCGTCCAAACGTTGTTTATCATCGTTTAAGGTTGCGTTGATTTCATAATCGGCACGTTGCTGCCAGTATTTCGGGCCGGGCGCGCCGGAAGCAGAACGGTACATATTCGGGTCGGAAATCATCGTGCCCAATTGTTCAAACTTGTTGCCGTGATTAGAGCTCGGATTGTTGTCGTATTGCGCCTGGACAGCAGCATGGATCAGGAAAATACAGGAAATGGCTAAATAAAATTTCTTCATTTAAAAATAATTTGATGAAAACGATCTATGCACATCATCAATGCAATGCCAAAGATAGCCGAAGATAGAAAAAAATTCCAGTTGGATGACTTGATCCTAAAGATTCTGATCAGCAAAAAAGATAAAAGTAATACAGAAATTACAATTAATACTTGTCCGCATTCCAAACCAACATTAAAAGCAAATAATTGCGGTATAATATTGGTACTTTTTCCTAATAAGCTTTTTAAATAGCTGGAAAAGCCTAAACCATGGATCAACCCAAAAAACAAAGCTAATAAGTAAGTTAGGTTGATCGTTTTTTCCGACGTATTTTTTCTGAGGATGTTGTTTGAGGCAGTAAAAACAATTGTTACCGGAATCAAAAATTCGATCAGCGAAGTATTGATATGGATAATATTAAAAACACTCAAAGCCAACGTAACCGAATGGCCGATGGTAAAAGCGGTAACCAAAACAAGCACTTTTTTCCATTCCTGAAGTTGGTAAATTCCGCAAAGCACGGTTACGAATAAAATATGATCGTAGCCTTGCCAATCGCAAATATGCTGTAAACCTAATTGAAAGTATAATGAGAAATCAGGCATAAAAGAAGCATCCGTAAGTATATTTTTCTATAAATTAACGTGTTGGATTGAAGTAACCAGCAATCATCCTATGGTCCGGGTCTTCGCCCTGATAAGCCATTCCTTCAATATACAACTCAGCACCAATTTTAATAATCTTGTGACTGTTGTCCGCAGCCATTTTATAACCTAAATCTTGCAATTGCTGTTTAAGATTGGCAACTGCATCATTCTTAACAAAAGGTGTACTGGTAGATAAATTTCCTGCCGAATGGAAATTTATATTTTCAATTTTAAAGGAATAGAAAATTACTTTGTTCATAAGATGTAAGCTTTATTTAAGTTTTGAATTAGTGGTAGTTATCATAAAAAAGGGCCATAAAAGAAGCATTTGTCATTATGGCTAATTATAGCTTTTTTTGAAAGATAAATTCTAAAGACTCAATGATGTTACACTTGTTGCTGATATTGTGGTTTAACCTCCTGCATCCGTTCTTCGTCAGCGTTACCGAAATCAAACAAAACCCAACTAATCATTCCTTGGAAATCAGTTGCCGGATGTTTTCTGATGATTTGGAAAAGGCATTGGAAAAACAATTTCACATACAATTGGATGTGATCAAGCCTAAAGATAAAGTGCAGATGAACAAGCTGATCAACGAATATGTGAAGAAACATTTGCTGATCCGGGCCGACGGAAAATTATTAAACTACACTTATGTTGGTTACGAAATCCAGGAAGGTGCTGCCTGGAGTTATTTTGAAGTGAAAGGTATTGAGCCTATTAAACAAGTTACGATACACAATGATTTGTTGTATGAGCAACATCCCGAACAGGTCAATATGATGCATGTTACCATCGGCAGCCAAAGAAAAAGCACCAAGGTAAATTACCCTGATGCCGATGCCAGTTTTAGTTTCTAATTGTTAAGGCGATGCTTCTTTTATCAGGTAAAAATCAGGAAAGAATATTTAAGCCGAAACTTTCGTCCTCCAAAACGTATTTCCAGTCTTTGATCAGTTTTTTATAAGCATCGCCGACAGGGCGAATATTTCGGTTCAGGTCATACAATCCCAAAGGGTTAACCGTGCCGTTATTTTGCCTTAGTGCTGTGTCCCAATCTACCTGGTCCAGCAAACCGTACCAGGTAAAACCGACAATCGGAAAGCCGTCTTGCTTAAATCGGTACAAATTTGCCCATTCTTTTTGCAGCCAGGTAACAGAATTTGGCTCGGCAATGTTGGTTTCCGTATGCATCACCGGCAATCGGTAACGGGTGTAATACTGTTGGGTGATGACGTAATAACCAAAAATTTCTCCGGCAGCACTGGTAGAACCGTCCGCATGGACGATATGTTCATTTGTGGCATAATAATCTGTTCCCATGATACATTTACCGCGGATTTTATTGTTCATAAACCACTCATACTCCGCATCGGTCATTCCGTTTTCAATCAAATATTTGTAGTGTGGGACTTTGATGGAATGCGCATAAGAAAGATCAAGCGACAAATAACGCTTCAGGTTTAAGAAATCAGCTAATTTACAGCAGGAAGGATCTTCCGGGTGAAAGTATTCGGAGGATTCACTTTGGATAAAAGTAACCTCAGGCTGAACTTTAGAAATCGCTTCCATGGCCAGCACATTGGCTTTGCACAAATGTTTTAAAGCGGTAACAAAGCTTTTATCATTGGCCAAACTTTCGTTCCACCACCCATATTGGCCGGAAAAAGAAGCGGCAACAAAAATCTCGTTTACAGGTGTATAAAATTTAAGGTGAGGATAACGCTGTGCAAAAGCCAAAGCATATTCTGCAAAATATTGCGGAAAATCGGGGTTTTGAAAGCTGTCCAACCAATCCGGTACCCCGAAATGGCAAAGATCAACAATCGGGGCAATGCCCAGTTCTTTTAGCCGGGCAAAAGTATCATCTGCAAAAGCCCAGTTGTATTGTCCGGGCCCTATGTGGGTAGAATAATAAGGCGGCCCGTAGCGTAAAAACTCAATGTCCATCTCTTTCACCAACTGAAAATCTTCCTGCCATCTTTGGTAATGTCCGGTTTTTTCCAATTCGTCCACTCTGATCTTTTTTCCATCGATAAAAACAGTAGGATAACTGTTTTCTATGCCGGTGGCAAACATAAATTTGTTCTTCATAACGGTTAACTCCTGTGCTATAAAATATCTAACCGGTTGCCATCAATAACCAAAGTGGTTCCGTTTACATAAGAAGCTTCGTCTGATGCCATAAAACAAATCCCTGCTGCCAGTTCTTCCGGCTTGCCCACAGTCCCCTCCATTTTTTCAACACCATCTTTGATGTTTGGGTTTGACCAAAGCATCGGTGTATCTACCGAACCTGGAGCCACACAGTTAAAACGTGCCTGAATGGGTGTGTATTCTAAACTTAAACCACGGGTAAAAGCTTCCATGCCGCCTTTTGAAGCGGCGTAGGGCAATACATCCGGTGTGGTTTGGAAAGCGTGTACAGAACTCACATTTACAACTGCACCATTTTTCATGTGCGGAATGCTGTATTTACAAAATAAAAAAACAGATTTTAGGTTGATGTCCATAACTTTGTCCCAGTCGCTTTCTTCGAGGTCAACAATTTTGGTGAATGTCATAAAAGCAGCATTGTTCACCAGCACATCGATCCGGTGATATTCATCCACTACCTTTTGGACACAAGTTTTAATGTCAGCAGCCACAGCCAGATCTGCCTTGATAAAAGCAGCATTGCCTTTATGCTGGCGGATGGTTTCCGCCGTATCGTTTCCGTGTTGCTCATTGATGTCAACCACAATCACCGTCCCGCCTTCGGATGCCATCCGCAGGCAAGTAGCGCGGCCAATACCCGAACCACCGCCGGTAACCAAACAAATTTTATTTTCGAACCTCATATTTTTAGTTTGAGCTTGTGTGTGTTGCAGAGACGTGCCAGCAGAACTATTGTTTGTTTATGAAAACAAAAAAAGCGATAGTTTGACACACTATCGCTTTTCTAAATATCAGATCAAAAAAGAGGTGTTAAAAACAGTATCAGGGATATTTATTCTGAAGTAAAACTACGGCTGCTTCATCCATAAACCATTGCACGTCTCCGTGTTCTGGTTTGATCAATTGTGCCGGATACTCTTCTATATTTCGGTCGTCTTCCAGCACATGTTTTACGGCTTCTGCTTTTCCCGAACCAAATAATAAAAAGGCAATATGATGCGCCTGGTTGATCATCGGAGCGGTTTTAGTGATCCTGTAAACCTGCTGGTCTTCCAAAAAAACAGCTTTTACCGTTGCTTCAGTTTCCCGCAAAACGGGTGTATGCGGAAATAAAGACGCGGTGTGGGAGTTATCGCCCAAACCAAGCAAAATCAGATCAAACTTAGTGTTATAAGGTTTAAAATGAGTGTAAATGGCTGAAGCATAAGCCTCGGCAGCTTCATCAGGAGGTAAAGTTGTGTTCACCGGAATGATTTGTGAAGCAGCAATTTTTAAAGGATCAAACAATGCTTCTTTTACCATCCTAAAATTGCTGTCCGGAGAATCTGCAGGTACATTACGTTCATCACCAAAGAAGAAATAGATTTTGTCCCACTCTGTTTTTTTATTGTAATCAGGCGAAGCCAGCATCTCGTATAATTTCTTTGGAGAATTTCCCCCGGAAAGCGAAACGTTGAACAATCCGTTATCGGCAATAAACTGGTTTGCGAGTGCAATAAAATAATCAGCAATGCCTTTCAGCACTTTTGCTTCGGTTGGAAAAATATTTAATTTTAAATTTTCCATACTTAGTCTTCTTTAACAGGAAGCGTAAACCAGTGGAAACCATCCCGCGCAATTAATGCTTCTGCCACTTCCGGTCCCCAGGAGTCCGATGAATAATTTGGAAACTTAGAGCTTTTTTTGGTTTCCCAAACATTCAATATCGGCATGATCAAAGCCCATGCTGCTTCTACCTGATCGGCACGCATAAACAAAGTTTGATCACCTTGCATCGTATCAAGCAACAACGTTTCGTAAGCTTCCGGAGCCTGGTTGTCATATGTGCCTTTGTAATCAAAAACCATATCCACCGTATTGATTACCATATCTACACCCGGCCGTTTTGCCTGCACCTGCAAGCGAATACTCATTTCTGGTTGTATGCTGATGATCAAACGGTTTTGCTGCCAGCTTTCGGTTGCTTCAGCAGGGAAAACCGGATGCGGGACATCTTTAAACTGAATGGTAATAACAGAGGCCGACTGGTGCATGCGCTTGCCGGTACGTACATAAAAAGGGATGCCTTGCCAGCGCCAATTGTCCACAAAAAATTTTACAGCAGCAAAAGTTTCCGTGTTGGATTCCGGGTTTACATTTTTTTCCTGGCGATAACCCGGAACTTCCTTCCCTTTTAGCCAGCCTTTGCCATACTGGCCGCGCACAGCAGAATTTTTAATGTTTTCTACTGTAAAACGGCGCATGGCATTCAGCACATCCACTTTTTTGTTGCGGATTTCATCTGCATCAAAATTGACCGGTATTTCCATCGCAACCAGGCAAAGCAACTGTAGAATATGGTTTTGGATCATGTCCCGCATCGCTCCTGCCCCTTCGTAATAATCGCCGCGATCGGCTACGCCTAATTGTTCGGTAACCGAAATCTGCACATGTTCGATGTAATTCCGGTTCCATAAAGGCTCCAACAAGGAGTTTGCAAAACGAAAAGTCAGGATATTCTGTACGGTTTCTTTGCCCAGGTAATGGTCTATGCGATAAATCTGCTTTTCCTGAAAAATGCCTTGCAGAAGTTGGTTCAGGGATTTTGCAGATTCCAGGTCATGGCCAAAAGGTTTCTCAATCACAATCCTGGTTTTTTCGGGGTTTGTGGCCAATTTACTTTTGGAAATATTTTCTGCAATGATCGGGAAAAACTGTGGTGCTACAGCAAGATAGTAAATCACATTAGCTTCCACTTGCCATTCGCCTTCATAATTTTTGATCAGGCTGCCAAACTCATTATAAGTCTCTGCATTGTTCAAATCTGCCGCCTGATAAACGATGTGATCAGAAAAAGTTTTCCACTTGTCAGGACTGGCTTTTCCGCTGCGGGAAAATTGGTTGATACCGTCTAATAACTTCTCTTTGAAATCATCATTAGAAAGCTGTGTCCTGCCTGTACCAATGATGGCAAAGTGTTCCGGCAACCAATCGTCCAAAAACAGGTTGTATAAGGCAGGCGTGATTTTTCGCCAGTTCAAATCTCCGGTACCACCAAAAATCACATAAACGGTAGGCTGATTTTTAGTTGATTTCATATTATTTGGTTAATCTTAAAATAGGTGGATAAAAGAAGCATGGTCAGTTGTTGGTTTTTGCAGAAGGGATTGCTTGCCATTCCGTATGGAAAACGCCTTCTTTCCCAATCAGCTCGTAAGTATGCGCACCGAAAAAATCACGTTGCGCCTGAATTAGGTTGGATGGCATGTTTTTGGTACGGAAATCTTCAAAATAACCTAAACAGGAAGCATAGGCCGGGATAGCAATCCCTGATTTGGAAGCCGCAGCAGCAACGGTACGAATGCTGTTTGCAGTTTCTTTGACCAGCCCTTGCACAGTTTCATCCAGTAAAAGAAGCTCCAGGTTGTCATTGTGATGATAAGCTTTGGTAATCACGTTTAAGAATTCTGAACGGATAATACAGCCGCCTCTCCAGATGCTGGCAATATCCCCCAGGTCTAATTTGTAATGATAATCCAATGAAGCTTTAAACAGCAGGTGCATTCCCTGCGTATAAGTCATCATGGTAGTGAAGTAAAAGGCTTGTTCCAAGGTTTCCAGGAACTCCTCTTTATTTTCTGCCATCATAGGAAGATCTTCGTTATAAAGCTCGGACAATTTGATCCTCAAAATTTTATATTTGGAAAGATCACGCATAGAAACAGCCATATCAATGGTTGGCAAAGGAATTTCCAGGTCCATAGAAATTTGGGAAGTCCATTTGCCGGTCCCTTTGGCCCTGGCTTCATCTTTTATATCATTTAAAAGAAGCTGGTCGGTACCATCCTTTTTAAAAGCAAAAATATCTTTGGTGATTTCAAGCAGATAGGATTTTAACCTGCCTTCATTCCATTTTGCAAAAACTTCCCGGATAGACTGATCGTCCATCTGCAAGCCTTTCTGCATGATCTCATAACTTTCTGCTATCAACTGCATCAAACCATATTCGATCCCATTATGTACCATTTTTACAAAATGGCCAGAAGCACCCGGACCGATATAAGTAACACAAGGTGCGCCATCTACCTTGGCTGCGATGGCTTCAAACATATTTTTTACATGCTGATAAGCTTCTTTATCGCCGCCCGGCATCATGCTCGGGCCTTTTCGTGCGCCTTCTTCTCCGCCGGAAATACCCATTCCGAAGAAATGCAATTTTTTGGTTTGCAGATATTCTACGCGAACGTTAGTATCGGTGAAGTGTGAGTTTCCGCCATCAATAATAATATCGCCTTCTTCCATCAGCGGGATCAAGTCTTCTATAACGCTGTCCACGATTTTTCCTGCGGGGACTAGCATCATTAAAGCGCGTGGCTTTTGCAAGCTGATGATAAATTCGGGCAGGGATTTAAAACCTTTTACCGGTTTGCCTTCGCCTTCTTTTTCCAGCAAAGCAACTTTGTCGGCATCTTTATCATATCCTGCCACCAAAAAATCATGGTCAGCCATGTTCAGCAACAAGTTTCGACCCATTGTTCCGAGTCCGATCATTCCAAAAATATATTTTGTGTCCGGCATTTTTTTTAATTAAAATTGTGATTTAATATTTTCCAAAATTTGTTTAGTTGTTTCAAAATCTTTATGCTGAAACACGTTGATGCCTGTTCTTCGTGCCACTTCTACCAGCATTGGCCGGTCGTCAAAATAATAACATTGCTGCGGATCTGCCTGGGCAATCCCCATAGCCAATTTAAAAATAGAAGGGTCAGGTTTACGCATTCCCACATCACAGGAAGAAACAAAAGCATCAAAACACCGGTGCAAACCAAATTTTTTGATGCGGTAATCGTTCAGCTCTTTTCCTTCATTGTTAATAGAAAAGATGCGGAGGCCACATCCATGCTTCCATTCTGTCAGCCAAGCCAACAAGCCCGGAAGTTCTTTTGATTCAGAAAAAACAAAAGATTTGAAATCCTCCCGGGTAAAATTTCGGGGATGGTTGAAAATAACCGTGTCCAGGTATTCGTCCAGCGTGATCTTTCCGATCTCATAAATATTGAAAATGAGATTATGCAGTGCTTCCATTTCTGCATAATCTATTTCAAATATTTTTGCGGCCAACTGTCTCGATTCATGCCCCCAACCGTTTGTCAGCAAAACACCGCCAACATCCAGAAACAAAATTTTGGGATAACCGGCTTCCATATATTTAGGCTACCGCTTTTTGTTTCTGTTTTTCTATCGCAGCCAGCAATTTATCATAAGGCTGATTGAATTTCTCAATCCCTTCATCTTCCAGTTGTTGTGTGATTTTGGCCAGATCAATACCTGCAGTTTTTAGCTGCTCTAAAGTTGCAGTTGCAGTATCTAAACCTTCTTCCAAGGTATTTTCTGCATTACCATGATCCCGGAAAGCAACCAAAGTATCCATTGGAATGGTATCAACCGTATCCTTACCAATCAAAGCTTCTACATATTTCACATCCGAAAAAGCCGGATCTTTGCTGCCGGTACTTGCCCAAAGCAAACGTTGGGGTTTTGCACCTTTTTCTTCCAATTTTTTCCAACGTTCTGTGCTGAAAACACGTTTGTAGATTTCGTAAGCTTTTTTGGCAGATGCAATTGCAACTTCACCTTTTAAATTAGCCAAACCTTTTTCCTGTAGCATCGGATCAACCAAAACATCGATCCGGCTTAAAAAGAAACTCGCTACAGAAGAAACATATTCAATTTCTTTGCCTGCTTTAACGCGCTCTTCCAAACCGGAAATGTAAGCTTCGGTAACTTCTTCATATCTTTCCAAACCAAAAAGCAAAGTAACGTTGATGTTTAAACCTTCGCCGATACATTTTTGAATGGCCGGCAAACCTTGTTTTGTTCCCGGGATTTTGATCATCACGTTATCTTTATGAACTGCTTTCCAAAGTTCCAAAGCTTGTTTGGTTGTTCCTTCGGTGTCCAAAGCCAAACGCGGCGAAACTTCCAGGCTCACATATCCGTCAGCACCTTTTACTTTATCTTCATAAACCTGCATAAATAAATCGGCCGCACGTTTGATATCTTCTACCGCAACGCCGTAAAAAATATCATCGTTGCTTTTGCCTTCTTTAGCCAGTTTGGCAATATCTTCATCATAATCAGAACTGCTGCTGAAAGCTTTTTCAAAAATGGCCGGGTTGGAAGTTACGCCTCTCACGCCATCTTCAGTAATCAGTTTTTGCAGTTCACCTGTATCCATAATTTTCCGGTCGATAAAATCCAGCCAGATACTCTGACCGTAATCGTGTATTTTTTTTACTTTATTTGGTTCCATGATAATACTTCTTTTAAGGGTTATTTTTCTAATTGATGAACTTTTTCCATGCGGCGCAAATGTCTTTCTGCCCCGATAAATTCTGCTTTTAAAAATGAACTGACCAATTCCTGCGCTACGTTAAAGCCAACCACACGGCCGCCGACCGTCATCAGGTTCATGTCGTCATCCTCAACACCTTGGTGCGCAGAAAAATGTTCGGTAATCAAAGCAGCGCGCACACCGGCAATTTTATTGGCAACAATACAGGCGCCCACGCCGCTTCCGCATACCGCAACGCCTCTTTCCACTTCGCTGTTTGCTACGGCTTTGGCTAAAGGAATAATATAATCCGGAAAATCATCTCCGGGATCCATTGCAGAAGCACCAAAATCAACGACTTCGTGGCCAAGGTTTTTCAGGTAGTCCCGAAGCATTTCCTTCAACTCAAATCCACCATGGTCTGCTGCTATTCCAACTTTCATTTGATATAGATTTTAGGTTGATAAAAGAAGCATCATCCTAACGATGCTTCTTTTACCGGTTAAATTTATGCAATTAAAGCTTTGGCTTTTTCAACAACATTTTCTACTGTGAAGCCGAAAACTTTGTACAATTCTTCAGCCGGTGCAGATTCGCCAAAAGTGGTCATCCCAATAACTTCGCCTTCGTCAGTCACATATTTATGCCAACCTAAAGTAGAAGCCATTTCTACAGCAATCCGTTTTTTCAAGTTTTTCGGAAAAACGCTTTCCTTATAGTTTGCATCTTGTTTTTCAAACAATTCCCAGGATGGCATACTGATTACGCGTGCGGCAATACCTTCTTCTTTCAGTTTTGCCTGCGCTTTCATAACCAGTTCTACTTCCGAACCTGTTGCAATCAGCAATAAAGCTGGGTTTTCGACATCAGATAAAATATATGCCCCTTTTTCTACGTTTTCTGCTTTACCATATTTCTCCTGATCAATGGTTTGCAAACCTTGCCGGGTCAGTACCAATACTACCGGTCCGCCAACATGCTCGATGGCAACACGCCAGGCTTGTGCTGTTTCATTGGCATCTGCCGGACGGATTAACGTGATATTCGGGATAGCACGTAAGGAAATCAGTTGCTCTACCGGTTGGTGCGTAGTTCCGTCTTCACCTAAACCAATACTATCATGCGTATAAATAAAAATTGGTTTAATCTTCATGATTGCTGCCAAACGGATTGGCGGGCGCATGTATTCAGAAAAAATCAGGAAAGTTGCGCCGTAAGGAATAATCCCTTTGGTCAACGCCATTCCGTTTAAAGCTGAACCCATAGCATGTTCGCGGATACCAAAGTGGAAATTTCTTCCGGTTCGGTCTTCGGCAGTAAAGGATTCGTATTTATCGAGATTGGTATCGGTAGAAGGGGAAAGGTCCGCAGAACCACCAATCAAACCCGGCAAGGCAGGCGCAATTGCATTCAAAACTTTGCCGGATGCTTTGCGGGTAGCAATTTTGCCTTCTTCCGCTTTAAAAACCGGAATGGTATCTTTCCAACCTTCCGGTAATTTGCCGCTGCCCAGCAGTTCGAATTCTGCAGCCAGTTCGGGGAATTCTTTTTTGTATGCTTCGTACCGCTCGTTCCATTTTTGTTCTTTAGCAGTACCTTTTTTTCCGCATTCCAAGTAATAATCCGATACTTCTTTTGGTACTACAAATGATTGGTCCGGATCAAAACCCATTCCTTCTTTAACTAATCTAACTTCTTTTTCGCCCAGCGGAGAACCATGTGCGCCGGCTGTGTCCACTTTGTTCGGGCTGCCGTAAGCAATATGCGTGCGAACTTTGATTAGGGATGGCATGCGGATTTCTATTTTGGCATTATGCACGGCATTTTTTAATGCTTCAATATCGTTGCCATCTTCTACCACTTGTACGTGCCAGCCGTAAGCTTCAAAACGTGCAGACACATCTTCTGTAAAAGTAATATCGGTATCACCTTCAATAGAAATGTGGTTGTCATCATACAAATAGATCATATTGCCCAACTCTAACTGGGCAGCCAGGGAAGCTGCTTCGGAAGTCACGCCTTCCATCAAATCTCCATCACTGCAGATTGCGAAAATTTTATAGTCAAAAATATGATGACCAGGCTTGTTATAACGGCCTGCCAAATATTTTTGACCGATGGCAAAACCAACGCCATTTGCAAAACCCTGGCCCAATGGACCGGTGGTTACATCTACGCCCGGAGCCAAACCATACTCCGGATGGCCGGCAGTTTTACTGTTTAGCTGGCGGAAGTTTTTAAGGTCGTCCAAAGAAAGATCATAACCCGTAAGGTGCAAATAGCAATATTGCAGCATACAAGCGTGTCCATTAGAAAGAATAAAACGGTCGCGGTCTGCCCACTCGGGATTCGTTGGACTGTAATTCATGGCTTCAGACCATAAAACATGCCCCACAGGTGCAAGGCCCATAGGCGCGCCCGGGTGTCCGGAATTTGCTTTCTGGACAGCATCTGCAGATAATATCCTCACCGTATCGATACCTAATTGTTCGATATTTTCTGATTTTACATTCATTATATTAAATTAAAAAAGATTCAAGATCAAACTTCTATTTATTGCCAAGAGCAGTTTCGTTTTGCGTCCACAAGCGTGGCCCGCCTTTAATGCCTTCGCGGTTAGATACAATTTTAATATTGTCATCCAACTTAAAGTCAATTTCACTGGAATTTCCTCCTCCAATGTATAAAAAATCATAATTAAAAACTGTTTTTAAAATTTCGATTACTTTTTTTACACGCTTGTTCCAGCGGTCGTCACCAATTTCATGATAAGCTTTATCACCCAAATACTGATCGTAAGATTTGGATTTGGTGATCGGAAGATGGGCAATTTCCAGATGCGGCAATAAAAAACCATCCTTAAACAGTGCCGTGCCAAAGCCTGTCCCCAAAGTAATCACCATTTCAAATCCCTTACCGCTGATTACGCCCATACCCTGCATATCGGCATCATTTACCACAATTGCATCCTTGCCCAAACTTTCTTTCAATAATTTTTGCAAATCAGTTTGCCTCCAAAGATCAGTGCCCAAGTTTGGTGCGGTAAAAACGATACCATTTTTGATATAACCAGGAAACCCGGCAGAAATATGATCGTATTCCGGGAAATCTTTAGTCAGGGTTTTGATCGCATCGATCACGCTTTTAGGTGAGGCCGGGTTCGGTGTAGGTGTTTTTTCGTATTCCTTAATTGATTTTCCTGCCTGGTCCAAAACGGTAGCTTTAATGTGAGAACCACCAATATCGATAGAAAGGGTTTTTTTGAGGTCAGAAGGATTGTTCATGTTTGAGAAAGATTTCCGAAAAGTAATATTAATCTGCTAACTTGGCTACATCTAAATACAAACCAGGGGATTTTCTGTTTGTTATAATTATTGAATACCACAAGTATTAAACAGGCACTTCTTTTAGCAATAGAAATTTTACATCATTTAAAGGTACAACTATTGCAGGTTCAGCATATAGTTTGTACTTTTAATCGACCAATTTATTCCTGAATTAAGAAGTAAAAAATGATACTGCTTAATTATGGAAACTACTACAATTCTTGATCCCAAAATTTCTTTTTACAAAACCAAATTTGCACCTACTTGTCCAAATTGCAAAAGCCATTTGCATAACCGCGTTTCCCGTGGCTGGATAGTAAAAAACGTTTTTTTCTGGCTATCAGTAAAACGTTACCGCTGCGATAAATGCTTTAAATCCGTTTACGTTAAAAGTTTGGCAGCCTAATCTGCAACTCGGGTTTTTAAAAATTTTCAGAAAAATTAAACTGTCTGGACCTGACTAAATTTTTCCGGTAAAACCCTTTTGCTTATTAATAACCTGAGTTCGATTAATCAGAAGGCAACAATTTGATTAGATGAAGCTTTTTGATAGGTAATAGCTGGTTTTTTAGGGAAGAAGGAATAGGCTATCAGTCCTGCAATAATATTTGAGATAAAAT
>JAABUR0100000282.1_pt1 | contig 116639 bp, 113 predicted proteins | sample 5560091 | NCBI WGS metagenome assembly JAABUR01 (sample SAMN10711879, study PRJNA513375) | rock metagenome | isolation source: Antarctica rocks | place: Antarctica: Victoria Land, University Valley sud | reverse complement strand
GCGCCCATACCCTGATTCCGCGCACGTCGTATCGCCTCCTGAGATTTCCAGCCGTCGAGAAGCCGGAAACGCTAGGCGGCGCGCGGCGTGCGCCCTCTCCTCAGCCGCTCACCAAGCCCACGGAAACGTCAGAAGCGCCCCTTTTGGGTGGCGAAGAACGGTGGAGGGAACCGCAGCGAGCAGTGGCTCTTGAAGTTCTGAAGCATCCACAGGTTCGTCTTCTCGCCCCGGACGTACACCGGCAGGTTCCACTTCACTTCCTCCCGCGCCTCCGGGTCGGCATCGAGCTCAGCTCCCTGAGCGCCCCGAGGTGCGCCCGCTGGACGTCGTTCAGTTGCGCGAAGAAGTCATCGACGCTTGACCGCTTGGGCATCGGCATGGCGTCAGCGACGACCGTCTCGCCACGATCGAGCGCACCATCGATGAACTCGCAGGTGAGGTCGGGGCTATCCACGAGGCCCTCGTCGGGGTCAAGGACGACATTCAGCGCACCACTGGCTTGAGGGGGGATCGCGGGGTGATGGAGCGTGCCCGCGACGTCTTCACCGGTGGCAACCAAGAGCAGGACAGGGTAGGCTCGCAAGGGTCTGCGAGTGAACCCGGAGCAGAACCGCCGACTTAGTTGTCGACAAGAAATCTAGACACAACGAATGTTGCCCAAGGCTCCAAGGCAACGGCGCCTGAGCAAGTCCTGGCCCAGGGCCATCAGAGCTCTTCGGCGAGCACAGAGCGGTGATCTTCCGCGACGCGGCCGCGCTGATCAATTCCGGAGGCAACCGCGACGCTGCCACGGTACCGCGCAGGGCAGCAGTGTGGTGCGGGCTGCTCGGGACGATCGGCTAGGCTATAGCGTAGGCGTTCGTCTGGTCTTGTGCCGACTCTCCTTTCGACCGTCGCTGATCCCAAGAGGTGGCAGTCGGGAGGTTGGATGTCCAGCATCAAGAGTTCCCCACTCTCCGGGGAGCAGACGGCGCTACACCGGGCGTGGCCCGAGGAAAACGCGGACGTCGATACGCGACGACGCGGTCCCTAATCTCGTGTCGGCCTGGATCGACGGTGGGTCCGAGTAGCGCTGACCGGAGGGTCGTCGGCGAGCAGTCGCCGCGCGAGAGGACGCGCTTCGTGGTGAGCGCAGCGCAGCGGCTGGGAGCGCTGGCTGGTCGCCGGCGCGGTTCGCTGACCGTGGTCGGGTCGCTGCTCGGAGTCGGTGCGCTCGTGTTCGTCCTTACCGGCCGGTGGGGACAGTTCGCGCGCGCCGCCGCCGCCGCGCCGTGGTGGGAATTGACGGCCGCGGCGGCGCTACAGACCGCGTCGCTGGTGGCGCGCAGCGAGGCGTGGAATGTATGCGTGCACGCCGCCGGCGGCACCGTCGGCCGCCGGCGCCTGTACCGCGCGGCCGGCGTCGGCTACCTGGGCAACATCGTCAACGGCGAGCTGGGGTTCGCAATGCGTATCGCGTCGCTTCGGCGCGCAGCACCGCGAGAGACCCCGAAGGCGGTGGTCGTCGCGGCGAGCGAGGTGCCGATCGTGCTGATGGAAGTCGCGCTCGCGACGCTGACCTCGTTCACGCTCGTCGGGCCCCTGGGGTTGCCGTGGTGGACACCGATCGTCGCCTTCTGCGCGGTTCTCGCCACCGTCGCAGGGCTCGGCCGGCTGGCCCGGCGCCACTCGAGCGGATGGTGGAAGGGCCTCGCTGCGCTGGGCGAAGCGCGCGCCCGCGCACGCGTCGCCCTGTTTGTCGTGCTCGCCGTCTGCGGACAGATAGCGCGCAACTGGCTGATGTTGCGCGCCAGCGGCATCCACGCATCCGTGTTCGACGCCACCGCCGTGCTGATCGCCGTCGCCGTGCTCGGCGTGCTACCGGTCGGCCCCGGCGTCGGCGCAGGGGCGATGGTCCTGATCCTCGGCGCCCACGGTGTAGCCGGCGTCAGCGCCGCCGGCGTGCTGCTGACGGCAACCGGCACGCTGGGCGCGCTCGGCTACGCCGGCTGGGCGCTCGCCGACCGCTTCTGGACGGCACGAAATGCCAACGCTGCCGCTGACGCAGCCCGCCCCGCACGAGCGCTGGGCTAGCCCATGCGAAGCCTCGGACCAGGGCCCCACTCAGCCGGGCTCCCCCAATCCTCGCTTGGCTCGCCGCGAGCGATCGACACGCTCGACCCGGCTGTCTCCAGCTCGCCCCCGGCCTCCAGGTCACATCGCTCACGTCGATGGCCGCCAACACCGTCGCAATGACCGGCGGCCTCCTCGTCTTCCACGACCCCATCGAAAGCGGGGCAACCCAGATCGTGGGAAGTGTGCTCGCATTCTGCTCCCGGGATGAAGCGTGACCACGCAGCTTTCCCCGTCGAGGTGGCACCGCTTGCCCGGGCGCGCCAGACCAGTGGTCGTGGCCGTCATCCTCGCTGGCGGTGTCGGGTTTGCCGCGCTGGCGCTAACGCGCTTGGACCTCTCCCGCAGCCTGCATGCGCTGACGACCGTGAACGCTGGGTTGGTTGCCTTGACGCTTGCATTGATGTCGGTGTCGTTGATCGTTCGAGCCGAATGCTGGTATGTGATTCTCCGCAGTGCGCTGGCCAGCGCCCGGATCAGTCGGCTTGTTGCTGTGCGCGCGACGATGATCGGGGTAATGGTCTCCGCGACTCTGCCGGGGCGGCTCGGCGAGCCCGCTCGCGTCTTTGTGGTCGCGCGTCGTGCCGGTGATACGCGCAACTGCATCGGACTCGTCACCGGCACAGTGTTCGCTCAGACGCTGCTGAACGTGGCCACGATGGGCGCACTCGCGTCGTTGCTGGTCGCCAGCGTCGCGCTGTTCCGTGACTCTGCGTGGGCAATCGTCCTCGCCGCGGCGCTCCCGATCGTGGTCATCGCGGTGGTCCTCGCCGGACCGGGGCTGCTCGAGCGAGCCGCGCGTAGCAGGACGACGATCCTCGGTCGTGCGGCTGCCTTCGTGCGTCGTGAGATCGAGCAGACCCGAAAAGGGTTACGCGTGTTTAGCCGGCCGCGTGACGCCGTCCACGCGGTCGCCGCCCAGCTCGCCGCCTGGTCGCTACAGCTGCTGGGCTGCTACGCGCTGCTGGGCGCATTCGGCATTGCCACCCACGCACGCCTCGGCGCCGCAGCCGCGGTGCTGGTTGCGACCAACATCGCCGCAGTTGTACCCCTCACACCGGGCAACGTCGGTGTCTTTCAGGCGGCTTGTGTCGCCGTCCTAGCCGCATACGGTGTCGACGCTGGCCGCGCGCTCGCGTACGGAATCCTGCTTCAGCTGCTCGAAGTCGCGACCGCTATCGCACTCGGCGTGCCAGCTCTGCTCGCCGAAGGGTTGCGGCGGCAGGACCTGCGACGCGCAAGCAAGCGCCCGGTCACGCCTCGCTAGCCGCGCGTTCAGCTTGCTCGGCACGCCTGCACACCGAGGCGCTGCTTCGTCTACGACGCGCACCGGCGCTCGTGAACCGCGACGCTCACAGTCAAGCCCTCGTTCCGGAACCCGCGGGGCTCGTCGCAATTGCCGATCTTTCCGCCAAGCCGTGGACACCAGCTGCCGCTTCTGGTTTGTCGCCATTTGAGCACTCTCGATCAGGCTGCCGCTTGCCGCCGGATCCAGAAGCGGCCCCTCAAGCGAGCTGGCCCGGCCACGAGCAAGCGAGACCGGCGCGTGCGCGCACTTCTCGGCGTCGCCAAAGCCGGGGACGTGCGCTCCGCAGCGTGCCTATGTGCGTGCACGCCCTTCTGGCTGCGTCGGCACGACGAGTACTGATGGAGGCGGCGACCCCCAGTCGCACGTCGCCGCCCTCTGGGCCGCTCCAGGTCGTCCTGATCGCGTCCCTGCTCATCGTCGCGGCGGGGGCGTGGGCGGCGATCGGCGATCGCGTGGGCGGGATGGATGCCGGCCAGGGAGCCGAGCTCGCGGCCTTGCCTGGTTCGCGGGCGGTGTGGCTGACGATAATCAGTACGCCTTCCCCGGGACATATTGGGAAGATCTTCCTGATCCGGCGGCAAGGCGAGCCAAGCTGACAAGCTCGATTGCAGGGTTTTCCCGATGCCGCCGGCAGGGCTCGAACCTGCGACCGTCGGATTAAAAGTCCGCTGCTCTACCAACTGAGCTACGGCGGCGTGCGGCCGATTATCCCCGGCCCAGCGCCATCGCCTCGATCTCCACCAGCATCCGCGGGTCGATCAGCCCGCTGACCTCCAGCATCGTCATCAGCGGACGCGTGTCGCCGAAGGCCTCCCCGTGCGCCCTTCCCACCTCATCGCAGCGGGAGATGTCGGTGACGTAGACGTGGGTCTGGATCACGTCCCGGAGGCTCAGGTCCACCCGCGCCAGCTCGTGGGCCAGCCGGCCCAGGATCTCCACTGCCTGCTCGTAGGGCGTCGACCCGAGCACGGCACCGCTCCGATCGACCGAGGTGGTGCCGCCGATCAGCACGAAGCCACCGGCTCGCACCAGGCGGCTGAAGCCGTAGCGATCCTCGTAGGGCGACGGCGGATCGCCGGCCAGGCGCTCGGCGCCGCCGGGCATCAGTGCCGGAAGTGCCGGCGCTCGGTGAAGACCAGCACCACCCCGGCCGCGTCGCAGGCGGCCACCACGTCAGGGTCACGGATCGACCCGCCGGGCTCGATGATCGCGCTCACCCCCGCCTCGATGCCCAGCTGCGGGCCGTCGGCGAAGGGGAAGTAGGCGTCGGAGGCCATCGCGGCGCCGGTCAGCTCCGGGCGCGCCTTCTCCAGCGCCAAGCGCACCGAGTCCACGCGGCTCATCTGCCCCGCCCCGATGCCGACGGTGGCCAACCCGCGGGAGAGCACGATGGCGTTGGAGCGCACATGCTTGCACACCCTCCAGGCGAACAGCATCTCCTCCCACTCGGTCTCAGTGGGACGCCGCTCGGAGACCACCAGCATCTCGGCGCGCTGCTCCAGGTCCACGTCGCGGTCCTGCACGAGCATGCCGCCCGCGACCTGACGCAGGTAGGGCTCCAGATTGCCGGCGGGGACGCGGCGCTCGCGGTCGTCGAGGATCCGCATGTTGGGCTTGGTGCACAGCGCCTGTAGCGCGTCCTCCTCGTACCCGCGAGCGAACACGACCTCGATGAACTGCCCCAGGAGTGCTTCGGCCAGCGATCGGTCGACGCTGCGGTTCAGACAGATCACGCCACCGTAGGCGGACATGGGATCGCAGGCGAAGGCCCGCTTGTAGGCCTCCAGTCCGGTCGCGCCGACCGCCACCCCGCAGGGGTTGTTGTGCTTGACGATCACGCAGGCCGGGATCTGGAACTCGTCGATCAGCTGCCGGGCGGCGTCCAGGTCGAGCAGGTTGTTGTAGGACAGCGCCTTGCCTCCGAGCTGGGAGACCATCGAGAGCACGTGCGTCCGCGCTCCCACCTGCGCGTAGTAGGCCGCGCGCTGATGGGGGTTCTCACCGTAGGGCAAATCGAGCGTCTTCTCGAAGGCCCTCACCATCAGCGGCGGAAAGTCCTCGCGCTTCTCCTGGAACCAGCGCGTGATGGCGGTGTCGTAGCGCGCGGTATAGGAGAACGCCTCGGCGGCGAGATTCTCCCGTGTGGACGGGGAGAGGCGGCGCTCGGACTGGCGCAGCTCCTCGAGCACGGCGTCGTAGCTCTCCGGACTGACCACGGGCACGGCGTAGGCGGAGTTCTTGGCCGCCGCTCGGATCATCGTCGGGCCGCCAATGTCGATGTTCTCGATCACCTGCGCGTCGCTGACTCCGCGGCTGCCGGCGGTGCGCTCGAACGGGTAGAGGTTCACGCACACCAGGTCGACGAACTCCACCGCCTGCTCGCGCGCGGCTTCCATGTGCTCAGGGTTGTCCCGCACGGCCAGCAGGCCGGCGTACAGCTTGGGGTGAAGGGTCTTGACCCGTCCGTCCATGATCTCCGGAAAGCCGGTGAGGTCGGTGATGGAGCGGACCTGGATCCCCGCCGCCTGGAGCTCCCGCGCGGTGCCGCCGGTGGAGACGATCTCGATGCCGAGGCCCGCCAGCCCGCGGGCGAACTCCACGACTCCGGTCTTGTCGGAGACCGACAACAGCGCCCGGGCCACCTGGACGTCCGCTCCGGGATTGGCGGCCGGGTCGGGAACCGCGGCGGTCATGAGGTTGGAGAATTCGGCGGCGGAGCTGCCATCCATAAGCCGTCACTCTACCGGCCCACGAGGATACGCCGGGGGTGGTCTGGATCGGGCCGGACGCGACCCCCGGCGATGAGCTCCACCGCCCGGGGCAGGAGCTCGTACTCGATCGGATGCAATGCTGACAGGACCTCCTCGACCTCCCGCGCGTCGTCCAGCTCGACTGCCCGCTGCAGGATCACCGACCCGGTGTCCATCCCCTCGTCGACGAAGTGCACGGTCACACCAAAGACCTTGACGCCGTAGGCGAGGGCGTCCTGCACGGGTCTGTTGCCTGGGAATGCCGGGAGCAACGCTGGATGCACGTTGATCACTCGGCCGGGAAAACGGCGTAGGAAGCCGCTGCTCAGGAGCTGGCCGTAGCCGGCCAGCGCCACCAGCTCCACCTCCCGCTCCTGGAGCCACGCGGCCATGGCGAGGTCGCGGGCATCCCGGTCGGCAAAGGCGGCAGTGGGGAACGCTCCCTGATCCACTTCGCGTCGGCGGGCACGCTCGAGCGCCGGCGCAGCCGGCTGGTCGGAGGCCACCGCCACGATCCAGACCTCGTGACGGCCGTGCACGCGGTCGAGCAGCGCCTGCAGGTTGGTGCCCGTCCCGGACGCGAGGACGCCGACGTTCATGCCGCGCGCGGGGTCTCCCGCGGCACGGCGCGCAGCTTGGGAAAGCGTCCTCCGGAGGAGCACAGGGCACCCCCCGCCAGGAGCTCGTCGACGCGCCCCAGCACCGCCTCCCCGCGCAGGTGCGAGAACGCGCCATAGGCCTGAAGGTCGTCGTAGGCGTACTGAGCGATGACCTTGGAGCGCCCGCCGCGCAGGATCTCGACCGCGCGCGTCCTGCCCACCGGCGGCTCGGCGGTCTGGACCACCTCGATGATGGCGTCGTCGAGCTCTGCGGGAACTGGGCCACGCTCAGCCCGTGAGGAGGCGGCCCCTCCGGCAGCGGCCCGCGCGGACCGGCGGCGGCCGAAGCCGGGCTGCGCCCAATCCTGCTCCAGCGGCTCGCAGACGTCGCAGCACCGCTGCCCGCACGCGGGCAGCGAGGTCCGATCGCCGAAGTGCGAGAGCAACACGTCGCGGCGACAGCGTGGCCCCTGTGCGTACTCCCAGACCGCGCGGTACTGCGCCCACCGCGCCCGCTCGGCCTCCTTGGCCGAGGCGCGGCAGAGCGACAGCTCACGCGGGCCCCACGAGGCGGCGATCCGGCCCGCGGCGCGGTCGGGTGGCGAGGGCTCGGGAGCGAGGATCCCGCCGCGGGCCAGGTGGCCGATGATCGCCCGGGCCGCCTCCTCACCATCCCGCCCCGCCACCAGCGCTCCGAGCTCATCCAGCGCGAGGTTGTAGCGACCGTCCAGGCCCGCCCAGCGCAGTCGCTCGGAGACCTTCGTGAAGGCCTCGTCCTCCAGGCGCGCGCGCTGGATGAAGAACACGTGCAGCGCCTTGTCCCGGGGCTGGGCAAAGAGCAGGCATCGTGCGGGGCGGCCGTCCCGCCCAGCGCGGCCCGCCTCCTGGTAGTAGGCCTCCAGCGAGGGCGGCACCGCGGCGTGGCACACGTTCCTGACATCGGCTTTGTCGATTCCCATCCCAAAGGCGTTGGTGGCGACGATCACCGGCACCTCGCCGGTCATGAAGCGCTCCTGGGCCGTGACGCGATCGCCTCGCGCCAGTCCGGCGTGGTAGGCGATCACCTCCTCGCCCAGCGCCGCCCCCAATCCCCGCGCCAGCGTCTCTGTGGCGCTGCGGGTGCCGGCGTAGACGATCGCGGGCAGTGACCCGTCCTGCGAGAGCGCGGCCGCGATCCGCTCCGGGGACTCGCTCCCGCACCCGATCACGCCCAGCTGCAGGTTCGGGCGGTCAAACCCGGTGGTCACGCGGACCGGGTCGCGCAGCTCCAGTCGCCGAACCACGTCTCCGGCCACCTCGGGCGTGGCCGTGGCCGTGAGCGCCATCGTCGTGCGGGCGCCGACGCGGCGGGCCGCATCGGCCAGCGCGAAGTAGTCCGGGCGGAAGTCGTGACCCCACTGGGAGACGCAGTGGGCCTCGTCGACGACGAACAGCCCGATCCGGGCCTGCCGGATCGCCTCCACGAAGCGCGGCACCGCGAAGCGCTCCGGAGAGACGTACAGCACCCGCAGCTCGCCCCGCACAGCGGCGGCCACGGTCTCGGCGTTGGCCGGGCCCTGGCGCTGGGCGTTGACGAGTCCCACCTGTCCCGGCGCCACCCGGGCCAGCGCCTGGGCCTGGTCGTGCATCAGCGACACGAGCGGCGAGACGACCAGCGTGAGGTCATCCCGCATCAGCGCCGGCAGCTGGTAGCACAGGGACTTGCCGGCGCCGGTGGGCATCACCACCAGCGCATCACGGTCGCCCAGCGCCGCGGCCACCGCGTCCTGCTGACCCGCGCGGAAGGTCGTAAAGCCGAAGATCTGGGCCAGCGAGGCATGGGCAGCGTCCATACCGGCGACGATACCGTCGCCTTCGGCGGCTCAGAGAGCGTGTCTGAGCGGGCGCAGCGCGCGGGCGAGCAGGAACACGAGCGCCACCAGCAGCGCGGGCGCGAGCGTGAGGCTGGGGATGACGTCGCCATGGCCGATGCCCGAGGCGGCGATCGCCACCACCATCGTCACCGCCAGGAGCAGCGACACCGGTACCACCAGCAGGCGCAGGATCAGCAGCACTCCCCCGGCGGTCTCCAGCACCCCGGCGACGATCTCCAGTGCCGCGGGCCAGGGAAGGCCGAATGTCCGAAAGGCGTGGAGCTCCCAGCCGTGGAAGACGAACTTGACCAGCCCGGCGGGAACGAAGATGAGGCCGGTGATGATCGCGACGCGGACGGCGAGGTGATCACGGCGCACCACGGCATCGCTGGCGAGAATCCGCTTGCGCGTGAGCGTGGCCGCCACGGCCGGCGCTAGGCCCGGACCAGCGGCAGCGAGGGCTCCAGCGCGAACTTCCCGGTGGCCTCCTCGGTGCCGCGCAGCGGGTAGTCACCGCTGAAGCAGGCGTCGCAATGGGTCTCCCGGGAGCTTCGGACAGCCTCGTAGACACCCTGCAATGACAAATAGTGCAGCGAGTCGGCCCCGAGCTCTGTGGCGATCTCCTCCACCGAGCGGCCGTGGGCGATCATCTCCTCCCGGGTCGACATGTCGATCCCGTAGTGGCAGGGGTGCTTGATCGGGGGGGCGGAGATGCGCAGGTGGATCTCGGCCGCCCCGGCGTCGCGGAGCATCCGCACGATCTGCCGCGTGGTGTTGCCGCGCACGATCGAGTCGTCGACGACGACCAATCGCTGGCCGGCCACGACCTCGGGCAGCGGGTTGAACTTCAGCCGCAGGCCGTGGCGGCGGAGCTCCTGGCCCGGCTGGATGAACGTCCGCGCGACGTAGCGGTTCTTGATGAAGCCATCATCCTGGGGCAGGCTGGCGGCCCGCGCCAGCCCGCGCGCGGCGGCGTTGCCGGAGTCGGGCACGGGGATCACCACGTCGGCCTCCACCGGCGCCTCCCGCCAAAGGATCTCGCCCATCCGCGCCCGCGCCACCTGGAGCACGGTCCCTGACATCCGCGAATCGGGCCGCGCGAAGTAGATGTACTCGAACACGCAGAAGGCCCGGCGCTGACCGCCGGCCACGACGCGGCTCTCCAGCCCGCGCTCGCTGAGCGTCACGACCTCGCCGGGCGCCACCTCGCGGATCAGCCGGGCGCCGATCAGGTCAAAGGCGCACGATTCGCTGGCCACGCAGTACACGGGCTGGCCCCCGTCGGGGTCCTCCATCATCCCCAGCACCAGCGGGCGCAGGCCATGGGGGTCGCGGAAGGCCACCACTGCGTCATCGGTCATCACCACTGTGGAGAAGGCACCCTGCAGGCGCGGCAGCACGTCGGCGACCGCATCCTCGATCCGCTCGGCGGGATGGGTGGCCAGGAGCGCGGCGATGATCTCCGAGTCCGAGGTGGAGCGAAACGGAATATCCCGCCCCCGCATCTCCGAGTGCAACACCACGGCGTTGATGAGGTTGCCGTTGTGGGCCAGGGCCAGGGTGCGACGATCGTCACGGACGATCGGCTGGGCGTTCTCCCACTCCGAGGAGCCCGTGGTGGAGTAGCGCACGTGGCCGATGGCCATGTCCCCCACCAGTGAGCGCAGGGTGTGCTCGTCGAAGACCTGCGCCACCAGACCCTGGTCGCGGATGGCCATGATGCTGCCACCGTGCGGCGCCGTGGCGATCCCCGCGGACTCCTGTCCGCGGTGCTGGAGCGCGAACAGCGCGAAGTAGGTCAATCGGGCGACATCGCGGCCCGGCGCGAGGATGCCGAACACACCGCACTCGTCGCGTGGCCCGTCACGATGATCTCTGGCAGCAGGCAAGGGCGACCCTTCCGCGAGCCTAGCAGCGGGTTCCGCCGACCCCGGCGGCCTTTCACGAGACGATCCCGCGCAGGCCGCCCTCCCAGGCCTCGGCGAGCTCCAGCACGGCGAGCTTCAGCTCCCCCTCTATCTCCATCTCCTCGCCGCCGACCCGGCCGATTACCTGCATACCGCCCAGCGCCTCCTCGGGGCCGGAGACGATGAAGCCCTGACCGGGCGCCTCGGCAAAGGGATGCACCTCCTCGGGCAGCCGCACCGTGGCCCCGATGCCGCCGGCGATGCAGCACTCCGCCAGCGCCACCCCGATCCCGCCCTCGGCGATGTCGTGGGCACTGTGCAGCGATCCCGCGCGCACTCCCTCACGCACCGCCGCCTGCGCCTCGCGCACCGCCTTGCCCTCCATCGGCGGCAGCGAGCCGGCGGGGGCGCGACCCTGGAGCTTGGCCAGCTCCGACCCGGCCAGCCGGGGGGCGAACGGTCCGGCCAGCGCGATCGCGTCGCCCGCGCGCAGGAAGCCGAGACGACCGGCGCGCCTTGCGTCGGGCAGCTTGCCCACCAGGCCGATCACCGGGGTGGGGAAGATCGGCCCCGACGGGGCTTCGTTGTAGAGCGAGACGTTGCCGCCCACGACGGGGATTCCCAGCTCCTCGCAGGCGCGGGCGATTCCCTCCACGGCCAGCGAGAGCTGCCAGGCGACGTGGGGCTTCTCGGGGTTGCCGAAGTTCAGGCAGTTGGTCAGTCCCAGCGGAGCGGCGCCGGTGCAGGCCAGGTTGGCCACGCACTCGTAGACCGCCTCGACGGCGCCCGCGCGCGGGTCGCAGGCGACCCGGCGGCCGTTGCCATCGATGGAGACCGCTATCGCCGAGCCGTCCGGGAGCGCCAGCACGGCGGCGTCGGCCTCCTGGGGGCGGCGCACGGTCCGTGACTGCACGACCGGGTCGTACTGCTCATACACCGCCCGTCGGGAAGCGATATTGGCGCAGGAGAGCAGCACCAGCAGGGTCTCGTCTGCGGTCTCCCCGCCGCCGAGCACCTCCGGGGGAGGCGGGTAGAGCTCCTGCCGCGGTGGCTCCGGCGCCAGGTCGTAGAGCGGGCAGTCGTCGACCATCACCGCCACCGGCAGCTCGCCGACGACGGTCTCCCCCTGGAGCACCCGCAGGGTGGGGCCATCGGTGACGGCCCCGATCGCCGTCGCCCGCACCTCCCAGCGTTCGCAGAGGGCGAGCACCTGCTCCACGCGCTCGGGCGCGACGACGCACAGCATGCGCTCCTGAGACTCGGAGACCATGATCTCAAAGGGCTCCATCCCCGCCTCGCGCAGCGGCACCAGGGAGATGTCGATGTCCAGCCCCACCTCGCCCTTGCTGGCCATCTCCGAGGCCGAGGAGGTCAGGCCCGCGGCGCCGAGATCCTGCAGCGCGACGAGCAGTTGCTGCGCCAGCAGCTCCAGGCAGCACTCGATCAGCTTCTTCTCCGCAAAGGGGTCCCCGATCTGCACCGAGGGTCGCTTGGCCGCGTCGCCCTCGCCAAGCTCGGCGCTGGCCAGGACCGAGGCCCCCCCGATCCCGTCGCGTCCCGTGAGTGCTCCCAGCAGCACGAGCACGTTGCCCGGGCCGGCGGCGGCGGAGCGGATCAGGCCCTCGTGACGGGCCAGCCCCAGGCACATCGCGTTGACCAGACAGTTCTGCTCGTAGCTGGCCTCGAAGTAGATCTCGCCGCCGACCGTCGGCACTCCGACGGAGTTGCCGTAGTGCCCGATGCCGGCCACAGCATGCTCCAGCAGGTAGCGCGCCCGCGCTGATCCGTCGGGTCCGGCCGGCTCACCGAAGCGCAGCGAGTCGAGCACGGCGATCGGTCGCGCGCCCACGGCGAACACGTCGCGGAGGATCCCCCCCACCCCGGTGGCCGCTCCCTGAAAGGGCTCCACCGCACTGGGATGGTTGTGCGACTCCACCTTGAAGGCCACCGCCAGGCCGCCGCCGACGTCGACGACGCCGGCGTTCTCCCCGGGCCCGAGCAGCACGTGCTCGCCCTCCTTGGGCAGCCGGCGCAGCAACTTTCGCGAGTGCTTGTAGCCGCAGTGCTCAGACCACATCAGCGACAGCATCGCCAGCTCCACGCCATTGGGCTCACGCCCGAGGCGCTCCAGGATCAGCGCGTACTCGTGGTCGGTGAGCCCCAGCTCCCGGTGCCGGCTGACGCGCGCCACGGCCAGGTTCTTCAGGCCGCGACGCGGTCGCCGATGTGCGCCCGCATGGAGCTGAAGATCCTCAGCCCGTCGGTCGACCCCGTGAGCGCGTCGACGGCGTGCTCGGGGTGGGGCATCAGTCCGAACACGTTGCGGGCCTCGTTGCAGACCCCCGCGATGTCGTCCACCGAGCCGTTGGGGTTGTGTCCGGGGGCGTAGCGCAGGACGACCTGATCTCGGTCGCGCAGCTCGGCCAAATCCGCCGGCGTGACGTAGAAGCGCCCGGATCCGTGCTTGACCGGGATCGAGAGCCGCTCCGTCTGCGGATCCTCCAGGCACGCGCGCGTGAACGGCGTCTGCGCGGAGACCACCTGGACCTCCACTTGGCGGAAGACGAAGCGCAGCGAAACGTTGCGCAGCAGCGCGCCCGGCAGCAGACCGGCCTCGGCCAGCACCTGAAAGCCGTTGCAGATCCCGAGTACGAGCCCCCCGTCGCGGGCGAACTCCGCCACGGCCTCCATCACCGGGGAGAAGCGGGCGATCGCCCCGGCGCGCAGGTAGTCGCCATAGGAGAAGCCGCCGGGCACGATCACCGCGTCGACCCCCTGCACGTCCCGGTCGGCGTGCCACAGCATCACCGCCTCGCCCACCCTGGCCGCGGCTCCGAGGGCGTCGACCTCGTCGCAGGAGCCGGGGAAGCGAACGACGCCCAGCTTCAACGGGGGGCCTCCACGGGCGCGTCGAGGATCTCGTAGTCCTCCACCAGCGGGTTGACGAGCAGCCGCTCGCACATCTCCGGCAGCCGCCCGGGGTCCTCCACGTCGAGCTCAATCAGACGACCCACGTGCACGTTGCTGACGCCGCCGAAGCCGAGTGCGGGCAGGGCCCGCTCCACCGCCTGGCCCTGCGGGTCCAGGATCCCCTGCTTGGGCCTGACCAGTACGCGGACCCGCATCCTCAGACGGACCCGGTGCGCTGGCGCCAAACGTCGAAGGACTCGCCGGTGATGAGCTCGTAGGCCTCGACGTACTTGGCGCGGGTGCGCTGCACCACGTTCTCGGGGATCTCCGGCGCCGGCGGGTTGCGGTCCCAGCCCGTGGACGAGGCCCAGTCGCGGACGAACTGCTTGTCGAAGCTCGGCTGGGAGCGGCCCGGCTCGTAGCCCTGCAGCGGCCAGAAGCGCGAGGAGTCCGGGGTGCAGACCTCGTCTCCCAAAGTCAGCTCTCCGTCCTCGTCGAGCCCGAACTCGAACTTGGTGTCAGCGAGGATGATCCCGCGCTCCCGGGCGTGCTCGGCGGCGTGGGCGTACACGGCCAGCGAGACATCACGCAGCCGCTCGGTCAGCTCGCGGTCGCCAACCAGGCGCACCGCCCCCTCCAGGTCGATCGCCTCGTCGTGACCGACCTCCGCCTTGGTGGAGGGGGTGAAGATCGGCTCGGGCAGCTGATCGGACTCCCGCAGGCCCGGCGGCAGCTCGATGCCACTGACCGTCCCGGAGCGCTGGTAGTCCTTCCAGCCCGACCCGCTGAGGTACCCGCGCACCACGCACTCCACGGGCAGCATCGACAGGCGCTTGACCACCATCGAGCGTCCGCGGGCCTCGCCGGGCACGCCCTCGGTCACCGAGACCAGGTGGCCGGGAACGATCTCGGCGGTGCGTTGAAACCAGAACGCCGAAAGCCCCGTGAGCACGCTGCCCTTGTCCGGGACCGGGGTGGGGTGCACGACATCGTAGGTCGAGATCCGGTCCGAGGCCACGAGCAGCAGCTTTCCACCGGGGCTCTCGTAGATGTCGCGGACCTTGCCCGAGGCCACCAGCGGCAGATCGGAGAGAGCGTTCACCGGGGCGATGCTAACAACGGGTCCGGCGGGCCCGGATGGTCTCGGATCCGGGCAGCGCCTCCGTGGCTGCCCGGGTCGAGGACCCCAGTCCTGCCTCTAGGAGGCGGTCTGAATCGTGTTGAGCGAGGAGGTGACGCTCACCTTCGCCGCCGGGGTGGCGGAGGAGGTGCTGGTGCAGCTCACGCTCGAGTTGGCGGCGCTGCTGGCCAACTGCAGCGGGATCGAAGCGCTACTCGCCGCGATCACGTTGCCGGTGTTGATCGTCGCGCTGCGGGTCTGGGTGTTGCTGCCCAGGGTCAGCGTGCAGCTCACCGTCACTCGCTGAGCGGTGCCGTTGCCGTTGACGGTCGCCGTGGGGTTGGCCCAAGCCAGATAGGATCCGCTCTGCTTGAGGGTCAGGGTGTTGACGGCCGTACGAGCCGCGGGGACGGTCACGGTGTTGGTGACGCCGGCCTGCGGGGGCAGCGACGAGTTGCAGGCGACCTTGCCCGCCCGGTCGACGGAGGCGATCCCGGAGCCCAGACCGCACGTCCCGCTGACGCGGGCCTGGAGCTGGTTGAGGTTGGCGCGGACGGTGCCGACCGCGCCGGGCACGATCTTCTTGTAGGACACCGAGTTGTTCCTGAGTTGGTAGCCGCCCACGCTGTTGTGGGGGAGGCTCACGGCGGCGTACCCAACGCCGCCCAGCGAGACAAACAGGGCCACCAGCGAGACGGCCAGGGCCGGCGAGGGCCGGCGGTGCAAGAGCGAACGCAAGGGCAAGGAGCTACCTCCTGAACGGATCCTTATGGACGTTGCCCTTACCAACACAACCCGAGCCCGTGAGTCGCGCCGTTGCCGCCGGGGTAGCAATCAGGCGGGATGATCCTCGCGATCGACCAGGGCACCACCGGCACCACCTGCTTGGTCTTCGACGAGGAGGGGCAGCCCCGGAGCCGGGCGTACTCCGAGTTCCAGCAGCACTTCCCGCGGCCCGGCTGGGTGGAGCACGACGCCAACGAGATCTGGGAGGTGACCCGCAAGGTTGCCGCGCAGGCGCTGGAGGAGGCGGGGGTAAAGGGCAGCGAGCTGCAGGGGATCGGGATCACCAATCAGCGGGAGACGGCGGTGGCCTGGGACTCCCGCACCGGCGAGCCCCTGCACAACGCGATCGTGTGGCAGGACCGCCGCACCGCGCGCCGCTGCGACGAGCTGCGCGAGGAGGGCCAGGAGCCGGTCTTCCGGGAGCGAACCGGCCTGGTGCTCGACGCCTATTTCTCCGGGACCAAGTACGAGTGGCTGCTCACCGAGGGCGGCGTCGATCGCCGGGCCAGCCTCGGCACGATCGACTCCTGGCTGGTCTTCAAGCTGACCGGCAACCACGTGACCGACTACTCCAACGCCTCCCGCACGCTGCTGTTCAACATTCGCGAGCAGCGCTGGGACGAGGAGCTGTGCGACATGCTGGGCGTGCCGGTGGGTTCGCTACCCGACGCGCGGTCCAACGCCGAGGTCTACGGGGAGACCGAGGAGTTCGGCGGATCGGTGCCGGTGTGCGGCATGGCCGGCGACCAGCAGGCGGCGCTGTTCGGGCAGGGCTGCCACGAGCCGGGGCTGGGCAAGAACACCTACGGCACCGGCAACTTCCTGCTCCAGAACGCCGGCGCGGGCTCGCCGCTCTTGGAGCGAGGGTTGATCACGACGATCGCGTGGGGCCTGGAGAATCGCGTCGACTACGCGCTGGAGTCGAGCATGTTCGTCACCGGCGCGGCTCTGCAGTGGCTGCGGGACGGGCTCGGCGTGATTGAGACCGCCGCCGAGACCGAGGAGCTGGCCGCGTCACTGGAGAGCAACGACGGCGTGTACTTCGTGCCCGCGCTGACCGGCCTCGGGTCCCCGCATTGGGACCCCTACGCCCGCGGCACGATCATCGGCCTGACCCGGGGCACGAAGGTCGCGCACCTGGCTCGCGCCGCGCTGGAGGCGATCGCCTACCAGAGCGTCGACGCGGTACGGGCGCAGAACACGGCTCTGGGGGTCTCGCTGGAGGAGCTGCGCGTCGACGGCGGCGCGACCAACAACCGCTGGCTGATGCAGTTCCAATCCGACATGCTGGGCGTGCCGGTGGTGGTGCCCGAGATCACCGACACCACCGCCCTGGGCGCCGCCTACCTGGCCGGTATCACTGCCGGCCTGTGGAGCCAGGAGGACGTGCGCTCGATGTGGCGAGAAGGAGCGCGCTACGAGCCCCGCTTCGAAGAGGACGAGCGCCACGCGCTGCTGGTGGAGTGGCGACGCGCGTTGCAGCGCTCGCAGCGGTGGGTGGTGGAGAGCTGAGGCGGGCCTCCGGCAGCCCGCCCACCGAGCCGGTCGACGTGATCGTGATCGGTGCCGGTATCAACGGCTGCGGTATCGCCCGCGACGCCGCGGTGCGCGGCCTCAGCGTGGTGCTGATCGACAAGGGCGACATCGCCGGCGGGACCACGAGCTGGTCCACGCGTTTGATCCACGGCGGCTTGCGCTACCTGGAGCACCTGGAGGTGAGCCTGGTGCGGGAGTCGCTGCGGGAGCGCGAGCGACTGCTGCGGATCGCGCCGCACCTGGTGCACCCGCTGTCGTTCCTGATCCCGATCTACGAGCGTGACCGGCGCGGCCCGTGGACGATCCGCGCCGGGATGTTGGCCTACGACGCGCTGTCGCTGGACAAGAGCGAGGAGCGCCACCACATGCTGAAGCCCGCTCGGGCGCTGGAGCGCGAGCCGGGCCTCAGCCCCGACGGCCTGGAGGGCGCGGCGGTGTACTTCGATGCCCAGGCCGAGTACGCCGAGCGCCTGGCCCTGGAGAACGCGCTCGACGCCTACGACCACGGTGCCGTGATCCTCACCCATCGTGCGGTGCGGCGGCTGGAGGTGCAGGAGGGCAGGATCCAGGGCGTGACGCTGGACGGCGGGGAGACCCTGCGGGCGCCGGTCGTGGTCAATGTCGCCGGGCCCTGGGTCGACGAGGTGCTGGGCGAGCTCGACGATGCTCCCGCGCAGCGGCTGGTCGGTGGCACCAAGGGCGTCCACCTGGTGGTGGACAGCTTCCCGGGGGCGCCGGAGGAGGCGTTGTACGTGGAGGCGCAGGACGGCCGGCCCTACTTCATCGTGCCCTGGAACGATCTCTTCCTGATCGGCACCACCGACACCCGCTACGAGGGCGACCTGGATCACGTAGCCGCCGACGAGGAGGAGATCGAGTACCTGATCTCGGCGACCAACGAGGTCATCCCTCAGGCGGGCCTGACCCGGGAGGATGTGCTCTACAGCTACGCCGGCGTGCGACCCCTGCCTGAGACCGGGGGGGAGGAGGGGTCTGTTACTCGCAGCCACGTGATCCACGACCACGCCCCTGAGATCGAGGGGCTGCTGTCGATCGTCGGCGGCAAGCTCACCACCTTCCGGCAGCTGGCACAGGAGAGCGTGGACGCGGTGCTGGGGAAGCTGGAGCGCGAGGCGGAGCCGTGCCGGACGGGGGAGGCGTCGCTGCCCGGCGGGGCGGTGGCCGACTGGGAGGCGTTCTCTGAGAGCTTCGTGGAAAGGGCTCCGGTCCCGGATGTGGTGGCCCGGCGACTGCTGCGGATCTACGGCACGCAGGCCGAGGAGGTCCTGGCGGTGGCGGCAGAGCGGCCGGAGCTGCGCGCTGCGTTTGATCCCGACACGGGCGCGATCGGGGCCGAGGTGGTGTACGCCCTGGAGGCCGAGCTGGCCGGGAACTTGGCAGATGTGCTGCTGCGCCGGACGATGGTGGGCCTGGGGCGCAAGGCCGGGCTGGGGGCCGACGAGACCGCTGCGCGGGTGTGTCGCGAGCAGCTCGGTTGGGAGGACGAGCGAGCGCGGGCAGAGGTGGTCGCCTACCGGGAGGGGCTGCGGGACATGCGCCCGCGGGACCTCGAGCGCGCCACGCTCGGCTGAGAGCGCGGGGCTACTCGCCGTCGATCTAGGCGACCTCCTCTAGCCGCTCGACGATCTCCGCAGCGTGACGCACGAACGCCGCGGGGTCGAAGATCGCCTCCAGATCCAGCTCCGCCCCCGCCGGGTCGGCGGCGAGCAGCTCCCGCAGCGGCGTGCGCTCGTCGAGCGCCTGCTGGGCCAGGCCCTGGACGATCCGGTAGGCCTCGTCGCGGGGCAGGCCGCGGTCCACGAGCGCCAGCAGCACCGCTTGAGAGAAGAGCGCGCCGCAGGTCAGCTCCAGGTTCTCCCGCATCCGCCCCGCGTCGATCACCATTCCCTCCACGAGCGCGATCACACGACGCTGCATGTGGTCCAGCAGGATCGTGGAGTCGGGGAGGATGACGCGCTCCACCGAGGAGTGGGAGATGTCCCGCTCGTGCCACAGCGCCACGTTCTCCAGTCCCGCCTGCGCGTTGCTACGCAAAATCCGCGCCAAGCCGCTGACCTGCTCGGACTTGATCGGGTTGCGCTTGTGCGGCATGGCGCTCGAGCCCTTCTGACCGGAGGCGAACGGCTCGCGGGCCTCGGCCACCTCCGTGCGGGCCAGGTGGCGCAGCTCGGTGGCAAAGCGCTCCAGGCCCGCCCCCGCCAGGGCGATCGCGCTCAGCAGCTCGGCGTGGCGGTCACGGGGGACGACCTGCGTGGAGACCGGCTCGGACGTCAGGCCCAGTCGCCCCAGCACGCGGGCCTCAAAGCCGGGTGAGGTGGCGGCGTAGGTTCCCACCGCTCCGGAGAGGGCGCCCACGCCCACCTGGGCAAAGGCCCGTTCCAATCGCTGGGCATTCCGCGAGGCCTCCGAGGCGAAGCCGGCCAGCTTGATCCCGAACGTGGTCGGCTCAGCATGGATGCCGTGGGTGCGGCCCACGCACAGCGTGTGCACGTGCTCCCGCGCGCGCGTGGCCAGCACCTCCACCAGCCGCCGCGAGTCCGGCAGCACCTCCTCCGCCACCCGGCGCAGCTGGAGCGACAAGCCGGTGTCAAGCACGTCGCTGGAGGTCAGCCCGTGATGGATCCAGCGCCCGGCCGGTCCGGCTCCGGCGGCCAGCACATCCACGAACGCGGCGACGTCGTGATCGGTGACGCGCTCCCGCGCCGCGATCTCCTCCACCGTGAAGCTCGCTGCGCGGATCGCGACCAGATCCTCGGCCGAGGGCCCGTCCATCTCGTCACAGGCCGCGATCTCCACCTGCCGCATCGCCTCCCAGCGCGCGTGGTCTGACCAGATCTCGGCCAGCTGGGGCCGTGTGTAGCGGGAGATCACCGGGCGATCTGGAGCGTCCTGATCGCCGTCGCCCTTCCCGAGGGGGTCAGGCGGGTGCTGACGCGGACCTTCACCTTCGTGCCGCGACGCAGGATGCGGGTGACGTAGGGCGGCATCCGCCGGCGTACCAGATCGGTCCTACCGGCCGGGATGGAGACAAAGGCGTACAGCACCCGCACCGGTCCGATCGGGCCGCCCGCCACGGGTTCCAGGCTGTCAACCGTGAGCACGAGCACCTGGCCCGTGCAGGTGGTGGACACGCCGGCGGGCACCAGGCAGGTGATCGGTACTTCGACCATCCCGCCGCGGGTGATCCTCACGCTGGCACCGATCACCGTTGGCGCCGGCACGATCCGGAAGGTGCTCCGGGCGGTGCCGGTGTGCCCGGCGTCGTCGGCCTGGATCACCTGCAGGGTGTAGAGGCCGAGCTTCAGCCGCTGCTGCCACCGAGCCAACCAGGAGGCGCCGCTGCGCCGGGTTCGTTGCCGGCCCAGGATCGGTCCGTGGATCGAGTGGCCGGCGCGCAGGGTGAGCGTGAGCGTGGCGGAGTCGCCGATCACGTTGCCGGCTCTGCCTGAGAGCAGCAGCCGCGCCTCGCCCGTGTGGCTGCGATTGGCCGGGCGGGTCACGGTCACAGTCGGCGCGTGGACCTTGATCCGGAAGGTCACCGGGTTGCTGAGGCCGAGAACGCCAGCCACGTTCTGGGCCGCGACGGCGGTGTACTGGCCGTCGCGCAGCGGCTTGGCCAGCTTGATCGAGAACGCCCCCCGGGCATCAACCGCACCCGTCTGGTAGACCGGGGCGGAGCCGTCGGTGCTCGCCCCCGCATAGACGAGGATCGCCACTGCCCGGGTGTCGCCGGCCGCGGTGCCGGCCACTCCCTGCAGCGTCGGGGTCGAGGTGTGCAACGGCCCCGAGCCCAGCGAGTTCAGCTTGATCGTGGGCGCAGCGCTGTGCACGACGAAGGTGGAGGCGTTGCTGAGCCCGGCGTCGGGCGGGCTGGCGGCGTCGTCCTGCTCGGCTTGGGCGGTGTAGGTGCCATCGCCCAGCGGCGGGCTCGGACTCACCTTGTAGCTGCCGTCGCCAGCGCGGGTGGTGGTGAGCGTCTGCACCGGGGCTCCGGCGGTGGAGTTGCCCGAGTAGACCCGCACGGTGACGGTGCTGGAAGTGCCCGAGGCGGTGCTGGCGTGGCCGGAGAAGGAGGGCTGCCCCCCGGTGATGATCCCCCCGTTGGCGGGATCGTCGAGCGTCACGGTCGGACCCGAGGTTTCGGTGTCGCCGATGTGCAGCGCCACCAGAGCGGTGTCGCAGTCGGCGCTCAGCGCCGGGGCCGGTGGGTGGATGGTCAGGTAGATCGTCCCTCCCGCCGGCACCGCCGCCGAGGCCGAGAAGGGACCGTTGCCCAGCGCCACGGAAGGCTGGCCGGCTTGGTCGAGCGTCGCGGTGTATGTGGACGTGCACAGGCCGGCATCGGCAGCCGTGACGCTTCCGCTGAGGCTGACGGTGGCGGTGTGGGAGAGCGGGGAGGTCCAAGCGACCGCTACCGCCCGTCCCCCGTCCGGGGTCATCACGAGCCGCCCCGGGGTGAACACGTCGCCCCCAGTGGTGATCGGAGTCGAGCCGGGATCGGTGCCCACGAGCGTCGCCGCAGCGGCAGGATCGCTCCAGCCGACCAGGCCGCCGCGGGTGGAGGTCGAGAAGGAGGGCAGGCGCTGGAAGCTGCTCGGATTCACGGTGCCGAGGGAGTCGGGGGCGTCCACGTAGCTCCACGGCGTGGCGCCGTAGCTGTCGTGGTCTGGGTTGGCGCCCTGTCCGGTGGTGGTGAAGTTGGCGGGTTGATCCCAGGAAAAGCTGCCGGCCAGCGAGCTGGCCGGCTGCCACAGCACGACGGCGAGGACAGCCCCCAGGATCACCGCTAGTCGGATGCGTCCCACCCGGTGCAGGGTACCGGTGCTCAGGGAGCCAGGATGCGGGCCGCCAGCACGGCGGCGTTGCGCGCGTTGTCGACCCCGACACAGGCCACCGGGACCCCTGGGGGCATCTGGGCGATCGAGAGCAGCGCATCCAGCCCCCCGGCCACCGAGGTGCGGCTGGTCAGCGGCACGCCGACCACCGGCAGCTCTGTGTGGGCCGCCACCACCCCCGGCAGTGCCGCCGAGAGCCCGGCCCCGGCGATGATCACCCGCAGCCCGCGGAGCTTGGCGTTGCGCGCGTAGTCGGCCACGACCTCGGGCTCGCGGTGGGCCGAGATGACTCGAGTCTCGGAGCGGATGCCGCGCTCGGTGAGCTCCTTCTCGGCGGCCTCCATGGCCGGAACGTCGCTCTTTGAGCCCATCACGATCCCGACCAGGGGCGGGTCGACGTCGAGCTGGTCCAGCTCCGCGACGTCGCTCTGCGGCAGCGGCTCGCTGAGCGTTAGGGGAACCTCTGGCTCGGCGGGCTCGCCCACCGGGCCCACCTCGATGCTCGGGGGGGTCAGCTCGCTCATCCGCCCACCCCGGCACCGATGTCCCGGCGAAGCTGCTTGCCCTCAAAGGCGATCATGTCCGCCGCAGCATAGGCGGACCGGCGGGCGGAGGCGACATCGTCGCCCAGCGCGGTCACGCTCAGGACGCGGCCGCCGGCCGTGACGACGCCGCCGTCGCCGGCTGCAGCGGTGCCGGCGTGGGTCAGGGTCACCTCCGGCGGCAACCGCTCCAGCCCGCTGATGCGCGCTCCGCTGGAGGAGGTTGCCGGGTAGCCCCGGCTGGCCAGCACGACGGTGACCGCCGGCTGCGCGGAGAACTCCAGCTTGGCCCCGTCCAGGCCGGCGCCCCCCGGCGCGGCCGCCTGCAGCAGCGCCAGCAGGTCGCCGCGCAGGCGGGGCAGGATCGCCTGCGTCTCGGGGTCGCCGAAGCGGACGTTGAACTCCAGGACCTTCGGACCCCGGGCGGTCATCATCAGCCCGGCGTAGAGGACGCCGCGGAACTCGATCCCGCGCCGGCGCAGCTCGCCGAGGACCGGCTGGTGGACCGTCTGGCAGATCTCTTGGGCGCTCCGGTCGTCGACCTCCGGCACCGGCGAGACCGAGCCCATGCCGCCGGTGTTGGGCCCGCGGTCGCCGTCGAAGATCCGCTTGTAGTCCCGGGCAGAGGCCAGCGGCAGTGCGGTGGCGCCGTCGCACAGGGCCAGCAGCGAGACCTCCTCGCCCTCCAGGTGCTCCTCCACCACCACCCGCTCGGTTCCGAAGCGTCGGCCGACGAGCAGCTCCTCCAGGGCCTCCCGCGCCGCCCGCTCGTCGGTCACGATGATCACGCCCTTGCCCGCAGCCAAGCCGTCGGCCTTGACCACCGCGGGGTACTCGCCGATGGCCTCGAGGCCGGCGGGCACCGAGTCGACGACGGAGTAGGCGGCGGTGGGCACGCCGGCGGCAACCATCACCTCCTTGCAGAACGCCTTGGATCCCTCCAGCGCGGAGGCCGCCGCCGAGGGTCCGAAGCAGACGATGCCAGCCGCGCCGAGGGCATCGCCCAGGCCGGCCACGAGCGGCACCTCGGGCCCCACCACGACCAGATCAACCTCCTCCTGCCGGGCAACGGCGACGAGCGCGGGGACCTCTGACCCGGCGCTCAGCAGCCGGGCGTCGGCGGCGATCCCGGCATTGCCGGGAGTGCAGAGCAACTCGGGGCGCTGGGGGGAGCGCCCGAGGGCGTGGACGATCGCGTGCTCGCGGGCCCCCGATCCGACCACCAGGACTCGCGGCGGCCTTCCCGGCGGCACCTCAGATCGAGCCGATGAAATCGTCGATCGGGATCGCGCTCAGCGTCTCGTAGCGCCCGGTCCCGCGTGAGCCCAGCTCCAGCGAGACCCTGGCGATCGTGCTCTCGTCGGGCGCCTCGACGACATTCACGAAGTCGTACTGGCCGAGGGTGGCCCATTGCGCCTTGACCGTCGCCCCCAGCTGCTCGATCTCTCGATTGACCTCGCGGATCCGGGCGGGGTTGTTCTTGATCGTCTGCACGCCGTCCGGGGTGAGCGTGGTCAGCATGATGTAGGTCGGCACAGCCGTCTCCTTTTGTCTCTCTTCCACAGGGGGTGAGGGCGCACTTGTACCATGCCCGGACGTGTCGGGTCTGCGGCCAACCTCAGGTGCGTCGCTCGCGCTCGCGCTCGCCGGAGCGCTCGCGTTCGGCGGGAACGTCGGGGCGGCGGCGGCGAGTCCCCCAGCGCTGCATGCCGACCGGGGCTGCTACCTGGTGGGCCAACGAGTGCATCTCACCGGCGCGAGATTCGCACCGCGCCGGCAGTTCGACCTCGCCCTCGACGGCGTCGACTTCGGGCAGAGCATCAGCGATGGCGTCGGCGCCTTCAAGGTCACGACGGTGCCGGGCGGGCTGCCCGCGGGCGTGGCCCAGCACGTAGAGCACGCCGACGCCAGCGACGGCATCATCGACGCCTCCACCGCCTTTACGCTGACGCGCCCACCCGGCGCTCGCTTCCTGGCCACCACCGGAAACTTGCAGACGCTGCGGGCTCCGTTTCAGGTATGGGGGTTCTCCCGCACCGGCAAACGCCGGCCGGTGTACCTCCACTACGTCTCGCCGAGCCACCGCGTTCGCGACCTGGTGCGCCTGGGCAACACCTCCGGGCAGTGCGGCGCCTTGCACACCCGCGAAATGCCGCTGTTCCCGTTCTCGCCGGCGGCGGGCGTGTGGACCCTGCAGATCGACACCGCTCCGCAGTACCGGGCCCAGGCCGCGGGCCCGGTCTCGCGCCTGCGGGTGCGGGTCAGCTGACCCTTCTCATACGGCCGCTGCCGCCGGCACCCGGCTCAGCACCAGGTCGCCGCCCTCGGCGTCCACCAGGACGGTGTCCCCGGGCACGAACCTGGCCTCCAGGATCGCCAGCGCCAGCGGATCGACGAGGCGCTTCTGGATCACGCGCTTGAGCGGGCGGGCGCCGTAGGTGGGGTCGTAGCCGAGGTTGCCCAGCAACGTGCGGGCGGGCTCAGTCAGCTCCACCTCGATGTCCCGCTCGCGCACTCGGCGAATCAGCCGTATCACCTGCAGGTCGACGATCTCGCCGAGCTGCTCACGGCTGAGGGCCCCGAACTCGACGATGTCGTCGAGCCGGTTGATGAACTCCGGCTTGAAGTGGGCCTCGACGCCGGCCAGCAGGGATCCGCCCACGGCCCCGATGTTGGAGGTCATGATCAGCACCGTGTTCCTAAAGGAGACGGTCCGACCCTGGCCGTCGGTCAGGCGACCGTCGTCCATCACCTGGAGCAGCACGTTGAACACGTCGGGATGGGCCTTCTCGATCTCGTCGAGCAGCACCACCGAGTAGGGCCGGCGGCGGACCGCCTCGGTCAGCTGGCCGCCCTCGTCGTAGCCGACGTAGCCGGGAGGGGCGCCGACCAGCCGTGAGACCGAGTGCTTCTCCATATACTCCGACATGTCGATCCTGATCATCGCGTCCTGGCTGTCGAACATGAACTCGGCCAGGGCCCGCGCCAGCTCGGTCTTGCCGACCCCCGTGGGGCCGAGGAACAGGAAGGTGCCGATTGGTCGATCGGGGTCCTGAAGCCCCGCCCGGGAGCGGCGCAGCGCGGCCGAGACCGCCTCCACGGCCTCGTGCTGACCGATCACCCGCCGGTGCAGGCGCTCCTCCATGTGCACGAGCTTCTCGATCTCGCCCTCCATCAGGCGGGAGACGGGGATGCCCGTCCACTTGGCCACGACCTCGGCCACGTCCTCGGAGTCGACCCGATCCTTGAGGAACCGGCGCTCGGTGGCCTGCCCGGCCGCTGCCGCCGACTGGGCCTGGACCAGCTGCCTATGCAGTTCGTCGATGGTGCCGTACTTGAGCTCGGCGGCACGGCCGTAGTCGGCCTCCCGCTCGGCGCGCTCCAACTCGGTGCGGGCTTGATCGAGCTCGGACTGCAGGTCCGCGACGGCGTCGGTGGCCGCCTTCTCACGCTGCCATTCGGCGTGCATCGCGGCCGAGCGCTCCTTCTCCTCGGCCAGGGTCCGCTCCAGCTGCTCACGCCGGCTCGCGGTCCCGGGGTCCTCGTCCTCGCCCAGTGACTGCAGCTCGATCTCCAGCTGCATGATGTGGCGATCCACCTCGTCGATCTCGGTGGGCTTGGAGTCGATCTCCATCCGCACCCGGGAGGCGGCCTCGTCGACCAGGTCGATGGCCTTGTCGGGCAAGAAGCGGTCCGCGATGTAGCGGTCGCTCAGAGCGGCGGCGGCCACCAGCGCGGAATCGAGGATCTGGACCTTGTGGTGGACCTGGTAGCGCTCCTTGAGTCCGCGCAGGATGGCGATCGTGTCCCCCAGCGTCGGCTCGCCGACGGTCACCGGCTGGAAGCGGCGCTCGAGCGCCGGGTCCTTCTCGATGTGCTTGCGGTACTCGTCCAGCGTGGTGGCGCCGATGCAGCGAAGCTCGCCGCGGGCGAGCATCGGCTTGAGCATGTTGCCGGCGTCCATCGCGCCCTCGGCCGCGCCCGCGCCGACGATCGTGTGCAGCTCGTCGATGAAGACGACGACCTGGCCCTGGGCGTCGGTGATCTCCTTGAGGACGGCCTTGAGGCGGTCCTCAAACTCTCCCCGGTACTTGGAGCCGGCCACCATCGCGCTCAGGTCCAGCGACATCAGCCGCCGGTCACGCAGCCCTTCGGGTACGTCGCCGGCCACGATCCGCTGCGCCAGCCCCTCGACGATGGCGGTCTTGCCGACGCCGGGCTCGCCGATCAGCACCGGGTTGTTCTTGGTGCGGCGACTGAGCACCTGGATCACGCGGCGGATCTCGTCGTCGCGACCGATCACCGGATCCAGCTTGCCCTGGGCGGCGGCCTCGGTGAGGTCCCGGGCGTAGCGCTGCAGCGCCTGGAACTTCTCCTCGGGGCTCTGGTCGGTCACGCGGTGGCTGCCCCGGACCTCGCTCAGCGCCTTGAGCAGCGGCTCGCGTCCGGCGCCAACGCCCCGCAGCGCCTCCCCGGCGCGACCGGGGTGGGCGGCGACGGCCAGCATCAGGTGCTCGGTGGAGACGTAGTCGTCGCCGAGCTCGCGCATCTCCTGCTCTGCCGCGCGCATCACCTGTGTGAGCTCGGTGGAGCCGCCGGCGGGCTCGGCGGGCGGCTGAGCGCTGAGGGTGGGCAGCGCCTCCAGCGCGGGAGCCAGCGCCCGGCGCACCGCGCCGGGCTCGACCCCGAGCTTGCGCAGGATCGGCGCCACGATCCCACCCTCCTGCTCCAGCAGCACCGCCAGCAGGTGCTCGGGGGTGGTCTGCGGATGGCGTCGGGACTCGGCGAGGCGACTCGCCGCCTGGATCGCCTCCTGGGACTTGATCGTAAATCTGTCTGGTTGCATGTCGGTATCCCTGTCGGGAGAAATCTTTAGTCGAGCTGACTAAGATTATGACACACGAGCGCGCGGTCGGCAACCCACGGCGCAAGTCGGCGCGGGGGTTGGCAGTTTCGCTGGGACCAGCTCTAACCGGTGATCCGCGTGACCCGGCCGGCGGTGACCTTGGCGGTCTCCCCCCGGGGTCCGAGCTCCACGGCGAACACTTCGGCCTCCACCCTCTGCCCGCGCGCCAGCGCGGCTCGCAACCGCCCGCGTTGGCGCGCAGAGAAGCGGATCGAGAGGATCCGGGTGCCACGGCGCAGGAAGCGGTGCGTGGCGGACCTGGCGCTGACCTCGCCCGAGCCGTAGGTCACGATGGCAAAGGCGTAGGCGCTACAGCGCAACGAGCAGTGCACCCTGGCCCGCAGCGCGCGCTGGCGGAGCGGGTGCTGGCCCCGGGGAATCGAGACCGAGATGTCACCCGTGCGCGGCAGCGCCTGCTCGGCGACCGCGTCGAGGCCGGTGAGGTTGACGCTCCCGAACCCGGAGGCGGCGTCAAAGCCGGCGCTGGCGCTGCAGCAGCGCAGGGGCTTGCCCCCCGAGCCGGGGATGAACGGCCCGACGTCGTTGCCGAACGCGGTGACATCGGAGAACACGTTGCCCGCGACCGAGGAGCCGCCGATGAGGTACAGCAGCGGGTTCATGAAGCCGAGGAACTGGCGCTGGTGGCGGTGGAGGTCCTGGTCGACGAGCGCCAACCCGCCGGCGAGCAGCGGGGCGGCGGCGCTGGTTCCACCGATGGTGCGCCAGTGATGGCGCCCCTTGCAGTCCCGGGCGGAGCAGTACACGGCGTAGCCGGGAGCGAGGTCGGCGAGCATCGACACGTCGGGCACCACGCGGGCGCCGGCGCCGACCACCGGCTTCTGGTAGGCAGGCGTGCGAAACAGGCGACTGACGCCACCCCCACCGGCGGCCAGCTGCAGATTGGTGTCGTTCCACACCACCTGCTGCTGGATCTTGTTGGCCGGCGAGAGCAGCAGGTTGGTCCCCCCCACGGCGGTGACGAAGGGCGAGGAGGCCGGGTAGTCGACCGCCAGGGCGTCCAGCGGTGCTCCGCGCCGGCCGAGGCAGCCGGCGGAGCCGGCGTCGCCGGAGGCCGAGAGCACCGTGATCCCGGTGGCGGCGGCGAGCTCGATGTTCCGCTCCAGCGACAGGATGCCGGCCCGGCCGAAGGCGCGCGCCAGGAAGGGCTCGCACAGACCCAGCGAGGCCGAGACGACCTGCGGCTTGGCGCCCGGAGCCAGCAGCGGCAGAGCCAGCGACCTGATCACCTGGGCGGCGTTGCCCCGGTTCTCGTAGACCTGGATCGCGTCCAGCCCGGGGGCGGCGGCGTCGAGCACCTCCAGATCCAGGGTCGTCTCGCCGCCCGGGGGCAGCGCGCGGCGGGAGCCGACGTAGAACACGCTCAGGCGGGGGATGCGCAGCCGGAAGCAGCGGGCGAAGTTCCTCAGATCCGAGTAGCGGAAGCCGTCGATCTCCACCAGCGCCACGCGCTGGCCCCGGCCGGCCAGTCCACGCTGGCGCAGCGGCGAGTAGCCGTAGGCGTCCAGGTACTGGTTGGGGGTGAAGCCGCCGGTGACCTGGGCGGCCCGGCAACCCGCCGCGGTGCCGGTATGCGGCAGCGCGGTGGGCGGCTGGGCGGCGGCGGCGTGGGCCCTGGTGAGGCCACCGAGTCCGCCGCGGCCAGCTCCGCTCGGACGCTGCGGGGGCCCAGGGCCACCGCCGGCCACGCGCCTGGTGTCAAGCCCGACGACGCCGGTGGCCACGCCGCGCAGGGCCGGCGGGACGCTGATCGCCGCGGCGCTGGCGCGCCCGTGGGAGGCCGGGGCCAGGTACATGCCGCCCGAGGCCGGGGAGGCAAAGCTCGCCAGCTGGGTGCCGAAGGCGCGCTCGGCCTGAGCTACGGTCAGGGTCGCCTCGGCGAACATGCCGGTGGCATTGACCTGAGCGTCGCCGGAGCCGGCTGCCCGCAGGTAGTCGAGGGCGCGAGCCCGCACCGACTGGCTGGCCCCGAAGCGCTGCGCCAGCACCGGAACCGGCTCGTACTGACCGTAGAGCGGTGAGCCGGGGGTGGAGACCGCCCGCGCCAGCCCCTGCAGGCCGGCGTCGTCGGCCACCAGCGGAACCACGAGCTGGATCGTGCGGCCGCTCACGGCCGGTGCGCGCGCGGCGGCGGCTGCCGGCCCGGAGGAGATCAGCAGACCGGCCACACCTCCCAGGGTCACCGCCATGCGCCAGAAGCGCTGCCGGGTCAGAGCGCTCGACGGGCGGCGAGGAGGATCGCGGGGGTACCCCATGGGCCAGCGATCATCTCACAGTTGATGCCGACGGGACTCAGGATCCCCGTTCAGGGCGGCGGCCGGGGATCCGGAAGCGCTGGAGGTCGGCGCGGCGGATGAGCTCACCGCCGCCGGTATAGGGCACGATGTCGGCCCGCAGCTCACGGCGCAGGGCCTCGAGCCGTTCCACCTCGCCCTTCAGCTCGCGGGCGCGCTTCTGCAGCGCCGCGACCTTGCGCGACATCGACGCGAGCTCGTCCTCGAGCTCGAAGACCCGCTCCACGCCGGCGAGGTTCATGCCGAGCTCGGCGGTCATCGCCTGGATCCGGCGCAGCCGCTCGACGTCCTGGCGCGAGTAAAGGCGCGTGCCCTTGGGCGAGCGCTTGGGCTCGATCAGACCCCTGGCCTCGTACATGCGCAGCGTCTGCGGATGCATGTCGGCCAGCTCGGCGGCAACCGAGATCATGAACACGCCGCGGTCGGAGGAGACCTCGATGCTGGTGGTCGTCCTCGTCACCCGCCTCACGGAGCCTCGCAGGGGCGGCGGCGAAGAAGCCTCCTCATCGCGCCGCTCGCCCATCATCGCCCCCCTCCTGCCGCCGCCCCGTCGAACAGCCTGGCGCGAGGATTGCCGTCCATCACCTCGGAGAGCTTGTCCACGGCTTCGTCCTGCTCGGGGGAGAGCGCGGCGGGGACATCGATCACGAAGCGGTAGTGGATGTCGCCCCGAGCCTTGCCGCCGGGCCGCGGCGGGCCTTCTCCGCGCAGCCGCTGGATCGTGCCGTGCCTGGTCCCGCGCGCAACCCGCAGCCGCTTGGTGCCGTTCAGCGTCGGCACCTCGACGACCGCACCGCGGATGGCCTCGGGGATCGTCAGCGGAACCTCCACCTCCAGGTTGTCCCCGGCGCGCTTGAACACCGGCGACTCACCGACGCGCGTGATCACGAACAGGTCGCCGGGAGGCGCGCCCCGCAGACCGGGCTCGCCCTTGCCCGCCAGGCGGATGCGGGTGCCGTCGCGCACGCCGGCGGGGATGTTGACGCGCAGCCGCCGCACGCTGCGAGTGGCGCCGGTACCGCCGCAGATGGGACAGGGATCGTCGATCACCGTGCCGGCGCCGCGACAACGCGAGCAGGGCTGCGAGATGGAGAAGATCCCCTGGCTCTGGGACTCGACACCCCGACCGCTGCAGGCCGGGCACACCTTGGGGCTGGTGCCCGGCTTGGCGCCGGTGCCGTGGCAGGTCTCGCAGGGCTGTGAGGTTGGAACCGCAAGCGGCACCTGGGTCCCGCTCACCGCCTGGTCGAAGGACAGCGAGACCTCGGTCTCCAGGTCCTGCCCGCGGGCCTCGCGGGCCCGGCCGCTGTGCACGCCGCCGGCCCGTCCCGTGGCGGCTCCCGCCGTCCCGCCGAACAGGTTGGAGAGGATGTCGCCGACGCCACCACCGAACGAGCCTGGGTCGAAGCCGCCCGGCATGCCGAAGCCGCCCAGCGGGCTGCTCCCGCGATCGTAGGCCTTGCGCTTGTCGGCGTCGGAGAGGATGTCGTGCGCCTGGGAGATCTCCTTGAAGCGCTCCTCGGCCTGCTTGTCGCCGGCGTTGCGATCGGGGTGGTACTGGCGCGCCAGCTTGCGGTAGGCCTTCTTGATCTCCTCCTCGGAGGCGTTCTTGCCCACCCCGAGGATCCGGTAGGGATCAATTCGCTCGGCCACGACGCCTCACCCCGTTCACTGCGCCACCACGACCCGGGCCGGGCGCAGCACGCTCTCGCCGATCCGGTAGCCGCGCTGGTAGACCTCGACGATCGTTCCCGGCTGCGCTCCCTCCACGGGCTGCTGAGCGACGGCCTCGTGATGCTGAGGGTCGAACGCCTCGCCCTGGGGCGAGTAGCGCTGGATTCCCGCTCGGGAGAGCGCGGCTACGACGTCGGCGTGGACGAGCTTGATGCCCGAGCTCACCGAGTCAGAGGCCTCCTCTCCGCCGTGCGCCTGCACGGCCTCGAGCGCGCGGTCGAGATTGTCGACCGCGGGCAGCAGCTCCCTGGCGAGCTTGGCGATGCCGCGCTCCTGCGCGGCGGCGGTCTCACGCGCGGCTCGCTTGCGGTAGTTCTCGAAGTCCGCCTTGGTGCGCTGGGCCAGCTCTAGGTACTCGTCGGCCTTCTCCGCCTTTGCCGTCAGCTCGTCCAGGTCCGGTGCCACCTGGGCGCCGTGCTCCCGCGGCGCGGGCTCGGACTCCCCGCCCTCCGGCAAGGTGGCCTCTTCGAGCAGCGGATCGCCTTGTGAACCCTCGGAGGCCGGCGCCGTTGGTGAGACCACTCGCGTAGCGGTCTCACCAACGGGGACGTCCTCGGAGGCTGTCACGGCGGAGCCGCCGGCGAAGGCGGCTGGCTCTTCCCGCTCAGGACCCATGATGGGTTCCCGACCCCTGATGGGTTCCCTCGTCGACCACCTCGGCATCGACGACGTCCTCGCCACCAGCGCCGTTCCCGTGGGTGCCCGTCGCAGCGCCGCTGGGGGCGCCGTCGGCGGCCTGCTCCTGGGCACGCTGGTACATGGCCTCGGAGACCTTGTGGAAGGAGGCCTGCAGCGCCTCGGTCCGGGAGTTGATCTCGGTGGTGTCCTCTCCGGGCAGCGATTCCCGCACCGCCTGGATCGCCGCCTCGATCTCCTCCTTGGAGGTGGAGTCCACGGACTCGCCGAGGTCCTTGAGCTGGCGCTCGGCCTGGTAGGCCGCGTTCTCACCGTTGTTGCGGGCCTCCGCGAGCTCCCGCAGACGACGGTCATCCTCGGCGTGGGACTCGGCGTCGGTGACCATCTGCTTGATCTCCTGGTCGGAGAGCCCCGAGCCCGCCTTGATCTCGATCTTCTGCTCCTTGCCGGTGCCGAGGTCCTTGGCGGAGACGTTGAGGATGCCGTTGGCGTCGATGTCGAAGGCCACCTCGACCTGCGGAATGCCGCGCGGCGCCGGCGGGATGCCGGTGAGCTGGAACTTGCCCAGTGACTTGTTGTAGGCCGCCATCTCACGCTCGCCCTGCAGGACGTGGATCTCCACGCTCGGCTGGTTGTCCTCGGCGGTGGAGAAGACCTCGCCCTTACGAGTCGGGATCGTGGTGTTGCGCTCGATCAGCTTCGTCATCACGCCGCCCTTGGTCTCGATCCCTAGCGTCAGCGGGGTCACGTCGAGCAGCAGAACGTCCTTGACATCGCCGGCCAGCACGCCCGCTTGGATCGCGGCGCCCACGGCGACGACCTCGTCGGGGTTGACGCCCCGGTGGGGCTCCTTGCCGGTGAGCTCCTTGACCTTCTCCTGCACCGAGGGCATGCGCGTCATGCCGCCCACGAGCACCACGTGGTCGATGTTGGCGGCACCCTTGTCCTTGGCGTCAGCGAGAGCCTGCCGGACCGGAGCCACCGTGCGATCGAGCAGGTCCGCGGTCAGCTCGTTCAGCTTGGCCCGCGTGAGCCGCGTGTCGAGGTGCTTGGGTCCGCTGGTGTCCGCGGTGATGAAGGGCAGGTTGATCTGCGTCTCCTGGGTGGTGGAGAGCTCGATCTTGGCCTTCTCGGCGGCCTCGTAGAGCCGCTGGAGCGCCATCGGGTCGGCCGAGAGATCGATGCCTTGGCTGCGCTTGAAATCGGCCACGAGCGAGTCCACGATCGCCTTGTCGAAGTTGTCACCGCCAAGGTGGTTGTCGCCGGCTGTCGACTTGACCTCGAACACGCCATCGCCGATCTCCAGCACAGAGACGTCGAACGTACCCCCGCCGAGGTCGAAGACCAGGATGGTCTGGTCGGACTCCTTGTCCAGGCCGTAGGCCAGCGAGGCGGCCGTCGGCTCGTTGATGATCCGCTTGACCTCCAGGCCGGCGATGCGTCCGGCGTCCTTGGTCGCCTGGCGCTGGTCGTCGTTGAAGTACGCCGGCACCGTGATGACGGCGCTGTCGACGCTCTCGCCGAGGTAGGCCTCGGCATCGGCCTTGAGCTTGCCGAGGATCATCGCGCTGATCTCCGGCGGCGAGTACTGGCTCCCGGCAGCCTCCACCCGAGCGTCTCCGTTGGGGCCGGAGACCACCTTGTAGGGCACGATCGACTCCTCCTCACGCACCTCGCCCTCCTTGCGGCCCATGAAGCGCTTGATCGAGAAGACGGTGTTCTGGGGGTTGGTGACGGCCTGGCGCTTGGCCACCGTGCCGACGAGCCGCTCACCTGAGGCCGTGAACGCCACCACGGACGGCGTCGTACGGCCGCCCTCGGCGTTCTCGACCACGGTCGGCTCGCCACCCTCCAACACGCCCATGCAGCTGTTGGTCGTTCCGAGGTCGATTCCGATGGTCTTTCCCATTTTGGTTCTGCTCCTGTCCGTTCGCAAAAATCTCAGTGGTGTTATAGCAGATATCGCTTGGGCGGCGGTACCCCTGAACAGGCCATGCGGACGTCCGGAGGGCTGAAACCCGACAGCGACCCCGCGAGCCTGCTCAGGGGTACCGCCGCCTCGCTCGGCGCAAGCCCTCATGATCGGCGCGCAGCTGCCGATAACCGGGGAGATGGACGCGGAATCGCTGGCGCTGCACCAGAACGTGCTGGAGACCGCCCACAACGCCTACGTCGCGATCGACGAGCTTGGCACCGTCAGGACGTGGAACAGTGCGGCGGAGCGGATCTTCGGATGGCCAAAGCCCACCGCGGTGGGTCAGCCCCTTGTGTCGCTGATCATCCCGGAGCGCTACCGGGCCGCGCACGGGAGCGGGAGACGCAGCTGCTGGCCACGATCGTGCGGGAGAGCGCCGACGCGATCATCGTCAAGGACGCCGTCGGCACCATCACCGAGTGGAACCCTGGCGCCGAGCGGCTCTACGGCTACAGCGCCGAGGAGGCGGTCGGGCACCCGATCTCGATCCTGGTGCCCGACGAGCGCAGCGGCGAGGAGATCAAGCTGCTGAGGCGCGCGCTGGGCGGAGCGGTCATCACGCAGTTCGAGACCGAGCGCCTGCGCCGAGACGGCAATCGCGTCGAGGTGTCGCTGACGATCTCGCCGATCCACGACGCCCAGGGGGAGCCGGCGGGAGCATCGGTGATCGCGCGGGACATAGGCGAGCGCAAGCAGGCCGAGCGGGCCCTGTGCGCCTCCCAGGAGGACCTGCGCCGCCAGAGCGAGCTGCTGGCCGGGATGATCGAGAACGCACCCATCGGAATGGCGATCGTCTCCCCGAAGGGTCGCTGGCTGCACGTCAACCGCTCGCTGTCGGAGATCGTCGGCTACAGCGAAGCGGAGCTGCTGCAGATGAGCTTCCAGGAGGTCACCCACCCGGATGACCGAGATTCGCACCGCGCCATGGTGGAGCAGCTGCTTGCCGGCGAGGTGGGTTCCTATGAGCTGGAGAAGCGCTACGTGCGCAAGGACGGCGAGGTCGTGTGGGTCAGGCTGTCGGTGTCGCTGGTGCGCGACGAGCATGGTGAGCCGCTGCCGTCCCTTCCTGGACTTCGTGCACCCCGACGACGTGGCCCCGACGGTCGACACCTGGGCGGCGCAGGCCGGCGGGCGGGACGCCTTTGGGTTCGAGAATCGCTTCGCTGCCGAGATGGGAGCTACCGCTGGCTGCTGTGGAATGCGACGGCGCTGGAGGACGGGCTCGTCTACGCCACCGCCCACGACGTCACCGAGAGCAAGCGGATCCAGGCGGAGCTCCGTGCCAGCCGCGAGGAGGCACTGGAGGCCTCGAGGCTGAAGTCGGGCTTCGTGGCCAACATGAGCCATGAGATCCGCACCCCCCTGAACGGCGTCGTGTGCATGACCCAGCTGCTGCGCGGCACGCAGCTGAGCGCGGAGCAGCGGGAGTACGTCGAAGTGTCGGCGACCTCGGCCGAGGCGCTGATGCTGGTCATCGAGGACATCCTGGACTTCTCCAAGATCGAGGCTGGGCGGATGGAGGTCGTGGAGGAGGACCTCTCGCTGGAGGACGTCGTCAGCGATGTGAGCGAGATCGTCGGTCCCCGTGCGCGGGAGAAGCAGCTCGAGCTGACCTATGCCCTGGACGAGGACGTCCCGGAAGTGCTCCGCGGCGACAGCGGCCGCCTGTCGCAGGTGCTGATGAACCTGGTCGGCAACGCGGTCAAGTTCACCCACGAGGGAGAGGTATTCGTGAGTGCGAGCACGGATTCCGGCGGCGAGCTGCGCATACAGGTCAGAGACACGGGCATCGGCATCTCCCCGGCGGAGCTGCGCAAGCTGTTCCAGCCCTTCTCCCAAGCCGATGCGACCACGACGCGGCGATACGGAGGCTCGGGCCTGGGACTGTGCATCGCCAAGCAGCTCGTCGAGTTAATGGGCGGCGAGCTCGACGTTCGCAGCGAGCCGGGCGAGGGCAGTACGTTCGCCTTTTCGCTTCCCTGGCGGGCGGTCACGCCGCGTCCGCGCCGCGAGAAGCAGGCGCTGCCCCGCGTTCGCGTGCTGATCGTCGACGACAACGCCACCAACCGCACGATCCTGTACCGGCTGACCCGGAGCTGGGGCATGGAGGCCGACCAGGCTCCCGACGCCGAGGCCGCGCTCGGGCGCCTGTGGGCGGCAGCCAACGAGGAGCGCCCTTACCAGGTGGCGCTGATCGACAAGGAGATGCCCGGCATGGACGGGGTAGCCTTGGCCCACGCGATCAAGGGGCGCGCCTCGGCGCGCTCCACGCGGGTGATCCTCCTGAGCTCCTCGCCGCCGGAGGGCGAGCTCGGACGGAGCACCGGAGTCGACGTCGAGCTGCTCAAGCCGGTGCGACCCTCGCGCCTGTACGACCAGATCGCGGCCCTGCTCGGCGGCGCGGCGACGGCGGGGCCCGCGCCGCCGTCCGGCCGCAGCCCTGGGGGCGGCGTAACGCGGAGCGGGCGCGTGTTGATCGCCGAGGACAACGAGATCAACCAGTTCGCTGCCACGCAGCTGCTGCAGAAGCTGGGCTTCACGGTCGAGATCGCCGACAACGGCCGGGAGGCGATCGAGATGACCGAGCGCGCCGGCTACGACGCGGTGTTCATGGACTGCCAGATGCCCGAGGTCGAAGGCTACGAGGCGGCGGCGGCGATTCGCAGCCGCGAGAACGGCGGGGCCCACCTCCCGATCATCGCCATGACGGCCAACACGATGGACGGCGACCGCGAGAAGCGTCTGGCGGCCGGCATGGGACGACTACATCGGCAAACCGCTGAGCCTGAACCGCCTGAGCGAGGTCTGCGCGCACATCGGCACGCCGAGCGAACCGGGCGACGGCGAGGGGGGCCGCCACTGTTTGACCCCTCCAACCTCGCGGAGTACGCCGATGGCGCCGCGGTGGCGAGGCTGATCCACATGTTCCTGGACCAGCTCTCCGAGCGACTTCCGCGTCTGGAGAACGCCCGCGCACGCGGTGACCTCGAGGCCGTGGAGCGGATCGCCCACAGCCTCAAGGGAAGCGCCGCGACGGTGGGCGCCACCCGCGTCAGCGAGCTGTGCTCGGGGATCTGCGAGCGCGCTCGGGCCGGAGATCCGGACGAGCCGCTGGAGGCGGCCCTGGTGGAGGCCAGCGGGCAGACGAGTGCGGCCATGCGCCGCTATGCGGAGGAGCTGGCCACGCCGGCGTGAGCGGTTGGTTCAGCCGGCGGTGCGGCTGTCCCGGTGGGCGCTGATCGCGGTCTTGAGCGCCTTGGCCAGCTCCGCAGGGGGCAGGCGCTTGCGCAGGTAGGCCATCGCACCAGCCAGTACGAGGTGGCGCACCACGTCGTCGGACTCGTCGGAGGAGAGCGCCACGATCGCAGTTTCGGGGGAGACCTCGACGATCCCCCGGACCGCGCGCGCTCCGCCTCCGCCGGACATCTCCACGTCCACGAGGGCGGCATCGGGCCGGGTGGCGGCCGCCTGGGCCACGGCACCCTCGCCATCGCTGGCGGCGGCGACGACGTCAAACGATGATTCCAGCGCCATCGAGAGCGCCGAGCGCACCACCGGATCGTCGTCGGCGATCAGCAGCCGCGGGCGGTGGTAATGGCCTGGTGCGTGGGGGTCAGGCACCGGGGAAACCTATCGCCTGGCGCGGGCGCGCGCCAGCGGACCCCGAACCGGCGCTCGGACACATGCGCGCCAGCGCGCAGCCGAGGCAATCGGGACCGCGAGCGTGGCAGGTGCGGCGGCCGTGACGGAGCAGGTTGAGGTGCAGCTCCAGCTCCTCACCCGGAGGGCTCAGCGCCAGCATCGTGTCGTGGAGCTCCTTAAAGGGCGCGCCCGGGCGGAGCATCCCTAGCCGGGTCCCGACGCGGGCGACGTGGGTGTCCACGGGCACGTCGCGCATTCCCAGCGCGAACAGCAGCACGCACGCGGCGGTCTTGCGCCCGACGCCGGGCAACGAGCACAGGTACCCCTGCGCCTCGGGCACGGGGAGGTCCGCCAGCCAGTCCAGGGAGAGGCGTCCGTCCTCAGCAGCGGCGCCCGTGCCGGCCGGAGCGCTCTCGCCGATGGCCTGGAGGATCCGCTTGATCCGCGCCGACTTCACCTTGGAGATCCCCCCGGGACGGATCGCGGCTTCGATCTCCTCCACCGGCGCCGCCGCCACCTCCTCCCAGCCGCCGGGAAAGCGCTCCCGCAGGCCCAGGTAGGCGACGTCCCGGTTGCGGTCGTTGGTCGACTGCGAGAGCACCGTCAAGATCAGCTCGTCGAGCGGCTGACCGTGCGGGGGGGGGGCTCGGGATCCCGTAGAGGAGCCGCAGGTGGTCACGGATTGCACGCACCCGCGGGGCGCGCGGGCGCCGCCACTCGGTCAAGCGACCCCGGCGCTCAGTCAAGCGCACCCCAGCGCTGGCAGGCGTGGCCGGCCCGGGCCACCGCCTCGGGGAGGGCGGCCGCCACGGCCGCCGGGTAGAAGCCCGTCAGCGCCAACCGCGCTAGCAGGAAACCGGTGAGCACGTCACCGGCCCCGATCGTGCTGCGCACCGGCACCGTGGCAGCGGGGGCTGCGGCGCGCAGCTCGCCCCGGAGGATCGCGCCGCCGGCCCCGAGGGTGATCACCACCAGCCGGGCCCCCGCCTTCACCAGGGCCAGCGCCGCCCGCTCGGGATCCTCCTCACCGGTCATGGCGGCCGCCTCGGTGGCGGTGGCGCGCACGAGCAGGGCCCCGGGCACGCAGGCGTTGGCGCTGGCGGTGGCGTCGGCCTCCGAACGCCACCGGTGCAGACGCAGGTTGGGGTCGAAGACCACCGGGCGCCCGAGCTCCAGCGCCAGCTCTCGGGCGCGCATGGTCGCGGCCCGCTCAGACTGCTCCACGAGCGTGTTGGAGCCGATGAACAGCGCCGCCGACTCGCCGACGACCCGCTCCAGATCCCCGCCGAGCGCCCGCGCGATCGTGTCCCCAGTGTCGCCGAGCACGGTGTAGTGCGGCTCGCCGCCGGGCACGACGCTAACCAGCGCCACACCCGTCTGGCGGTTCGGGGTCAGCGTGAACCACGAGAGGTCGACGCCCTCCGCCCCCAGGCGCGCCCGCAGCCATCGCCCCCACGCGTCCTCCCCCGCGGCGCCGGCCAGCGCCACGCGGGCCCCGGCACGGGCCGCCACCACCGCGACGTTGGCCACCACCCCGCCGAAGTGCGGCACGAAGGCATCTGCATCGGCCAGATCCTCGGTCTCGTGCTCGCAGATCAGGTCCACGAGCGCCTCGCCCAGGCACAGCACGCGGTGTTGTCGCGGGATCTCGGCGCGGCTGGCGGCGCTCACAGCCCGGGACGTTATCCTCGCCGACGGGTGCGCGTCGAGGAGCACACGATCGAGCTCGCCGGGTCGCCCGTCTACCTGCGCCGCTCCCCCGCCCCCGGCTCGCCGCCGCTGTACCTGCACGGGATCCCAACCAGCTCCGCGGACTGGGCGGAATTGCTGGCCCGCACCGGCGGCCTGGCCCCGGACCTGATCGGCTTCGGCGCCAGCGCCAAGGGCGGCCAGCTGAACCTGACCCTGGAGGGCCACGCCGACTTCCTGGAGGCGCTACTGGCGAGGCTGGGCGTGGAGCGCGTGCAGCTGGTGATGCACGACTGGGGCGCGGGCGGTGGCCTGGTCTTCGCCCAGCGCCACCCCCACCGCGTCGAGCGCCTGGTCCTGATCAACGCCCTGCCCCTGGGAGGAGACTTCCGCTGGCCCGCACCGGCTCGGATATGGCGCCGCCCGGTACTCGGGGAGCTGGCCATGGGCATGGTCACCAAGCGGTTGCTGGGCCGGTGGCTGCGACGCGGCGCGGTGCGCCCGGAGGCATGGGATGACGAGCGCCTGGAGCAGATCTGGGACCAGTTTGACCAGGGCACCCAACGCGCGATCCTGCGCCTGCACCGGGACGCCAGCGAGCAGCGGCTGGCCGAGGCCGGGGCTGCCCTGCAGTCACTGTCGATGCCGGCGCTGGTGGTGTGGGGCGAGGGCGATGCGTGGTTCCCCGCCACGCTGGGTGAGGACTACGCCCGCCGTCTCCCAGCCGCCGAGCTCGTGAAGCTGCCCCAGGCTGGGCACTGGCCCTGGCTGGACGGACCCGAGGCCAGCGAGCTCGTGGCCCGCTTCCTGGGAAGCGAGTGAGCCCCCCGCCGCTTCGCCGCGCCGCCCCGACGCTGCTGGCCGGAGCGCTGGCGCTGGTGTACGTGATCGTCTCGCCGCCCAGCCTGGACCTAGCTGCCCATCTGCTGCGCGCCCAGCTGTTCCGGGCCGAGGGCTTCGGGCTGTGGAGCAACTGGTGGTACGGCGGCCACCACGTCCCCGGTTACAGCGTGCTGTTTCCCCCGGTGGCGGCACTGCTGAGCCCGCAACTGGCCGGAGCCCTGGCCGCGGTGGGGACCGCCACGCTGTTCGAGCTGCTGGGCTGGCGGCGCTTCGGCGAGCGGGCGTGGCTGGGGGCGCTGTGGTTCGGTGCCGCCACCGCCACCGACCTCTTCACCGGACGCCTGACGTTCGCCTTTGGGCTGCTGCCGGCGATGGCCACGGCGGTGGCCCTGCAGCGCCGGCGCGCGGGAGCCGGCGCCCTGCTGGCGATCGTGACCGCGCTGGCCAGCCCGGTGGCGGCGCTCTTTGCCGCGCTTGCCGGGGGCGCCTACGCCCTCGGGGGATGGATCGCCGAGCGGGATCGCCGCGCGGTGCTCGGCGGCGGGCTCGTCGCGGTCGCGGCGCTCGTGCCGGTGGCGCTGCTGGCGGTGGCCTTCCCCGAGGGTGGGGTGGAGCCCTTCGCACCCTCGTCGCTGTGGCCGATCGTGGTCGTCGGCGTGCTCGTGCTGGCGGCGCTGCCGCGGCGCGACTGGGCACTGCGTGCCGGGGTGACCGTATACCTGGCCGGGTGCCTGGCCTCCTACGCCATCCCCTCCCCGATCGGCGGCAACGCGGTGCGCCTCGGCGCGCTGCTCGCCGGCCCGCTGGCGGCGCTGCTCTGGTGGCGGCGGCGGGTGGCATGGCTGGCGCTGGCCGCCCTGCCGCTGCTCTACCTCCAGTGGCAACCGCCGGTCCGCGACCTCGCCACCGCAGCCGGGGATCCGTCGGCCGCCGCCAGCTACTGGCAGCCGTTGCTGGCCTTTTTCACGCGTCAGCCAGGACCGCCGTTCCGCGTCGAGGTCCCCTTTACGCAGTTCCACATGGAGGCCTACCGGGTGGCACCGCGATTTCCGATCGCGCGCGGCTGGGAGCGCCAGCTGGACATCAGGTACAACCGCCTGTTCTACGACGGGACCCTGGACGCGGCCACCTACGAGGCGTGGCTGCACCGGCTGGCGATCCGCTTCGTGGCGGTCTCCGACGCGCGCCTGGATTACTCCGGACGCGCCGAGCAGGCGCTGATCGGTCACGGGCTGCCCTACCTGCGGCCGGTGATGCGAACGCGCCACTGGCAGGTGTACGCCGTGGCCCGCGCCACGCCACTGGTCAGCGGTGCCGCGCGCTTGAGCGCGATCGGAGCGAACTCGCTGACGCTCCGGGCCACGCGGCCGGGAACGGCCTTCGTGCGGGTGCACTTCACCCCCTACTGGGCCCTGGCGGGTGGCTCGGGCTGCGTGCAGCCGGCCGGGGACTTCACCGCGCTGAGGCTCCGTGCCGCCGGGCCGGTGCGGCTGGTCATCTCCTTCTCCCTGAGCCGGATCGGCGCCCGATCACCCCGTTGCAGCGCCGGGCGGGAGCCATGACCCGTCGCCGGGCGCCGCTCGAATGCGACCGTGCCTACGGGGGCGATCACTAGGATGCCTCGCTATGTGGCAGCGACTGCGCCTGATCGACCAGCGAGTGCTCCCCCGGGGTTGGAAGGACGCCGCCCGCCAGCTGCTGCTGGCACTTGCCGCCTACATGCTCTACGAGGTGGTCCGCGCGCTGGCTCAGGGCGGCGGGACGTACAAGCCCTTCGGGGACGCGACGCGGATCATCAACCTGGAGCGGGCGCTGCACGTGTTCGTGGAGCCGAGCGTGCAGGCCTGGACGCTCAACCGGCACTGGCTGCTGGATCTGACCGACTGGACGTACCTGAACGCGCACTACTTCGTCACGATCGGCGCAGTGGTGTTCCTCTACCTCCGCCGCAACGACTCCTTCTACTTCGTACGCAATGTGTTCATGATCGCGATGGCGATCGCGCTGGTGGGCTACACCGTCTACCCCACAGCCCCGCCGCGGCTGCTGCCGGAGTGGGGCTTCACCGACACCATCCGGCAGCTGACGGGCGTGACCTTCGAGAACCAGGGGCCCACCAGCGCGCTGCTTAACTTCTACGCGGCCGTGCCCTCGATGCACGTGTGCTTCGCGATCATGGTCGGATGGCCGATGTCACGGCTGGTCACCCGGCGCCCGTTCAAGTGGCTGTGGATCCTGTACCCGGTGCTGATCACCTATGTCGTCGTGGCCACCGGCAACCACTACCTCACCGACGTGCTCCTCGGGGCGCTGACGGCCGGCGCCTCGTGGATGCTGGCCGGCCGGCTGCTGGCCCGGGCGCGGCCCGACGCCTGGGCCTTCGGCCAGGCGGCCGCGTAGGGCGACGGCGATGGCGCCGCAGACGAGGCCGCCGCGCACACGCCCTGCGCGGGAGCGGCGGACCCGTAGCCGCGACGGGGTGCCGAGCACCCAGGCGCTGATGCGATCGCGACTGATCGAGTCGCGGCTGACCCCCAATGCGATCTCCCTGACCGGCTTCGTGCTGAACCTCGCCGCCGCGGGCCTGGTGGTCGGGCGACTGTTCTTCCTGGCCGGGATCGCCTTCATCGTCGGGTCGATCATGGACACCCTGGACGGTCGCTACTCACGCATGTCGGGCAAGGGCACGCCGTTCGGCGCCTTTCTGGACTCGACGCTCGACCGGCTGGAGGAGGGCATCGTGCTGACCGCGGTGGCGGCGTACTTCGCCTCCCGCCATGACGAGGTGGCGGTCGCGGCGGTGGTGGCGGGCGTGCTCGGATCGCTGATGGTCTCCTACACCCGCGCCCGTGCCGAGGCGCTGGGGGTGGCGTGCAAGGTCGGACTGGCCACGCGACCGGTGCGGGTGGTGATCATCTCGGTGGGGCTGGTGTTCGCCAAGGGGGCCTCGCTCGGCCACTTCCAGCTGCTGGCACCGGCGGTGTACGTGCTCGCGGCGCTGACGGTGCTGACCACGGTGCAGCGGATCGTGCACGTCCGCAGCCAGCTGAACGCTGAGCCCGAGCCGGTCTAGACCGAGGTTCCGAGGGGAACTTCGGTAGCTCAGCCGCAACTTCTACCTCGGCCACCGTTGTACTGGTTTGTCGGCTTGTCGCGACCGCGTCGGCCGCGATTGCGTCAGGAGGTTGGTCATGAGCTCGGTCGGTGCGGCGAAGTCGCGGATGGTGGGGCTGGCGCTGGTACTGGCGCCGGTGGCCGTTGGGCTCGATGCGGCCACGGCACGCGCCGCTTATTCAGGTCGAAATGGCGCGATCGCCTTCGAGTTGTATTCCGACTCGCACTTCAGCGACGTCGGAGCGGAGTCGAAGTCCGACGTCGTCATGACGTACTCCAAGACGATCGCCGCGTGCGATGACAGCAGCGGCTCGCTCTCGTGCAGGTTCGGGCCTCCGAGCTACTCGCCTGACGGCAAGACGATCGTCGCCAGCCGATTGGGTGGGACCAGCACGGGGAGCACGATGATGCTGGTAGGCGCGAACGGAGCTGATCAGCGCTCCCTTGCTCCGCAGACCAGCGATGACGAGCATCCGTCTTTCCTGCCCTCGGGCATCGCGCTCGTGTTTGACGGCAAGACGTCCACGACCCCCGGCGTGAACCTGTCCACCGTCTCCGCCGGCGGCGCCGGGCTCCACCAGCTAACCCAGACCGGGGGGTCGAGTCCCGCCCCGTGCGCCAACGGCGCGATCGCCTTCGTGAAGCGCGGCGACATCTACCTGTTGAGCCGCGACCAGCGCAGCCAACGTCGCCTGACCTTCCGCGGCGGGTCTGACCCGAGCTGCTCGCCTGACAGTCGTCAGATCGCGTTCGTGCGCAGAGGCGATGTGTACACGATCGCCAGCAACGGCAAGCGGGTCCGACGGTTCACCGGCCGCACGACGCACAGGCGCGGGTACAGCCCACCAGGGAGCGCGTACTCTCCGACCTTCTCCCCGGACGGCCGCCAAATCGCGTTTCTTACCTCCTATGACGATCCGTCGGCCAACGGCTCCGACAACGTGCTCGAGTTCATCAACCTCCGCAAAGGTCGCATCAGGGCCGGCCCAGTGATCGGCGGTAGCTCGTGCTATTCCGGCGACTGCTCTGTATCGACATCAAGCGGCATCAGCTGGCAGGCGCACACAAGCCGATAGCCTCAAGCCCGCTCCGGCAGCACGATCGGAGCTGGGCCGTTGGAGAGCGCCAAAGGCGTCCGACGGCCCAGCTCAGCGCAGGACGTGCACCCAGGTGACCGTGTGCAACCGCCCGCTCACAAGCTCTAGGCGGAGCATCAGCGGCGTGCGTCCGGGCTTGACCTTCACGGCGATTGTCGTGAGGCGTCGACTCAACTGCTCCAGCCGTGCGGGCCGGACCCCTTGCCCGCTCACCGTCAGCCTGGCGGGAGCCAAGGACGATACGCGCAGCAGCAGGCGGCGCGCGCGGAAGGAGAGATGGGCGGGCACGTGCAACGCCAGGAACTGCGGCCGCTCGGCGACTACGCGAAGTGCCACGCTCGCGCGTCCGGCACGCCCGCGACCGTCTTGTCCCACCAGCGTGATGCGGGACGCGCCCGGCGGCAGACCCATGGGGCTGATGCTCGCGCCGACGCCCAGCAGCCGCCGACCCAGGTACCAACGTAGCCGACGGCCGGCGAGCACACGTCCCGCGTCGTCGGTCGCTGGGATCCGACGGAGCTCAACGTGGTGATGGGACGTAGACGTTCAACGGGACGCTCTCTGTGTGGTCGCCTGAAGCGATCGCACTAAACCTGGACCGAGGCGCGAATCAGGAGCCTAATCAATGTCGCCAGAGAGTGGATTCTTTTTGGATCTCCTGCATGAACGTGGGTTGTGTCACCGGCCTGCTTGACGAACCATGCCTGGCGGCATCGTCGGGCCCATGTCAGCCAGGCGTCGACTGGCGGCGGGCCTCGTTCCACGCCTCGCGGCCGATCTCGTCCAGCGCGTCGGTGGAGAGCTTGATGAGGTGAAACGGATCGGAGCAGACGTTGGCGTTGAGGCAGCGCTCGGCGACGGGGCCGGTGATCCAGGTGGCCATGGCGCAGGAGACGAGCTTGAGCTGGTGGCAGCGGTCCTTGCCCAGCAGATCCAGGAACCTCTCGACCGTCTCCCGGTCACGGCCGGGGCCGGCCCACACCAGCCGGCCGGTGTCGTGGTCGACGACAACCGTGAGATATCGCTGCCCCTTGCGGATCGGGACCTCATCGATCCCGACCCGCTTCAGTCCGGCCATCAGGTCGCGGGTCACGGTCTGCACCTCGGTCCCACGCGTGCAGATCCAGCCGACTGTCCGCCACGCGAATCCGCATCAGCTGCGAGACCGCGGTCTTCGAGGTCTGCACCGCCAGCCGTGCCATCCCTCGCTCGCTAGCGTCGCTCGAGCTTGCCGATCTGCCGCCTCCGGCAAGGCGCCGCGAGCGCATCGCCGACGCCCGATGGTGGTCAGCGACTATCCATGCTGCCCGTGGAGTGCGTGGTGCACGGATACCTCAGGCCCGCGTGTAACAAAAGGCCCGCGGAGGAATAACTAGAGACGCCCCTGCAGAAGTCCGCGCAGGCAGATCTTCAGAGAAGGGAACTCTTCCATCGTGAGCAAGACCAACGGACATACGGGCCCCGCAGCCGCTAACGGCGCCGCTCGCTACCAGCAGGACAAGGTCCGCGTGGCGATCATCGGCGTGGGCAACTGCGCCAGCTCGTTCGTGCAGGGCGTCCACTACTACCAGAACGCCGACGCCGCCCAGGCGGTGCCGGGTCTGATGAACGTGGACCTCGGCGGCTATCACGTCCGTGACATCGAGTTCACCGCCGCCTTCGACATCGATGTCGAGAAGGTCGGCAAGGACCTGAGCCAGGCCATCTACTCCGGGCAGAACAACACGCTGAAGTTCTGCGAGGAGCTCCCCGATCTCGGCGTGGAGGTCCACCGGGGCATGACCCACGACGGGCTGGGCAAGTACCTCAGCCAGAAGATCACCAAGGCGCCCGGACCGACCGCGGACATCGTCGAGGTCCTCCGCGAGACCCATACCGACGTCGTCGTCTCCTACCTGCCGGTCGGCTCCGAGCAGGCCACCAAGTGGTACGTGGAGCAGGTGCTGGAGGCCGGCTGCGGCTTCGTCAACTGCATCCCCGTATTCATCGCCCGTGAGGACTACTGGAACAAGCGCTTCGTCAAGGCCGGGCTCCCGATCGTCGGCGACGACATCAAGTCCCAGGTCGGAGCCACGATCGTCCACCGCGCCCTGGCCCGTCTGTTCCACGACCGCGGCGTCAAGCTGGTGCGGACCTCGCAGCTGAACGTGGGCGGAAACATGGACTTCTTCAACATGCTCGAGCGCGAGCGCCTGGAGTCCAAGAAGATCTCCAAGACCAACGCCGTGACCTCGATCATGGGTCACGAGCTTCCCGCCGACGACGTCCACGTCGGACCCTCGGACTACGTGCCGTGGCTGACCGACCGCAAATGGGCCCACATCCGGCTGGAGGGCGAGTCCTTCGGCAACGTGCCGCTCACCGCGGAGCTGAAGCTGGAGGTCTGGGACTCCCCCAACTCCGCCGGCATCGTGATCGACGCGGTGCGCTGCTGCAAGCTGGCCCTGAACAACGGCATCTCCGGCCAGCTGGACGGTCCCAGCTCCTACCTGATGAAGTCGCCGATGCACCAGCGCCCCGACGACGAGGCCCGGGAGCTGACCGAGGCGTTCGTCGCCGAGAACGCCCGCCGGGCGAGCCAGCCGGCTGCGGCCAAGACAGCCGCAGCGGCGGCGAAGTAGCGAGAGCCACGCCCGGCCGCCGGCTCCTGCCGGCGGCCCTCTCCTATATTTGCCGGCGGTGCTCTCGGAGCGGCTCGCCATCGCGCAGGTCTCGCCGTTTGCGCTCGAGGCCGGCAGCGACGTGGGCGAGTACGTCCAGCAGCTCTCCGGCGAGCTCGCCGCCCACGGCCACCGCGTTCTGATCATCGCCCCCTCGCAGTCCGCGGCGCTGGTGCGGGAGAGCCGCCGCGCGCTGCGCGGAGATCCCGAGGCGCTGCTGGCCCGGGCCGACGGCCAGCCGGTGGCCCTGGGGGTGGGCGAGGTGCTGCCGTTCTCCCCCGCGCGCCGCCGCGCCGGGTCGCTGCCGCTGGACGTGGCGCGCACGATCGAGGATGCGCTCTCGACGCTGGCGCTCGACGTGGTCCACGTGCACGAGCCCTTCCAGCCCAGCGCCGCCAGCGCAGCCCTGCGCCACTCCCGCGCACTCAACGTCGGCAGCTTCCACACCCCCACCGAGCGTGTCCTCTCGACCCAGCTGGCCGCGCCGCTGACGCGCCTGCTGTTCTCCCGCCTGGACGCCCGGATCGCCAGCTACGCCGCCACCCGAGACTTGCTGCAGCGGTTCTTCCCCGGCCACTACCAGGTGATCACGCCCGGGTTCGACGCCGCCGAGACACTGGGGGCGGCGGCCAGCGGCCCCGGGGAGCCGGTGCGGTTGGTGATGATCGCCGAGGAGGAGCGCGGCGCCCTGCGGATGCTCCTGCGGGCGCTGCGCGGGCTGTGCGCGCTCTCACCCGAGCTGCGCTGGCAGGCGACGGTGTGGTCCCCGCGACCGCTGACCGCGCCGGCGACGCTCAGCCACGCGCTGCGTGAACGGGTGCGGTTCCTGGGCGCGGAGGACTGCACCGCGGGGCAGGCCGTGGGGGTGGCCGAGGTGATCGTGCTGGCCTCCGCCGGGGACCTCGTCCGGCCGCAGACGCTCCTGCGCGCGCTCGGAGCGGGCCTCGTGCCCGTCGCCTCCCGGCTGCCCGCCTACGAGGAGCTGCTGGCCGAGGGACGGCATGGGTTGCTGTTCGAGCCCGGCGACGTGCAGACCCTGACCGCTCAGCTGGCTCGCGTGATCGGCGAGCCGGCGCTGCGCCGAGGCCTGCGTGAGGGGGCTGATCCCCTGCGGTCGACGCTCGGTTGGGACCGCGTGGCCGCAGAGGTGCAGGACGTCTACCGGAACCTGCTGGCTCGCCGCCACGAGGGCCGTGGCTCCTCAGACCTGCGGGCGAGCCTTCGCCAGCGGCCGCGGATCGACGTCGACCTGCACATGCACACCGATCACTCCTACGACTGCGCCACGCCGGTGGAGGTGCTGCTGGCCCAGGCCCAGGAGCGCGGGCTGGGGGCGATCGCCGTCACCGACCACAACGAGATCTCCGGCGCGTTGGAGGCGCAGGCCAAGGCGCCAGCGGGCCTCAAGGTGATCGTCGCCGAGGAGGTCAAGACCGCCGGTCAGGGCGAGGTGATCGGGCTGTTCATCCGAGAGAAGATCCCCCGGGGGATGACCCTCCAGGAGACGGTCGCCGAGATCAAGCGCCAGGGCGGGCTGGTCTACGTGCCCCACCCCTTCGACCGTCTGCACTCGGTGCCCGACTACGAGCACCTCCTGAGCGTGCTCGAGGACGTCGATGCGGTCGAGGTGTTCAACCCCCGCATCGCGATCAACGAGTTCAACGAGGAAGCGGTGCGCTTCGCCGCCAAGTACCGCATCCCCGGCGGCGCCGGCTCCGACGCCCACGTCCCCCAGGGGCTTGGCTCGGTGCGGATCCGGATGCGGGACTTCCAGGGGCCCGAGGAGTTCCTGGAATCGCTGCGCGATGCCGACATCATCCGCAACCCGGCCTCGCTGCTCTACGTCCAGGCCCTGAAATTCCTTCAAACTAAGGCGCTCCCCGAAGCCGCGCGACGGGCCCAGCGTGACCGCCGAGTTCGCCGCGCGGCGCGCAAGTCCTGATGCACCGCCAAGGACAAGCCCGCGCCGCGTCCAATCCGGCAGTGGTGCCCGCCACAGACGACGAGATCCGCGAGAAGTACCTGGAGCGGGCGATCCGGGAGCTGAACGCCTTTGCCCGGGAACTGCAGTCCTGCCCCCACTGTCCGCGCGGCCAGCTGATGCCCGTGCTCGGCTCCGGCCATCCCCAGGCGGACATCTTCCTGATCAAGCACTCCGCCCGCCCCGCCGAGGTGGAGGAGGGCGTGGCCTTCTACGGGCGCACTGGCAACGCGCTGATGAAGTCGCTCAAGCGACTGGCGATCGACCCCCTGGCGGTCTACGGCACGCTGTGCGTCAAGTGCCCGATCACCGACCCGGAGCTGGCCGACCCTGGCTGCGTGGCGCGGCTGGTGGAGGAGCTGGCCATCGTGTCGCCGAAGGTCGTCGTGGTGATGGGCGAGGACGCGCTGGCGGTGGTCAACGACCTGGACGTGCCGCTGCGGCGCCAGCTCGCCCCCGTGCCGGGCGAGGTGCAGACCTTCACGCCCTCGATCGAGGCCCTGTACGTCCCCAGCATCGACGACTCGCTGGATGAGGAGCAGGCCAAGCGCGAGTTCTGGAGCGCCTTCCGCATGCTGGGGCAGTGGTGGTCGGACCTGCCGCCCTACTGAGGGGGGCGGCGCGGCCATCCCCAGCACCGGCCCGGGCACCCGTGGGCTACATCGTGAGCACGATCTTGCCCAGCTTGCTCCCGGCGGCGAAGCGCTCGTAGGCCTCCTCGGCCTGCTCCAGCCCGAAGGTGGCGGCGATCGGCACCTGCACCTGGCCTGTAGCCAGTAGCGGGAGCACCGAGCGCTCCAGCGCGCGTGCTGTCATCGCCTTCTCCTCCAGGGGGCGGGCCCGCAGCGTGGAGGCGAGGATCCGTCCGCGCTTACCCATCAGCGCGCCCAGGTTCAGCTCGCCCTTGGCCCCGGCGGCGATGCCGATCACGACGATGCGCCCGTTCGTGTTCAGCGCCTTGACGTTAGGAGCCAGGTTGGGAGCGCCGACCAGCTCCAGGATCACGTCGAAGGGGCCGTGGTCGCCGAAGCCCTCGGGATCGACCGCGTCCGCGCCCAGCTCTTCCACGGGCCCGCGGGAGTCCGGGTTGCGCACGGTGGCGGTGACGCGGGCGCCGGCGGCCCTGGCGAGCTGAATCGCGGCGGTGCCGACCCCCCCGGCGCCCCCGTGGACGAGCAGGTGCTCGCCCGTCCGCAACCCTCCTTGAGTGAAGACGGCGTCGTGGGCGGTGGTGAAGACCTCCGGCACCCCGCCCGCGTGCGGCCAGTCCAGGTTCTCGGGCACCGGCATCAGCACCCGCTCGTGCACGACGGCCAGCTCCGCCTGGCCCCCGCCGCCGACGATCGCCATCACCTTCTGGCCCGGCTCGAACCTGGTGGCGCCGGGACCGACCTCGGCGACCTCACCGGCCAGCTCCAGGCCGGGGATGTCCGGCGGTGAGCCGGGGGGCGCGGGGTAGAGCCCGCGCCGCTGCATCATGTCGGCCCCGTTCAGCCCCGCGGCGCGGACGCGGACCAGGACCTGGCCCGCCTCGGGAGCGGGGTCGGGGTGGTCCTCGACGCTCAGCTGCTGCTCGCGAATGGTGACGGCGCGCATGGGATTGGAACCCTAGTCGAGAGGCGAAGGGGGCAGCGCCTGAGGCCTTCAGCAACCACCGAACGGGTTCTGCACCCGCACCCCGCCATAGTCACTGCCGTCGCTCAGATCCTCTGTGAGGACGAGATCGCAGGTAGTCCGCGACGAGCGCACTGACCGATCTCACAGTATCACTGTCGTAGCTACGTAAGACTGTTACTATCCTTACTCTGATGAGGATGACTTCAAAGGGACAAGTCACAATTCCGCTCGAGTTCCGCGAGCGCTACGGCCTCGGTGCCGGCGCCGAGGTGGAGGTGGTGGCGACCGAGGAAGGACCGCTTGTGCGCCCCGTCACGCGAGGGAGCCGGGGAGCCGAGGTCATCGCCAGGCTGCGCGACCGCGCCGACGGAGGCCTGGACGCCGACACCGTGCTGCGCCTCACGCGCGGCGATGACTAGGCTTGACAACGCTGATCGATTCGAGCGTGCTGCTCGACATCATGGCGCCATCGACCTGGCGGGAATGGTCTGAGAAGCACCTCGCCGAGGCCATCGACACCGGCGAAGTCGCGATCAACCAAGTCATCTACGCCGAGGTCGCGGTCGGCTTCGCCACGCAGGACAGGCTCGAGCGGGCGCTTCAGGGCGTCGGGATCAAGCGGCTATCGCTACCGTGGGCCAGCGCCTGGCTGGTCGCCGATGCGTTCGGACGCTCCCGCCGTGCGGGCGGCCCCCGCACTCTCCCGCTGCCCGACTTCTTCATCGGCGCGCACGCTCGCGTAGCCGGGCTCGCGCTCCTCACGCGCGACCCTACCCGTGTCAAGACCTATTTTCCGGACGTAGCGCTGATCAGCCCTCGGTAGGCCAGCGGGTATCACCTCGCGTTCTGGATCGCCGCCGGCCTCTTGGTCGCGGCCATCGGCGTCGCGGCGGTGGTTGTCCGACCCGAAGCCGCACCTCTAGGAAATCGCTCGGCCGGCGGGCCTGCTATCTCAGCCTTCCCGCCGTCCGCGGGTTGAAGGTCACAGCTTGGCGATCGTCAACCGGCTGTGCACTGGTTGACGGCGGGGCAGGCGAGCGCCTTCAGGTCACTCGTGACGCGGAACTTGGCAACGCGCACGCGAGCGGACGAGAGGGGGTCGAAGGTCACCGCCCGCTCGTCATCGTCGATCAGCGTGCACTGCGTCGCCGACGGGCAGGAGACGTCGACCACCCCGCCGAGGGTGCCGGCATCCACGGGACGGCTGGTGGCGGCCGCGGGGATCCGCGGGTTGAACGTGATCGCGGCCCCGTCCGCAAAGCCGACGGCGACGCACTCGTTAGCGGTCGGGCAGGCGACGCTCGCCAGGTCAACTGGATCGATCTTCGTGGGCGCGCCGGCGGCGGCAGGCGCGGCCGGATCGAAGGTCAGCTCGCCCCCGTTGCCGTCGACGGCGACGCACCTGCCGCTCGACGGGCAGGAGATCCTGGCGATGTAGCCCGTCGACAGCGCCGCGCTCCTCCGCCTCGCCGGCGCCAGCGGGTCAAAGGTCACCTCGGTGCTGATGGCTGCTGCTACGCAGCGCCGTCGCGACACACACGCGACTGTCGAGCCGTCGGTGCCCGGCAGGACCAGCGCCGAGGTGCGCCGGCGCGGGAAACGCGGATCGAACGTCAGCTCACGGCCCGGATTGGCGGCCGTCGTGCACTGCGCCTTCGTCGGGCACGCGATCGAGAACAGGCTGTGAAAGCGATCGATCCTGCTGACCTTCGCCTCGCGCGGGCGTCGCGGATCAAAGGTCACCTCGACGCCGTTGCCACCCACCGCCGCGCATTCGCTGACCGACGGGCACGCGATCGCCCCCATTTGCTCCCGCGGCGCCACGATCGTCACCGCCGCCGGGACGCGGCCGCCGCGGGGCGTCACGATCCATCGGCGTGCCTGTCAAGAGCTCGGCATCGCCACGAGGATTCCCGTTCGGTCATCGCTCTCAACGTAGCGACAGTCCGGGAGCGAAAATGGCAAGAACCGCGACCGCCAAGGCCACTAGCGCCAGGTTGCGCCGAAGGCGACGCCCATTACGGTTGCTGTCCCAGGCGATCAGCAAGGCAAGTCCGATGCCGAAGAGTGGTGAGTACACCGCCACCACGAGCATCAGCAGCATCGCGACGGCATCCTCGGCGAGCTCTCGCTGCCGGCCGGGTAGGGCCGGCGCCCGGATGGCTGGGAACGATCGCGTGCGACGGGGACGTCGCGCTGCCTCCAGGTCCTCACCGCACACGGCGCAACCAGCGGCGAACGGGGTGGTGGCGGTTCCACACCGCGGGCATCTCCCGGGACGCGCCACCCTACCTCGGCCCTCGCTCCAGCACCGCCACGCACTCAATGTAGATGAGACTCAGGGCCGGGGTCAGGTAGCCGCTCCTGGGAGAGGGGGCGGCACCAAACAAGGAGGGGGTGCTGCGCCGAATCGACCCCCTTTTGAAACACCGACTATTTTGAGATCGTCCTCGTGACGAGCCTGCTGCTCACCCCATCCGCGACCTACCTCGCCCACCGGGCGGGCCACCGCGAGACCAGGGCGTGACACAGGTGCGCAGATTCTTCGACACACTCGGCGACGCGGTCCTGCTGGCGCTGATCTCGGCGCTTGTCTGGTTCGCGTGGTTGGCTCTCCAATTTGGGTTTGGGAAGAATTATTGCCATGCCAAGGTCGACGGAATCAACGCCGTCTTGACCGGCGCTTTGCTCGTCTTGCTCATCTCGGTGCCCGCAGTTGTGGTGGCCAGGCGCCGAGCGGTCGTGTAGCCCCTATCGCCGCTCGCGGTGGCAGGTGTGTCCCGGGGTAGGGCTCCGGCGAGCACCGCCGCCTGCTCAGCCTCCCGCCCCTCGCTCCAGCACCGCCACGCACTCGATGTGCGGGGTCTGGGGGAACATGTCGACCGGCTGCACCCGCGTGAGCTCGTAGCCGGCCTCCACCAGCTGCGCCGCGTTGGGCGCCAGCGTGGTCGGGTTGCAGGAGACGTAGACGATCCGGCGCGGGGCGGTCTCGATGATCCGCCGCATCACCTTCTGGGAGAGCCCTGCCCGGGGCGGGTCGAGTACCAGCACATCCGGCCGGCCAGCGCGCTCGGAGAGCTCCCGCAGCGCCAGGCGAACGTCGCCGGCGAAGAAGCGGGCGTTGTCGATCTCGTTCAAGCGCGCGTTGGCGATGGCGTCGGCGACGGCGTCCTCCACCAGCTCCAGCCCCCACATCTCCGCCGCCCGCGGGGCCAGCAGCAGCCCGATCGTCCCGATCCCGCAGAACAGGTCGTAGACCCGCTCGTAGCCGCGCAGCTGCGCGTAGTCGGCAGCCACCGCGTAGAGCCGCTCAGCCATCTCGGTGTTGGTCTGAAAGAAGGCCTGTGAGGAGATGCGCACCCGCAGGCCGCCAAGCTCCTCGTCGAGCCGGTCCTCGCCCGTGATCAGCTCCGTCCTCCCCCCCTGGGTGACCTCGGCGACGCTGTCGGTCTGGGTCCACAGCAGGCTCTCCGCGGCGGTCAGCGCCTGGGCGAGACCGTCGCGGTGGATCTCCCCGGGGCTGGTCACCAGTCGCACCTGGAGCTGCCCGCTGCGCCGTCCCTCCCGCACCACCAGGTTGCGCAGCAGCCCCTCACGGGTCCGGCGGTCGTAGGGCTGCAGGCCCTGGCTCCGGCACCACTCCACGACCTGCTCACGAGCGTGGTTGCCCTGCGTCGAGGCCAGATGGCAGTCATCCACGGCCACGATCTCGTGCCAGCGACCCGGGGCGTGGAAGCCGCATACGAGCGCGCCCTGCTCGTCGGCGCCAAAGGAGTACTCGAGCTTGTTGCGATAGCGCCACTGCTGCTCGGCGGCGATGATCGGCTCCAGCTGGTAGCCCTCCAAGTGCCCGATCCGCCGCAGCGCCTCCTGCACCTGTTCCTGCTTTACCGCCAACTGGCGCTCATAGGACAGCACCTGCCACGGCACGCCCGGGTGGTCGGCAACCGGGGCGATGCGGTCGGGGCTCGGCGTGAGGATCTCCAGCGTGCGCGCCTCGGCGTAGGCCCGCTTGCGCTTGCCCACCACCGCGCGCACCGTGTCCCCGGGGACAGCGCCCTGGACGAACACGACGTAGCCCTCCAGACGCGCGACGCCGGCCCCACCAAAGGCCAGCGAGTCGATATGCAGCTCCAGCTCGTCGCCCCGGGAGGGGCGGGGGGGGGTGGTGGCCTCGGTGCTCACAGCGCCAAGGATGGCAGCCGCGGAGCGCGGGCCACCCTCGCCCACCCGCGAGGACGCTAAGCGAGCGCTCGCTCGACCGCCTCCAGCACCGTCTTGCGGTTCGCATGGCGGCGCTCGTAGTCACGCACGTTGCGCAGCTCCGGCGCTCGGAGGCCGTCCAGGCGCTCCTGCACCTGAGCGGCGGAGAGCTCGTCGTAGCCGGGGATGGGAAACGAGGAGCCGACGCCGACGGTGCGGCGGGCCCGGTCGGCGCCGCGCACGATCCGGTCGACGGAATCGGTGTTGCGCGCGCGGCGGGTGGCAGACTCCAGCTGGCCCCGCCCGCGTCCGATCAGCTCCTCGACGTCCTTGACGAGATCGTCCGTCTGCTGGCGGCCCCGCTTGACCAGCTCGGCGACGAGCATGTTGGCGTCGGTACGGGTGACCCGTCCCCGCTCGGCGGCCTCGTCCAAGGTCTCCTGGATGCGGCCCCGCGTGAGCATCACCAGGTCGAGCTGCTTGGAGACCCGGGTGAGCAGCAGCTCGGTGACGTTCGCCTCGGCGGCCGAAGGGTTGGCAGGAGTCCTGCGCTTGGTCTTGGTTGCCGTCCGGCTCGACCCCTGGGCGGCGGCCTTGCCCGTGGACTTACCGCCCGACTTGCCGGCGGCCTTGACGGCCGGACCTCGCGCGGGCTTGGCCGCCGTGGACTTCTTCACCGTTCCGGACCCGGTGGAGCCGGAGGCTGCGGACTTGGCCGCGCGGCCCGATCCTGACGACGAGCTGCGAGACGATTTAGGGGCGGGCAAGGCAGTACCTCCTCTGAGCGATTCCCTCACAGACGAGCGTACTCCAAGCCGGCGGCCTCGAGCTATCCGATCATTGAGCTATCCGATCAACATCGAGAGCAGCGCTTTCTGCGCGTGGCGGCGGTTCTCCGCCTGCTCCCAGATCCGCTGGCGATCGCCGTAGAGGACCTCGGCGGTGATCTCCTCGCCCGGATGCGCCGGCAGGCAGTGCAGCGCGATCGCGTGGGGACCGGCCAGGTCCAGCAACTCGTCGTCGATCCGGTAGGCCGACAGCGCGCACCGGCGCTCCTGCGCGGAGGTGGGATCATCGCCCATGCTCACCCACACGTCGACATAGAGCGCGTCGGCGCCCGCGGCGGCCTCCCGCGGGTCCCGCAGCAGCTCGGCGCCGGCTACCGGCGCCAGCTCGTACCCGGAAGGGGAGGCGACCCGGACGCGCACGCCGCAGAGCGCCCCCGCGATCGCCAGCGACCGCGCCACGTTGTTGCCGTCTCCGACGTAGGCCACGGTGAGGCCGTCCAGGCGTCCGAAGGTCTCCTGCAGCGTGAGCAGATCGGCCAGCGCCTGGCAGGGGTGGTGCTGAGGGGTCAGCATGTTGATCACCGGCACGGTGGCGTGCGCCGCCAGCTCGGCCACGAGCTCGTCTGAGCCGGTGCGGATCCCGATCGCGGACACGTGGCGGGAGAGGACGTAGGCGGTGTCACGCACCGACTCGCCGCGGCTCAGCTGCATGTCGTCGCTGCGCAGGACCATCGGGTGGCCGCCGAGCTCCGCCACCCCCACCTCGAACGACACCCGCGTGCGGGTGGATGGCCGCTGGAAGATGAGCGCCACGGTGCGCCCGCTCAGAACCTCCGCAGCGTGCGGGCGGGCCTTGAGCGCCCGCGCCCGCTCCAGCAGGGCACGTAACTCGTCGGGGGCGAGCTCTTCACCGGTGAGGAAGTGGCGGGTCATGAAGGGCGGTGAGTGTACGTTCCCGCCGGTGGCGCTGCGGATCCTCACCTGGAACCTCCTGCACGGTCGCGCTGTGCCCGGAGCCGGCCACCATCTGTTGGACGAGTTCGCCGCCGCGCTCGCCGCCTGGAGCTGGGACGTGGCGCTGCTCCAGGAGGTCCCGCCGTGGTGGCCGCAGGAGCTGGGCGAGCGCCTGCACGCCGATTCCCGCCTCGTGCTCACCTCGCGCAACTCGCTGCTCCCGCTGCGCCGGGCCGTGGCGGTGCGCTGGCCCGACGTGATCAAGTCAAACGGCGGCGGGTGCAACGCGATCCTGGCGCGCGACCGGGAGATCGTCGCGCACCGCACGCTGCGCCTGGCGTGGCGGCCCGAGCGGCGGTGGCTGCAGGCCGCCGTCCTGCCCGAAGGGGTGTGGGTGGGCAACCTGCACGGGACGGTGCGTGACGACGCCGGGGCGCGCGCCGAGGCCGGTCTGGCGGCGCGAACGCTGACGCAGTGGGCCGGTGAGGCGGCGGCGGTGCTCGGCGGGGACTTCAACGTCCGGGGACTGGCGCTAGCGGGCTTCGGGCTGGCGGCCTGCCACGACGTCGACATGGTCTTCGCCCGCGGGCTGGCGAGCGCGGGCGAGCCCGAGGTGCTGGAGCGCGGCCGGCTCTCCGATCATGCTCCTGTCGCTGTCACCGTCGGGGACCGGAGCTAGCCGCGGCCCTCCGGCGCACGAGCTCCACGATCTCGGCGCCGGCGCTCTGGAGCGAGCCGCTGTCAAACGGCGGCTGCGGGTCGTACTCGATCTCCAGCTGAATCGCCCGGGCCGTTTGCTCGCCGGCGATCAGGGCGGCCAGGGTGAGCGCCAGGTCGATGCCGGCCGAGACGCCGGCGGCGGTGATCACCTTGCCCTGTGTCACGACGCGCTCCCTCACCGGGACGGCGCCGAGGTCCGCAAGGCGATCGAGCGATCCCCAGTGCGTGGTGGCCTCCAGGCCCTCCAGGATTCCGGCGGCCCCCAGCAGCAGCGCGCCGGTGCACACCGATGTCGTCCATACCGAGTGCTCGTGCGCGTGGCGCAGCCAGGACATCGTCTCGTCCTGCATCAGCGCCTGCGTCCCGGGGCCGCCGGGCACGAGGATCACCTCGGGCTCGGGAAGCTCGGCGAGGCTACCGTCGGCGATCAGTGCCAGCATGCCGGTGTCGGTTCGCTTCGCCCCTGGATCGGCGGCGAGGAAATGCACGCGAGCGCCCGGCAGCCGGGAGAGGACCTCGTAGGGACCCACGGCGTCCAGCGCCGTGATCCGGTCGAAGATCGGGACGGCGACGTTCATAGGACCACGCTACCCCCGGCCCGCCCGCAGGCCGAAGCCGCGGAGCACCAGCAGCGCCTTCTCCCCGAGGGTCCCGCGCGAGGGCAGCACGCCCAGCTGGGTGGCGGCGTCGTAGAGGTCGAAGAACCCGCGGACCCGCAGCAGGCGGTCCTGCTGCAGCTCGCAGTAGAAGATGCAGTGCACGACGACGAAGCGGTTGGTGGCCGGCAGCCCCTCCAGCGCCTCTCGATGGGTGGCCAGCAATTTGCTCGGAGCGGCGACGAAGCGTCCGTCGCTCAGCCGGGCCCCGGTCCGCTCCAGACGCGCGTCGGGAAAGCCGTTCCACAGCCGCTCGGCGTGGCGGCCGAGATCTTGAAGGCCCTCCAGCGGCTCGTCGGTGAGCGGATCCTCGTAGTGGACCTCCTCGGCGCAGACGGGGGCAAATGCATCCGGATCGCGCCCTGACCAGGCCGCCTCCCAGCCGTCGATCACCCTGTCGACGTTCATCGCGGCGCGCCCGGCCACTCGAACACCGGGGCGCCCCCCTGCGGGGTCGAGGCCTGCGCGTAGCGCCGGCGCGGGATCCGCCCGGCGCCCCGGGCCAGCGCGCCGGCCTCCACACCCAGGCGGATCGCGCGGGCCATGGCCACCGGATCGTGGGCGCGGGAGATGGCGCTGGCGCACAGCACGGCGTCGCAGCCGAGCTCGATCGAGAGGGCCGCGTCGGAGGCGGTGCCGACGCCGGCGTCGAGGATCACGGGCACCCCGGCACGCTCCACGATGATGGAGATGTTGTAGGGGTTGCAGATGCCCATGCCGCTGCCGATGGGCGAGCCCAGCGGCATCACCGCGGCACAGCCGGCGTCCTCCAGGCGACGGGCCAGCACGGGATCGTCGCTGGTGTAGGGCAGCACGACGAAGCCGTCGTCGACGAGCGCCTCGGCCGCGCTCACCAGCTCGACCGCGTCGGGCAGCAGCGTGCGCTCGTCGCCGATCACCTCCAGCTTGATCCAGTCGGTCTGGAAGGCGTCACGGGCCAGCTGCGCGGTGAGGATGGCGTCGCGGGCGGTGTAGCAGCCGGCGGTGTTGGGGAGCACCTGCACGGCGGCGCGGTCGAGCACCTCCAGGATGGAGCCGCGCGCTTCGGGGTCCAGCCGCCGCAGCGCCACCGTGCACAGCTCCGCGCCCGAGGCCTCCAGCGCCGCCGCCAGCACGCCGTGGTTGGTGAACCCCCCGGTGCCGAGGATGAGCCGCGAGCGCAGCTGGCGGCCGGCGATCTGAAGCTCGTCCACGGACACGGCCTCAGCCACCCTGCACCGCGCTCAGCACCTCTACCGCAGCGCCCTCGTGGAGCTCGGTGTGCGGCCACTCCGTGCGCGGCACCACCTCGCCGCTCACCGCCACGGCCACGCCGCGCCCCCCGGGGGCCTCCCAGAGCGCGGCCACGAGCGCGGCCACGGTTGCCCCGCTCTGAAGCTCTCGACGCTGGCCGTTCACGGTGACGATCATCGCGCAGCTCCCAGCTCGATGCCGGCAAAGCGGCCCGGCGTGAACGGAGCCAGGTCGATCTCGGGCTCCTCGCCGGCCAGCATCCCGGCCAGAAGCGTCGCCGTCACCGGGGCCAGCAGGACGCCGCCGCGGTAGTGCCCTGTGGCCCAGTACAGGCCGTTGACGGCGCCCGGGCCGATGATCGGCGCGTTGTCCGGGGTGCCGGGCCGCAGCCCGGCCAGGAGCTCGTCGACGACCAGCTCGCTGAGCCCCGGAAGCAGCTCGGCGGCTTCTCGCAGCAGCTCCAGCACGGCGCCCGCAGTCACGGTCTCATCAAAGCCCCGCTCCTCCACCGTGGCCCCGAGGACGTAGCGGCCGTCCCCGCGCGGCACCACGTAGGCCCCCTCCAGACGCAGCACCCGCCCCAGCAGCCCCGGCCCGGCGGGATCGTGCATGTGGAGGATCTGGCCCTTGACCGGCCGCAGCGGAACCTCGGCCCCCCGCGGCAGCCCGGCGATCTGGCCCGACCAGGCTCCCGCGGCTATCACCACCTGCTCGCAGGCGATCCGCCGGCCACCGGCCAGCACCACCGCGCTGACGCGATCGTTCCCGCACTCCACCTGCGTCACCTCCGCCCCCTCGCACACCGATCCCCCCGCGCGGCCGACTGCATCGGCGAGGGTCGCGGTGAGCGCCCGGGGGTCGATGGCGTGGTCGGAGGGCAGCTCCAGCGCCAGGCGCAGGCTCGGCGACAGCGCCGGCTCCAGCGCGCGCGCCTGGCTGCCCCGCAGCCGCGCCACCGGCAGGCCGAGATCGGTGCGCAACCCCAGCGCGCGGGTGAGTGCCTCGGCCTCGTCAGCGTTGCGAGCGGCCACCAGGGTCCCGCAGCGCAGGTAGCCGGGATCGCGCGGCGAGCACTTGCGCAGCTCGGCGACGAAGTCCGGGTAGGCCTCGGCCGCGGCGATCCCCAGGGCCAGCAGCGGCTGCTCGGAGGGATCGGCCTCGGCCACCGGCGCGAGCATCCCGGCCGCGACATGCGATGTGCCGCCACCGGCACGACCCCGCTCCAGCACCGTCACCTCAAGGCCGCGCTGCGCCGCGCGCCAGGCGAGGGCCAGGCCGACCACGCCGCCGCCGATGACGACGACGCCAGTTGATGCGGGAAGGTGGTGGGGCATCGGTTGCTCCCTGCGCCGGCATTACCCGGGTCAGGTTCAGACGGTCGGCGCGTTGCACCCGCGCCCTCTCAGCCCATGCCGGGCTCCCGTAGGGTCAATGCTAGCGCGGCCCGAGTGTCAGACTGAGGGCATGGACGCGCTCCGCAGCCGCCTCAGCCGGGCCCGCCTGTACCTCGTCTGCGGGGCGCCCACCAACGATCTGCTAGAGGCCTCGCTGCAGGGCGGCGTCGACATCGTGCAGCTGCGGTGCAAGGACGCCACCGAGGCGGAGATCGTGAGCGCCGCGAGTCGCGTGGCGGCCGCCTGCCGTCGTCACGGTGCCCTCTTCATCCTCAACGACCGTCCCGAGCTGGTGCAGGCGACCGGCGCCGACGGAGTGCACGTGGGCCAGGACGACGTCTCTGTCGCGGCGGCGCGGGAGCGCGTGGGAGCCCACCGCCTCGTCGGCCTCTCGACCCACACCCCGGACCAGGTCGACGCCGCCGGGGATGCCGACTACATCGGTGTCGGTCCGGTCCACGCCACGCCGACCAAGCCCGGGCGACCGGCGGTCGGACTCGGGCTCGTGAGCCACGCGGCCGCTCACAGCCGCGTGCCCTTCTTTGCCATCGGCGGGATCGCGCCGGGCAACATCGCCGCCGTGACAGCGGCGGGTGCGCGGCGGGTGGCGGTGGTGCGGGCGCTGACCGACTCGCCGGACCCCGAGCTGACCGCGCGGGAGCTGCGGGCGGCGCTGCCGGCAGGCGAACCGGCCGCGGCGCCGATGCCGGTGCAGGAGGCGGGCGTTGGGGCAGCGTAGTCGCAAGCGGGGCCAGCGCCAGCGGACGCCGGTAGCGCCCTCCGCGCCCACCGAGGCGCCGCAGGTCAGCCGCTCGGAGGAGCGGAACGCTGCCATCCGCGCCGGCCTCACGCCGCTGGGACCGGGAGAGCGACCGTGGCCGATCAAGGTCAGCGCGCTGGTGGCGACGATCCTGGCCCTGGTCAACCTCGGGCTGTTCATCGCGGGGGCCAAGCCGCACGTGGGGGGACAGCAGCCCCCGCTGCCGGAGATCCTGGTCTTCTCGGGGCTGATGCTGGCCTGCGCGGGGGGCATGTGGTGGCTGCGCTACTGGGCCGTGCTCGGCTTCCAGGCGCTGCTGGCGATCGGCCTGCTCGGCTTCTCCTTGGCGCTGGTGCGCGTCTCCAGTCTGATCTGGGGGGCGGTGTGCGTGATCGTGATCGCGGCCGGCGGATACCTGTTCTTCAAGCTCGTCCGCGTCCTCAGCCGCTTGCAGCTGCCCCAGGTGCCAGGGCGCTAGCCATCTGCGCCCGCCCGGTCCCGGACGTCGCCTCTCGATAGGCTCATCCGCCATGCCCGAGTCCTCCTACGACTGCCTGGTGATCGGCTCCGGTCCCGGCGGCTACGTCGCCGCGATCCGTGCGGCGCAGCTGGGGATGAGCACCGCCGTCGTGGAGAAGGACCGGGTCGGTGGGCGCTGCCTGAACTACGCCTGCATCCCCGCCAAGGCGGTGCTGCGCGTCGCCGACGTGCTCTCCGAGGTGCGCGAAGCCGACAGCTTCGGGATCAAGGTGTCCGAGCCGGAGGTCGACTTCGCCGCCGTCAGCAAGCGCCGGGAGCGCGTCGTGACCACGCTCACCGGCGGCGTCGCGGGACTGCTCAAGAAGAACCGCGTCGAGCTGATCGAGGGCGAGGCGGCGCTGGTCGGGGGCGGGACCGTGCAGATCTGCGAGTCGAAGGTGAGCGCCAGGGCGATCGTGCTGGCCACGGGCTCGGTCAAGCGAGCGATCCCCGGAACCCGGTTCGGAGGGCGCGTGATCGGCACCGAGGAGGCTTGGGCGCTGGAGGAGCTGCCGGAGACGATGGCCGTCGTCGGCGCCGGGGCCTCCGGGGCCGAGATCGCCTCGGCCTACGCCCGCCTGGGCGTGCGGGTGCTGCTGTTCGAGGCCCTGCGCCGGGTGCTGCCGACCGAGGACCCCGACATCTCCAAGGCCGCCGAGCGCGGGCTGAAGAAGCAGGGCATGACCATCCACACCGGGACCCTGGTCCGGAACGTCGCGCCCGGCGATGCCGGCGTGCGCTTCACCTACGGGGAGGAGGCCGGCGAGGCGCAGTGGCTGGTGATCGCCGCCGGGCGCGGTCCTGACATCGAGGCCCTGGGCCTGGACCGGGCAGGGGTCAAGGTGGGCGCGGATGGCCTCATCGAAGTCGACGGCGCCATGCGCACCAGCGCCCAGGGCATCTACGCCATCGGCGACCTCGTGCCCGGGCCGGCGCTGGCGCACAAGGCCTCTGAGGAGGGCGTGATCGCCGTCGAGGACGCGGCCGGGCTCCAGACTCACCCGATCGATTACATCGACGTCCCGCGCGCCACCTTCTGCACGCCCAATGTGGCCAGCTTCGGCCTCACCGAGGAGCAGGCCCGCGAGGCCGGCCACGACGTCGTCGTCGGCAAGGTGCAGTACGGCGCGATCGGGGCCGGCACCGTGTACGGCGACTGCACCGGAGTGATCAAGATCGTCGGCGATAAGCGCTACGGCGAGCTGCTGGGCGGCCACGTCGTGGGGGCCAAGGCCACCGAGCTGATCCAGGAGCTGGTCAACGCTCGCGCGCTGGAGGGCGGTTACCCGGAGGTTGCGCGCATCGTCCACGGCCATCCCACCCTGGCCGAGGGCGTGATGGAGGCGGCGCGCGCCGCCGATGGCTGGCTGATCCACGGCTGAGAGCCCGTCCGGCGAGCCGTGTCCGCTCCGCAGGAACTCCAGCCGGTCTTCTTCTACGACCTCGCCGACCCCTGGTGCTACCTGGCCGCCGAGCGCATCATGTCGACGCTGCCGGTAGTTCCGGAATGGGAGCCGGTGCTGGCCCGGGAGCTGCAGGGACTGCTGAGCGATCCCGAGCCCGATCCCGACGCGGTGGCGCGACGCGCCCGGGAGCAGCGGCTGCTGCCGTTGCGCTGGCCGACCGTCTGGCCACCGGACGCGCGGCAGGCAGCGCTGGCCGCCACCTACGCCAAGCGCGGCGGGCGGGCGGTGACCTTCTCGCTGGCGGCATTTCGCCAGGCGTTCGCCGGCGGCCGTGACCTGGGCGAGCAGCGGACGGTTCTGATATCGGCGGCCGCCTGCGAGATGCATCCCACCGCGGTGCTCAAGGGCATCGAGCTGCGCACCACCGCCGAGGCACTGCGCCGGGCCGGCGAGCGAGCCCGGGTGGCGGGCTTCCGCGAGCTGCCGGCGATCACCATCGGTGAGCGCGTGTACACGGGCGATGGAGCAGTGGAGGAGGCCGCCGCCGAGCTCGGGTCGCTCCGGCGATGAGGGCCAACCGCGCCTTCAGGCTGATCGTCGCCCGCGAGGACGCGCGCCCTGCCTTTCTGGCCGATCCGGAGCACCACGACCGCATCGAGGTGGTCTCGGTCGACGACGGCGAAGTCGTCCTCTACTGGAGCCTTCCGCCCCGGGAGGCGGCGAACCTGCTCCGCTCGCTGCGCACCGACCTCGCGGGGATGCAGCGCGAGGAGTTCCTCCGCGCCTGGGAGGGCGCCGACGGGCCCGGCGACCCCGGGTAGCCTTGTCGTGGTGTCGGGGGAGATGGCGGATCCACCGCAGAGCGCCGCCCCGGGGGCCGGCATCAAGGGCGAGGTGCGGGTACAGGAGCTCCAGCGCTGGGAGCGGGCCGTGGTCCGGCGTAGCGCGGAGTCCCGGGCCACCGTGCCCGACGTGGAGCTGGAGGTCGAGGCCCGGGTGGACGCCGTCCTGGCCCTCGCCGCGCGTGCCGGCGTCGACATCACCGCGCTGCTGGTCCGCGCCTGCGCGCTGACCCTGCGCGAGCACCCCCGTGCCAACGGCGCCTACCGCGACGGTCACCTGGAGCGCTACGCGCGCGTCAACCTCGGCCTCGTCCTCGCCACTGAGACCGCGTACGCGATCCCGACGGTGTTCGACGCCGATCGGCGGCCGCTGGCCGATCTGGCCGCGGAGCTGGCGCAGCTGCGTGAGCGGGCCAGCCGCGGCGAGCTCTCGCCCCCCGAGCTCTCGGGAGCCACGTTCACACTCTGGGATGCGGGACCGCTCGGATTGACGCGGGCGAGCCTGCCGGTGGTGCCGCCCCAGGCGGCAGCGCTGGTGGCCGGAGCGGCGCGTGCCGTCGCGCGGGTGCACGACGGAGGTATCGTGCCCGAGCAGGTGATGACACTCACACTCGCTTGCGATCACCGGATCATGTACGGGACCTTCGCCGCCGGCTTCCTGGGCGGCGTAAAGACACGCTTGGAGGAGGCATCGCTGTGAACGAGACGCTCGAGGAGACCGCTGCGCGAATCGCCGAACGGGGGCGCGAAACGCTGTTGCTGCGGCTGCGACCCGCCTTCAAGGAGGCGGCCAGTGCCCACGCCGACGTGCTGAGCCTCGACGACGAGCAGCTGGAGCAGATGGTCCAGCGGGGCGCTGACCGCGCCGACGGACTGCAGTGGCGCCGCGCGCTGGCCACGGTGGCCACCGAGGAGCTGGGCATCGGGCTGGGCGAGGCGCTCGGCCACCCGGCGGTGGCGCGGGCGCAGGAGCTCGTCGGCGCCCCCTCCTATGAGGAGAGCCTGGCCCGGCTGAGCGAGGGCGCGCCGCTGCGCGAGGCTCAGGCGGTGGCGGGCGAGGAGGGCGCCGGGGCCGAAGGGGTCCCCGTGCCGGGAGAGCCGCTGGCGCACGAGGATTCACTGGCAGAAGAGGATTCACTGGCAGAAGAAGAGCTGCTGGAAGAGGAAGAGCTCCTGGGGGAGGAAGAGCCGCTGGAAGAGGAAGAGCTCCTGGAGGAGGAAGAGCCGCTGGAGGAGGGGGACCTCGCCGAGGCCGGCAAGCACCCGGTGCGGGACCTTCCCGAGGTCCTGCGGCTCGTGGCCATCCACCTCGGCGGCATCGCCTCGCTGCAGACCCCCGAGCGGGGGCTCGAGCTGCGCCTGGGCGACTTCGGCCTCGACATCGCCCGCAAGCCGGGGCGGGTCATCGGCCGGCTGAGCTGGCAGGAGATCAACGCGCTGGAGGTGCCACCGCCCAAGGGTCTGCGGCGGCGCCGCAAGCAGGGCCAGACGCACCTGCTCGTGCGCACCCAGCACGGCGATGCCAACTTCGAGATCCCCGGGGTCCCCGAGGAGGAGCTGCGCGGGCAACTGGAGACGCTGGTCACGCGCTACAGCGCCAGCTGAGGGCGCTCGTCACGCGCGCTCAGGCGCGCTGGCCCTCCAGCACCCGGATGTCATGCGAGAGCCCCTCGGGCGTGAGCTGGTCGGCGGGGAAACCGACCCGCTCATAGCCCCGGCGGTCGATCAAGAGGACAAAGGTGGAGTGGTCGATCGGCCCTTTCACCGGCTGGATCGCGTAGTCGTGCCACACCCGGCGGATCGCCGGCAGCGGGCCGTTGAGGAAGGCCACGCGGGCCTCCATCCCGTGCCGGCGCAAGAAGGCTCGGCGGGTGGCGGGGGTGTCCTCGCCCGGCGCCACGCTGACCCCGAGGACGGGAACGCCGCGGCCCTGACCCGGCAGCAGGTTCAGTGCCCCCTTGATCTGCTCGACCATGAAGGGGCAGGTGTCGTGGCAGAGCGAGTGGATGAAGGTCAGCACCACGACCTGGCCGCGGAAGCGACCCAGCGTGACGCCGCGACCCGACTGGTCGCGCAGGGTGAAGCCGGCCGCCCGCAGCCCCTGCGGGAACGTGGGGCCATCGAACCCGCTGTGGACCGCGATCACCGAAGTGGCGGCGGGCTGGGAGCGGTCGATCACCAGGACGGCCGCAATCGCCGCCAGCAGCGTCACCAGCACGAGCAGCAGGATCCGCTGGAGACGAGTCGCGAGCATCGCGGCGATGATGGCACGACCCCACCCGTGCTGGGCGAGGTTGTGCCGAAGCTGCCAGGGCGGGCAGTTACCGGACCCGAGCGCCGGCCCGCAGACCCCCACCAGCGCTTCACAGCCAGAGCGCGTGAACGCGATGCAGCATCAGGCACCCGCCACGGCCACGCCGTCCGCGATGCCGGGCCGCTGCTCAGCGCGTCAAGGTCGGCCGGTGGCCGGCCGGCAGCGCGCTGAAGAAGCGCCAGATCACGCAGGAGGCGCAGATCGTCGCCGGCGGCCCCGGATCGGGTGGCTGCGCCCCGGGCCACTGGTGGCGCCCGCCGGCGATCCGGATGTGCTCCACGGCCACGCCGCTCGCGCATCGCGTCCAGCGCAGGTCGCTCGTGCGCACCGCCAGCCGCCGCACCAGCGGCGGGCCCTGGCAGCGGTCACGCGCCCGCCAACCCTCCACGAACGGCGGCAGCCCGTCGCGGGTGGGGCGGCCGCCGAGGCCGAAGTAGGGGACCACGGGATCGGCGGTCCCGTGGATCTCCAGCACCGACACCGGGCGCCGCGGGCGGCACGGGGGCTGGCCGTCGTAGCCGCCGGCCACCGATGCCAGGGCGTCGATCCGGTCGCTGAGACGGCACGCGGCCAGGGCCGCCATCCCACCGCCGTTGGAGACGCCGGCGGCATACACCCGGAGGGGGTCGACGCACAGGTCTCGTCCCAGCCCGGAGATCAGGCCGCTCAGGAAGCGGAGGTCGTCGGGCAGCCGCCGCTTGGCCAGGGAGTTCCAGAAGGAGCCGGCGGAGCTGGGGTAGGCAACGACGAAGCCGTACTTGTCGGCCAGAGCGGAGAAGCCGCTGTAACGCTCCATCCGGGGCCCACTGCCCCGGTAACCGTGGAGGACCAGCACCAGTGGCACGCGGCGGCCGGCGGCCAGACCCGCGGGCACGTGCACCAACGCCGAGCGCAGGCGGCCTCCGACCTCCAGGCTCACCGTCCGACCGCCGCTCAGCGGAGCTCGGGCGCAGGCTCCACCGGCTCCGGCTCCGGCTCCGGGGCCGGCGGCCGCGCGAGCGAGCGCGGCGACACCCGGGGCCGAGACAGCCAGGGCGCAGACAGCCAGGGCGGCGAAGCAGAGCGCGACACAGAGCCCTGCCGGCAGGCACCACCGGACCCGCATCAGTCCGGTCCCCCTGGCAGCACGTACAGACGCAGGGCGTGCGAGACGCCGGCCGGAGTGACCTGCACGCCATTGCGGCGGATCCACATCGCGGCTGGGCCGCAGGCGGCGGCGTCAACCTGGCGCGGGCCGCACCGCTGGCTGCCAACCAGCGCGTAGCGAACTCGCCCGGCCCGAACATCCTCCAGCAGCGTCCGCAGGCTCGTCAGCGAAATCCCGCCGAAGCTCGTCAGCGGCAGGATCGGCCGGTCGTCGCGGATCACCACAGGCGCCAGGGCCAGCGGCTCGTCGACCGCCAGCTCGTAGCGCTGCCCAGCGGTACGCGGCATCAGGTACCGCGAGAGGGCCTGCGCGCTGCCGGGGTCGGTGCTCGCCAGCCCCGCGGAGTCGTTGGCGGCCGTGCGCACCAGCAGCAGCGACTCGTGGGCGGGGAACAGCAGCGCCGCCGTTACGAGCAGGCCGCCCAGGAGCCAGCGGGCGTGCCAGGCCAGGGGCCCGCCGGAGTGCACCAAGAGGGCGGCGCCGCAGCCGGCCAGCATCAGCGCCACGACGCTCCAGCCGATCGCCGGCGGCCGGAAGCGGAAGGTGTAGGCGGTGATCGCCAGCATCGCCACCAGGCCCACCGCCAGTGACACCCGGCTGGGGCGAGCACTGGCCAGCGCGGCGGCGCCGTAGCCGGTGGCAATCGCCACCGCCGGCGCCAGCGCCTCCAGGTAGCGGGCGTGGACTGTGCGCATGAGGTCGAAGACGACCACGCCCACCAGCAGCCACACCGCGGTCGCCAACGCCAGGGCGACGGGGAGCTCGCGCCGGGCCAGCAGCTGTCGCAGCCGCGAGCGCGTCCCCGCCATCCCCGCCATCCCCGCAGTCCCCGCGGTCACCGCCGCCAGAGCGATGGCGCCCGCCCCCAGCAGGCCGCACCCGAAGAGCACGTCCAGGTGCCAGCCGGTGGAGACGAGCATCCGCAGCGGCCCGGGCCCTCCCGGCCGCAGCGGGGCTGCGGCCCCCACCTTGCCCACGCCGTTGAACACGAACATCGCGTTCCAGATGCTCCCGTCACTGGACCCGATCGCCCACGGGTGGTGACCGGGCAGCACCGATACCAGCACCACCCACCCCAGGCCGCAGGACACCAGCGCCAGCCCGGCCGCGGCCAGATCGCGCAGCTTGCGGGCCGCGGGCAGCGGGGAGCCGAGCCAGAGCAGGGCGAGCAGGGCCGGAGCGGCCACCAGCGCCTCCAGCAACTTGACCTCGAAGGCCAGACCCAGCGCGACCCCGGCCAGCACCAGCGCCCGCCGCTCGCCGCGGGCGGCGGCACGGATCGTCAGCCACAGCGCGGCGATCACCAGCAGCGCCATCACCGAGTCCATCGTGTCGCTGCGCGAGGTCAGCACCGACTCCGGTAGCACCGCCAGCGCCAGCGCCGCCCCGAGGCCGGCGAAGCGCCCGGCGGCACGTCGCAAGGCGTCGTAGAGCAGCGGCACCGCCAGCGTGCCGGCGAGTGCCTCGGGCAGCTTCAGCGCCCACGAGCTCCACCCGAACAGCTTCACGCTGACGACCTGGAGCCAGAGGTCGAGCGGGGGCTTGTCGATCGAGAGCATCCCCCCGGGGTCGAAGGCGCCGACGAGGAAGGCGTGCAGTGAGCCCGACATGCTGCGCACCGCGGCGTCGTAGAACTCGTTGGGACCGACGGCGTCCAACCCCGCGAAGCGCAACGCGGCGGCGGCGGCAGTGACCAGGCAGATCGGCCACGGAACCGCGCGCGCGATCCGCCCCAGCGCCGCGCCGGAGTGAAGAGCCGGTCGCCGCAGCGGCGACGCACCCACTCGCGAGCCCACGGACATCGCGGCTATCTTGCCAAAGGGGGGGAAGGATCGGGAGATGGAGGACCTGACGGCACTGGTGGACCAGCTGCGAGCGAGCATCCGGGACGAGCGGGTGCTGGCGGCGATCGCCTCGGTGCCGCGGGAGCGGTTCGTGCCGGAGCCAGAGCGAGCCCGCGCCTACGAGAACTGCGCCCTGCCGATCCCGTGCGGCCAGACGATCTCCCAGCCGCTGATCGTGGCCCGGATGCTGGAGCTGCTGGAGCTGCGCCTGAACGACGTGGTCCTGGACGTCGGCACCGGCTCCGGGTACCACGCCGCGCTGCTGGCGCGGTTGGCCGGTCACGTGGTGAGCATCGAGCGCCACGCCGAGCTCGCCGAGAGTGCGGGGCAGGCGCTGCGAGAGCTCGGGATCGGCAACGTCGAGCTGTTCGTCGGCAACGGCCTGGAGGGGCTGCCCGCCCGAGCGCCGTATGACGCCATCAACGTCGCCGCCGCGGCGGCGGGCTCCGATGTCGCCGTGGCCCTGGAGCGCCAGCTGTCGCCCGGAGGACGGCTGATCGCGCCGGTGGGCGGCGACCGGCAGCACCTGGTCCTCTCCCGGCGCACCCGCGACGGGATCAGGCGACGGCGGCTGGAGGCGGTCAGGTTCGTGCCGTTGGTGCCGTTGGTGCCGTAGGTGTCGGTGCCCGCCCGGGGCCCGCCCGCTCAGCCGCTAAAGTTGTGGGAAGTGCTGTTCGAACGCCTGCGCAGCTCCGCGCTCGCCAGAAGAATAACGCGTTACGCGCTCGGCTCCTGCGTCGCCCTGGCGACCAGCGTGATCGTGTTCGCGCTGCTGTACGTCCTGGGCGTCGGCACGACGCTCGACTCGATTGCCGCGTTCGGGGCCGGGGCGGTGCCGAACTGGATCCTCAACCGCCGCTGGGCGTGGCGGGTCATCGGCAAGGTCTCGGTGGGCCGCGAGGTCATCGGCTACGTGGCCGTATCGCTGCTGGCGCTGGTGGCCTCCTCGGCGGCCACCGGCTGGACGCAGGAGCAGGTTGAGGGCATCCCCGCCCACCACGGCGTCCGCGTGGCGCTGGTCACGCTCTCCTACGTGGCGGTGCAGGCGATCCTGTTCGCGGCGAAGTTCGTCGCCTACGAACACTGGGTCTTCTACGGACGCAGCCGGGTGCGCGCGGCGGTACGGTCCCGCCACCAGGTGTGGATGGCCGCGCGGGCGAACCGCACCCCGTAGCCGAAGTTCCCGCCCTTCTTGGTGGAGGTCGCGTGTTCGCCGCGGTCGCGCATCGTCGTCGGCACCTCCGCCAGGCGGAAGCCGTGCAGGGCGGCGCTGATCATCAGCTCGGAGGCCTGGTACTGCGGCTGCTCCAGGACCACCGCCGCCGTCACGTCGGAGCGCATGGCGCGAATGCCGCAGGCGGGATCGGTTACCCGCTGGCGGACCAGCACGCTGATCAGCGTGCCGAACACCAGCACACCCAGGTGGCGCACGCGGTCGGTGGTCAGCTCGGCTCCCAGCCGCCGTGAGCCCGAGACGAACTCGGCGCGACCCTCCAGAATCGGCGTCACCACGCGACCGAGCTCCTCAGGCTCGTACTGGCCGTCGGCGTCGACGGTGGCGATCACCTGCGCTCCGCGAGCGCGCGCCAGCCAGTAGCCCAGGCGCAGCGCCGAGCCCTGACCGCGGTTGACGGGGACATCGCAGACCAGGGCACCGGCCTGCGCGGCGCGCACCGCCGTCGCGTCTCGGGCGCCATCGACCACGACGATCGTCTCGGTTTGCAGTCCGGCGGCCTCGCCGGGAATCTCCGCGACCACCGCGGCGACGGTCGGCTCCTCGTTGTAGGCGGGGATCACCACCGCCAGCGGAGCCCCCGTGCGGGGCGGGTGCTGGGCCAGGAAGGCGGCGGCGGCGTCCCGCTCCTCGGGGGCCAGGCGGGCCAGCTCCTCCTGGGCCTGGAAGGGGGTCGGGGTCAGCAGCGTCATCCGGCGCTCCCACCACTGGCGGGGCTCCCGGCGTTCACCGGCGCCGCCGGCGCTCCGGCGGCGACGTCGTCGACACTGGCGCGCGACCACTCCTCCCAGACGCCGGCCAGCCCCTGCTCCAAGTCGAGCTGCGGCCTCCAACCGGCGCTGTGGGCCCGGCTCGGGTCGACGATCACCGCCGGCATCTCGCCCGGCTTGGCCGGTCCGTGGCGGACCTCGAACGAGGCACCCGTCACCTGCCGCACGGCCTCCACCACGTCGAGCACCGACAGCGAGCGGCCCGAGCCGATCACCACCGGTCCGGACCAATCCTCGCTGCCCAGCGCCAGCGCAAAGGCCGCGACGACGTCGGCGGCGTTCACGTAGTCGCGCACCTGGCTGCCGTCGCCGTAGATCTCAAAGGCCCCGCCGGTCCGGATCACGCGCATCAGCCGCGCGACGATGCTGTCCTTGGCCTGCATCCCGAGGCCATAGACATTGGTCAGGCGCAGGCAGGCGCAGCGAATGCCGAAGGAAGCGGTGTAGGCCGACATCAGCATCTCGCCGGCGGCCTTGGTGGCGCCGTAGGGGGTCAGCGGCGCCAAGCGGGCCTGCTCGGTGATCGCGGGAGCCTCCATGGGCCCGGTGACGGCGTTGGTGGAGGCGAACGCCAGCGCCGTGACGCCGGCCCGGCGGGCCCCCTCCAGCAGTCCGTGCGTGGCGGCCACGTTGGTGGCGTAGGTCAGCTCCGGCTGCTCGATGGAGCGCAGCACCGAGGTCACCGCGGCCAGGTGCACGACGGCATCGATCCCGCCCTGGAGCGCCGCCGCCACCACGTCGGGATCGGCCAGATCGCCCTGCACGAGCTCCACCCCCGGATCCGGGTGGGGCTTCAGGTCGACGACCCGGACCTGCGCTCCGGCCGTGCCCAGCGCGGCCACCATGTGACGACCGATGAAGCCCGAGCCCCCGGTGACGAGTACGCGGCGTCCGCTGAGCGCCCCCGGGGCGGCGGTCACGTCTGCGCCAGCGCGCTCGCGGTCTGCGGCAGCTCGCTCGTGGTCTCCGCCCACTTGACCGTCGGCATGATCGCCGCGAGGTCGACGCGATCCCGGTGCTGCTCGACCACGTCGAAGAGATGGTCGATCAGCGTCGTGGACAGCAGCGTCGGCTTCAGTCCCAAGCCCTCGAGCGCGGTGTGGACGACGTTGTAGTAGTGGTCATAGATCTCCACGCGCGGGTTCTCGACGTGATCGATGGTCGTTTCACCCGGAAACTCGCTGGCGATCGTCTGCGCGATCTGGTTGATCGACAGCGACTCGGTCATCTGGTTGAAGACGCGGAACTCGCCACGGGCGGCGGGGGTCTCGGAGGCCAGCCGGATGCACTCCACGGTGTCGACGATGTTGATCAGGCCCCGCGTCTGGGAGCCGTTGCCGTACACGGTCAGGGGATGACCGAGGACGGCCTGGATCACCATCCGGTTCAGCACCGTGCCGAACACGCCGTCGTAGTCGAAGCGAGTGGCCAGGCGGGGATCGAGCTTGGTCTGCTCGGTGTCGGCGCCGTAGACGACTCCCTGGTTGAGGTCGGTGGCCCGCAGGCCCCAGATACGACAACCGAACTCGATGTTGTGGCTGTCGTGGACCTTGGAGCAGTGGTAGAAGGACCCGGGCTTCTTGGGGTAGATCATCCGGTCCTTGCGACCCTTGTGCTCGATCTCGATCCAGCCCTCTTCGATGTCGATGTTGGGCTGGCCGTACTCGCCCATGGTGCCGAGCTTGACCAGGTGGATGTCACGGTCGAGGTCGGCGATGGCGTACATCACGTTGAGGTTGCCGACGACGTTGTTGGTCTGGGTGTAGACCGCGTGCGCCTGCGAGATCATCGAGTACGGCGCCGCGCGCTGCTCGGCGAAGTGGCCGATCGTCTCCGGGTGGAAGTCGCGGACCATCTGATGCACGAAGGCGGCGTCGCAGAGGTCGCCGACGTAGCTCTTGACGGTGTTGCCGCTGATCTCGCCCCAGGCGGCGACCCGCTCGTCCAGCGAGGCGATCGGCACGAGGCTCTCGACGCCCATCTCCTCGTCGTAGCCGCGGCGGGCGAAGTTGTCGTTCACTGCGACTTCGTGGCCGAGCGCCGAGAGATGCAGGGCCGTTGGCCACCCGAGGTAACCGTCACCGCCAAGAACCAGGATTCGCATACGGACGCTCCAATACCTTCCGACTAGATGTGGATCTTCAGCGCAGTTGACCCGCCCGGTGGCTGTGACCGGCCGGGGCTGAATGATCGCCAGCCTTTACGAGCGCACGAGAATAGCTGACCTGCCGGGCAGAAGTAGGCCGGCGAGGCTCGGAGGTTACACCCGCGCGCCGCCGGCCCGGCCGTCTTGCACCCTGGTAGCTTCCTCGCCCGTGCTCCGCCTCCGCTGGCTGCTGGGCGCACTCGCGCTGCTGGTGATCTCCCTCGCGCTGGTTCTGTGGGCCGGCGCGCGCCCCGGCTATGACCCGTACGGCTGGCTCGTGTGGGGCAAGCTCACCGTGCACGGAGCCCTCGACACCAACGGTGCGCCGTCGTGGAAACCGCTGCCGTTCCTGTTCACGGTGCCGTTCTCGCTGTTCGGCCGCCTGGCGCTGTGGCTGTGGATGGTCACCGCCGTCGCGGTGTCGCTGAGCGGGCCGGTCTTCGCCTGGCGGATCGCCCATGCGCTCACGGGCGCCGGCCCCGGGCGCCGCTACGCCGGGCATCTCGCCGGTGCGGTCGCGGCAATGGCGCTGCTCGGGGTCCAGGACTACACGCACTTCATCCTCAGCGCCCAGTCGGACACGATGATCGTCTCGCTGTGCCTGGCGGCGATCGACTGCGGCCTCCACGGCCGGCGGCGCTGGGCCCTGTGGCTGTGGGTGCTGGCAGCCCTGGGACGCCCCGAGGTGTGGCCCCTCCTGGGCCTCTACGCCGCCTGGGGCTGGCGCCGGGAGGCGGCGCTACGGCCGATGATCGCCGGCGGCGTGGTGCTGGTCGGGCTGTTGTGGTTCGGCATCCCGGCGCTCACGGCCAAGAGCGCCTTCATCGCTGGGGACAACGCCCTCAACTCCCCCCGCGCGCTGCACTCCGACAAGGTGCTGGGCACGCTGGACCGCTTCCTGGACCTCCAGGAGCTGCCGGTGTGGCTCGCCGCCGTCCTCACCCTCGGCTCGGCGGCAATCCGCCGGCAGGCGCTGATCCTGCTCTTGGCCGCCGGCACGATCCTGTGGGTGGCGGTGGAGGTCGCGTTCGTGCTCCACGGCTACCCGGGCGTGCCGCGCTACCTGTTCGAGCCCGTGGCCGTCGTCTGCGTGCTCGCCGGCGTGTTCGTCGGGCGAGTGCTGGTGGAGCTCCCGGACCTGGCCGGCCGGCTGGCTCCCTCGGCGGGCACCCGCGCCGGGGCGGCGCTGGCGGCGCTCCTGGTGGCGGCCTTCGCCGGGGCGCTGGTGCCGGCGGCGAACTCCCGGATCCGCCAGGAGCGCCACGACCTGCGCCACGAGCGCGCCCGGGCCCAGCTGCTGGAGCGCCTCGACGTGCTGGTGCGCCGGGTCGGCCCCGCGCGCATCCTCCGCTGCGGGGAGCCGGATGTGCCGATCTCCTACCAGAGCGTGTTCGCCTGGTACACGGGGATGAAGATCGGCACGCTGTACGTCAACGAGCGCCTGGAGCGGCTTCACCCCGCCCCCCTGGTGTCGATCACCCCGCTGCGCGGCGGCTGGAGGGCGAACCCCCAGCATGTCCCCGCCGACCGGGTCCGGGAGTGCCGGCATCTGCGAGTCAGGGTCGGTCCCTGACGGTGCCCGGCTCCCGCGCAGCGGCCTCCCGGCTACGGATGGCACTGGCCGCTGGGCTGGCGATACTGCTGATCGCCGTGGTCGTGGCCGCCACCCGCTCCGGTGCGCCGGCGGGGCCACCTCCGGCGGGCCGGGTGAGCGTCCCGGGCTCGGGGGACCCGTTCGCCTACTCGGCGGCGCGCCCGGGACAGTTCGTCGCGCGCGCCACCGCCGGCAGCGCCGGGGTCCTCTTCACCAAGAGCCCCGGTGGAGCTGTGGCCACCGCCGCCCGGGTCAACGCCCTGCACGGGCTGATCCTCTCCGCCACGCGCGGCAGCGGCGTCGACCCGGCCCTGCTGGAGGGGATCGTGTTCGTGGAGAGTGCGGGCCGGCCCTACGTGGTGGCTGGCGCCGATCCCTCCGCGGCGGCCGGGCTGACCCAGATCCTGGCCGGCACCGGCAGCACGCTGCTGGGCATGCACGTCGATCTGGGGCGTGACCGGCGGCTGCTGGCGGCGCTGGCCCGCGGGGGCTCCTCGACGCAGCAGAGCCGCACCCTGGCCGAGCTCGCCCGCGCCGACGATCGCTTCGACCCGCGGCGCGCGCTGGCGGCGACGGTCCGCTACCTGGAGCTGGCCCGTACCACGCTCGGTCGCACCGATCTCGCCACCGTCTCCTACCACATGGGAATCGGCAACCTCCAGCGGGTGCTGGGCGCCTACGCCGGCGGGCATCCCGTGCCCTACTCCCAGCTGTACTTCGACACCGCTCCCGATCGGCACACCGCCGCCTTCGGACTGCTGGCGGGCTTCGGCGACCAGAGCTCGCTGTACTTCTGGCGCGTGCTGGGGGCGGTGCAGATCATGCGGCTCTACCGCAGCGACCTTGCCGCCCTGAGGCGGCTGGCGGCGCTCCAGACCGCGCTGGACTACGACGCCGAGGTCCTGCATCCACCCGACCGCACGGCCACGTTCGCCGACCCCGACGCGCTGTCGACCGCCTACGCCGCGCACGCACTCGTCCCGCTGCCGGTCAACGCAGGCCAGCTGGGGTTGCGCATCGCCCCCTCCATCGGTGCGGGCAGCCGCGCCCTGGGGGTGCCGGCGGGCCTCTACCGGGGGCTGGCCCCGCCCGCGCTTGCGCTATTGAGCGAGCTGGGGGTGCGGGTGCGATCGCTGGCGGGCACGAGAGCCCCGCTGACGGTGCAGAGCGCAGTGCAGGATCGGCGCTTACAGGCCCATACCGGCGTGGACGACCCGCCCGCCGCCACCGGCTACGCGTTCGCCCTTGCCCGGCGCTACGCCAATCGCGCTCAGGCGCAGGCGCTCCAGGCGGTGCTCGACCGCCTCCAGGCGCTGAACCTGATCGCGTGGGTGCGGCGGCCGGCGAGCATCGAGGTCACGGTCGCCGGCGACGCCGCCCGCGTGCTCGCGCACGGGGTGTAGCGCCGGGCGCCCTGGGATTCGCCGCCTTCTCGGTGCTCTGGACCTCGCTGGCTTTCCTCCTCGCCGGGCCGCCCTTGCGCCTCGGCGAGGCCGCGATCGGGCTGTTCGGGCTCGCGGGGGCCGCGGGAGCGCTGGCCGCGCCACTGGCCGGACGCCTGGCGGACCGGGTCACGGGCAGCGCGGGCAGACGGTGATGCTGAGCTGCCTGCTGGCCAGCTGGGGGCTGCTGGCGCTCGGAGCCAGCTCGCTGGCGGCGCTGATCGCCGGCATCGTCGTCCTCGACTTCGGGGTGCAGGGTGCACAGATCGGCAACCAGACCGCGATCTACAGCCTCCGCGCGCAGGCTCGCAGCCGGCTGACGACCGCCTACATGGTGTCGGTGTTCCTTGGGGGGATCGGCGGCTCGCTGCTCTCGGCGGCGGCCTACGGCGCCGGGGGGTGGACGGCGGTCTGCGCGGTCGGCGCGACCCTGAGCGCGGCGGCGCTCGGGGTGTGGCTGGGGCGATCGGGTCGCACGTCCGAGCTCGCGCTTCGCGAAGGGCCTGCGAGGGTAGAAACGCGGTGATGACCGAGCCGACGACTGCCCGCAAGCAGGTCAACAGACTAGCCCGCGACACCCCGTCGGTCAAACTGCCTGTGACTGGTACCAAAGTCAACCTTCCCGGCCGGGGCGGGCTGGCCTGGTACGCCGGCATCGGCGCGATGGCCGCCGTGGAGCTGGTCGAGTGGCCCGTGGCGCTGCTGATCGCCGGCACCCACTTCATCGAGCGCCACACGCACAACCGGGACCTGCAGGAGCTGGCCGAGGGCGTCGACGCGGACGCCTGAGCGGCGCCTTCGTTGCTCTGGTTGCGTGCACCTCAAAGAGGCAGCCCAGTGCACCTTTTGATAGGCGAGGACCTCGTCGGTGGTCATCTGGCGAGTGGAGTTGCCCATACGGACGTAGAAGTCGGCCTGCCTCTCACCACCGGGCGGGTTGACGAAGACCGGTGACGGCGCGGGGTCAACCTCGACCCGACACACTCGGTGACCGTCGAGCGCGGGGAAGTCGATCGCCACGCTGGTGGCCGCGGGCTTTCCCATCGTCTTCTCCAACAGGTCAGTCAGCCAGAGCTGGTAGCGGTCCGGGTCACCTTTCTGAACGAGGGCTAGATCGTTGTCGAGGCCAATGGGTTCACCCAAGTCGCTGACGCCGATTAGGAGCGTTCCGCCCTTGCCGTTGGCGAATCCGGCGACGGTCTTGACGATGACAAGCTCGAGGCGCGGATCCCGTTTCTTGGTGTGCTGGTTGTAGCGGGCGGAGCTCTTGAACTCGACCGTATCGCTCTCGCCGCTGGCGACCAGCTCGGCCACATCGACCCTGCCGTTGTCTGCATGCTCTCCCTGCTCGAGCCGCTCGAAGCCGGCACGGACGACCTTTGCTCGGTATGCCGCGCGGCGAGGAACTCCTGGTGGGGCATCGCCTCCCACCCGCCTGGGAGGGCGTGCCAGAAGCGCAGCTGGGCAAGGTCACCTTCGCTGTGACGCTCGGCATATCTGGGGAAGTAGTCCACTGGTGGCGCTCCGGAAATCGCGATGTTGTCGGGCCATTCCACGAGCGCAAAGTTGGCGATCTGGTTGACGTCCTTGAACGCCTCGACCCCGATGGTCTTGAGGTATGCCCGGGGGAAGAGGTGGTGGCGCTCCAGCATCAACGAAGACCTCTAAGTGGACTAAGAGGACAAGAGCGGCTATCATGGGAACATGGAGCCACAGGCGTACCTCACCATCGCCGAGGTTGCCGCCGAGCTGGGGATCACGCGCGCCGGCGTCTACAAGCTCGTTCAGCGGGACCAACTCAAGGCGATCCGCCGCACCGAGCGCGGGATGCGTGTCTCCCGTCTCGCCTTGGACGCCTACCGACGCCGGGTTGAGGATGGTCGAGGCGGGCCGGCGCGCGGGGCCACGCGGATGGTCAGCCTCCTAGAGCTGCGCGAAGAGTTCGTCCGCGAGACGGAGATGCAACCGGAGGAGTGGGAGAGGCGCTGGAAGGCTGAGGAGTTCGAGGACAGCGCCCAGAACATGCGTCTGGCCATTCGCGCCCTGGCGCTTCGCGCCGCCGAGCACCAGGCACAGGCCACGGCTGCGCCGCAGCCGTGGCTTATCGCCGTGTCTCAGCAGCAACCGCGCTAGCGCGAGTCCATGGCGCCGGGGCTTCCGCCTGGGCGGGCCGATGAGACCGCCGTGATCCCCGGGATCTCCACGTCGCAGGCCGGCTTCGCTCGATGTGGCCGGGCTTCGAGCGCCCCGGGCACAACACCACAATGGCTCCCCGGTTGAGTCTGGTTTTCGTGCTCTACCACGCCACGCGGCTCAACGCGTCAATCGATCTGGATCGGAGCGCGATTGACGTGTAATGCGCGTACAAGTACAAGCACGACCCTGGCGGCGGAAATCCCTGCTACAGCACCTGCTCGGCCTGGCGCTCGGGGGTCGCGGCGTCGTCGGCGGCGGCGTTCGAGGAGCTCGACTTCTCGGCTTCGGCGATCGTCTCGGCCATCCGCGCCTCGTAGGCGGCGCGGGCGGAATGGTCGGGCGTCATCAGCACCTGGTCGCCCTTCAGGGCGCGGCCGACGGCCTCCATCACCCGGCGGGGCATGATCGCGCTCATCCGCACCATGCGGCTCATCGACTTGGGCACGAACACATCAAAACGGCCGGTCTGCAGCGCCTCGACGATGGCCGTGGCGACGTCCTCGGGCTGCTGGGCCTTGAAGCCGCGGGTCTCGGGCAGGCCCGAGCCGAGCTCGGTGTTGACCACCACCGGCATCACCACGCTAATGTCGATCCCGCTGCCCCGCGTCTCGGCCCGGATCGCCTCGCTCAGCCCGACGACTGCGTGCTTGGTGGCGCAGTAGGTGGCGCCGCCCGGGAAGCCGGCCTTGCCGGCCGCCGAGGCGATCTGCACCAGGTGCCCGCGGCCACGCGGCAGGAACCGCTCCAGCGCCAACTTGGAGCCGTAGATCACGCCGTGGAGGTTGATGTCGATCATCCGAGCGGCGGTGGCATCGGACTCCTCCACGAAGGGCCCGATCGGCATGATCCCGGCGTTGTTAATGAGCACGTCCAGCGGCCCGACGCGGCTCTCGACCGCATCCAAGAAGGCGGCGAAGCTGGCGCGATCGGTGACGTCGAGCGTCAGCCCGACCGTGCCGGCGCCGAGCTCCTGCGCGGTGCGCTCGGCGAGCGCGGAGTCGATGTCGCCGATCGCCACTCGCGCGCCCTGCGCGATCAGGGCGGTGGCGGTGGCGCGACCGATGCCGCGGGCACCGCCGGTGATCGCCACCACCTGGCCCGAGAGCGAACGTGGAGCTTTGGCCATGAACTATGTCCTCCTGAAGTCTGTCGTGGCGCGGATGCAGGTCTGTCGCAGAAGGTACAGGGGCGCCGCTCTCACGGGCGTGCTGCCGGGCGCCGCGGCGGGGGCGGTCCGGGCGGATCGACGATGTCCCGGCCGGTCGGCTCCAGGGTCTGGTCGAGCTCCAGCTGCCAGAAGTAGCGGGTGAAGGTGACCCCGGCGCGGAAGCTCCCGACGTGCGGCTCCACCTGCTCGCCGCCGGCCATCCGCACGATCAGCTCGGGAAACGTGTGGCCGGGACGAGCCGCGTACATCGGCGCGGGGAAGGCCCCGCCGAAGCGGGTGTTGACGTCGGTGATCCCCAGCCCGATCGTGCGGTCGCGGAACGCCTGGACGGTGCACGGCCCCCTGACCCCCAGCGCCTCGACCACGCGGCGGCCGAGGTCGACGAGCTCGCCGTCGTCGATCACCGTGCCCTTGATCGACTCCCCGCCGCGGGACTCGAGCATCGTCCGCGGGATCGCGTTCAGGCAGCGGCCGCTCAGGTCGGACAGGCAGTCGATGGAGAACTCGGGGCCGTCCATCAACCACTGGAGCATCGCCGGCTCGGCCACGTAGCCAACCAGGAACTCCGACGCCTGCGGATCGTCGGCGCGGAAGATGTTGCGCGCCCCGGATCCCCACCGCGGCTTGACCATCACCGGGTAGTGCGACACGGGCTCACCGGGGAGCACGGTCGGGGGGGAGGGCAGCCCGAGGCGCTCCAGGAGCAGGTGGGTCTCGTACTTGTCGAAGGTGGCCCGGGCGATCTCCGGATCGGGCACCAAGGCCGGCAGCTCGCCGGACTGCCGGGCGCGCGCCAGGACCTCCAGGTCCAGGTCGGTGAGGGGCACGACCGCGCCGACCCGGTGGACGCGGCACAGCTCGGCGAGTGCGGGCACGTAGCGGGGGTCCTCGATCCGCGGCACCGAACAGCGATGGTGGGCGGCGTACTGCGCCGGCGCCAGCGGGTTGGGATCGGCAGCGATCACCGTGGCGTGCTGGGCGAAGGCCGAGACGATGTCGTAGCGCTTGCCCACCCCGGTGAGGAGGATCCCTATGTCCCGTTGGGGGGGTGCCATCCGCCCGTCTCTCCCTTGTAGAGGTCGCTGCCGCTGAGAACCATGCTGACCGTGCGGGCGAGGATGCGCAGGTCGAGCGCCAGCGAACGATGCTCCACGTACCAGATGTCAAGCTCTATCCGCTCGCTCCAGGGGAGCGTGGCCCGCCCGTTGATCTGGGCCCAGCCGGTGATCCCCGGCTTGACCGCCTGCCGCAGGCGCTGCCGGTCGCTGTACTGCTGCACCTGCACCGGGATCGTCGGCCGGGGCCCGACGATCGACATCTCGCCGCGCAGCACGTTCCACAGATTGGGAAGCTCGTCGAGCGAGTAGCGCCGCAGGAAGGCGCCCAGGCGAGTGATCCGGTCATCCCCCTCCTGGACCGCCAGCCCCGCCCCGGTGAACTCGGCCCCGCGCACCATCGTACGCAGCTTGTAGATGGAGAAGGGGGCCCCGTCGCGGCCAACGCGCGTCTGCGCGTAGATGGGGTGGCCGGGCGTCTCCAGGCGGATCGCCGCCGCCAGCAGCGCGATCAGGGGCGCGGTCAGGATCGAGCCCAGCAGGGCGAGGAGGAGGTCGAGGAGGCGCTTGGCGATCATCACGGACTCCGGCTCAGCGCGTTCCCTCGGCCGGCTCCCAGCCCGCCGCCGTGCCGTGCGTCAGCCAGTCCCACAATCCCGCCGCCAGCGACGCGGTGGTGAGCACGTAGTACCGGGACACCAAGAGCGGCCGCCAGGGCAGGACCGGCGCCAGCAGTGCGCCGAGCAGCACGGCCAGCTGGAACGCGAGCGTGACGATGTACACCGGCCCCCGGGTCGCCAGGGGCACGTTGGCGATCAGTGCCAGCAGGTGCAGGAACGGGGATAGGTAGCGCAGCACGCGATGGGAGAGCATCATCACGGCGTACAGCGGGTCGTAGCCGCGCGGTGAGAGCAGGCCCCCCCGCAGCACGATCGGCCAGCCGTGGCCCATCATCCGCCGCTTGCGGGCGAACTCCCCCTCGATCGTCGGAACCATCTTCTCGCTGGCCCGGGCCCCGGGCTCGTACACGGCCCGCCAGCCGCGCTTGACCATGTTGAAGGGGAATGAGAGGTCGTGACCCATGATCGGGTCCACGACGATGTAGGCCTGGCGGCGGGTGGCGTAGATCGCGCCGTTGCCGCCGGTGACCGAGCGCACGCGGGACTCCAGCGCGCGCACCGCCATCTCGTAGCGCCAGTAGAGCCCCTCCTGGTTGGACCCGCCCTCCCCTGAGAAGCGCACCTGGCCGCAGGCGTAGCCCACCTGCGGGTCCGTGAACGCCGTCACCAAGTGGCGCAGCGCATCTGGCTCCCACCGCACGTTGGCGTCCGAAAAGGCGACGATCTCCCCGCGGGAGCGCTCCACGGCCGTGTCCTGGGCCCGGATCTTGCCCCCACGGGGCAGCTCCAGCACCAGATCGGCGCCCGCGGTCCGCGCCCGATCCGCGGTGGCGTCCGGCGAGCCGTCGCAGGCCACGATCACCTCCAGCTGGGCGGCGGGATAGTCGAGCTGGCGGAGGTTGGCCACGCGGGCGGCGATCACCTCCTGCTCGGCGTAGGCGGGGACGATCACCGACACCGACGGCATCCCCTCGGGCGGCTGTGGAGCCGGGGCCTCCTCGTGGCCCAGCCGCGCCAGCAGCGTCAGCAGCGTCAGCAGCAACGGATAGCCGAGGTGCGTGTAGACGAGCAGCCCGGCGCAGACCCAGAACACGATCGCAAGCGCGGTCACGGCGGCGGATTGTGAAGTGAGGCGGGTGCGGCCGTCGCCCGGGCTACTTGAAGGCGTGGAATACCGCGCGCCCCTGCGAAAGCCCCGTGCGCGATGACGATCCGCCGCTGGCCCGAGCCGATGCCTGCCGGACGCCTCGACGCAACACGCGCGCACCGCGGTAGAGAACCGAGTCCGGCGTCATCCCCTGAACCTTCCGAAAGCCGGCTGCCCGCAGCATGCCGGCCACCGCGCTCGGGTTGGGCCCCACCAGTTGGTCGGGTCATCGTTCAGCTCCTGGCGGGGATAGAAGGCCATCGCCGGTCGGCGAAGCCATGTCAGATCCACGTGCGTCTCCAAAATGAGCTGCCCGGCGGTGACCTCGGCGACACGCTCCAGGGCCAGGAGTGGATGTCGCAGGTGATAGAGCACTCCCAGCATCAGCACCAGGTCGTGGGTTCCGGTCGCGCCCGCGCTCAGATCCATCACGTCCAGATCGAGATCCTCCACGGAGGAGCCGAGCGCCTCGCGGGCCAGCAGGAAGCCCTCCTTGGTGCTCCAGTTGGAGCCGTTCCACGCGAAGCTGTCCGCTGCCACCACTCGCGCCGCATCCCGTTTCTCCGCCTCGAAGGAGAAGAAGCCATCCCACGCTCCGACATCGAGCACGCTCATCCCTTGCAGATCGGCGGGCAGGGAGAGGACGTCCAGTCGGTCGGGGTGTGATCCAGTCCGGGGGTGATCAGGTCTGGGCGAAGCGGGATGGAGTGGAACCAGCGGATCCTGGCGACGCGTTCGCGTAGCTGCTGGTCGGGCCCTGCCGGCCGGAGTGGAGCCTCCATCCGCGGAGAGGCTACGCCCATCTACTGACGCTGCAGCACCTGGCGGTAGACCTCCAGCGTCGCCCGCGCGGCCTGCTCCCAGGAGAAGGGTCCGGCGGCGGCGGCGCTGGCCGCGCGCGCCAGTCGCGCCCTGGCCGCGGGATCGCCCAGCAGGCTCCTGATCGCGTCGTGCAGGGCAGCAGTGTCCCCCGGGGCCACCAGCTCGGCGGCGCCCGCCGCGGCGATCTCGCTAAAGCCGCCGATGTCGCTGACGACGGCGGCCTTGCCAAAGGCCAGCGCCGCGGCCAGCACCCCGGACTGATCGAAGCGCTCGGTGCGCAGGTACGGGAGCACGATCACCTCAGCGCGACGGAAGTACGCCGGCAGCTCCTGGTCTGAGACGAACCGCGGCACGAAGCGCACGCCGGCCGGCGCCTGCGCCCGCAGCGGCGGAAGCGGCATCCGCGGCCGGCCCACGATCCACAGCTCCGCATCCTTAATTCCGCGCCAGGCCTCCAGCAGCACCTCCAGGCCCTTGTAGGGCCGCAGCAGGCCGAAGAACAGCACCACCGGCGCCTCGACGCGTGCAAGCTCCGGCGGCAGCGGCTGCTCGGCACGGGGCTCGGCCAGGTGGGCGAGCGCGCCGTGACGGACGACGTGCACCTTCTCCGGGGCGACACCCTCCCCGCTCACCAGCTGGCGGCGTCCGAAGTCCGAGTGCACGATCACAGCCTGAACCTGCTCGTAGAGCGCCCGCTGGGCGCGGGCCTGCCCCGGCCGCGGCTCGCGCGGGAGCAGGTCGTGGGCGGTCAGCACCACCGGAGGGTCCGGGAGCAGGTGGCGATCGACCCATTGCACGTCGAGCCACTGGAAGTGAACTACATCGAACTGGCGCGCGAACGCACGGAGGCGCAGCATGTCCGGAACGTGTTGGGCGAGCTTGCCGACGCGGCGGCGGGTGGATCCGGCCGGGCCGCCTGCACGCCGGTAGAACACGTAGCGGCGGCCATAGCCCTCCGGCAGCGGCGCCTGCCCGTAGGCGAAGCGACTGGTGGCCAGGGTCACCTGCGCTCCCTGCCGGGCCATCGCCGCACACAGGGCGTGGTCGTAGGGCGGCGTAAAGGCCGAGGGATCCACCACGCAGGCTCGGGTCAACTGCCCTCCCCGCTCATCGGGCGCCCGGTGAGCAGCGCCAACCGCGCCGCCAGGATCCGTGCCGGCGGGCCCCCCAGGGGGTGGACCTGGGCCCCCCGCTCGCGCTCCAGGCGCCGCGCCGCCGGAGCCACGGCCCGCAGCGGCGCCCGGCGCGTGTGGCGCTCGGAGCGCAGCGCGTCCCGGACGCAGCGCAGCGGGTGGCGAAGCACGAGCGCCACCAGCGCCCGCGCGCGCTCGGCGGCGCCGTCGTCCTCACGGTAGGAGACGGCGATGCCCGCGGTGTCGAGCGCCCCCCGCTCCGGGCGCGAGACGGCCTCCACGCGCGCGCCCTCCAGCGTCCGGGCCAACTCCACCAGCGGGTCGCCCTGGACGGGAAAGCGCTCGGCCACCAGGACGACGTGGGCCGGCGAGCTCCGAGAGGTCGGGGTGGGCCGGTTTGACTGCGCCAGCCCGCGCAACTCCTCGGCGGCGAGCAGTACGTCGAGGGACAGATGGCGGGCGCGCTCGGCGGGCGAGCGGGGTTGGCCCCGCGGCGGCTGGGTGCACTGCGGGGCGGTCGGACCCTGGCACTCGCCTGCGGGCCGGCGCAACCGCACCAACCGCGCCAGCCGCCGGGGCACGCGGGCCAGCGCCGGCTGGGGGGCGAAGCCCTGGTAGCGGCGCGCCAGCCACGCCCGCCCCGCGGCGTAGCTGCGCCACTGGCGCCGGAGCTCCCCGACCGAGGCCCGGTACACGTGCTGAGCGCGCGCCTGCGGGCGCAGCTCCAACCGCCATCCGGCCCGCTGCAGTCGCCAGCTGAAATCGGTGTCCTCGGCTGCGCGCAGCCCCTCCAGGAAGCCGCCGACCCCCCAAAAGGCCTCGGCGCGCACCAGCAGGTTGGCGGCGGCGGCCCGGGGCAGGTAGGGGTGGGCCAGATGCGCCCGCTGGTCCAGGAAGTTGCGCGCCGCGCCGTAGCGACCGGCCAGCGTGGCCAGTTCGGGGGCGGGGACGATCTCCCCCACCAGTGCCCCGACCTGATCGCCCACGGGCTCGGCGAAGTAGTCCTCCAAGAGGGTTGTCGCCGCACGGCAGTCGGAGTCCAGGAACAGGATCCATTCGCAGCTCGCGCGGGCGGCGCCGGCGTTACGGGCATGGGCCGGGGAGCGCTCGCCGGTGGCCTGGAGCACCACCACCTCCTCGGAGGGCGAGGCCACGCCGGAGTTGTCCACGAGGATCAGCTCGTCGCCCGGACGCGTGCGCAACGCCCGGAGCGCCTGGGCCGCCTCCATCGCGGCGCCGGCATCCCCGGCGAAGGGCATCACCACGCTGACCGGCGGCCGGGTCATCGCCGGCTCCGGCCGGCAAGGAGCGCTCGCCAGCGGGCTTGCTCCTGTGCACTGGCGAATCCGGTGGCCAGCAGCGCTCCCGGGATGGCCAGGAACACGGCGGCGCGCGTCAATAGTCCGAGCGCGCCGTGGGTGGGCAGCAGCAGCTCGCCCAGGACGGCGGCGGTGGCGAGCACGACCACCACCTGGGCCAGCCGCCGCCACTCGAACTGGACCTTGAAGGCGCTGCGGGTAAGGCCGTACATGACCACCAGCATGACCGCGTAGGCGCCGCACAGGGCGATCCCGGCGCCGGCCAGGCCCAGCGGCGGAACCAGCACGACGATCAGCACGACGTTGGCCGCCAGGCCGGCGAGCGAGGCGGGGAAGTTGCGCCGCGTCACCTGGGCCCGTCCGGCGATGACCAGGAACACCACCCAGAGTCCGTACATCGCCCACCCCAGCGCCACCCATGGCAGCGCGCGGTAGGCCTGGAAGTAGTGCGGGGTCGTCAGCAGCCGCAGCACCCATCGCCCCATCAGGGTCAGGCCGGCCACCGCCCAGCCGCTGACGAGCACGTACAGGGTGGTGACCAGGCCGTAGAACCGCGCCGCCTGGCGATCGTCGGTGATGGAGTAGGCCAGCGGCGGCCAGGCGTATTGGAAGGCGCGCACGATGAAGGCCACGGATCCGGCCAGCTTGATCGCGATCGAGTACAGCCCGGCCAGCGCCGAGCTACGGGCGTGGTAGACGTAGTAGCGATCCACGATGCTGAGCGCGTACACCGACAGCTCGGCGGGCACGGTGGGCAGGCCGAAGCGGAGTAGCAGCGGCAGGCGCTCCCCGTGCTCCCGGGGTGCGCGCAGCCGGTCTCGCAGCGAGAACCACAGCCCCAGCAGCACCAGCGTCGAGGCCCCGTAGTTGCCGATCAGGAGTCCTCGCGCTCCCTGGTGCAGGCCAACGACCAGGACCACGGAGCTGGCGATCGTCAGGCCGACGTTGGTCAGCGACGCGACGGCGTAGGCGCGGATCCGCTCCTCGACGCGCAGCAGGCCGTAGGCTAGCTCCAGGTTGGTGAAGCTCCACAGGCCGAGCACGGCGACCAGGAAGATCGTGGTATCCCGGTGGCCGAGGACCAGGCGCGACAGCGGCCCGGCGTCAGCGGCCAGGGCGGCGGCCGCCCCGGTGGTGCTGAGCAGCAGGAAGGTGACCGCCCGGCGCGCCAGCGCATTGCGGCGCGTCCGGTCCTGGTCGAGGTAGTAGAAGCGCAGGAAGGCCTCGATCATCCCGAAGCGGATCAGGATGCTGAGGAAGATCACGCCGCCCGCCAGCAGCTCCACCGTTCCGTACCCGCTGGTGCTGATGTAGCGCGTGTAGACCGGCAGCAGCAGGACCGCGAGGAACTTCGAGACGACGTCGGCGATCTGGTAGGCGGCGAGCGAGCTCACCAGACGCTTCAGCAGACCGAACACCTCAGTGGGCCGTCCGGTGATTGGGGTGCATGGAGCGCGCGGCCCGGGGGTGCACTAGCGACCCAGCACCTGCCACAGCCGACCGACCAGCTCCTGCGCGTCGACGTCGTGCGCTAGCGCCAAGCCGAAGCCGGGCAGGCCGACCTCCACCACCAGGCCATTGCCGAGGCGGATCCCGGCGACTGCCGCGCCCCCAGAGCCGGCGCCCGCGGCCGACGCCAGGCTGGTCCCGGGCCCGGCGGTGAACGGCTGGAGCACACCGAAGCCCGGCAGCGCGCCGGAGGTAGCGGCGAAGATCCCCAGGCGATCGTCGGAGACCGTGATCAGGTCGTGGGTGCGCGTCAGCGCTCCCGGCCTCAGCCCAAAGATGTCCGCGGCGGCCGGGGCAGTGGCACCCGACGCCTCCGCACCGCGCAGCGTGACCCGGCGGCGCAGTGAGTCGAGCCCCAGTGAGAGCAGGTGGCCCCCGCTCTGGACGAAGGCCCGCAGGCTAGAGGACAGCGCCAGCGGCAGCCAGCGCTCGGAGCCGGCCAGCACCACGCCCCGGTGGCCGCTGAGCGGCGGTCCGACGCCGGCAGCCAGCGCCAGGTCGCTGGTCAGCTCGTAGGGCAGATGCGCGCTGTCCAGATGGGCCAGCAGCGCCTCCTCCTGATCGAATCCGGAGGGCAGCCCGCCGGCGAGGACGCGATTTGTGGCGATGGGCTCGCCGCTGGCCAGCGTGTTGGGGATCCCGTCGCCGTCGTCGTCGACCGGGTTGAGGCCCTGCCAGGTGAGCGCCGGGAGGACGACCAGGATCGGCGCCCCGTGGCCGGAGCCCGCAGCGGAGCTCGCCAGCAGCGGGACCGAGGTGCTGTGGGACCCTGAGTGCAGCGACAGCACGTAGGCCCCCGGCCCGCGACGCGGGAGCGCGACGTGCAGCGCGAAGTCACTGCCGCTGCCCCGCCCGGCGTCCGCGCGGGCCCCGGCCCGGCGCAGCGTCCAGCGGTAGGGCTGCTGGCGGGAATCCACCAGCACCGTCGCCGCACTCCCGGCGGGCACCGGGTAGAGCGGCGGCTGCACCGCCAGGTAGCGAACGCTGATCCCGGCGTGAGCGGTGGAGCCGGGGCGAGGCGGCAGAGCAGTGGGGAAGCGGCCGGTGTTGCAGGCGCCGTCGGTGCTCTGGAGCCCCACGAGGTAGACGCCGGCGGGTGCCGGGCGCTGCGCGATCCGCCCGTCCCACCGGGCGCCGCCCGCGGGGGCGAGGTAGCTCTTGACCGCGCGCGGCGCGCCGGGCAGATCGGTGCGGTAGAGCCGCACGGTGACCCCGCGCTGCTCATTGCCGCGGTAGCGGATCGTGACGCCGTGGCCCGGGGCCGGGATCAGCGACGGCGACACACCGCTCACGATCGGGTGGGGCGGGGTGGACTTGACCTGCACCGGTGTCTTGGTCAGGTCGATCGTGCGCCCCTGGTGCAGCAGCGCGATGCGAAAGTAGTAGGTGCCGTCGGGAGCGACGCGACCATCCTCAGTCCGGCCGTTCCAAGGGAAGTCGCCGTCGGGGTTGCGGACCCCACGGCGCATGTGGCGCCCGGTGGCCAGCGTGCGGACGATATTGCCGGAGGAGTCGAGCACGTAGACGGCGACGTCGTCGGCGCGATGGAGCAGGTAGAACGAGAATTGGGCCACGCGGTGGGCGCCGCCGCAGCCAATGCTCGCCGGAGAGATCACCGACGGCGTCGGCTTCGGTGTGCCGGCGATCAGCGGGGTCGAGACCTTCAGGTGCTGGGTGACGAAGAAGGCGGCCACAGTGGCCACCGCCAGCGCCGCGAACGCGCCCAGCGGCAGTCGGCTCACACCGGCACCAGGGCCAGGTTGGGCACCTGAAAGTCGTGGAAGGCAGAAAGCCCGCGCGGGTCTGGCCGGCACAGCATCACCCGGATGGAGCCCCCATGGCAGACGACCAGCGCCGGCAGCGCCCCACCGGCCCTGATCTCCTGCACCGCGGCCTGGACCCGCTCCTGCTGCTCGCCCAGGCTCTCCCCCTCCGGGAAGCGAAACGAGGCTCCCGCGCGGCGCCAGGCGCCGTAGAGCTCCGGCTCCTCCCGCTCGACGTCCACGAACCGCCGGCCCTCCCAGCGGCCGCGACTGGCCTCCCGCAGCCGCGGATCCAGCCGGGGCCGCAGGCCGATCGCGCCGCCGATGATCTGCGCGGTCTCGCGCGCTCGGAGAAGATCGGAGGACCACAGCGAGGCGAACCGCGGGCCGGCTGCGATCCGGTGCGCGGCCTCCACCGCCTGGGCGCGGCCGGTGTCGTTGAGCGGGGTGTCGGTGAAGCCCTGCACGCGTTTCGGCTCACGGTTGTCGTCGGTCTGGCCGTGGCGAACGAGCACCACCTGGTGGAGCGCGCCGGTGCTCTCAGCCACTTCCGAGCAGGCCCATCGTGTCCGAGCGCAGCCCCAGGCGCAGCGTCTCCAGCGAGAGCACCTCGCCGGTGGCGATGTTGCCGAGGTTGACCTCCGCTCCGAAGCGGCGCACGAACCACACCTGCTGGTGCTTGCGCGGGGCGTCGAACATGATCTGGTCGGGATCGATCTCGTGGACGATCTCGCCGATCAGTCCTTCCCGCACCTCTCCCGTGGGCCTGAAGATGCCGGCGGTCCCGGCCTCGCGACCTTCCGCGATCACCTTCCAGGCGCCGGCCTCCAGCTCCTCGCGCATCTGCTCCACCCAGCGGTAGGGCGGCGTGATCGCCCCCGTGTCGTCCTTGGACCCGACCTCGGAGAGCACGGTGAACTCCCGCGAGAGCCGCTCGATCAGCTCCAGCTTGCGCTCGCGCTCCAGCGTGATCGTTCCGTCGGAGATCTCGAAGTGCTCCAGGCCCAGCTCGTGTACCCACGCCACCAGCGCCGGCAGTCGATCCTGGGAGATGGCCAGCTCGGTGAGCGTTCCGCCGAGCACCACGGGTATCGCGTGCTGCCGGTAGCGCTTCAGCTTGTCGCGGAGGTTGCCGGTGGCCAGGGCGGTGCCCCAACCGAGCTTGACGATGTCGATCGCGTCGCCGGCGACCTCGATGAGCCCGTCGACCTCGGCGCACGAGAGTCCCTTGTCGAGCACGTGGGTCACGCCCTGATGACGGGGCTTGGCGCTCCGCTGCGGGAGCTTCAGCAGGTCGACGATCGGTCGCATCCGAGGTAGGGGCGGCCGACAGGCGCTAGTGGATGCTGGCCAGGTCCGAGCCGACGGTGACGACGACGGTGGCATTGCAGGCGCCCGGCGGCGGACAGGCCACCGCCTGCGTGCTCTGGTCAAGTGGCGCCACCGAGGCCGGCCCGAGCTTGAGCGTGGCGGCCACCGCCATCGCGTCGTGCTGGTGGCCGGGCATGTAGGCCACGACCGTGGCCGTGTGAGTCTGGTCGGTGGCCGTGGCCACGGTGCCCTGCTTGTAGCCACCGCCGGACAGCTTCTGCGCCACCCGGTGAGCCAGACCGGAGGTGGCGGTGCCGTTCAGCACCGCGACCGTCACGCCCGAGGCGCCCGCGGTCCGCGTGCGGGCGTGACGGTGGACCACCGGAGCATTGCTGACCGGCGCCGAGTGGGTGGCGGACGTGCTGCCCCCCTGGGAGGAGGTGAGCACGAGGAGCACCACCACGACCGCCGCCAGGGCCAGCAGCGCGATCACGGCGATGAGGACGCGGCGCCCGCGCGAGGAGCCGGCGTCCCGCGGCGGGGTCAGGCGCGGCGGCAGCTCGGGCCGGCGCGCGGCGCCCGGGGCGGCGGCCGGACGCATCTGGATCCGAGGCGGTGCTTGGGCGGGCGCACGGGCGGGCGCGGGCTGGGCGGTGCCGTTGCCCCCGCCGGCGGCGGTCGCCGGTGCCGGAGTGACGCTGGGCGCCTCGCCGGGTTGCTCCGGGGCCAGGGCGCTCCCGGGGATCAGGCGGGTGGCGGCGCTGAGCGCGGGCGCGCCGACGCCGGCCGGGGCGCCGGCACGATCCGCCACCGCCGTGGCCCCGGCGGGCTGACCGGCGGTGGGCGCTGCCACGGGAGCGGGAACTGCGCGGCTGGTTGCCGGCGCAGCAGCCGCCGCGCCGGCAGGACCCTGAGGTTGCGGCTGGGGTTGCTGGGGTTGGCGCCAGACGCTCGCACTCGCGGGCGGCGGTGCGGGAGCGGGTGCGGGGGCGGGGGTCCCCCGTCCCAGCTGCGTCAGGCGGGTCTCCAGCTGCTGCACCCGCTGCGCGGCGTCGGTGAGCTGTTCACGCAGGGACGTGGTCTCACGTGCCTGGGCGAAGTAGAGCAGCACGAGAACCGCCAGGCCGATGATCGAAGCAAAGCCGGCGTCTGCGCCCACCGAGCTGATGAAGTGGTGGACCGAGAAGGCGAAGGGAATGGGGCCCATCTCCTGCGTGAGTCTAAGGAACGGCCCGGGCGCCGGGTTCGCCGACCTCGACACCGCGGCGTTTAGCCAGTCGCGAGACGTGCTCCGCCAGGCCGGCGGCGTCGCCTTCCAGAACCAGCAGGTTGATCTGCGAGAAGGTCTCCTCCACCCAGCCGGGATCGAGCCGTTCCTTGTCGGCGCGGAGGATCTTCCCCGCGGGCGTGGGATGAGGGCGTTCGTAGGGATTGAACAGGTCCTCGTGAAACTTCTCTCCGGGGCGCGCCCCCACGATCTCTATCGCGATGTCCCGGCCGGGCTCCAGCCCCGAGAGGTTGATCATCGTCCGGGCCAGGTCGACGATCTTCACCGGCTCTCCCATCTCCAGCACGAAGACCTCCCCCGTCCCTTCGCTGAGCGAGCCCGCCCGGATGATCAGCTGCACCGCCTCCGGGATCGTCATGAAGTACCGGCTCATCCGCGGATCGGTCACGGTCACCGGACCGCCAGAGGCAATCTGGCGGCGGAAGATGGGCACCACCGAGCCCGAGGACGCCAGCACGTTGCCAAAGCGCACCGTGGCGTAGCGCGTCCGGGGGTAGCGCGCGGCGGCGGCCTCCACCGTCCACTCCGCTAGCGCCTTGGATGCGCCCATCACCGTCGCGGGCTTGACCGCCTTGTCGGTGGAGACCAGGACGAAGGTCTCCACACCCGCCTCGCCGGCGATGCGAGCCACCTGGCGGGTGGCGAGGGCGTTGTTGCGCACCGCCTCGACGGGGTTCAGCTCCATCATCGTCACGTGCTTGTAGGCGGCGGCGTGGAAGACGACCGCGGGCCGGTGCTCGTTCAGCACCTCCCGGATCCGCTCCTCCTCCTTGCAGTCGGCCAGCACCGGGACCGCGGTGCGCACGTGCCGGTCCTCCTCGAGCTCACGCAGGATCTCGAACAGGTTGTCCTCGGCGTGGTCGACCAGCACCAGACGCCGGGGCCCCACCCGCGCGATCTGGCGGCAGAGCTCTGAGCCGATCGAACCGCCCGCGCCCGTGACCAGTACCACCTCTCCAGCCAGGTAGGCCCCGACCCGGTCGAGCTCCATGCGCACCGGCTCGCGCCCGAGGATGTCCTCGACCCGGACCTCGCGCAGTTGCGGGGTGACCCGCAACTGCCCTGAGCCGTCGGCCAGCAGCTCGAAGACCGTCGGCGTGGTGCGGACGGGGATCCCGCGCATGCGGCAGGCCGTGACCACGCGGCCGCGCAGCGTTCCCGGTGCCGAGGGGATCGCGATCACGACCTCGTCGGGCTCCAGCTCGTCGAGGATGCGGGTCAGGTCCGTCGCGGAGGTGGTACCGAGCACCTTCAACCCGTGCTCGTCCTTTACCCCCCGCTTGCGGGGGTCGTCGTCGACGAACCCCACCGGCCGTAGGCCGAGCTGCGGGTTGCGGATCAGCTCGCGCACGACCAGGCGGCCGCCGTCGCCGCCGCCGACCACCAGGACGTCGCGAGCGCCCTTGGGGATGCGGATGGCGCTCGTCATCCGGCCCTCAACGACGAGGTGCACCAGGAAGCGAATGCCCACCAGCAGCGCGAGCATCGAGAGCAGGAACAGGGCGATGACGCTGGCCGGCAGGGTCACCGGGCTCGACTGGAGGTGGAACGGAGGCGTCGTCTGGACGGGGTGCAGCAGCGCGATCGCGCCGACGATCAGCAGCGTGGCTACGATCACGCCCTTGACCACCGCCTCGTAGTCGCGCTGGCTGACGTAGGTCCACAGTCGCTCGTACAGGCCGAAGGCGGCCAGCGACACGAGCGTCACCGGGACCACCCACCAGATCGTCGTGGCGAACAGGCGCCCGTAGCGCGGGGGGATAGCATCGTCGAACCTCAGCCGGTAGGCGAGGAAGTACGCGAGCGCGACCAGGATCCCGTCCACGATCAGCTGGGGCAGCGAATGGCGGTGGACAGGAAGGGCCGCGGATCTGATCCGCCGGCGCATCGCCCGCGATTCTACTAGGAGGGTTTGGCGAAACGGCTAGCAGTGAGCCGCTCCGCTATGAATCGCGGCAGCGTCATGGAATCACCCGCCTCGTAGGTACGCTGTCTGGGTCAAAGCCGAATCGGGGCGAGTGGGCCACGCCCGCGATTGTCGCAGGGTGCCTTACTCCGCGAGTGGTACGGCTCGCGCCCTTGCGAGCGCGCAGGAGAGCTTGGCGAGGATCGTCAGGTCCGCGTGCAGCCGGACTCGATCCAGTCCGCGGACGCGCAATGGGAGCAGCGCCCATTCGTGCTTGAGCCGGCCGAATTCGCGCTCGACGGCCCCGCGAGACCGGTAGAGCTTGCGGCTGCGATCCGACTCGCGCGGGATCAGCGGGTGCAGCCGGTCGGCTCTTACCCACACCGACGCGGGCTTGCACTCTCCGGTCGGGCAGCGCCACTTCGTCGCCTTGCGCTTGAAGTCCGCTCCCGCGAACGTCCGCTCGCCGTGCTCACATGAGGGCGGCTTGTGCTCACCGCGCTTCACGCGCTCGGTCTCGCGCAGTGCGGTGACGGGGTAGATGTCGCGGTCCATGCAGCCGCTGTGGTGGGCTCGTTGTCATACCCTTATCCATGATTGCCGTGCGTACCCCGAATCCGCCCTCGCGCGCCAGTCGATCAGCGCCAACGCGAACGCGAACGAGGTTTCCGCATCCTTGGCTGTCTCGACCGTCCAGGCGAGCGGCAGGTCCGTAGCTAGTGGGGCGCTCGGGCACTACAGCGCCTGGAGCAGCAGGTCGGTCAGGATCTGCGGGTCGCGCCGGACCCTGTCCGCGGCCCCGGAGTCCGAGCCGGCCGGACGCTTGTGCAGCGCCACGTCCTGCACCGAGCGCAGCCGTTGCAGCCGCCCGTCCGCGATCAGGGCCTCGTCGACGGCCCCGATCCGGCCCTCGAACACGGTGAAGACGGGCGTACCGAGCGCCACCGCCTCACGGTTCATCGTGCCCCCGGCGGAGACCACCAGGTCGGCGAACGCGATCAGCGATTGGGCGTCGATGGCGTGCTCGGGAACGACGAAGCCACCGCTGCGCGCCAGCTCGGCGCGCTGCTCGGGGGTGCGGGGCAGAACCACCGTCTGCGTTCCCCGCAGCCGCTCCAGCACGTCGGCAAAGAGGTCGTTCTGGAAGCGGTGGTAGAGCGACACCGCCGGCGGCGTGCGCACTACCGAAATCGGCTGCCCGCGGTCCAGCCCCAGCTGCGCGAGCACGCCGTCATCGGGGTTGAAGTCGGCCAGGTAGTACTCCTCCTTGAGTCCCTCGTAGCGGTGGAGCTTGTCGCGGGCGCCGTAGCGAAAGAGACGCTCGGGCGGGATCGCCGCCGGAACGACCACGGCCTGGGCCAAGCGGCAGTTGACGTTGTGCTGCACGGTGGCCCACTCGTAGTCGAATGTCGTCGCGCAGGGGATCCGCAGCAGCGCCGCGGCCACGGTTATGTCGTTGGAGCCGTGGCCGAGGGCCAGGTCGAAGTGCCGCCGGGCGCCCCAGCGAGCCAGCGCCGTCGAGCGCTCCACCAGCCCGCGGGCCTTCGCGCTGAGGCTCCCACCGCGATGGTGGCCGATCTCGGTGTGGTCGATCCCGAACCGCCGGCACAGCTCCAGCGTCTGGGCGAACTCCCGGGCGGTCACCTGCACCGCGTGGCCGCGTGCCCGCAGTGCCTGGATCACCGGGCGCATCACCAGCACATGCGGGGAGTTGGTGAGGTCTACCCAGACGTTCACGGCCGATACGGATGCAGCCCTTCTACCCGAGGTTCACGGCCGGACCGCGGCGAGGGCCTCGACGACCCGGCGAGCTTTGCCCGACCCCAGGACCGGGCTCATCGGCAGCGCCAGGTGCGTGCGCGCGAGCTCCTCGGTGGCGGGCAGCTCGGGACCGCCGGTGGCGTAGGGGGCCATCGCCGGCTGGCGGTGCAGCGGGCGGCGGTAGTAGGCGCGAGCCTGGATGCCGCCGGCGCGCAGGCCTTCCAGAACCTCGTCGGCCGCCGAGTGGGTGATCACGTACAGGTGCCAGGCCGGCTGGGCCCCGTCGGGGATCGTGGGCAGGCCGGCGTGGTCGCCCAGTCCCGCCTCGCCGTAGGACATCGCGGCGGAGCCCCGCCCCAGCACCCAGGTGTCGAGCTCCGGGAGCAGGACCCGCAGGATCGCCGCCTGGATCTCGTCCAGGCGCGAGTTGTAGCCGGCGTAGTCGAAGGTGACCTTGTCCCGGGAGCCGTGAAATCGCAGTGCCCGGGCCAGCTCGGCGACGCCCTCGTCGTCGGTGGCGATCGCCCCCCCGTCGCCGAAGCAGCCGAGGTTCTTGGAGGGGTAGAACGAGAAGGTGGCGGCGTCGCCCAGCGCCCCCGCCCGGCGGCCGTGCAGCTTGGCGCCGGCGGCCTGGGCGGCGTCCTCGATCACCGGCAGGCCCAGGGCGCGGATCTCCGGGGTGGGCGCGGGCAGGCCGAACAGATCGACGGTGACGATCGCCCTGGTGGCGGTGCTCAGCGCGGCCTTGACGGTGTCCACCGTGACGTTCCGGGTCCCGGGGTCGACGTCGCAGAACACCGGCCGTGCGCCGGCGGCCACCACGGCCTCGGCCGTGGCGAAGAACGTGAACGACGGCACGACGACCTCGTCTCCAGGCTGCACCCCCACGGCGCGCAGCGCGATCGTGATGGCGTCGGTGCCGTTGGCGACGCCGATCACGTGGCCGACCCCCAGGTAGTGAGCGAATTCCTCCTCGAAGGCCTCCACCTCAGGGCCCAGGATGAACGTGCCGCGCTCCAGCACCGCGCCCACCGCTTCCTGGATCGCGCCGCGCAGGGGCTCCAGCGCAGTGTTGGTGTCGAACAGCGGAACCGCCATGGGCGCACAACCCTATCCGGCGCTACGCTTGCCGCTTGCTTCTGGCCGCCTCCGTCACCGACTCGCTGGTCACCCTGGCCACCCACGTGATCCGTGACCTCGGTCTGGCCGGCGTCGCGCTGCTGACGCTGACCTCGGGGGTGATCGGCTTGCCAGGCACCGAACCGACGATGCTGTTCGCCGGCTTCAACGTCTCCCAGGGCCATCAGTCGCTCCTGGGCATCATCGTCTTCGGCGTGCTCGGGGACATCCTCGGTGCCTCGATCGCCTACGGGATCGGCCGCTTCGGACGTGCGGAGCTGCTCGAGCGCCACGGGGGCAAGCTGCACATCTCCCCCGGGCGCCTGGACCTGGCTCACCGCTGGTTTGACCGCTACGGCACGCCGGTGATCCTCGTCTCCAGGCTGATCCCGCTCGTGCGGGCGGTGTTCCCTTACGCCGCGGGCGTCGCGGAGATGCAGTTTGCCCGCTTCATCGCCCTGGCCACGCTGGGCTCCATCCCCTGGATCGCCGGGCTCGGCGTGCTGGGACGCGCCGTGGGCAGCAACTGGGTGCACTGGCGCCACAGCCTGGAGTACGTCGACTATGCCGCGGTCGTTCTGCTGGTGGCCGCTGTGGCATGGTTGGTGCTCAGGCGCGTGCGCGGCGGCGGTGGCCCGGCCGCACCCGCGTTCTCGGAGTAGTCGCCGGGATCGTGGCGCCAGTGCTGGGCGGAGACGCCCAGGAGCCCGGTTTCCCGCTCTCCCAGGCGCTGGCGCTGGGGGTGCTGCACGGCCCGGCGGAGCTGCTGCCCATCTCATCCTCCGGGCACGTGTCGCTGGTCCCGTGGCTCCTGCGCTGGCGCTACGAGGCGCTCGACGCCGAGCTGCGCAAGTCCTTCGAGGTCGCGCTGCACGCCGGGACCGCCGCGGCGCTGCTCATCACCCTCCGCGCGGAGGTCGGGGAGGCGGTGGCCGGGCTCAGCGCGCGGCGGGCGCTGCTGATCACGCTGTCGTTCCTGCCCCCTGCGGTCGTGGGCCTGGTGCTGGAGCGGCCGATCGAGGCCCACCTCGGCACCCCGGCCACGACCGGCGGAGGCCTGCTGATCGGGGCGGTGGCGATGGCGATGGCCGACCGCGCGCCGCAGGTGCGTGCCCACGAGGAGGCCGGGGTCCGCGACGCGCTGGCGCTGGGAGCGGCCCAGGCGTGCGCGCTCATGCCGGGCGTCTCGCGCAACGGCGCCACGCTCGCCGTCGCGCGCCGGCGCGGCTTCACCCGCGCCGATGCCAACGTCCTCTCCCGGCATGCCGCGCTGCCGGTGATCGCCGGTGCCACGGCCCTGAAGGGGGTGCGCCTGCGGCGCCGGGGGCTGGCCCCGGGCACGGTCTCGCCGCTGCTGGTCGGGGCGGCGGCGTCGTTCGTCTCCACCCTGGGCTCCACCTGGCTGATACATCAGGTGGAGAGGGACCGCTCGCTGGCGCCCTACGCGCTCTACCGCATCGCGCTGGCCGCGCTCGTCCTGGCGCGTCTGCGGTCCGATCAATCGGCGAGAATGGGGCCGTGAGCGCCTACGCAGCGGCCGGAGTCGACACCGGCGAGGCCGACCGGGGGGTTTCGGCGCTGGCGGAGGTGCTGCGGAGCATCGATCCGGGTCGCTCCAGCCTGTCGGTGCCGCTGCCCGGGCACTACGCCAGCGTGCTGCGGGTGGCGCCGGGGCTGGGAATCGCACTGACGACCGACAGCGTCGGCTCCAAGGTCATCGTCGCCGAGCAGCTCGGCCGCTTCGACACGATCGGGATCGACTGCATCGCGATGAACGTCAACGACCTCGTCTGTGTCGGTGCGGAGCCACTGGCGATGCTCGACTACGTCGCGGTGGAGCGGGCCGAGGCGGGGCAGCTGCGCGAGCTCGCTCGGGGTCTCAAGGCCGGCGCCGAGCTGGCGGGCATCGAGATCCCCGGTGGCGAGGTGTGCCAGCTCCCCGAGGTGATCCGCGGCCATCCCTCGCCGCACGGCTTCGACCTGGTGGGCTCGGCCTTCGGCACGGTGGCTTTGGACGGGATCGTCGATGGGTCCTCGATCAGCCCCGGCGACACGCTGGTCGGGCTGCCGGCCTCCGGGGTCCACTCCAACGGCCTGACCCTGGCCCGGCGGGCGCTCTTGGCGGACGGGGGGTTGACGATGGACTCAACGCCAGCCGAGCTGGGCGGAGCTTCTATCGGCGACGCGCTGCTGGAGCCGACGGCTATCTACATCCGGGCGGTGCTGGACCTCCTGCGCAGCGAGATCCCGGTGCACGGCCTGGCGCACATCACCGGCGGTGGGTTGCTGAACCTGCTCCGCATCGGCGCTGGCGTCGGCTACGAGATCGACCGTCCCTTGCCGGTGCCGGCGATCTTCACGCTGATCGCCCAGCGCGGCTCGGTGGCGGCCGCGGAGATGTGGGAGGTTTTCAACATGGGTTGCGGGTTCTGCGCGGTCGTGCCTGCGGACGCGGCGCGGGAGGCGGTGGCGCTGCTCGACGGCCACCACCCCGGGACGGCCCCGATCGGGAGCGTCACCGCGCAGGTGGGGCAGATGAGCGTGCCGGCGGTGGGCTTGAGCGGCGGCGCCGGCGGGTTGTCGGGCTAGCGGCGCTCAGCACCTCCGCCGACAGCACCAGCAGCGACACGTCCGCCGCCACGCGGAAGCGTCCGATGCCCCACCCGAGCCCGCTGACTATCACCACCATCGCCACCGGCGCCAGCAGCTCCCGGCGCAGGCCGCGTCGCCGCAAGAGGCCCACCACCGCCAGCGCCAGCAGGGGGAAGAAGAAGGCGAGGCCGGCGATATCCACCCACCGGCGCCGGCGCTCGTGGTTGCCCTGGCGCAGCGGCTGGAACAGGTCGAAGGTCCGCAGCACGCGCACGGCCCCCACCACCGGCAGGCGCGACAGGTGGCCGCGTGCGTAGCGCAGAGCCGTCGCGGTGGAGGCGTCGCCCTGCAGCAGCTGCTGATGGGTGCGAGCCTCAGCCAGGCAGCGCAGGCTCCACCAGCCGAGGTCGTGTCCGTAGTAGGTCTGCGGGCAGTTGGCGCCCGCGATCACCGTGTTGGAGTCCGCGGCCAGGAGCGGGCGCCCGAACACGACCAGGTTCCGGATCACCCACGGGGCCAGGGTGAGCGCGACGGCCACCGTCACCGCCGCCAGGCGGCGCCACCGAGCGCGCCGCGCCCCCACCAGCGCCACCGGCCACCCCAGCAGCGGTAGCAGCAGCAGCCCCTCCCCGCGGGTCAGCGTGCACAACCCGAGGACGAGCCCCAGGAGCGTCACCTCCCGCACCCCGTGCCCTTCCCCGGAGCGGACGTTGATCGCCAGCAGCAGCGCCGCAGCCACCCCCAGGACGAACAGCGGCTCGCTCATCACCAGGCCGTCGGCGGTGATCAACGGTGGGTACATGGCCGCCAGGACCCCGGCGACCCAGCCCGCACGCGTTCCCGCCACCCGCCGCGCCAGCAGGCTGATCAGCACCACCGCCAAGCTGCCGATCACGCAGCCCACCACGCGGTGGGCCAGCAGCGAGTCCCCGCCGCACAGCGAGACCACCGCCAGCACGAGGGCAAACAGCGGCGGGTGCTCGGCGGTGGGGTGGGCGTGGCCGAAGATCGCGCGGTACAGGAAGTGCCCGTGCGCGATCAGGTTGGCGGCGCTGTGGTAGAAGCCGGCGTCGCCGCCGACGCCCACGGGAGCCGGAGCGACGAGCAGGATGTAGGCCAGGCGGAGCGCCAGCGCGAGCACGGCAAGCGACGCCAGGCGGACGGCGGACGCCCTGCGGACCAGGATGACTGGCAAGTAGCGCAAAATAGAGACCAACGGATGAACACGATCCTCGGCACGACGCTCAACGGCCGCTACCGGCTGGAGGCTCGAATCGGCGCGGGCGGCATGTCGACCGTCTACTGCGCGCTGGACGAAACGCTCCAGCGCCAGGTGGCGATCAAGCTGATGAACCGCGAGGTGGCCACCGACTCCGATCAGCTCGAGCGCTTCCGCCGGGAGGCGCGGGCGGTGGCCCAGCTCTCGCACCCCCATATCGTCGGGGTGATCGACGCCGGGGAGGACGAGGGCCGGCCCTACATCGTGTTCGAGTACGTCGAGGGGGAGACGCTCAAGGACCGGATCCGCCGCCTCGGCCGCCTCCCGATCGCCGAGGCCGTCGCCTACGCCATCGAGATCGCCCGGGCGCTCGGAGTCGCGCACGCCCGCCACATCGTCCACCGGGACGTCAAGCCCCAGAACGTCCTGATCGACGAGGAGGGCTCCGCCAAGGTCACGGACTTCGGGATCGCCCGCACGCTGGACGAGGAGGGGCTGACCGTGGACGGTCGCGTGCTCGGGACGACCGACTACGTCTCCCCCGAGCAGGCCCTGGGACAGCCGGTGACCGGCCAGTCCGACCTCTATTCGGTGGGCGTTGTGCTTTACGAGATGCTGACTGGGGAGGTGCCGTTCAAGGGCGACAACCAGGTGGCGGTGGCGATGAAGCACGTGCGCGAGCAGCTTCCCGACGTGCAGACCAGGCGCCCCGAGGTCTCGGCCGGCCTGGCCGCGGTGCTGGACACGGCCACCGCCAAGCGCCAGGAGGACCGCTACGCCAACGACGCCGAGCTGATCGCCGACCTGGAGGACGCCCTGGCGATCGAGGCCGCCCGAGCCGGCAGCGCCACCGGTGAAGTGACCACCGTGCTGCGGACCCTGCCCTCAGGCAAGCAGCGACGGGTCCCGTTCCGGATCCGCCACCAGGTCCTGGCCGTGATCGGCGCGGTCCTGCTGGTGGCGCTGATCGGCGGTGCCGCGGCGTTCCTGGCCACGAAGTCCCACCATGGCACCGGCAAGCTTCAGCAGGCCCCTCCCTCCCCAGCGCTCAGCCAGGTACAGCTCTGCCAGTCCTGCGCGCAGGGCTACAACCCGCTCGGAACCCCCGCCAACGAGCATCCCGAGCCAGGCCTGGCCATCGATAATGACCCCAGCACCGCCTGGTCCACCCAGCACTACTACGGCGGCCTCGGCAAGGCCGGTGTCGGCCTCTACGTCGACGCCAGCCCCGGCATTGCCGCGCGGGTGCTGCGGATCGGGACCAAGACGTCCGGCTTCAGCGCCACGATCTACGCGCGCAGCACCCGGCCGCCCTCCCACTGGCCCGATGCCGGCTGGCAGCAGGTGGGTGCGGCGCCCTCGGTGGCGGCCACCCAGTCGATCCCCCTCACCACCGCCGGCGTGCATTACCGCTACTACCTGGTGTGGATCACCAGCCTCGGCCACCACGACCAGGTCTTGCTGAACGAGGTCACCCTCTACCGCTAAAGTCAAGCTCCGGGGTGCTGGGGCTCCCAGCGAAAGCGGCGCGCGCGGGCGGGCGAACCCAAGCACCGACACCTCGCCGTCGCTGCGCCCTCGGTACCCCTCGAGGATCACGATCGTCGTCGCCTCGCGCACGCTACTCAGAAGCGGAACCGCCGGTGGGCCTCGTGGCGCTCCAGCGCCAGGCGCACGAGGCGGTCCAAGAGCTCCGGGTAGGGGATCCCGCTGGCCGAAAACAGGGTGCTGAAGACGCTGGTCTGGGTGAACCCGGGGATGGTGTTGAGCTCGTTGACGAGCACATCCTCTCCGTCGACGAAGAAGTCCACGCGCGCCAGGCCGGAGCAGCCGACCTGCAGGAACGTCTGTACCGCCAGCTCCCGGACCCGCTCGCGGGCGCCGGTGGAGATCCGCGCTGGTACGACCAGCTCCATTCCCCCCGGGGTGTACTTGGCCTCGTAGTCGTACCAGCTCTGCTCGCCCCCGAAGAGCACGATCTCGCCAGGCTCGGAGGCCACCGGGTCCTCGTTGCCGAGCACCGAGCACTCCACCTCCAGCCCGGTGGCCGCCGCCTCCACGATCACCCGGGGATCGTGCGCGAACGCGCTCTCGATCGCCGCCGGCAGCCGGGCGGCCTCGCCAACGCGCACGATCCCCACCGAGGAACCCAGCCGCGCGGGCTTGACGAACACCGGTAGCCCCAACCCGGCGAGCCCGCGACGCTGCACGTCGCCGGCGGCTCGGTATTGGTCGATCCGCAGCGCGCGGTAGTCGACCTGGGGGACGCCGGACCGGGCCATCAGATCCTTGAAGGTCACCTTGTCCATGCTCACCGCCGAGGCGAGCACGCCGGCGCCGACATAGGGCACCTCCAGGCACTCGAGCAGCCCCTGCACGGTCCCGTCCTCGCCGTAGGGCCCATGCAGGGCCGGGAACACGACCTCGGCCCCGTCCAGTCCCTGCGCCGGCGCCAGCGCCAGCACCCGTCCCTCCTGGCGCCAGACCCCGTCCAGCCCGATCTCGATCATCCTCACTCCGTGTCCCGCCTGGCTCAGCCCGGCGGCCACCGAGGCTGCCGAGGCCAGCGACACGTCGTGCTCGGAGGATCGGCCGCCGCCGAGGACCGCGACCTCCAGCGAGCTCATGTCGTAGTGGTGGTCGTCGTGGGTCCCGTGGTGGTAGTCCTGGGTTTGGTCGTGGTCGTCGTGGTGGCGCTGAAGCGCCCGACGACGATCGTCACCGTGCTGCCCTTCCCGGCCGTGCTGCCCGCGCCGGGGCTCTGCGAGATCACGATCCCGTCGCGGCTCTGCCGGGAGACGTCCTGGAACTTCTTGGTCACGTTGAAGCCGGCCCCCGTCAGGTTGCCGCTCGCGGCGTCAGCGGTGTCGCCCTTGACGTCGGGCACCTTGACGGTCGCGGGTGCGGAGGCCACCACCAGGCTGACGGTGGAGCCGGGGTTCGCCGTCGACCCCCCGGAGGGACTCTGGCTGATTACGTTGCCGGCTGGCACCGAGGAGGAGTCCCGGGTGGAGGTGGTGACCTTGAACCCGGCTCGCCCGAGCTGGGCCTCGGCCGCGGCCTGGGGCTGGCCGGTGACGTCGGGGACCGTCTTCTGCGTCTGCGTCTGCGGCTGGCCCGAGGAGACGAACAGCGTGACCGCCGAGCCGACCGGCAACGAGGTGCCCGACGGAGGATCGGTGCGCGTGGCCTCGCCCGCCGGCACGTCAGCCGAGCTCGCCGTCTCGGTCCGCCCGACCTTCAGGTGCGCGCGGCGGAGCGTGCGGTTGGCGTGCGGTGCGCTGAGGCCGGACACCGAGGGCACGGTGGTGTTGCCAGGCCCCTGCGAGACGGTCAGCGTCACCATGGAGCCGGCCTTGACGCTGGTGTTGCCCAGCGGCTGCTGGGCGATGACGGTGCCGGCGGGCCCGGTGTCGGTGCGGTAGATCAGGTTCGGGGTGAAGCCGGCGTTCTGGATCTGGGTCTGCGCCACGCTCACCTTCTCTCCCACCACCGTCGGCACGGCCTTGGTGGCCGGGCGCGTGAGCAGGTACGCGCCGAGCGCCACCCCCGCCAGCAGCAGCACCGCCACCAGCGCCCAGAGCCAGCGCCTACCGCCGGCGCTGGCCGGCTCCTCCGGCGGAGGCTCCTCGCCCTCGGCGGCGAGGAGCGCCGCCTCGCCATCGGGCGCGACCGCCGCCGCGGCCACCACCCCCGCGCCGGCGGGCAGCGCGGTGAAGCTCGCCGTGCGTTCACTGGGCGATCCCTCCGTGAGGTTCACCTTGACCGCCTCCAGGGCGGAGATGAAGGCGTCGGCGTCCGCGGGCCGGTCGGCCGGGTTCTTGTTCAGTGCCCACAGGATCACCTGCTCCAGCTCGGGCGGGACGCTCGGGTTGATCTGGGTGGGCGCCACCGGGGCCTCGGAGACGTGCTTGATCGCGATCGTGACCGCGGACTCGGCGTCGAAGGGCACCCTGCCGGTCACCATCTCGTAGAGGATCACGCCCACCGCGTATAGATCCGAGGTGGGGCTGACGGCGTGGCCCTGGGCCTGCTCGGGGGACAGATATTGGGAGGTGCCCATGATCGAGCCCGTCTCGGTCATGTCCGAGGCGCCGGCGCGCGCGATGCCGAAGTCGGTGACCTTGGCGTGATCGCCGTCGCCGACGATCACGTTGTGGGGCTTGAGGTCGCGATGGATGATGCCCCGGCGGTGCGCGAAGCGAGCCGCCTTGAGGATCTGGATCGTGATGTCGATCGCCCGCAGCGGCTCCATCGGGGCGTCCTGGCGGATGAGCTGCTTGAGCGAGGGGCCGGCGAGGTACTCCATCGCGATGTAGTAGGTGCCGTCGTAGGCGCCGCGGTCGTACACGCTGACCACGTTGGGGTGCTGCAGCCCGGCGGCGGACTGGGCCTCACGGCGGAAGCGCTCGACGAAGTCGGGATCCTCGGAGAAGCGGCGGTGCAGCAGCTTCAGCGCCACCTTGCGCCCGAGCTGCTGGTCCTCGGCGAGGTAGACCTCGGCCATGCCGCCGGTGCCCAACCGCGAGAGCACGTGGTAACGGTCGTCGATCATCGTCCCGTCGCTCAGCTCAGGCACGCTCAGCCTCCCTTGGAGAGGAGGGTCTGGACGACGGCCTTGGCGATCGGCGCCGCCACGGTCCCGCCGAACCCACCTTGCGAGTGCTCGACGGTGACCGCGATCGCCACCGTGGGGTTCTGCAGCGGCGCGAAGCCGATGAACCACGGTTGGGTCAGGCCCGACCCGGCCGTCCCGATGGAGGCGGTGCCGGTCTTGCCGGCGAACTGCACGCCGCTGCCCAGCTGCGCCGGCGTGCCGGTTCCCTCCTCCACTACCTTCTTCATCATCTGCGCCACGGCCTGCGCGGTGGCGGGCTTCATCACCTGGCTCATCACGCTGGGACGGATCATCTGCACCGTGCGGCCGGTGGCGTCGACGATGCGATCGGTGAAGCGGGGGGTCATCAGCTTGCCCCCGTTACCCACCGCGGCCGCGACCATCGCCATCTGCAGCGGTGTCACCTCCAGGCCGCCCTGGCCGATAGCGATCCGTCCGATGTCCTCGTTGGGACTGCCCGCCGCGTAGGGGTGCGATCTCGGTCCCGGGGACCACGGCCGGCTGGCGCCGAGCTCGTCGGGCGGGAGGTCCACGGGAGGCTTGGCATAGAAACCGAAGCGCTGCATGTACCGCGTCATCGTGCCGCGGCCCAGATGCTCGGCCACCTGCGCCCACACCGTGTTGACCGAGAAGGTCAGGGCTGTCGTGAGGTCGATCGGGCCGAAGCTCTGGTTGTTGTCGTTATTGAGCGGCACGCCGGAGATCGTCACCGGTGAGCTGCCGTTGACCACCGAGCTCGGCGTGTACTGGCCGCTGTCGATCGCGGCCGTGTCGGTGACGATCTTGAACGTCGAGCCCGGCGGGTAGCGCGCCTGGGTGGCGCGGTCGAGCGTCGAGAGCCCCTGACCCTGCCTGAGGGGGTGGTTGTCGTCGTAGCCCGGCAGCGAGACCATCACCTTGATCGCGCCGGTGCGGGGGTCGAGTGCCACCACCGACCCGTTCTGGCCGCCCAGCTGCGCCAGCGCCACTCTCTGGGCCTTGGGATCCAGCGTGGTCAGAACGTCGTCGCCGACGGGGTGGGGGCTGAGCTGCCCGAACACCGAGGTGAGTCCGCGCTGCACGCCCCGCAGGTCGTCCCCGCGCGAGCGCTCGAGACCCGCGGCGCTGCCCAACAGCGCGATCGAGTAGCCCACGGGCTGGGCGAACAGGCTGCCGGTCGGGTACGCCCGGGTCCAGGTGCCGTCGGGGCCAGGCACCGCGCGGGCCAGCACCGTGCCGTCAGCGGCGAGGATCCGGCCCCGCTTGATGCGCAGGTTGTCGAACAGGGTGCGCTTGTTGAGCGCGTTGTCGTTGAGCGCCTTGGACTCGAACACCGTCCAGCGCGTGGTCCAGCCCACCAGCAGCGCGAACAGCAGCACGATCAGGCCGAAGAGGCGGACGATCGGCCCCCTCATGGCACGGGCCTCCGGGACCGGTCGGAGACGAGCAGCAGCAGCGCCAGCAGGACCAGGTTGGCGATGATCGAGGAGCCGCCGTAGGAGATGAAGGGCAGCGTCACGCCCGTCAGCGGGATCACACGCGTCACGCCACCGACGATCACGAACACCTGCAGCGCAAACACCGCGGTCAGGCCGACAGCCAGGAGCGTGGAGAAGGAGTCGCGGGCGAGGATCGCTGTCTTGAACCCACGCGCGATGAACAGCAGGTAGGTGAGCAGCACGGCGACCGCCCCGAACAGACCCAGCTCCCCGGTGATGACGGCGTAGATCATGTCGGTCTGCGGAGCCGGCAGCAGGTAGGCGGCGGGGCGGCTGCCGGGGATCGTCAGCGTGGCCTGACCGAAGCCCTGGCCAAAGAAGCCGCCCGCCGCTTGGGCGAACAGCGAGTTGGCCAGCTGGTAGCTCCCGCCCACCTTGTTGTACAGCGCCGGCGCCAGTGGGTGCAGCCAGGCTTCGATGCGATCGTGGATGTGGGGCACGTGCGTGCTGGCGTACCAGGCCCCGATGGCAAAGGCCAGCACTCCGACGACGACAAAGGACAGCCGCCCGGTGGCCACGTACAGGACTGCCAGCAGGCTGCCGTAGAACATCAGCGAAGAGCCGATGTCGTGCAGCAGGAACATGATCACCATCGCGATGCCCCAGATGACCACCACGGGACCGAAGTGCTTGATCGGCGGGATCGTCACCCCGAGGATCCGCCGCGCCCCCATCACCATCACCTGGCGGGTGTCCCGCAGGTAGCTGGCCAGGAACACGACCAAGCCGATCTTGGCGAACTCGGCGGGCTGGAACACGAACAAGCCGGGGATGTGGACTCCCAGGTAGGCCCCGTTGGCCTGATAGCCGATGCCGGGGAGGCGGGGCAAGATCAGCAGCAACAGCGAGGCCGACACGATCACGTAGCGGTATTGCTCCAGCTTGCGGTAGTCACGGAAGGCGATGATCGTGCCGGCGAACAGCACCAGCCCCAGCACGAACCACTGCGCCTGCTGGCGGGCCAGCGTGGCGTCGATGCGGTAGACCATCACCAGCCCGAAGCTCGCCAGCAGCGCGACGAGCGGGAACAAGTAGGGGTCGGCGTGGGGCAGCGTCATCCTGATCACCACGTGCGCCGCGACGCACAGCCCCAGGAAGATCGCGCCGTAGGTCAGCGAGACGTTGGAGAGGACGTTGGAGCGCTGGATGAACACCCCGGCAAAGCCCGCCGTGACCAGCAGCGAGGCCGGGATCAGCGCAAACAGCTCTCGATTGCGGGCGCTCATCGCACCAGCTGGCCGAGCTCGAGCGTGCGCACCAGGCTGCGGGCGTCGTTCTGCGAGCGGAGGTGGTGGTTGAGCAGCGACGCCCGCCGGTCGGCGGGGACCGCGGAGGCGGGCACCCCGGAGACATAGAAGGTCTCGTACAGGTGGATGTTCGCCGGCAGCTCGTAGGGGAACCCGCGGTAGATCGTGACGATCCCCTGCACGTTGGTCCCGATGAAGTAGAGCTGGCGGCTGGCCAGGTAGCCGCCGCCGAGGATCAGGAACAGCACGATCGCCGCGGACACCAAGGCGGCAAGCGCCTTGGCCCAGCGCGGCGCCCGGCCCTGAGGGGTCGGCTGAGGGATCGGGGGCGTCTGGGTGCGGCGCGTAGGCAACGCAGTGGCGACGGCTGGCCGCTTGACCGCACTGGCGGACCGAGGCGACGCCGTGGGCGGGGGCGGAGCCGTGGGCGCCACCGCGCCGGCGGCCTGCGCCGCACGAGCCGCCGGGAGGCCGACGATCGTCGGCTGCTCCAGGGCACCGTCGGCACCCACCTCCTCCAGGCGGAACAGGACCACGGTGATGTTGTCCCGGCCGCCGGCTTCGTTGGCCTCGTGGATCAGCCGCTCGGCCGCCTCCCGGAGATCGGGGGCCTCCGTCAGGACGCCGGTGATGCGCTCCTCCCCGATCATCGAGGTGAGGCCGTCGCTGCACAGGAGCAGCACGTCGTGGGCGCGGACCGGGTAGCTCCAGGTGTCGACCTCCACGGCCGGCTCGGGACCAAGGGCACGGGTGATGATCGAACGTTGCGGATGCTCCTCGGCCTGGGTCTCGGTCAGCTTGCCCTGCCGCACGAGCTCGGCCACCAACGAGTGGTCCCGGGTCAGCCGGGTCAAGGCGCCCTCGCGGAACAGGTAGGCCCGGCTGTCGCCGACGTGGGCGATCGCCAGCTGCGCCTCGTCGAGCAGCGCAGCGGTCAGGGTCGTCCCCATCCCCGCATGCTCATGCTCGGAGCGGGAGAGCTCGTGGATGCGGCGGTTGGCCTCCCGCACCCGCTCGGCCAGCCGCTCCTCGGGACTCCCCTCGCCGGGGATCCCCTGGGCGAAGGCGTCGACCGCCAGCTGCGAGGCCACCTCGCCGGCCTGCGCCCCGCCCATCCCGTCGGCGACGACGAACAGCGGGGGACGGGCGAACGAGTTGTCCTCGTTGCCGCGGCGCTGACGGCCGGTGTCGGTCTTCTCGATCGCCTCGGCGACGCGGAGCATGGCTAGAACTGGGTCATTGCAGGTAGGTGAACTCACTGTCGCCGACCCGGATCCGGTCGCCGGGGTGGAGCGGCTGCGGGCCGGTCAACAACTCCTCGTTGAGGTAGGTCCCGTTCGTGGAACCGAGATCCTCGATGACCAGCGCCTGTCCCTGCCGGGTGATACGTGCGTGGTGGGAGGACGCGAATGGATCTTCGAGCTGGATCTCGACCTCTCCGCGGCCGAGAGTAGCGCCACCGGAGAGATCATAGGCGGCCCCCGACTCGTGGCCCGGAGCCCGCTCCACCAGCAGCCGCGGATCGAACTCCTCCTCGGGTGCCAGCAGGCCCTCGGCAGCGGAGTACATGCCGGTCGCGTCCCCCGCGGGGGCGAACGTCGCCGGAGCCCCGCCCCGGCGCAGATCCTTGACGGCGCTGCGCACGACCCACAGCAGGAACAGATAGAGGACGGCCAGGAAGCCGAACTTCAGCGCAACCGAAACGGGCTCCAGCATCTCTCACTCCACCTCGAAGCGGATGGACGAGGTCCCGATCTCGACCTCATCACCGGGCTTGAGCACCTCCGGCCCGCCGATCCGCCGGCCGTTGACGCTGACGCCGTTGGTGGACCCGAGGTCGGTGAGGACCCAGGAGCCACCGCGCGGACGGATCTCCGCGTGCTGTCGGGAGACGTTGGGATCGTCGAGGACGATGTCGCTCTGCCGGCTGCGCCCGATCGTCACTCCCGCCGGCCCCACGACCAGGCGGCGGCCGTCGTGCAGCAGCAGCGCGTTCTCCTGCCGTGCCCGGGCTCGCTCCTCCAGCGGCTCTGCCACCCGCCCGGCGGCGCTGTAGATCATCGTCCGCCCCGTCTCCTGTACCTCGCCAGGGCGCTGTTGCGGCTCGGGCTCGGGGGCCACCACGCGGGTCTGGATGCCGAACTCGCCCAGGCCGAGGCGCTCGTCGGTCTCGAACTCGATCACCGGTCGCGACAGCAGCGCCAGGCGCTCACGGCGAGCGTGCTCCAGCAGGTAGCCCGCCAGCTCGGTGGAGAGAGCCTCCTCGTAGGAGACGAAGCGCTCGCGGTCACGGGGAGAGAGAAAGACGCGGTACTCGTTGGGCACGTAGGTGCGGGAGACCGAGAAGGCCTTGTGCTCCTCCATCTCACGCGCGAGCTTGCGCGCGATCTCCACCGGGCGCACCTCCGAACGGAAGGCACGACTGAACGTGCCTTCGACGAGGCCGGCGATTTTGCTCTCGAGACTTCGGAGGACGCTCATAGCGGGGCCCGCGGGGCGGCCTCATGCTACGGAAGTTGAGGGTCAGGTCCCTGTGCGTGGCGGCGACGGCGCCGCGCCGACAGCGCCGAGGGCACCACGGCCACCAGGCAGCCGGCCAGCGCGCCGGTGGCCACGGTGTTCACGGAGATCGGCTGGACCGGGGACTTGACCGTAGCGATCGCGACCTCGACGCCCGCCACCGTGATCGCCGACCACACGACCGCCAGCGCCACGTCGATCGCCAGCGAGCGCCGCCGCAGCAGCCAGGGAAGCACGGCCGCCGCAAGGCCCCAGACCGGCGCTCCCAGGAGGATCCGGGAGCTGAGGATGGGGACGAGGACCTCGTGAAACATGGAGGCAGCCGATGGCATCCAGGCCCGGGGAGCCGGCACGCCCGCCGGCAGCCGGGCATAGAGCCCGCGTCCGGCCAGAGGCGCAGCCAGGGCCAGCCACATCCATCCCACGCCGCCCAGCGCGGCCCGGCGCCAGGCGCTGCGGGAGGCATGAGCGGCCAGGGCCGGCCACGCGCCCGCCAGCACCGCCAGACCGAGGACGGGGGCGGCCGCGGGCAGGCCCCAGAAGCCGCCGCTGCGCGGCAGCAGCACCACGGGTACGAGCAGCGTGGGCGCCAGCAGCAGTGCCGCCCCGAGGTGGCCGCCGAGCGTGGCGCCGGTCACCAGGAACAGGGTCATGGCCAGCCATCCCAGCCGTGGCAGCAGCAGCACGATCGCTCCCGCAACCAGCGCGGCCATCGCCGGGGGGGGTGAGCCCCTCCCCAGGACGTGGCCCGCAAGCCAGGCGGTGATCAGGGCAGCGGTGGCGGCGCCGAGCGCTCGAGCCGGCCAGCGCGGCCCGGGACGGGGGGTGGGGTCGAGCGGGTGATCGCCCTCCGGCTGGCCAGCGTCGGGCGGGGCGCTAAGGGGCGCGGCGGGCGAGGCAAAGGGCGGAGGACCGGGGAGCTCGGGCTGAGCCGCCGCTCTGGGCCGCTGCCAGGCACCCACCACCAGGCCGGGGGCTTCGCCGAGCCCGGGCAGTGCCGCCAGCAGCGCACCTCGGAGCTCGTTCACCGTGCCGCGCTCACGCGCGCGCGGACGCAGCGCGAGGTCGATGCCACCGCCCAGGGACCGGGGAAGGTCACGGCGGTGGCGGCGCAGCGGCGGCAGGTAGGTGGCCAGGCGACGTGCCCGCGTGGCGGGCGAGCTGGTCCGCACCGGGTTGACGCCCGTCAGCGCCTCGTAGACGATCAGCGCCAGCGCGTACAGATCGGCCGCGGCATCCGCCTCCCGCCCCTCGGCCTGCTCGGGGGCCATGTAGGCAGCGGTGCCCACCACGTCACCGGTGCGAGTGAGCGAATCGCCGCCGATCACCCGAGCCACGCCGAAATCGGTCAGCTTCGCCGGGCAGGCGGGGCTACCGGCGCTGTCGGCCACGAGGATGTTGGAAGGCTTCACGTCACGGTGGATCACGCCGTGGGCGTGGGCGTGGGCCAGGGCGTCGCAGAGGGAGATGGCGATGGTGACGACGTCCCGATCGGACAGGCGCCCCTGGGCCAGCAGCGCCTGCAGGGTCTCGCCGCGGACGAGCTCGGAGACCAGGTAGGCCCCCTCGTCGTCGACGGCGGCCTCGTACAGGGTGACGATCCCGGGATGTGCCAGTCGCGCGGCCGCCCGGGCCTCCCGCTCGAAGCGCCCGCCGACGATCCGCTCGCGGGGGAGGATCTTTATCGCCACCTCACGCCCGAGCCGTTCGTCGCGGGCCATCCAGACCACGCCAAAGGCACCAGCGCCGAGGTGGCGAACCAGGCGGTAACGGCCGAGAAGCGGCTCGCTGCGGGCGGAATCGCTCAGCTTCACCGTGGCCGCCGTGCGGGCAGCCGTTGCCGCCGTCGCGTCCCTACGGCCGGTCCGCAGCTGGCTGGCTCTCATGGAGGCTCTCTTTCCACGCCCGCCTGCGCTTTCCCCCCTTGCCGCCGACCGGCCAGTCATACTGCGATTTTCACACCCGCAAGGAGCGAGAGAAAAAGGTTGTCGTTCTTCGACGAGGCGGACGAGCCTCCCGCAGCGCCGCGAACTGACCCGCGTAGACGCCGTCCAGCGGGAGGCGGTCGCCGCCCGCCTAGCGATCAGCAGTCGATCCAGGTCCGCCGTCTGATCGCCGCCGGAGCCATTCTCGTGATGCTGATCCTGATCATCTTCGGGGTCCACAGCTGCCAGACGAGCGCGCACGTCAGCTCGCTCAAGGACTACGCCAGCAACGTCTCCTCGGTGATCCAGCAGTCCGATCACACCGGCTCGCAGCTGTTCGGCCAGATCTCCGGCGGCGGCGGTGCCAACGCCACCGCGCTGCAAAGCCAGATCAACCAGACCAGCGCCACCGCCAGCAGCCAGCTGAGCCACGCCAAGGGCCTCGGCGTCCCCGACGAGATGCGCCAGGCGCAGCAGAACCTCCTCCTGGCTCTCCAGATGCGCCGGGACGGGATCGCCGACATCGCCCAGCGGATCCAGCCCGCCCTCGGTAAGTCGACCAACAACGACGCCCTCAGCGCGATGGCTGTGGACATGGCGCGCTTCTACGCCTCCGACGTGGTCTACAAGGGCTACACCACCAACCAGATCGCCGAAGCGCTCCACGGTGCCGGAATCGGCGTCGGAGGCACCGACGGCGTTCAGATCGAGCCCGGGCAGTTCCTGCCCGACATCCAGTGGCTGACGCCCAGCTTCATCGCCGGCAAGCTCGGAGCGCAGACCCCAGCCGCCGGCGCCAAGCCCACCCCGGGCACCCACGGGCACACGCTGGACTCGGTGAGCGCCGGCGGCGCCACGCTGCAGGGCGGATCCACCAACTCGCTAACCGCATCCCCGCCACCGACGTTTACGCTCAACCTCACCAACAGAGGTCAGAACACCGAGCACAACGTGATCTGCAAGGTGACGGTGAGCGGCACCAGCGACAGTGGCCAGACGACCATCCCCCAGACCGCGGCCAACCAGGCGACCACCTGCAACGTGCAGCTGCGCGCCGCGCCGCCGGCGGGGAGCTACACGTTGACGGCCACGGTCCAGCCGGTGTCCGGCGAGAAGAACACCGCCAACAACACACAGTCGTTCCCGGTCACCTTCAAGTAGCCCGACCTCGGATCCTCTTATTCTTGTGCCAGTGCACGAGCTGTCCAGCACGGTGGGGATCGTTGCGCTCGCGGCCGGGGCGGTGGCGGTGGTGGCGCTCCTGACCGCGCTGGCGCTGAGCATGCGGCTGCGGCGCGTGCGAGCCGACCAACGGGTGGTGCTCGCCGGCGAGCGCCAGGATCTGGTCGCCCACGCCGCTGCGCTCGATGGCCAGTTCCGCGCCCTGTCGGATTACGTGCAGGACGCCGCCACCCGCCTCGACGGCCGCATGGAGCTGGCCGAGCAGCGCCTCGGTCACGCGGTCGCCTACCGCTCGCTGATTCGCTACGACGCCTACGGCGAGATGTCCGGGCGCCAGTCGACCTCGATCGCGCTGCTGGACGCCACCCACTCGGGGATCGTGCTCTCCTCGATCCACCATCGCGATCAGGCGCGGCTCTACGCCAAGCAGGTGTACGAGGGTCGCTCGGAGCTGGAGCTCTCGCCCGAGGAGGACGAAGCGTTGCGGCTGGCGCTGGAGGGCGGCCAGCAGGCGGCCCATTAGTGGTCCGCATCGGCTACTTCGGTCCCGAGGGCACCTTCACCGAAGAGGCGCTGAACGCGGCCACGGACGGGCTCAAGCTCCGGACGGTGCCGTTCCCCACGATCTACGACACGGTGATGGCCGTCCGCGACCGCGTGGTCGAGCTGGCGCTGGTGCCGATCGAGAACTCGTTGGAGGGCTCGGTCAACCCCACGCTTGACGCCCTGGCGATCGACACCGAGGAGGTCGCGCTCGTCGGCGAGCTCGTGCACCCGATAGAGCACTGCCTGATGGCGCGCCGCCAGCTGGAGCTGGACGCCGTGGAGGTGGTCATCTCCCACCCGCAGGTGCTCGGACAGTGCGCCCGCTTCATTCGCACTCACCTGCCGGCGGCGCAGATCGTGCCCGGCAGCTCCTCGGCGGAGTCCGTCCGGCAGGTGGCCGCCGAGGAGCGGCCATGGGCCGCTGTGGGCAATCGCCTGGCCGCCGAGCTGTACGGCTGCGTGCTGCTCCGCTGCGGGGTGGAGGACGTCGCCGGCAACGAGACACGGTTCGTCTGGCTGGCCCGCGGCGGCGGCGCGGTGCAGGTCCCCGGCCGGGTCCCGCGTCCCGGCCCGTGCAAGACGGCGATCGTCTTCTGGGGACTCGGGTCAGAGACTCCGGGGTGGCTGGTGCGGTGTCTGTCGGAGTTCGCCCAGCGGGACGTTAACCTGACCCGGATCGAATCCCGGCCCCGCCGGCAGGGCCTCGGTCGGTACATGTTCTTCGCCGACCTGGACGGCGGGGAGACCGAGCCGCAGGTGGCGCAGGCGCTCCACGGCCTGCGCCGTCACGTGGAGGCGCTCCGGGTACTCGGCTCGTTTCCGGTGGCCGATTAGCGCCCCGCGGTTGGCCGCAGCACACCGCCACAGAGGCCCGGCGACCGGGCTGGGATCGGCACACGCTCGCTAAACTTTCGCCTGAGCCATGGCCAGCTCCGCACCAGCGCCACCGTGGTCCGCGTCGCTTCCAGAGCACCAGCGGCGCGGGCGAGCGGTTGGCCGGGTGCTCGTGCTGAACGCGACCTACGAGCCGATCAACGTGTGCACCGTCAGGCGGGCGGTGGTGCTGCTGCTCAAGGAAAAGGCCGAGATCCTGGAGCAGGCCGAGTGGGAGCTGCACTCAGCCTCCACCACCCTGGCGCGACCGGTGGTGATCCGCCTCGTCAGCTACGTCCGCATCCCCCGCGACACCCACCGGCGCAAGATCACCCGCCGGGCTGTGTTCGCCCGCGACGACTGGACCTGCCAGTACTGCGGCGCGCGCTCCAACTTGACCGTTGACCACGTGGTGCCGCGCTCCAAGGGCGGCGACTCCACCTGGGAGAACATCGTCGCCTCCTGCGCGCCCTGCAACCGGCGCAAGGGCAGCGCCCTGCTGCGCCACTCGGGCATGGCGCTGCTGCACCCGCCCCGCACCCCTAGCCCCCACGTGTTCATCCAGGTGGCCAGCCCCACCATCCCAGCCGCCTGGCAGCAGTACCTGGCCGCGTAGTCACCGAGTCCCTGCATCGCCCTGCAGAAATGCGAAGGGCGCCGTCGACGGCGGCGCCCTTCGCGAACTTCTCACTGACTGTGCCGGGGTGAGCGGACGATGCCGATGGGACCAGTCTCGGCGCTCTGACCGGCGGTGTCACGGTTGGACTCCGCTAAGCGGGGTCAGCCTTCCGACCTAGCGGCCGGACACCTCCAAGGTCCCGCAATGCATGTCAGACAAGTTCGGACCACCTCCTTTCTCTGGTATCGGAAAAGATAGCGAATGCTGGGGCGGTTGCGGTGTTAGCGCTCGCGGCCGGGGACTCTGCTTGACGTGGCGGGCGTTGCCGAGGCTTCCAGCCAGTCGCGAAGGGCAAGCAAGCCGTGAACGGTCGTCTTGAACTCCGCGACATGCTCGCTGAGATCGCGGGCTTCCCAGACACGCACACACGCCGTCACGCTCTCCTTGTGCACATCAAGCGCGCCCGGGCGCTCAACAATCCTGTCCATCACCAACCTCCTGAGGTTGACGTCCGATAAGGTTCGCCGCCCGCGGGAGCTCCGCTTGTCTAACGATGCTGAAGCGCGTGCTCAAGGCAACAGTCCGGGGTTCCGGCCATAGGACCTGCTCGGCCTCTCGCTGCTGGAGGACTGCACCTGCGAGACGGGGGAGATCACCCCGGTGATCGTCGTCTCGGACAACGGGCCGTGCTACCGCGCTGTCGGGTTCGCCCGCTACATCGCCAGCCGGCCCGAGCTCTCCCACGTCCGCACCGGGAAGCCCGTGCTCACCCGTCGATGGTCACAAGCCTCCCGCTGGGCGTCTTCGCGACCTGGTTCGCGCTCCAAATCTGGTGGGTAGGACACAACTGCTACACGCAACCGGCCGCCGGCCGTCCTAGCCGTCAATGAGCTCTGAGTCGAGGTCCGGAGCCCATCGAAGCGACTGAGCACCTCCAAAGCGTGCTCCACCGAGCGGGCCTCTCGCCTCGAGGCGCGTTGCCGCATCCACGAAACCCCAGACGACACGTCCGGCGCCAGGGACTCAAACGACACTTCCGCTTCGGACCCGGCGGCGCGAAGAGCGGTAGTCAGACCAGTAGACCCGTTGGGGCGACAAGGCAGCAGCTGGTCGACGTTCTCTTCTGAAAACGATGGCTTGCACTGGCCCCGGCGCGATGGCTTGAAGTGGCCCCACCTGGCGTCGGTTGTTGTTGGTGTTGATGTTGCCTGATCTGCCCGGTGGGGGGAAGGCGCGCCGGTCGTCGGCGAG